>Ga0070679_100001083_pt1 | contig 23783 bp, 14 predicted proteins | sample KBSC63BmetaG_FD_65652 | JGI IMG/M metagenome (GOLD analysis project Ga0070679, IMG submission 65652) | Corn rhizosphere microbial communities from Kellogg Biological Station, Michigan, USA - KBS C6-3B metaG | ecosystem: Host-associated > Plants > Roots > Rhizosphere | place: USA: Michigan... | reverse complement strand
TCCACATCGCTCCGCACGAGCTGCGGCAAATCATCACCAACATCATTTCCAACGCCGCCGACGCGCTCCCCTCCACCGGCGCCGTGCTGTCCATCAAGCTGCGCGAAGAAAACAACTCCGCCATCATTCAGATCGAGGACAACGGCCACGGCATCAACGACACCGACATCCAGCGCATCTTCGAGCCCTTCTTCAGCACCAAGCCGGACGTCGGTACCGGCATCGGCCTCTGGGTCACGCGCGAGCTGGTAGAGAAAAGCGGAGGCACCATCTCCGTCCGTAGCGGGGACCTGCCCGGAGGCATGAAAACCTCCTTCCGCGTGGAATTCCCGCTTGCGCCAGTGGAAACTCGTAGCTTGTAGCTCTAAATCGACCCCGCTCGTCCAGCCCAACGTCCCGGCCGACTTACACCCTCGGCAGCCGCTGCAACGTTCCCGTCGTCAGGTACGGCACCGTGAAATAAAACGTCGCGCCTTTCCCGACCGCACTTTCCGCCCAGATCCTTCCTCCATGCCGGCTGATGATCCTCTGCACTGTCGCCAGTCCGACACCGGTCCCCGGAAAATCGTTCTGCACATGCAGCCGCTGGAACGGCTGGAACAGCCTGTCCCTGTACATCGGATCAAACCCCGCGCCGTTGTCCCGCACGTAGAAGACCATCTCGCCATCCACTTCGTCGCTGCCAAACTCAATCACTGCATGCTCCAGCTTCGACGTATATTTCCACGCATTGCCCAGCAGATTCTCCAGGACCACGCACATCAGACCGGAGTCCGCCAGTACTCCCGCGCCGCGCACCACCGTCGCCTCCACCTTCCGCTCCGGCTCCGCTTTTTCCAGGTCTTTGATAATCGTCCGCGCCATGGCGCTCAGGTCGATCATCTCCCGCCGAAACTGCTGCCGGCTCGCCCGCGACAGGTTCAGAAGATCGTGGATCAATGCCGACATCTTCCCTGTCCCATGCAACAACTGGTCCAGAAATTCACGCCCTTCCTTATCCAGCGTGGCGCCGTATGTTTCTTTCAGCAAAAACCCGATATTGCCGATCGTGTCGAGCGGACCGCGCAAGTCGTGTGCCACCGTATACGAAAACGCTTCCAACTCGCGGTTGGTCGCGCTCAACTCCGCCGTCCGCTGCTGTACGCGTTCTTCGAGCACGGTGCGGGCCTTTTCCAGCTCCTTATCACGCTCCTGAATGTCGTCCAGCATTTCGTTGAAAGATTTCACCAGCAGCGCCAACTCATCATCCCGTTCCGGCGCCTTCGCCCTGACCGTATAGTCCTTCTCGTCCCGCACGATCTGCGCGGTCTGCGCCAGCCCGATCAGCGGCTCGGTCAACATGCTCCGGAACGTCGACGTCAGCAGCAGGGCGATCATCATGCACAGCAGCAGCACCAGCGCGGCGATCATCGCATAGTGCCGCGTCCGTTGCCCCAGGGCCTGCGGCTTTGCCAGGATATAAATCGTCCCGACACGTTCGCCCTTGTACATAATCGCACTGCCATACAGCAGCTCGTTGCCTTCCTTCCAGTGGCCATCGGTGCTGCCCTTCGGCAGCGGCCTGGTCTGCATCGGAGGCGCCTCGGCATCCCTCTGATAACTCGCAAACGCCACACCATCCCGCCCGAGCACCACCGCCGAAACCACTTCCGGCGACTCCTTCAATGCCGACAACGTCTCCGTGGCCGACTGCTTATCGTCGTACTCCAGCGCCGTCACCGTATTCGCGCCGATCAGTTGCGCTTCGGTCTGCTGCGTGTGCAGCAAGTCGCGCTCGAAGGCCACCGTGTCATACGCCAGGAACGAAGCAAACGCCAGCAGCAGTGCACTTCCGCTGACAAATACGTTCATCAGCTTCAGCCGCGCCGAAATCGAATTGATCTTCCCGAAGAGCCGCATCATTGCGTCCTCCCCTGCGGCCCACCGATCACTGCCAGCGCCACTTTCAACAGCTCCGAGCTCAATCCCAACCCTGCTTTCGTCACCGCATCCAGCCCGACCAAAAACCGCACATGTTTTGCCTGGGTCTCGAACGCGATCATCCCTCCGCGTTCGACAAAACGTGGCACATCGCTGACCGTCAGCACAGGATATCCAGCCAGGTCGTTCAAGTCCTGCTTCAAGTGATCGGCTTCCGACCCGCTGATAAACACAATCGCGCACCGTCGCGCCGCAACCGCATTCTCCACGTGGAGCGTATGTTCAGGCACGCCGTTCAGTTGCTCATTCGCGGTCAGCTTATCCAATGCCCCGCCAAAGTCGTCATGCCCCAGCACGCAGATGTCGAAGCTCGGCTGACGCGGCGTCTCCGGCTGACGCAGGAACTTTCCAAAGTTGAAAAGATAAGCCGCCTTGACGTCGTAATCCGTCGGCTTCTGCGCCTGCACATTGGCCGGCAACAACAGTGCAGCCGCAGCAAGACAACCCGCGCCCCGGAAAGTAAGTCTCCGTCGCGCGCGCTCTGCCGGTCCTATCGCTTCGAGGTCCATACAAGCTTCCCAAATACGCTCCGCCGGATACCCAGCGTCGGGACCTGACCATCCCCCGAACCGAATTCCTGATGTCCCTGGTCCAGCAGGTCGCGCCCGTTCACCGACAGATCAATGCCGCCCCGATGCCAGCCCAGCCTCAGGTCGGCGGTCGTATACTCCGCCACCATTTGCGCGGGCGCTGAGCCATAATGCCGCAGACTCTGGTCGAACTCGAACGCTTTTCCTAAATCGAGCCGCGACTGCACGGCAATCATATTCAGCGGCGTTGATCCCTTATACCCGCTCACACTCGCCGGGTCGCTGAACCCCGGCCGCGACTTGAGGTTATACCGCAGCAAGGAGTAAGCCCCGCCCAGCCGCCACCGCGAAGTCACCTTCCAATCCGGCGCGAACTCGATCCCACGGGTGCTCCCTTGCACCGTATTACCGTACAGAATGGTATACGCCGATTCGTTCACTACAGGATCGTTCTGGATTACCGCCGGCAGCAGGCCCTGCAACTGTTTGTACTCATTGAAGAACCCGGCAACATCGATATAGAAATTGCTCGTAATCAATCGCCTGTATCCGGCTTCGTATCCCAGCAACGTCTCCGGTTGAAAGTTCTTGTTCCCGGCCACCAGCAATTCCAGCGTCGGCGTAATCGGCGCCGACAGGCGGAAGTCCTCCTCCAGTTGCGAAGGAATCCGCACCGCCCGGCTCACCGCGGCCCACACCGTCTGGTGTTCGGTCGCGTGAAACAGCAACCGGCCCGAGGGCTGTACTTCCCACCCGGTAAACGGATTATGCTCTTCCTTCACCCCCAGCGTGAGCGAAAGCCGCTTCGGCACAATCTTGATCTCATCCTGCCCGAACAAGCTATACAGCAGATAATTCTGCTGGTGCGGCAGAAAATCCACGCCAGCCTCATGCTGCGTAAACTGCGTGGGATTGTTCCGGTAATTCACCCCCATGATGAACGTATTCCAGCTTCCTGCCTGCAGCCGCACCACCCCATCCAGATTGAACGTGACCTGTTGTATGCCTCCAACCATCCCCTCGCGATTGGTCCGGTCGACGTACCCCTGCATGTAGAAATTTGAGCCGTTCAAAAAATCATGCGACCACTTGCCGAGCACATCCCCACCCGACACTGGGTCCTCCGTATCGGCAAACCCCACCCGCCGCGGCGTCGTTCCGCGATAAATATCTCCCTGCACGGTCAGCGTGTCGTCCTTATGGTTCGTCCAGTCGGTACGAAACCCGCCGCGCATCATGTGCCAAGCGTCATAGTTGTCGCCGTCCGGATGGATCTCCGGCCCGCGCAGAAATCCCTTGCCAAAAATTCGATACGCGAAATTTTTACCGACCGACCCGCCCAACCTTGCCTCGCCGTTATACAGCTCAAGGTTCCCCGCTACCGTCGTTGACAGCGCGCCCTGCGTCTGGTCGCTTTTCTTCGTAATAATGTTGATGACGCCATTAACGGCGTTTTGTCCCCACACCGTGCCACCCGGCCCGCGAATCACTTCGATCCGGTCGATGTCCTCCAGCACCAGGTCCTGCACCTGCCAGTAGACGCCGCCGAACAGCGGTGTATACACGCTGCGTCCATCGATCAGCACAAGCAGCGACTTCGAAAAATTGCTGGTAAACCCGCGCACTCCGACCGCCCACTGGTTGGAGTTCACCGTCCCAACGAATACCCCCGGCACCATCCGCAGCAACTCGGGAATATTCGTCGCACCCAGCCGCCGTATGTCTTCCTGCGTCAATACGGAAATCGCCGCCGGCGTCCGCCAAACCTGTTCCGGCTCTTTGCTTTGCGTGGTCACCTCGATGTTGCCCAGTTCCTCCAGGCTCATCGTCTTGATCGACTGCCCCCACGCTACCTGCCCGAACCTTGCGACGACAAAAGCGAAGAAAATCCTCACAGCAGCCCGACCGGTCTGCTGGCCAAATCTCTTCATCGCATGAGTCCGATGATGAATTGCTCTCTCGCCTTCCTGTGTCTACAGCGCCAAACAGTCCAACACGTATGGCAATCAGCCAGATCCGGCGCCAACCGACGCCCATCCCGTAAATGCTCTCCCATGGGACCCGGCGTTATTTTTTTCTAAACGTTTGGAAGATGCGGAAAATTCGCGCAAGGATGCCCGCCGCACCCAAAACCTTCGCAAAAGTTGTATCGTTCGTGCCGACAGATAAAGACTTTCCGCCCCATTAGTTTGGGGTAATCCCCACCACAATTGGTGTTCCTCCGGCCGTCGCAAACCCTGAGCCCGAAAGCACCGTCCCGCTGTTTGTGAACTCACTCAGCGTTCCATTCCCCGCGTTCGCCAGCCACACGTTCCCCTGCCCATCGATCGCAATGCTCTGCGGCAAACTCAATCCGCCACCCGTAAATATGGACACCGCTCCACCGGCCGCAACCTTGGCGACACTCGCATTCCCGGCATTCGCAACCCAAACATTTCCGCCTTGATCAACAGCTACAGCCGACGGCGCACTCATCCCTGGCACGGTCAGCACCGCCGCGCCCGAATGCCCCAGCTCCGTCAGCTTGTTCGCCGACGCGTCCGCCACCCACACATTGCCGCCCGCATCCGACGCCACAGCGCTCGGCGTGCTGAACCCGGAAATCGTTGCCGCCAGCGTAAAGTCGCTCGGCTGGTCCGCCAGCTTCGGCTGAAAAGGCGATAGAGGGCTCGCCAGAGGAAACAGTGTCGCCACACCCGTTCCCGGGTGCTGCGCCATATTCAGCGCCGCCGTCAGAGTGTCCGTCGGAGCGTTTCCGCCCACCGTCGCTCCTGCAAACAGCGTCGAGCATCCCGCATCTGTGCCGTTCGAGTTGATGCACGCCGCCAGGATGTCTGCCAGCGTATTGATCGCGGCCACCGGCACCGTCATGCCTGCAGGAACGCCACTGCCGCCCGCCGTCCCGGTCGCAATCGATGCCAGCTCATTCACATCAGCAAACGCATTGTTGAGGCCCGCAACATTCGACGCCGGAGCGCCGATATTCGCAGCCCCCTGCATAAACGGGGCCAGGGCCCACACCGACGCCACCGTCGTCACCTCATTGAGCGAGATAAACGTTGACGCCGTGAGATCGCCGCACCGTCCCAGCGCCGCCATCAACGCAATCGCCGGGTTTGGTCCCGATCCCGCATTGCCACCCGTCGCCGTGATGTACACCCGCTGATCCGGCGTGCAGGTATACAGGTTGGTCAGAGTAAAGTTGCCGCCACCGTCGGTGCTGCTGGTTACCGTCACGCCGTTGTTCAACACCGAAACCGACGACGACCCATAGCCGTTCGTCCCCACCGCGTACATATGGATAGTCGACCCGCCAATCGGCTGCTGTCCACCATGCACGTTCCCCGTCACCGACAACGCACCAACCGGAATCGGCGGAGTATGCGGAGACTCAAGGCTGCCACCCGACAAGCCACATCCCGCCAGCAGCAGCGGAGCCACCGCCGCGGCGACGATCGTTGCGAAAGAAATTGAGTTCACGTTGCGCATCGAAAATCTCCTTAGGGCTTTGTGCCGAGTGTGTTGTTGGTAACAGCCGTCGATGTAGGCGAAACCACCGGCGTTGCTACACCGAAGACCTTCGTCACCGTCCCATTGCCTTTGTTCGTCATCCATACCGAGCCCGAGCCATCGACCGCAATCCCCGAGGGCCCGTCCAGTGCCGAGGGATCGCTGGCCGTTGCCGATTGATATCCAGTGGCCGGAGAAAGCACCGAGCCATCGTTCGCAAACACGCTGAACGTATTGTTCGTGTTCGCAATCCACAATGTGCCCGCCCCGTCGATCGCAATACCCACCGGCAGGTTCAGCCCGCCACCGGTTACAGGCGTTGCCGATCCGCCCGTCTTCATCGCATGCAGCAGAACGTTTGAGCCGTTGTTCACCGACCAGATGCCGCCGCTACTGTCGAACACAATTCCACCGGTAGTGGCAGTAACTCCTGTTGCCCCGACCGGGCTCAGGATCACCTGGCCCGTCTCGTCCATCTTCGACAGCGTTCCAGTCGAATTCAACACCCAGACAAAGTCATCCACAACGATGCCCGTCTCCATGCCGGAAACCGCTCCGCTGGTGGCCGTAATCGTCTGCGTCCCTCCGGTGTTCAGCGTCACCGTAAAGGTATGCACGCCGTTCTCCGACGCCGAGTACGTATATGCCGCCGGCAGCGTCGCATGAGCATCGCTGCTGCTCAACGTCACCGTCCCCGTGTACCCTGCGATCGCTGTCCCCGAACCATCCTCCGCTGTCACCGTCACGGTATGTGCCGCGCCGATGTGCGTTGTCGCCGGGAACCCACTCACACTCAACATCACAGCCGGCACTGAAACCGAAACCGTCTGCGGATTCGACGTGCTGCCCTGGAAGTTCGGATCGCCTGCGTACACCGCCGTAAACGTATGCGATCCCACCGTCAGCGGCGGAGTCGTGCACGTCGCCACGCCCGTCGCCGGATCGAACGCCACGCCGTTGCAAATAGCCGATCCACCATCGTTGAACGTGATCGTTCCGGTTGCCGTGTTAGCACCCGCCGTTGTCGGCGAAAGCGTCGCTGTCAGCATTGTCGTCTGGTTAGTAGTCAATCCGGTGCTGGGCGAAGGCGTTGCCAGCGACAACGTCGTCGCAGGCAACGCCACCGTGATGCTTACCGTCGCGACATTGCTGTCTACGCCGTTGTTCGCCTTGAACGTAAAGCTGTCCGCGCCACTGTAACCGGCATTCGGCGTATACGTCACATTCGGAGCCGTGCCCGAGAGTACACCATGCGTGGGCAGAGCAACGATGCTGTACGTCAGCGTCCCCGTTCCCGTAGCCGTCAGCGTAATCGACTTCGGCGCGTTATAGCCAACTGCAACCGTCTGCGCATTCGCCACCGGAGCGACCGCGCCAGAGCCTGCCGTCAGAGTGACAGTCCCAAAGCTAAAGGCCGCCGGATAGTTGGTATCGCCGAGGTATTGCGCGGTATAGGTATGGGTCCCGGCGGTAATGTTGGCAACGGTAACGCTTGCGAGGCGCCCATTGATCGTCCCGCTGCCCACCACGGTCGAACCTTCCAGCAAATTGATCGTTCCGGTCGGCGTATGCTGCTGCGGCGTTGTGGTCGTACCCGCCACCAGCGGCGCCACAACGTTCTGCAGCACTGCCGTCACCTTCGGCGAATCACCTGCGGCAATCGCCCCCCTTGGAGCGGCAAGATCACCTGCCAGATACACAAACGCCGCCGAGCAATCCAGCGGTGGATTGCTGTTCGAAATGTTATTGATGATCGTCAGGTTATTCGCCGGAACCGCCGCATCCGCGATCAGAAACGACGTGATATTTACCGGTCCGGGTCCAAGCGTGAACTGCGCATTGTTGGTCTGGTCCGGAGCCTTGAAGTCGTTCGCCGTCGCTCCGTCAAACTGCACGTTGTCCAGCGTCACCGTGAGCGGGAAAACGTTCGGAGGTGTGTTGTACCCCTGCATCGTGACTTTATGGCTGGAGTCGCGGAACGTCTCGTGGAAGTTGCTGATTGTGATGTCGTGGAAGTTAGGAATCAGATCGCCGGTCTTCGACGCGTAATACGGATCGAACACAATCGTATCGCCGCCGTGGAACACGCAGGTGTTCTTGTACAGCACGTCGTACACCTCGCCGCCACGGCTCACATCCGACTTGATGCGGATCGAATCCACCGACGATCCGCCAAAGCCGTTGTCGATGGCATTGTCGTGGACATACATATTGTTCAGCCCGGCATTGGTCTCGGACCCAACCGAAATCCCATGCCCGCTATACATATGATTGTTCGAGATCGTCACATTCGACACATGACCAACGCCCGCCTTCACCGCGATCATGTCGTCGCCGTCGGAGATATACGAGTTCGTAATCGTAATGTTCTTCGACCCCGACGGATCGATACCATCCGTGTTCGGCGAGTCTGGCGGAGAGTAAATCTTGATGCCCCAGATCGTCAGGTTATTGCTCAGGCCCGACACATGGAACTTCGGCGAGTTCTTCAACGTGACCTTGTACATCGTAAAGTTGTCTGCTGATGCGCTCGGCGAACGCGGCCCAAGATAGATCAGCCGCGGCCTCGCATTCGACCCCGTTCCCCACCACGATGTGCCCTTGTCCGTCAGCTTTACACCGCCGCGTCCATCGATCACACCCAGGCCCATAATGCCCGAACCCGGTGCCGGGTCCACGTTCGCCGCAACCGTAATAAGCGGCGTGCACCAGCTATCGGCGCTCACGCACGCATAGTCCGCATACCTGATCGACGCGAGGATCGTGACATCGGGATCGATCAACATCGTCACGCCGGCGGGTAGCGTAATCGGCGCGATGAGGAACGCGTTATTCGCTCCGCTCGACGAGAACTCCACCGCCTGCCCTGGCGAGCAGGCATTCAGCGCGGCCTGCACGCGCGCCGTATCCGGCGAAGTTTCCACGGGGCTCGACACCACCTGCAACGCCGTCAATGTGCTGCACACCGCCGGATACGAAGGTTCCGTCACGATGCGCGGATCGCCCGTAACACCCGCCGTATTCGGTAAAAACGTCGCCGTCACACTTTCATTCCCCGTCATCGTCAACGTGGTCGGCGTCACAACTCCACTCAGAGCACCGCTCCATCCGCTGAACAGATACCTCGCCGCCGGCAGGGCCTGGATATTGATCGTCGTGCCACACGCATAGCTTCCCGAGCTCGGAGTGATCGTACCGCTGCCAACGGTGTTCGTGGTCAGCGTGCACGATGCGCCCGAGACAAAGTTCGCTGTAATCGTCGAGTCCTGATTGATCTGGAACGATGCCGGGTTATTCGTTCCCGTATAGTCGCCCGTGAAGCCGCTAAACCCATAGCCGTTGGCCGCAGTCGCTTGCAGGGTCAGGGTTGATCCACACGCATATGCCCCCGAAGCCGGCGTCACCGTCCCCTGGCCGGTCGTATTCATCGTCAGGTTGCACAGCGGAATCACATCGAACTCGACGGTGATATTCGAGTCCGCCGACAGCGTAAAGTCCGCCGGATTGTCGGCGCTGCTGAAGTCGCCGCTGTACGACGTAAAGCTATAGCCCGAGCCGGGTGTCGCCGTCAGGTGCAGCACCGTTCCGCAGTTGTACGTTCCCGCGGCCGGCAGTACCGTACCCGACCCGACGACGTTGAACGTCACCGTACACGTCGGCGCGGCCACAAAATTCGCGGTCACCGTATGGTTCGCATCCATCACGATCGGCAGCGGATTCACGGTCGAACTGAAATCGCCGCTCCAGCTACCAAACGCATACCCGAGCCCCGGCGTCGCCGTCAGCAGCACGCCGGTCTGCGTCGGAAGCTGTGAAATTCCTGGGTTGGTCGCTACAGTGCCAATGCCAGTCACATTTGTGGTCAGCGTATACGTCGGTGGAACGACCGTTCCCGCCGGTGGGAACGCCGCCAGCGAGTGCGTGAGACGGCTGGCCGATCCTGTCCATCCCAGCGTTACCGGCCCCGCGGTCGCCACTGCTTCCGTGCTGCTCCCACCGGTACCAAGTCCGGTCGATGACTGACTCCACGCCTTCGTTTGTCCAGCGTTCGCCGCCAGCGTCGTGAGGTTATTGTCCTCGACGACATCGATCACCCACGCATTGTTGGTCAGCGTGGTAATCGCCGTGCTGATCAGGTCCGCGCCGCTTGTATCGCGATGCGTCATCACCGCTTCCGGAGGCCCCTGGTTCACACCGATCAGCGAAATCGCTCCCGCCTGAAAACCTCCGATCGCGCCTACAAGATTTACCTGGACTGTATAGGTGCCCGCCGGCGGAAGCTCCGCCTCCGTCAGGTAAAACAACTGCGTCTGCACCATGCCGCTGGTGCCCCCGTAGATCAGCGAGTTCGGAATGGGCGTCGCGTACACGCCGTTGAACAAAACGCTGCTCACCACCGCGTTCGCATCGGGGCTGGCCGCGCTGTCCGCTGAGCCAATCGCGATCACCACCGCCCGTGACGTCCCCGCGCCCAGCGTATGCTGCCACGACAGCGTCGAGGTCGTCCCCGTCGTGACCGCATGGCTCACCGCGTCCTGCGTAATCACCGAGTTCGCGAACGTTGCTGTCACATTCTTCGTCGAACTCACCGTGATGCTTGCTGGGCTGGTCGCGGACGTCACGTCTCCTGTGAATCCGACAAAATGCGCGCCCGAGTTCGGAGTCGCGGTCAACTGCACCACAGTCCCGGTCGCATAACTTGTGGCGTTGGGATCGAGCGTCACAGTGCCGGGTCCAACGATGGTCACATTAACTGGAAAGCTCGTCTGCGTAAACGCCGCCGACACCGACACACTCGGACTCGACGCATCCAGCGTGATCGTCTGCGGATTCGTCGTTCCCGAAAGCGCTCCGCCGAAGCCTTCAAACGTCCAGTCGCTGCTGAACGGGACCGCCGTCACCTGCACCGGGGTTCCGCAGGAGTAGCTGCCGCCCGCCGGGTTCAACGTAATCGAACCCGAGCCCGTCACGCTCGTCCCCAGCGTGCAAACACTGCCCTGGATAAAGGTCGCCGTCTCGGTCGTATTCGTCGTCAGCGTAAAGCTCTGTGAAGCATTGGGGCCGGTGTAACCCGCGCCGCTCCATCCACCAAAGCTGTATCCGGCGCCAGGAGCCGCGGTCAGGTTGATGGTGCTGCCGCAGTTGTACAGACCCGAAGCTGGCCCGGCCGTTCCTGTTCCCACCGTATTGATGGTCAACGAGCATTGCGTTGGCACGAAGTTCGCCGTCACGGACTTGGCCGCATTCACGGTCAGATTCTGCGGATTCGCCGTCCCGCTCAGGTCACCCTGAAATCCGCTGAACGTAAAATTCGCCGCCGGAGTCGCGGTGACAGTGAGCAAGGTTCCGTTCGGAAACGACGTCTGGCCCGCTGTACTTGGAGAAAGCGAAATGGTGCCGGCGCCCGCGGGACTCACGGCTGTCGTCACCGTGTAATTCGCGATAGGCGCAGCGGCGAATGCCGTGGCCACATAGGCCAGCCGGGATTCAGTTTCCGACCAGCCAACTGTGGCGCTGGTACCGGACGCGATCTCGTAGCTGCCGCCGCCCCACACCTCCGCGTTCGCATTGAGCGTGGATTTACCCACGAACTCCTGCGAGTAGCGCAACGTTTGTCCTGCGAGCGGAGCTGACGGCGTTGAGGCTTTCGACGAAGTGGCCCCTCCGGCAAACACGTCGACAATCAAATCTCCCGCGGCCACCGGGCCCACAGCGATGGTCTGCGCCACACCGCTGCCGCTATAGGCAGTCGACGTAAACTCCGGCGCAGCCTGTGCCACTCCGAAAAACGATTCACAAGCCAGAAGGAACGGCCCCGTAGGCCCCGCACTCAGCGTCACCGTCGCCTGCTGTGAACCGGACATCGTACCCAGCCCGGTGTCATTCAGATAGAACATCTGAGCGGAGATCTTCGCCGTGCTCGACTGACCGTGACTCGGTGCCGCAGTCAACGCCGTCATCGCGACGCCGCCAAATGTTACCGCCGCCGGGATCGGGGCAATGGCCGTGTCTGTCATTGCGACCGAAACCCCGCAAACGACCAGGCGGTTCGGACCAGCGCCCAGAACATGAGTAACCGACAACGTCGTCGAACCCTGGATTGCCGTTTGAATTGTGCTGACCGCATCTGCGGTCACCTGCGCCGACGCACCGACGACACCGAGCGCCAACCCAATCGCCACTACCCCACGCAACCAACCAAGACGACCTGACGCACAACGTACGGTAGCGGACACAAGTGACTCCCTGTCTGACAGAAAACTTGAAGATGTGAACTTTGAAATCCCCAGAATCCTACACGCCAAAACCCAGACCTGCCAATCCCGCAACCTCTGAATTTTCGGCTATTGCCAAGAAAAGCCTCGGTTTCCAAGCCAAACCCTATACGGGGAAGCCTCTTATCCGGCAGATTCCCTTGGAGTTACCCGCCCGCACCCGATCCCCACGTCCCAACCAGCCTGTCTTACAAAAATCTGTCCTTTCCGGCAACTGTTTCACTTATCCGGCCCTCTGACAAGGAACTGACAAACTCCAGACTGCTATATGACACCCCCGCGGTTGCCAGTCGCTACCGTAAACCCATGTCCATTCGGCTCTCTAATCCGGGATGCAGCACACTCTTTCGGGTCTTCGCCGTTTCCCTGCTTTCGCTGGGTATTCTGTCTTCCGCCCCTCGCGCGTCCGCCCAGTCCGAACTCGTTCCGCTGATCTCCGGCGGCGGTGGGTTCTTTACCAGCACCAACGGAGGAAACACCTCCTACATCCCCACCGTCGCCCCGGTGCTCGCTGCCCCCCTCGGCCGCAACGTCCTGATCGAATCCCGCGCCAACCTGCTCGAAGACTTCTTTCCCCCGGGCGGCGGAAAGCCTTATGACCATACCCACTTCATCGGGGTCGCTTACATTCAGGCCGACTACTTCGTGACGTCGCACTTCACCGTCGTCGGAGGTTACTTCATCACGCCATTCGGCACCTACAATGAACGCCTCGCTCCCATCTGGATCAGTAATCTCCAGGATGCCCCTCTTATCAACCCTCTCGGAGCCATGGGAGGCGCTGCCCTCGGCGGCCAGGTGCGCGGCAACGCCTACTCCAACTCGCACGTCTCGCTCGACTACGCAGCCTACTATTCCGGACGCAGTTCCAACGAGCAGATCGCTTCCCAGCGCGCCACGGGCTTCAAATTTGAAGCCTACTTCCCCAAACAGCAGCTTGAAGTCGGCTATTCATTCGGTCGTGTATTGCAGGGTACGAACACCAGTGCCAATGGCCTCCATGTCTGGTGGACGCCGGAAAAAATTCCCTTGAAGATTCGCTCCCAGTACTCTCACGGCGCCCACTCCCAGGGTTACTGGATCGAAACGGACTACCGTCTGTCCAAATTCGGCGGCGCGGAAAGCCCGCTAGGGCGTCTGGAGCCCGTCTTCCGAATGCAGCAGACATTCCGCAACAGCGCCGGAAGCGACGGCCTGCCCGGGCAAGACACCCAGCGCGCCGACTTCGGCTTCGACTATCACCTGCCCCACGAGGTGCGGATCAACACCAGCTACGCGCGCCAGTTCTCCCAAACTGGCAACAAAAATGTATGGGAGACCGGCATCGTCTACCGCTTCCTCCTCCCCACATGGAAAGGCAAATGATGAACATCCGGAAAACAATCTCTCTCGGCCTTCTTCTGGCGGCAGCCCCCTGCTTCTCGCAAGCTACTCAGCCCGCACCGCCAGCCACACCCAGGCCCGCCGCACACGACTCAACCGAGGAAGCCGGCCAGCGTGCCTTCAATAACAACTGCTCCCGCTGCCATAACCCCCCGCAGGGATTCTCTCCGCACATCTCCGGCACGATCGTGATGCACATGCGCGTCCGCGCCAACCTCAGCAAAAAAGACGAACAGGACATCTTACGTTTCCTCAACCCCTAGGACCTGGCCGCTGTCAGCTGTCAGCTCGCAACTGGCAGCGGAGCGCCGAAAAATGTCCGGTAACCGTATAGTGCGGAAACGTCCTCGGCCAGCGCGCATCCAACTTTTATTCCCGCCTCGCGCGAGGCTGATGGAGCGCATACTCAGGCATGGCAGCCGCAGCCCAGGCCAATCCCGGAGCCGAGACCTACGAGCTTACCCGCGGCGTCAATCCGTGGCTGATCGCGGCCTCCGTCATGCTCGCCACCTTTATGGAGGTGCTCGACACCGCCATCGCCTCGGTCGCGCTGCCTTACATCGCCGGCTCCCTCTCCGCTACCACGGACGAAGCGACGTGGGTCCTCACCAGCTACCTCGTCGCGAACGCCATCGTCCTTCCGGCGTCGAACTGGTTCTCGCTGCGTTTCGGACGCAAGCGGTTCCTGATGTCCTGCGTGGCCATCTTCACTCTCGCCAGCTTCGCCTGCGGAGCCGCATGGTCGCTCCCCGTCATGCTGCTGGCCCGCGTGATCCAGGGCGCCGGCGGTGGGGCCCTCCAGCCGCTCTCGCAGTCCATCCTGCTCGAAAGCTTCCCTCCCGCCAAACGCGGCGCCGCCATGGCTGTCTTCGCCTTCGGGGTCGTCGTCGCCCCCGTGCTCGGTCCCACTCTTGGCGGTTACCTCACTGACACCTATTCCTGGCGCTACGCCTTTTACATCAACATCCCCATCGGCCTGCTCGCGCTGTACATGATCAACCGTTTCATCCACGACCCGCCGTACATCAAGAATGCCAAGGCGCCCGCCTTCGATAACATCGGTTTCGGCATGCTCGTCGTCTGGACGGGTGCGCTCCAGGTTATCCTCGACAAGGGCCAGGAAGTCGACTGGTTCGGCGCCGTCTGGCTCCGCTGGGCGTTCCTGGCGATGGTGATCGCCTTTGTCTGGTTCGTCTACCGATCGTGGCACTGCAAGTACGCGCTTGTCGACCTCAAGGTCTTCAAAGACCGCAACTTCATGCTCGGCAGCATCCTCATCTTCCTGTTCGGCGTCGGCATCTACTCCACCGTAACCGTGCTTCCGCTCTTCTACCAGGAGTTGCTCGGCTACACGGCCTTCACGGCCGGCCTGGTCGTCGCCCCGCGCGGCCTCGGAGCTATCTGCGGCATGCCGGTCATCGGCTATCTCTCCAATAAGCTCGACCCTCGGTGGCTGCTCACCTTCGGCTTCCTCACGTTCGGCCTCACCACCCTCTACTTCGGGTCGATTACGCTGGATGTGTCGCCCACGACGCTGTTCCTGCCGATTCTAATCACCGGTTTCGGCCTCAGCTTCGTCTTCGTACCGATCAGCACGGCCGCCTATGGCACCCTCAAAAACGAGCAGATCGGCAACGCCAGCGGCATCTTTAACCTGATGCGCAACGTCGGCGGCTCCATTGGAATTTCCATCGCTACGACGCTGCTCGCGCGTCGCGCGGCCGTCCACCAGAACGAGATCATCAACCAGGTCCCTCAATCGGGACAAGCCTTCGAAAACTCCGTCCGAGCCACCCAGGGCGCGCTCACCAACCACTTCGGCGCAGCCAACACGCTCCATCCGGCACAGGTCAATCTGTACAGCGAACTTAGCCGTCAAGCCTCCGCCTGGGCCTTCGTCGACGTGTTCCGCTGGCTCTCGCTGCTCTGTTTCTTCTGTGTGATCGTCGTCTGGTTCTTCAAGAAAGTAAAGCCAGGCAAAGGCCCCGCCGGAGCCCATTAGGGATAGTCTGCACAAGTCCCATGGATGTCTGGTCGCCCTGTTGAGCAGGGGTTCCTTAGCGCAGATTTACTATCCCGCTGGTTAACTAACGCATGAAAAGGGCAGGTAAATCTTGTCCAGACCTGGGAACCATGTCCTCGAAAGGACCATCATCCCCAGCAAAGGCAACGGGACTCCGAAGAGTCCCGCATGCCGGTAGCAACGAAAGGGCGATTAGCGGTTGAAGTATCTGCGCCGGGCAGCGCCCACCAAACCGAGGACGCCGGTGCCCAGCAACATGAGGGAAGAGGGTTCTGGTGTGGTGGTCACGGTATCGGTGATGAAGACATCACCCGCGCTGATGGCAATGGGATCGCCACCACCTGCGGCAAAAAACTCCGAAACGAAAAGCGACGAGTCTGCATTCGTGCAGGGGTTTGCTGTGCTGCAGAGCACACGGTCGAAGAATGTTGACGGCGAGTCGTTAAATGCGCCCAGATTCAGAATGTCACCGTCTATGTTTTCGATCGCGGTGTTGTAATAGTTGGCGCCCGGAGGATTGAAATTGCTTTGCGAAGAGGTTGCGGCGACGAAGGTATAGGAGGTTGTGCCGTCGAAGAAAACGAAGGAGCCCGTGTACGTTGTGCCGTCATAACTGATGGTCCCGGTCAACTGAGAGCCGTCGTTTTGCACGGTTTCGGACACGATATCGGCATGAGCGGAGAGAGACAAGGCGAATAAAGCGAGAAGTGTTGCAACGGAAAAACGAATACTACGCATAAATTAACGGGCCCCTTGATCCCGGAGTGTGAACGGCCGTCGATTGATCTCAGTCCGCATAGGCTGTGCCCAGAGCCGTTTAGCGCCTGATAGCATGCAGACCGCAAACAGCGACGACGGTGGCGAGCCTTGCTTGCGCAAGACGCAGTTTTCAACGTGCCTCGGCGATGAAACATCGAGACGTACGAAAGTGCCTGATTTTTGGTTGTCGAACAGAGGGAGTACGAGACTAAGTTTATCGGCGCGGGCGCTTCCGGGATATTCCGGCTCTCACCCGGCTCGTCACGAAGGTAATGCTACGGAGGTTGCAGCAGCGCTGTGGTTCTCTCATGTCTAATCCCTCGCCCGTCGCGAAAGCTGGCGGCCCTGATGCGTGCCCCCCAATTCCCACGAACCAGCTTCGGCAATTACTCCAGACCGCTCATCCCATCCGTAACTCTCGGAATGCAACTCGGGCTGCCTGAGCAATACCGAGAACGTTCCCACACGACACCAAAATCCCCATGGCATCCGAGCTTCCACTGCGTTTCCGAAACCATCCGCCTGCAGGCACATCATCCCCGATGAAGCCGGCCATCTCGGAGGCCACCAGTCACGAAAGTAACGCCCTCTCGTCTTTTTTAAAATATTTTTTCGAATTGCCGTGATAGATCGGGCGAGTTTCACACTGAGTAGTAAGTGACCAGAGTTTACGACCGGAACTGCGTGTTGCACGCTGCCGGTTCCGTAACTTCGGCAATTCACCTCGGGGATAATGTCTATGAAACGCCTTTCTTCTTCAGTCCTTCTCGCCGCAGGCATCGTCTGCGGCCTGTCCCTCCTTCCGACGGTCGCCCACGCAGACACGACAACCGACATTGATATCTCCTCTCAATACGGCGGCGGCGGCGTTTATCCCAGTGGCAACTGGTCGGACGCCTTAGGTGGTCCCACGTTCGCTACCGCATCCACCAGCGGCAACACGGGCACAGGCATTACCTTTGCAAACTGGGCTGCTAAATTCAGCGAAATCGACGCCGGGAGCAATCGCACCTTTTCCATGGGCGGCGTCGCGCTGACCTCCGATTCCGTGGTCAACACCCTGATCAACACTTTCTATGGAGACAGCGGGATAGACGGAACCATCACCTTCACCAACAGCAACGGCGACACGGCAGTCTATTTGCTTTACGGCGACCAGACCGTCCGCGATTATAACCAGGCTTTCTACTCCAACGATCTTCCGGGGTCCAACACTGCTGCCGGCGGAGGCGCCGTTACCACGAAAAACTGGTGGAACAACGGCAACACCGGCATACAGGACGCCAGCCAGCGACTCGATGTCCAGACCTTCGTTCTGCCAACATCATGGGATGGCACCACCCTTACCAGTATGAACATCAACGTCAGCTCAGCAGCCTTTGCCGACGATGTTCTTTCCGCTGCACAGGTCGTCAACGTCACGCCTTCTACGTCCCCTATCCCTGAGCCTTCTTCTCTGGCTCTGCTCGGTACTGGACTCGTCGGTGTCGTCGGCGCCGTTCGCCGCCGCCTAGCTCGCCACTCCTAAACCTGCTCCACTTCGAAATGAAAGCCCCCGCCGCTGGCAGGGGCTTTCTCTTGTTGCATGCAAAGTTTCTACTGGTTCACGCCGCTGGCCAGGAACCCGCCATCGACGACCATGATCTCCCCAGTAACGAACGAAGATGCATCTGACGCCAGATAAATAGCCGCGCCGACAAGTTCTTCCGTCTTCCCAAACCGGTTCATCGGCGTCCTCATCCGTAACTCCTTGCCGCGCTCGCTCTTATCCAGCAGTTCGGCATTCAACGCCGTGCGGAAGACCCCCGGAGCAATCGCATTTACGGTGACCCCATTGGCCGACCACTCCACCGCCAGCGAGCGCGTCAGCGAACCGATAGCAGCCTTGCTGGCTGCATACGCCGCGACTTCCTTCAGGGCCACAAATGTATTCAGCGAAGCGATATTGATGATCCGGCCATACCCGCGCTCCAGCATCTGCGGCGCAAAAATCTGACAGGCGCGCAGTGTCCCCGTGACGTTGGTATCCATGATGTCTTCCCAGTCGGCCTCGGGAAAATCCACCGTCGGCGCGCGCTTCAGCTTGCCTGCACAGTTGATCAGGATGTCCACTTTGCCCCACGCCTTCATGGTCTCGTCGAAAAGGTGCTGCAGGGTAGCGCGGTCGCCCACGTCCGAGGTTAGCCGCAGCGACTTGCGTCCGCGGCTCTCGATCAGCGCCGCCGCCTCGTTTACCTGTTCCGCGCGGCGACCAGTCGCCACCACATCGGCGCCCGCCTCTGCGAGCCCAACCGCCATGGCCAGGCCAATGCCGGATGTACCGCCCACAACTACAGCAGTCTTGCCAGTCAAATCAAACAACGGATGTCCCATCGGGTTACTTCCTCTCTCTCTTGAAATCTTATCGTTCGGGTGATGCAGCGACCGGAAATGTGCCGGCTCAAGCTTCTCCAGGATGCGGTCGACAATTTGCTCCGGCGACCGGTCGTTCACAATGCGATAGGCGTCGTCCGGAGTCTCCAGTGTAGCCAACTGGCTGTCCAGCAGCTTCGGATTCATGTACTCGTGGTGCCGGCGCTCCAGACGCTGCTGGATCAACTCCTTCGATCCATCCAGAAATATGAACTCGATCGGCGTAGCGATACCGCTCTTCAGCACATCGTGGTAGCTCTCCTTCAGCGCCGAACACGCCAGCACGCCGTTGGTTTGTTCCCGGTCCCACTTCCGCAAGAGCCGGTTCAGCAGGCGAAGCCACGGCTGGCGGTCTTCGTCGGTCAGCGGATGGCCGGCCGCCATCTTCTGCTTCATCGAGCGAGGGAAATAATCGTCAGCGTCAGCGAAGGTCCAGCCCACGCGTTCGGCGAGACACATGCCGATGGTGGTCTTTCCGGAACCGCTTACGCCCATCAGAATCACGATCATCGCCGGTCCCCGACTGGCCGCAAAATATAAACGAGTGCGCTGAGGTCGTCAACGCACTCGTCCGCAACTAACGCTGGATGCGTGCCGACCCTCCGCTGGCAAACGCGACCACCTGGTCGAGCGTCGCCATCGTCGTATCGCCCGGGAAGGTCGTCATCAGAGCGCCATGCGCCCATCCCAGATTGACCGCCTGCTGCGGCGTCTCGCCGTTCAGCAACCCGTAGATGAAGCCCGACGCAAAGCCGTCGCCTCCACCCACACGGTCCAGCACATTCAACTCGGTCGTCGGTGCGAAGACAGCCTCGCCATTCACCCACGCCACCGCGCTCCAGCTGTGGTGGTTGGTGGTGTGCACATGGCGCAACGTCGTGGCAACAACCTTGGTCTTCGGGAAGCGCTTGACCACATGCTCCATCATGGCCAGAAACGCGCCAGTATCCAGCTTGGAACCCGAGGTCTTGTCGAGCTTCTCCGCATCCGGCCCGGCAAATCCCAGGCCCTTTTGCAAGTCCTCTTCGTTGCCGATCAACACATCGACGTTGTCGACGATCTCGCCCAGCACCTGGTGCGCACGCGCCATGCCGCCCTGCGGCTTCCACAGCTTCTCACGGTAATTCAGGTCGAACGAGGTAATCACGCCCGCCGCGCGAGCCGCCTGCATCGCCTCGATCACCAGCGCAGAGGTGGTCTCCGAAAGCGACGAGAAGATGCCGCCCGAGTGGAACCAGCGCACACCGCTGTCGAAGATCGCTTTCCAATCGAAGTCGCCCGGCTTCAGCAGCGCCGCAGCCTCGTTGGAGCGGTTGTAGAACACCACCGGAGCACGCACGCCCAGACCCTGATCGCTATATACGGTCGCCATATTCGGCCCGTGCACGCCGTCATGCGCGAACTTCTTGTAGAAGGGCTTCACGCCCATGCCGCGCACGCGCTCGGCGATCAGGTCGCCCACCGGATACGAAACCATCGCCGTGGCGATACCAGTCGTCTGTCCAAAAGCGTCGGCGAGGTTGGCCGCGACGTTGAACTCGCCGCCAGAGACATGCACTGCCAGCGTGTGCGCCTTGCGAAACGGAATAATACCGGGATCAAGCCGATTGACCAGCGCCCCCAGCGAAAGTAAATCAAGCGATCCCTTTTCCTTGATGGTAAAGCCAAGATCCACAACTGCCTCCATTAGTTCGTACTTCGTACACAACAAGTGTAACGTTGAAACGGCCTGCTAACTCTATTCCTGTTAGCGGTCGATTGGAAAGCTTTAAACGCCGAGAAACAGCGGCTTGATATGCCGCTCGAACAGATTCTCCGTGACGTTCTTGGCGATCACGTCCTCATTGGCTTCCAGCGCCGACAGGTACCGCGGCCCCATCTTTGCCGCCACCTTGAACCCGACATGCAGCAACTGCCGGAAGCTCGGGTTGTACGCCGGATTCGACTGGTCGTGCCGCAGCGCCGATGTGTACTGCTCGCTCGTCCAGCCGTCGACTTCTTCCGGCTTCGGCAGCGCCGCATCGTCGATGTCGATCACCGTGGCATACGGCGCACGCAGCTCATCCGAGTGCGCATAAGCCTCGCGATACACTTCTTTCGCGATCTCCAGCCCTTCGCCACCCGACTCCGCCAGCCCGATCAACTCTTCCAGCCAGTTCGTGCCGGCCGTCTTCACGTGTACGCCGGCATTAAACTTCTTCACGCCGTTGTAGATCGCCTCGTAGATCGAAAATTTGTCCGAACCCGAGTGCACACTTAGCTTCAAGTTGTCCGGGAGACCGTACGTCTTGATCGCGAACGCAATCGCCGCCAGATCTTCCTCGAACTCCTTCGTAAACTGTGGCACATCGCCGACGTAGTCCACACCCTTGTTGAAACGGCCCGTGAACTTCGGCGCAATGGTCTGGATCGGAATCTTTTCGTCGGCAATTGCAGCGAGAATGATCAGCAGCTCGACCGGGGTCTGCGGCGCATCGGTCTCATCCATCGAAACCTCGGGCACAAAGTTTCCCTCGCCCTTCTTCTCGACGAGGTAGCGATAAATCTTGCCCGCATCCTGCACAGCAGCGAGAAACTTATTCGCCACACCTTTCACAAACGTTTCATCCGTCTGGAACGGCGCATCGATCCGTGGGATCGTCACCTCACCCACCAGCTCGGGATGCCGCGCCACAAATGCCTCCACATCCTCAGGCTTGGCCGCCTTGCCAATCTCATCCGCCACATCCAGTGTGAAGAAATCGCACGGCGCAATAAAGCGATCGACGGTCTTCAAATTGATGTGATCGGCGTCGAGGAAGTACGGGCTCGTCCACCTCAACTCCTTCACCGCCGCATCAGCCTCGGACCGCGTCTGGTTGGGATCGGACCCAATAATTGTGTGCTCGCGGTTGGACTTATTCCACACCGGAACCACCTCAACGCCAGACTCAGCAGCCTTGACGCACGCCGCCAGTTGCGCTTTCGCCTGATGCGCGAAACGGTCCCCAACACCTACAGAAAACTTCGGAAGCTTCAAGCCATCAGACATTCAATTTCTCCCTGAAAATCACTTCTCGACTGCACGCACGAAACGTCGGGGCGGCAACCAACGCTCCCCAGCATACTCACTACAGGTAAGACAGCGCAACTACGCCCGTCAGACCGATCCAGACATCACCGCAAAGATTCCAGCATTCCGCGAACATCGCTCTCAGCCGTTGTCGAGCCGACCGCGTCCAGCAGCAGCGGTGTACCCACAATCGCACAACGCAACGTAGGGTCTCCTGAACTCAAAGCACTTTCCACACAAAGCGACGTGACTCGACTCGACGTCAGAGTCAGAGGATGGGCCTCCTGGTGCAAGATGGCCTTCGTAAAACCTGCGGTATCGTTCTGCCATCTTTGAGCGATTTCCGTTGTCCACTTTCCCTTGGCCTGTGGAGAGTCTTTCAACCAGAACGAGCCTCTTGAACGAAGCAGCGGACCGGATGATCGAGATGCTTCGAAGATCGCTCCCGCAATTTTCGGGGAGTGCTGTTCCCAACGTGCTGGAAGTGTGAGAGTAAGCCCAGCAATGGTTATTGGATGGCTCGTGCCGCCGCACGCTGCCAACGCAAACGCGCAGCATAAGAACGCGGCGATTGCTAAACGTGTGCCTCCGGAATTCATCAATGGACGAACCTCCCCTCATAGGCCCAAAGTCCTAGCCCGGGGTTCGAAATATAAAAAATCTCTTCCCCATCCACCACATTCCACCCATCAACCAGCTTCTCGGGATCGTACTTCGCCGAATACTCGGCCAAATCCCCATACTCAAAATGCACGCTCTCAATTTCTTCGCGCGTCAGATGCCCGGGACAGTAGCGGATCGTAAACCGTCCCTCGCTCGACCCATGAATCAAATGCGCTGCTGCACTCAAATTCCCCGCCAGGTCCGCATCGTTCTTCACCGCCTCCAGCGTAGCCGGAGTGCCGCAATACCCGTACTTTCGAATCAGCACATCGATCTGTTTGTCCTCGCCAAACTCCTTTACCGCAGGAGCCAGCACGATCAACTCCGCATTGTCCGCCAACGCCATGCGCGTCCGGTAGACGCTCTTGTTCCCCAGCCACGTTGAATGAAACTCGTGTGGATCGAGGAAAACCACAGCCTTGTGAATCTCGCGGTCCATCATCAGAAAGTTGCACTTCAAACTCAACTCGGCGGCGCGCTCAAAACATTCGGTATCGTCGCCGATATACAGCCCACGCATCACCAACTCGCCTTTGGCATTTTTATTGACGACCGTCTGCACATACACGATCTGCGGCATCATGCTGCCAAACTTTTCACTCGCATAATTCAGCACGCGCCGCACCGGCGTGTCGGCACGCCCCATCATCCGCTCCATGCCATACACCGCTCCCAGAAAGTGCGAGCGATGGATACCCATCACCCCACCGGTGCCTACAAAAATATTCTTACTCCCGTTCGCAAACCCCACCACTTCATGCGGCACCACTTGCCCAATCGACAGGATCAGATCGTGCCCGCCATCGCGCAACAGCTTGTTCACCTGCGCCGGCCAGGTGTAATCGAGCTTGCCTTCGCTCACTTCGTACATAAACTCACCGGGAACTTCACCCAGCGTCACGATATCGTTACGCCAGTCATGCACACGAAAAAGCTCTCGCGGAGTCTTGCCAAACATCGTCGCAATCTGCTCGTCGGGCATCGCTGTATGCGTGCCCAGCGCTGGCAATACATCTGTTAACCGCTCGCCGTAATACTCCCACGCCATCTCGGTCAGTTCGCCGGCCTTGGAGTGAAAGCGCGTAAAATCCGGCGGCACCGCAAGCACCTTCCTGCGCTCGCCCAGCTTCTCCAAAGCCTCAAACAATCCCGCCCGAAACTCCTCCGCAGACAGCTCCGTCTCCGGCGATCCCGCT
>Ga0070679_100001082_pt1 | contig 23794 bp, 23 predicted proteins | sample KBSC63BmetaG_FD_65652 | JGI IMG/M metagenome (GOLD analysis project Ga0070679, IMG submission 65652) | Corn rhizosphere microbial communities from Kellogg Biological Station, Michigan, USA - KBS C6-3B metaG | ecosystem: Host-associated > Plants > Roots > Rhizosphere | place: USA: Michigan... | reverse complement strand
CCGCCGGATGGAGCGCTCAGTGAAGCGCATGGCGGTCGAAGGCCGCCGCGACAATCTCCTGGTGAAGCTGCATCCCGACGTGGCGATGTACGTGCTCGAGCAGGAGCGCGATCTCGCGCAGAAGCTTCAGAAGGCAGCGAACTTCTCGCTTGAGTTCCGCGACGACCCGCTTCTTAAGCCCGACGAGTTCAAGCTCGTGGTCAAGGCGCAGGGTCGAGATGTCACACAACAATACGCGATAGCTTAAGGTTGACCTGACTTAAGACTGCGACTAGCTTTCAAGGCTGCACACCAACACCTAACAGCAACACTCTTCATGACTTACGCAATCATCCGGACGGGCGGCAAGCAGTTCCGCGCCGAAGCCGGCAAGACAATCAGAATTCCAACCCTGGCCGGCGATGCCGGATCCAAGGTCACGTTTGACGACGTCATCCTCGGCTCAGAAGGCGACAAGACGCACGTCGGCGCTCCTGGTGTGAAGGGCGCGCACGTCACCGGCGAGATCGTCAAGCACGGCAAGGGTGACAAGATCGTCGTCTTCAAGATGAAGCGCCGGAAGAACTACGCGAAAAAGCAGGGCCACCGTCAGGGCTTCACCGAAGTCCGCATCAACGATGTCGCCTTCGGCAAGAAGAGCGGGGGAGAGAAGTAATGGCACATAAGAAAGGCGTAGGCTCATCGCGCAACGGGCGCGACAGCAATCCGCAGTACCGGGGCGTGAAGAAGTTTGGCGGCGAGAAAGTCGTCGCCGGCAACATCATCGTCCGTCAGTGCGGAACGAAGTGGCACCCGGGCCGCAACGTCGGCCTCGGCACCGACTTCACGATCTATTCGCTGATCGACGGCGTCGTGAAGTTCGAGCACAAGAGCAAGACGCGTTACAAGGTGAGCGTCTATCCTGACGCCGAGACCACCGCGGCTTAGCCGACCGGCAGAACGAAAGCCCCGCGAGGGGCTTTTTTGTTGCCCGAGAATGCCGGTGATTGCTCCCCGGCGTTCTCGAAACAATCGGCTGTGAATTTGCGTAAGTTTGAGAGCAGTTACCTCATTCGCGAGAAGACGATGACGCCATTACTCGACAGACTGAAACAGGAGCTCGATCGCGCCGGCAAAGCGGCGCAGGACGCCTTTGACGACGGCAAGACGCGACTCGAAGCATTTCGCACTCGCCAGCTCGCCGACAAAGCGGCGCAGGCACTCGGCTACGCGGTCTTTCGTGCGAAGAAGAGCGGCAGAGATCTCGATGCCGCGACTTACGATCGTCTGAGCGCGACACTCGAGACCCACGACGCCGAAGCCGGAAGACTCGAAGCAGAGATCGAGCTGAAGCGCCAGCAGTCCGGCGCGGCACGCGCGTCGTCGACCGAGACAACCGGCACGAGTGGATCCAGCGCGAGCAGTGAATACCCGGGCTCTCCGAGCTGATCTTGGCGTAGATCGCAACCCGAACAGAGATCGCTCCGAAGACAGGGTGCGCTCAATAGCACAAAAAAAGGCTCCCGGAAACCGGGAGCCTTTTTTGTTCCTGAGATTTCAAGCCCTACTGCGGTGGATTGTTGTGCGTGCCCGGCAGAGTCTTGTAGCGCTCCATCAACATGTCCTGCCGCGTCTTGTCGTGGTATTCGCGACCGCGAACGAACACATGCTCGACTCGCGTCGTGAACTCGAACGGGTCTCCACTCCAAACGACGACATTGCCTTCGCGGCCCGGCTGCAGTGAGCCAACCCGGTCCGATACGCCGAAGATCTCAGCCGGCGTGAGCGTCACCGCTCGCAGCGCATCGTCCCATGTCATTCCGTAAGAGACGGCGTTGCCAGCTTCCTGCTTCAGGTTTCTTACATTGAACGCTTCTTCATCGCCACCGCCCGCGTTGCCGATCAAGGCGACGGAGACACCAGCTTTCCTGAGAAGGCCTGCGCTTTCCTGGCGCTGGCCGAGCGACGCGAAACCGCCCGGAATGTTGTTCATCGCGCCCGTCAGAACGGGGATGTGGGCGGCCGCGAGCTTGTCGGCCACCATCCATGCCTCTGCTCCACTCCCGATCATGAGCTTGAGGTTGAACTCACGCGCCAGTCTCATGGCGGCGTCGATGTCGGCGGCTCGATCCACATAGACCAGGAGGGGAAGCCTGCCCTCGATCACGGGGATCATGGCCTGAAGGTCAAGCCGGCTTGCCGAGAAGGTTCTCGTCTGGGCCCGGTCGAATGCATCCCGATGGGTTTGAAAGAACCGCGTGTCTTCGAGAAGCTCGCGCAATTTGACGATGAGCTCGCCCCGTGAGTTTACACCCGCCGACTGCGGATCGCCGACTTCGGCGACCATTGCCACGGGCGATTTGATCATCATGTCCGACGTAGTTCCAGGAACGACGTCGAGCAGGGCGGCCTGCCCTGAAACGAGCCCGCCGTTGGGCAACACGACGAAGCTCGTGATTCCGTCTTTCCGTGCGGGGGCGAACATAACGGAGTTGGGGTTCAATCCATCCCAAACCGTGAAAGCAGCCGCGATGTTGTCCTTTCCTTTTGCGGTCTCGTCGTTCGGTCCCGCGCCGTACCCGACTTCCTGTACGCCCAATTCAGTGGCCGAGTTGACGAGGCCCGGCGTCACAATCTTGCCCGTCGCATCGATGCGTTGCGCGTCTGCGGGAATGGCGATGCCGCTTCCGACCGCGGTGATCCGGCCATTTACGATTATGACAGTTCCACCTTCGATTGGTGGACCGCTGACTGGATAAACCTTGCCGCCTGTGATTGCGACCGTCTGTGCTCCGACCGGCATCGCGGCCGCGATGGCAACTGCGAGCGCCATCAAGAACAAGGATTTGTAGTTGTATGATTTCATCGGTTAGTTCCGGTTGAACGGCACGAAGCCGAGCTCGAAGTCGGTGCGCCACTGCTCCGAAGGATCGGTACGATCGTAGAGCATCGCTCCGTCGACCCAGACTTTCTCGGGCCGGCTGTAGACGCTGAAGGGGTCGCCGGACCAGAGCACCACGTCGGCGTTCTTACCCGCCTCCAGCGAGCCGATCCTGTCGTCGAGCCCCAATGCCCAGGCAGGATTGATCGTAAGCCACTTGATCGCCTGGTCCTCACTCACCGGAAGTCCGATCTCCGCGCCGGCGGCCATCGCTTTCGCCGCTTCCTGATTCAGTCGCTGCGATCCCGACGGATCGTCGGAGTGGACGATCACCCGCGCGCCGGCGTGATCAACGAGCGCCATGTTTCCCTTCACGGCGTCCAAGGCTTCCATTTTGAACATCCCCCAATCCGCCCATATCGACGCGCCAATGTTTTCCTTCGCGAGAAGGTCGGCGATCTTGTACGCTTCGACGCCGTGGTGGAACGAGCGGATCTTGTAGCCGAACTCGTGCGAGATGTCGATCATCTGCGCCATTTCATCGGCGCGGTAGCAGTGGTTGTGCACGAGAATGTTTCCGCGCAGAACTTCGGCGAGCGTCTCGTTGCCGAGGTCGCGGGTCGGTGGATCGCCCTTATGGTCGGCGTTCCATTTGTCCCACTTGCGACGGTAGTCCTGCGCTCTGATCCACGCCGCGCGGTAACCGGCCACGTTCCCCATGCGGGTCTGTGGACCGCCTTTATTTCCGTAGACTCGCTTTGGGTTTTCGCCGCACGCCATCTTGAGCCCATACTTCGCTCCCGGAAATTTCATCGATTGCACGGTCCGGCCAGGAACGACTTTCAGCACGACGCTGCGCCCGCCGATGAGATTCGCCGAGCCAGGAAGCACCTGAAGCGTCGTCACTCCGCCGGCGAGGTTTCGGGGAAACTGCGGATCCTGCGGCCAAACCGAGTGCTCTGCCCATACTTGGGGAGTCGTCGGACTGGTCGCCTCGTTGCCATCGCTCGACGCCTCCACTCCCGGAGCGGAGTACACTCCGAGGTGCGAGTGATCGTCGACGATGCCGGGCGTGACGTACTTTCCCGTTCCGTCTATGACGAGGGCGTCGGCGGGCGCATTAACCGTTGCGCCCACGGCAACGATCTTTCCATTCTGAAGTAGTATCGCGCCATTTCGGATCGTTGGTCCCGCGGCCGTGAGAAGATTGACGTTTCGGATTACGGTCGTGCGAGACGGAAATGGCGTGTAAGTGCTGGGAAACGGATCGGCGTTCGGCGTCGATGTCCCGCCAAGGCCGACTCCGGCCTCAGTTGTGTCGCGGGCGGGTGTCGTTGTGGTCTGCGGGTGGGCGCTTGCGCAACCGGCAATTGCCCCCGCGAGCAGGAGACAGAGTAGAGCACGCATGTGAGAGATCTTTCCTCCGAGGGATAATTCTGGGTCGCAATAAAGTAGCGATTACCAGCTGAACGCGGCGAGCTCTCCGATGCGATCGGTGCAAATGGCGTCGACGCCGAGCGCGCGCAGCGTCTTCCATTCGGAAGGGTCGTTCGAGGTCCACGCAACCACTCTGCAGTTGCCGGAGTGAACGCGCCGCACCATCTCCGCGTCGATCAGAGTCCAGTCCTGCCACAGATCTTCGGCGCCGGTTTCGACGAGCGCGGAGAGCGGGTCGAGATGACGCGCCACTTCCAGAACTCCGGTTCGAATGGCAGGGAAGATCTTCTTGACGTTCTGAACGATCCGGTGGTCGAAGGAATGGACGGCGCAGTTGGCGGTCGATTCGCGAATGCAGCGAACCACGAGCGGCTCGATGTCCTTTCCCTTGATCTCGACGTAAACCCTCGGACCGTCACCAACCACAGCGAGCACATCCTGGAGCGTCGGGATTCCGATGCCGTCCGCGAGCACGACTTTTCGCAGCTCGGAATAGTTGAGATCGGCGATTGCCGAGTGCGGTCGCAGGAGTCCCCGCTCGCGGCGCACCGTCGGGTCGTGGTGTACTACTACCACCCCATCGCTAGTCGCATGCACGTCGAGCTCTATCGCATCAGCGCCCAGCTCGAGGGCCTTCTCGAACGCGGGGATCGAGTTTTCGGGAAGGCTGTCATGCGCGCCCCGGTGTGATACGCGCTCGGGGATCTTGAGCCTGGAGCTTGGGGTCAGGCGGGCCTCACGGTGGTAACTTTGGGTACGATGATCGCGAAGCTATGAGCCCCGTCCCGAGGGGTCAACCGTCCTTAACAGAAGGGGTTCCGGAGCGTCTACTGGATGAGGCTCCATGACCCAAAGCCCCGAAATAAGGCGTGAAGAGACCGACATGGAGCTGATCCAACGCTGGAAGGCGGGGGAAAGCCGGGCTGCGACCCGTCTGGTTGGGAGGCACTCGCAGGCGCTGGCCAGATTCGCGGCCAGCATTGGGGAACGGGATGGGGTGGAAGAGCTCGTGCAGGACACGTTTGTGAGGGCGTTCGCCGCGCTCGATTCGTTCAAGGGCGAAAGCTCGTTCCGGACCTGGCTGTTTTCGATCGAACGGAGATTGATGCTCGATCGGCGGAGGGCAGAACGACGCACCCGAGAGACGGTTCCGGTGGAGGAATCCGATAGCGTGAGTGAGTACGGGGCGCTGGATTCGCTGATAGCGGACGAGGCGCAGGAGAGAGTGCGACGATCGTTGGAGGCGCTGTCGCCGACGCAACGCGAAGTGTTCACGTTGAGGGTTCAACAGGGCATGTCATACAAGGAGATCGCGGAAGTAGTGGGAAGCACCGAAGGTGCGACCAGAGTTCACTATCACAACGCGATCCAGCGGGTAAAGGAGTTTCTTAGAGATGAATAGCTGCATGGAAATCGAAACCAGGGAGATGCTCCCCGATCTGCTCCACGGCAAACTCGACACGAGTACGCGGACGCGGGTGGAAAAACATGTTGCAGGCTGCGAGGAGTGCAGGGAAGAACTCGAGGTTCTCCGCACCGTCAAAGCTGCTGCGATCTTTGCTCCGACGATTGATGTCAATCGCGTGGTCGGGCACATCGCGCCCTATGCCAAGATCACCCCCGAGGTGGAGGCTCCCGCACGGTCGCGCGTAGTATCGTGGCTCGTCGCGGCAAGCTTCCTTCTCGTGATCGCCGGTGGCGGCTCCTTGCTCGTGGTTCAGCAGAAGGACGCTGTAACTCCGTATGCGACGGCTACCCCGTCGCAGCGCGCTAACATCATTCCGAGACCCGTCACCGTCCCATCGGCTGGGGCGAATGATGTCGCCGCCGTCGAGCGGCCGGTCGTTCACACCCTCGCCTTGGCGAGTGGCGTCGAGACGCTCAGTGACAACGATCTCCGTCAGCTCATGACCGATATGGATAGCTTCAATGTCCTTCCAGCCTCAGAGCCGGAGCCGGTCATGAACGTGGACAACGGTGACAATTCCGATCAGGGAACCCGATGATCAAACGCCTGCTTGGCATCTTCGTACTGAGCTCGTTCATCGCTCCGATGGTATCTGCCCAATCCGTCGCCCCGGCGGCGAACCCCAGGCGCGCCGCTCTCGAGCAGCAGTTCCGCGCCCAGTCGGCGACGCTCGCGCAGCAGAAGCTTGGACTTACCGATGCCCAACTCGCACAACTGGAGCAGACGAACGCGCGATTCGCGCCGCAGATGAATCAGCTGGTCGCGCAGGAGCGCGAAACGAGGCAACAGCTTCGCGTGGAGATGACGCGCGGGAACCAGGCGAACCAGCAGCACGTAAGCGATCTCCTCGACAACACGGTGAGCCTGCAGAAGCAACGCATCGCCCTCGTCGAAGCTGAGCAAAAGGATCTCGCGCGATTCCTGACGCCGACACAACGCGCCGGCTACATCGCGCTCCAGGCCCAGTTCAGAATGCGCGCGCAGGAGCTGACCCGGCAGAATCGGGTCCAGCGAAAAGGGTTGGGAGTCAAGGGCGGCGGCGACGCAATCAAGCATCGCCCGTAGCGGTTCAGCCGATCCCCACGCTAAAATAGAAAGAGTGGTAAGCTCTCGATCGTTGAGGTCGGGAGTTTTTTTTATCCCAAATACACGATGCCAGATTTTGCGCACCACATGACGCGGCTGCTCGCGCTCTACACGTATCCAGTCCTTCTGGGCCTCGTGCTTCTGGAGAGCCTGGGGATCCCGCTCCCTGGCGAGATCGCGCTGGTGACGGCCGCCGCCTACGCATCGCACGGGCACGTGTCGATCCTGGTGGTGATCGTGCTCGCTGCCGCAGGCGCTTCCGTCGGCGGAGTGCTTGGATACTTGATTGGACTAAAGGGCGGCCTTCCGCTCGTTGCGCACTATGGCGAGTACGTGGGCATCCGCAGATCCCATATTGCCAAGGCGCACGAATTCTTCGAGCGCTATGGATCGAAGACCATTCTTTTCGGGAGATTCATCGCGCTGCTGCGGACATGGGCGGCGGTGGTTGCGGGCGCTGCGGCGATGTCTTTCCCGAAGTTCGTCACGTACAATACGATCGGAAGCGTGGTATGGGCGATCGTTTTTGGCGCGGTGGGTTACTATTTCGGCCGCGATCTGCCGTTGCTTCACCGGTACATTTCGCGCGTGAGCTTTGGCGTGTTCATCGTCGCTGCGATCGGCCTGCTGGTATTCCTGATCTACAAGCGACAGAATGACGCGAAGAACCGTCGGTCGGGCGTCGGGGCGGATACGACCGATCAGAGTGCGGGCAGCGCGGAAGCCTAGCACGGTTGCCCGGCGGGTGTTCGTTGAGGCAAATTGCATTCAGGATTTCTGATGCGCCCGGGTGGCGGAATCGGTAGACGCAGGGGACTCAAAATCCCCCGGCCTATGGCCTTACGAGTTCGAGTCTCGTCCCGGGTATTTTGCTTTTTGGACCTCTGGAGGCCAGATGAGATGGGTCGAAATCACAGACACCACCGGTCGCGTTGTGTGGATTAACGCGCAGAATGTCGCCTACGTTCAGGACTTTCAGACCTACCGCGCGGTCCATTTCGTCGGAAGCAAGGACAACTATTTCCAGGCGAAGGACGAGGCCGAAGATATCGTAATGATGCTTCGGCCCCCTGTGTAACTCGCGATCTTTTACTGCTCGCTCGGCGCCAGAGCCGGATCCTTCCGCCCTCGCATCTTCGCCACTGCGCGTCGCGTGAGTCCGCGCACCCGATCCGGCAGCTCATCGAAGTACGTGTAGAACACCGGCGTGACGTACAGCGTCACGAGCTGCGAGAATGCCAAGCCGCCGACAACTGCCACGCCAAGCGGACGCCGCGACTCGGCGCCGGCGCCTCGACCGAGCGCGATCGGGAGGGTCGCCATCAGGGCGGCCATGGTGGTCATCATAATCGGACGGAATCTGACGCTTGCCGCCTCGACGATTGCCTTCTCGGGGGTGACGTGCTCCGTCCGTTCACGCTCGAGCGCAAAGTCGATCATCATGATTGCGTTTTTCTTGACGATACCGACGAGCAGGATCAATCCCACGAACCCGTAGACGTCGAGCGGCATTCTAAAAATCAGAAGCGCGAGAAGGGCCCCGAACGCAGCGAAGGGCAACCCGGTCAGGATCGTCGCCGGGTGAATGAAGCTCTCGTACAGAATCCCAAGCACCATGTAGATGACGAAGATCGCCAGAACGAGGAGCGCGAGCAGTCCCTGCTGGCTCGCCTGAAATGCCTGCGCCGTTCCCGAGAAACTCATGGTGATGGTGGACGGAACCGTGGTGTTGGCCGCGGCCTGAACCGCTGCGGTGGCCTCACCGAGCGCGACATCCGGCTTCGTGTTGAATGAAAGTGTGACGGCAGGAAGCTGACCCGAGTGTGTGATGGAGAGCGGCCCCACATCCTGCGTCAGCGTTGAAACGGCGCTGAGCGGCACCAGATCTCCCTTGCTCGAACGCACGTACAGCATCCGCAGGGCATTGATGTCCCTCTGAAATTGTGGCTGCAGCTCCATTACGACCATGTACTGGTTGTTTTGCGTATAGATGGTGGAGACCTGTCGGGAACCATACGCATCGTAGAGCGCGCTCTCGATCTGTTCCGCCGTTACCCCAAGCGATCCGGCGCGGTCGCGATCGATAACTACGTTCACCTGGGGGTTGGTGATCTGGAGATCGCTCGTGACATCCTGAATCTGAGGAATGTCGCGCATTCTCGCTTCCATGCGCTTGGCGGCCGAATCCAGGAGGGCGATGTCGGTCCCCTGCAGAGTGAACTGGTAGAGACTCTTCGAGGGGCGACCGCCGATTTGAATCGCGGGGGGCACCTGCATGAAGACATTCATCCCGGGGATGCCGCTCATCTTCGGGCGAAGCTCGTTCACAATCTCGTCGGCGCTCAGACGCTGGCCGTGGGGCTTGAGTCCGAGGAAGATGCGTCCCTGATTTCCGCTGCCGCCGCCCCCGCCCACCGACGACATGAAGCCGGCGATGTTGGTGTCGCGCGCGACGATGGCCGCAACCTGCTGCTGGTGCTTCACCATTTCCGCGAACGACGTGCCCTGGGCGGCCTCCGTGGTAGCGACGATCTGTCCGGTGTCCTGCGTCGGAATGAACCCGGTCGGCACGAGCTTGTACAAAATGCCGGTACCGATCAGGACTACGATAGAGAACATCAACGCACCGAACCGGTGCACCATCACCCATTCAAGGCTCGATTCATAGCGCCCGAGAATGCGCTCGTACACGCGTTCCGATGCGTTGAACAGTCTCCCGTGCTGGTGGGATGGAGGTCGCAGGAAACGGCTAGAAAGCATCGGCGTCAACGTCAGGGACACGACGCCGGATACCAGGATCGCGGTTCCTATTGTCACCGCGAATTCGTGAAACAGCCGCCCGAGAATTCCTCCCATAAAAAGCAGCGGGATGAAGACGGCGGTAAGCGAGACCGTCATCGCAAGGATGGTGAACGCGACTTCGGCAGAGCCGTCGTAGGCTGCCTGCAACGGATTCTTTCCCATCTCCATGTGGCGGACGATGTTCTCCAGCATCACGATGGCGTCATCGACGACGAAGCCAACCGCGAGCGTGAGGGCCATCAGGGAGAGATTGTCCAGCGAGTAGCCAAACGCGTACATAACGCCGAAAGTCCCGATGAGCGACATCGGAAGCGCGAGGCTCGGGATGATCGTCGCCGAGACGTTGCGAAGAAAAACGAAGATCACCATCACGACCAGGAACAGCGTGAGCATCAGTGTGAACTTCACGTCGCCTACCGACTCCTCGATCGACACGGACCGGTCGTAAAGCGTGTGAATCTCGACGCTCGGCGGGATCTGCTCGCGAAGCGAACCGATCAGAGCTTTCACTCCATTGGCCACCTCGACGGTGTTCGTTCCCGGTTGTCTCTGGATTGCGAGCACGACCGCGCGATCGCCGTTGTACCAGCTCGCGACTTTGTTGTTCTCGACATCGTCGAGCACGTTCCCGAGCTCGTCGAGGTGAACGGGTGCCCCGTTCCGGTAGGCGACGACGAGCTGCCTGAACTGGATGGCGTTCTGAAGCTGACCATTCGCCTTGATGGTGGAGGCCTTGTTTGCGCCCCACAGCGTCCCCGTGGGCATGCTGACGTTCTGCGCCGAGATCGCATCGGTGACTTCGTCGATGCCGATTCCGCGATTGGCGAGTGAGGTCGGGTCGAGCTGCACTCTAACCGCGTATTTCTGGCCGCCGTAGACCTGCACTTGCGCTATGCCCGGCACCATCGAGATACGCTGCGCCATGAACGTCTCGCCATACTCGTCGAGCTGCGACAGCGGCATCGTCTTCGACGTCAACGCGAAATAGATGATCGGCTGATCGGCGGGATTGACCTTGCGATATGAGGGAGGGAGGATGCCCTGCGGAAGGCTGCGCAGCGTCTGTGAAATCGCCGCCTGCACGTCCTGGGCGGCGGCGTCGATGCTCCTGTCGAGCGAGAACTGAATGGTGATCGATGAGGATCCGAGTCCGCTCGACGACGTCATGTTGTCGATGCCCGCGATCGTCGAGAACTGCTTTTCCAGCGGAGTCGCGACAGCGGCGGCCATCGTTTCCGGGCTCGCTCCGGGAAGATTTGCGTTGACCTGAATCGTCGGAAAATCGACCGACGGGAGGTCGCTTACCGGCAGACGCTTGTACGCGCTTGCGCCGAAGAAAAGGATTCCGATCATGACTAGCGCCGTCATGACTGGCCGGCGAATGAAGAGAGCTGTCATCGGACCGCCGCTTTTATGGTGACCTTCGATCCCGGGACGAGCCTCGATTGACCGTCGATGATCACCTGTTCTCCCTCTTTCACGCCGCTGGCGATGACGGATAAAGAGTCGACAGTGCGTGAGACTTGTACCGGTCTTTGTTTAGCGCTGCCGGCGCTATCCACTGTGTAGACGTAGGTGCCCTGCTGACCCGTCATCACCGCCGGTGACGGCAGCGTGAGTGCGTTCGGATCTACAAAAAGCTGGAGCTGCACGTTGGTGTACTGGCCCGGCCAGAGCGACCCTTCGGGATTTGCGAATCGTGCTTTCAACAGCACAGTGCCGGTTGTCGAGTCGACGTTGTTGTCGACGAAGGCAAGTGTACCCGAGAGCGTGGCTCCTGATCCTTCGGACGGAGTCGCGCGGACGAGCAGCGCGTTGCCGCCACGATAATACCGCTGGATGTCGGGAAACTGGCTCTGCGGCACCGAGAAGCGCACCAGAATTGGCTGGATCTGGTTGATGATCACGAGCGGAGGATCACTGTTCGCCTTTACCAGATTTCCCTGACGGACGAGGAGACTTCCCGTGCGGCCGGAGATCGGGGCGCGAACTGTCGAGTTCGCCACATCGAGGGCCGCTCGCGCGACGGTCGCCCGGTCGGCTTCGACCGTCGCAGCCGCGGATGCAGCAGTCGCTTCGGCCTGATCGGCCTGCGATGTCGTGACGTAGCCTTCTTTCACGAGGGCGGCGTAGCGCGCCGCATCCCGCCGAGCGTTCGCGGCCTGCGCCACGTCGCGCGCCAATTGGCCCCGGGCCTGCTCGAGGACCGCGACATACGGACGCGAGTCGATCTCGAAGAGAACCTGACCCGCCTGCACGTCCTGTCCTTCCGCGAAAGTGACTCGGTTGAGGATTCCGTTCACCTGCGATTCCACGGCGACAGTCTGCATCGGCTCGGCAACACCGTTTGCCGTCACGACGTAGGGGACGGTGGTGCGCTTCACCTTGGTTACGCTCACCGGCACGTTGGGCTGGCGAGGCGGGTCCGACTTTGAGCATGCAGCCGCGATGGTCAGAGTGAGCGCGAACCAGCATATCTCGCGCATTCGCAGGGAACGCAGCCTTGGATTGGTAGAGGTCGGCATGCTCACGGGCGAATCGGATTGATAGGTTGAGGAGACACTAGCGTATCTGGAGTAAAAGAAAAGGGAGTGTCGCCTCGCACTCCGAGAACGCCGGCGTCGCGGGCAAGTTGCGCGAGCGACGAGTACCACTGCCAGCGTGATTGAACCTGTTGTGCTCTCGCGTTGGCGAGAGCGGTCTGGGCGGTGAGCAGATCGATGATGCTGCCGACTCCTTCGCGGTACCTTCCGGCCGCGACTTGCACCGATTGCTGCGCGCTTGCCAGGAGGTCGTCGGCTGTGGCGACGCGGTGTTCGGCGGTCTGCAGCGCGTAATACGACACGAATACCTGGGTTACAACCTGCTGGCGGGTTTGATCCGCCAATGCGGAAATCGCTTCCGCCTGCGCCCTTGCCGCCGCCACGTCGTACTGCCGGGAGAAGCCGTTGAAGATCGGAATCTGCAGTCCCAACGTGATTCCGTAGGAAGGACCCGCGAAAGTTGGAGGCCGCGAGTAGGTGCGGGCCGCGTTGCTGCCAAGAGTGAGCGAGGGCAGCTCCGCCGATCGTGCGACGCGAATATCCGCGGCCGCTGCCGCGGCCTGAGCCCGAGCAGCGGCAAGGTCAGGACGATTGCGCAGCGCTTCGTTGATCACGCTGTCGACACTCTGTGAGATGGCACCGACGGGAATCGCCGATGGCAAAGGGGCGAGATCGAATGGAAGGTTGGCGGGAAGCCCGAGTGCCGCGGCGAGCCCGCCGCGCGCGGCCTGAAGATTTCCCTCGATCGTCTCGAGATTGAGCTGCTCCTGCGAGAGTGCAGTTTTTGCCTGCAGGACATCGGCGATCGTGGCCAGGCCTACTTTGAATCGCTGTTGCGCTGCCGTGAGATTTGCCTGCGCTTCAGCAATCGCCGACCGCTCCGCGCCGAGAAGGGCGAGCGTTGCCATGTATGTGAAGTAGGCGGATTCGGCCTGCAGCACGGTGTTCTGAAGCGTCGCGTTATGAGACAGGCTGGCGGCAAAAAGAGTTTGCCGCGCCCTCTCGACGGAACCGGAGCGCCCCCCGAAATCGAGCAGCAGGTAATTCAGCGTGATCGTCGGGCCGTATTCGGTCCGCTGTCCCGCCGATCGAGTGCCGGTCGCCGGGGATTTGGTGCGCGACAACGTCGCCACGCCGTCTATCGCCGGGTAGTACTGGCCGCGGGCGGAGCCGAGGAGGTCGGCGGACGCGCGGGCCTGTGCCCACGACGCCCGGGTCGCTGGGTTATTCCTGAGCGCGAGATCGACGACGTCCGCGAGTGAGAGCTGCTGTATGCGCTGTTCCAGGTCAGGCGGCACTGCGAGCGCGGTCGCCGCCGTGACGAGCGGCTCGGGCTTAATGGCTCCAGCAGGGACGGCCCATGGAACGTTGGGCGAGGGCGGCGCGGCAGGAACGCCGTTTACACGGGGAGGACCCATTTCGCAGCCACACACGCTCAATATCGACGCACAAATGGTACTTTGAAGAATTCTTTTCAGTTGAGGCATTATTCCGAGTACGGAGTTCGTACCGATTCTGCTGGGTATTGTGCACGGCCCGCATTCACTAGATTTGGCGGTTCGCATCGACATCTCAGGAGCCAATGACGAAGTATAAGTTCGCCAAAGTCCCGCCGCGCGGCGAAGCTGTGAAGTTCAACAACGGCGTGTTGAGCGTCCCCGATCACCCCATTGTCCCCTTCGTGGAGGGCGACGGCACCGGACCCGACATATGGCGCGCCTCGGTCAGGGTGTTCGACGCCGCGGTGGAGCGCGCGTACAACGGCCAGCGCAAAGTCGAGTGGATGGAGGTCTTCGCGGGGGAGAAGGCGTTCAAGCAATACCAGGACTGGCTGCCGCAGGAGACAATCGACGCGATGGCCGAATTCCGGGTCTCGATCAAGGGCCCGCTCACGACGCCGGTCGGGGGTGGAATTCGGTCTTTGAACGTCACGCTGCGCCAGGTGCTCGATCTTTACGCCTGCATTCGTCCGGTTCGCTACTTCGAGGGAGTCGGCGCCCCTGTGAAGGAGCCTGAAAAGGTGAACGTCGTGATTTTCCGGGAGAACACGGAAGACGTCTACGCCGGCATCGAGTGGAAGGCTGGCTCCCCGGAAGCGGAAAAAATTGCCGCCTACCTGCGAAAGGAGTTCAAGGTAGACATTCGCGAGAAGTCAGCGCTCGGGCTGAAGCCGATGTCCGAGTTCGGATCGAAGCGGCTCGTTGAGATGGCCATCCGCTACGCGATCGCCAAGTGTAAAGAGTCTGTGACGCTCGTTCACAAAGGCAACATCATGAAGTTCACGGAGGGAGCGTTCCGCGACTGGGGCTACGAAGTGGCCCGCGAAAAATTCCCCGAGGACACGTGCAGCGAGGCGGAGCTAACGAAGGGCGGCCCGACCGCTCGCGCCGACGCCATTGTGATCCGGGATCGCATTGCGGACTCGATGTTCCAGCAGATGCTGCTGCGTCCCTCCGAATACTCGGTGATTGCGACCCCGAACCTGAACGGCGACTACCTTTCCGACGCCGCGGCGGCGCAGGTCGGCGGGCTCGGAATCGCCCCCGGCGGCAACGTCGGCGACGGCGTTGCAGTGTTCGAGGCGACCCACGGCACCGCGCCGAAGTACGCGAACCTGAACAAGATCAATCCCGGCAGCGTCATTCTCTCTGGTGTGATGATGTTCGAGTACATGGGGTGGAATGAAGTGGCTGAGCTCGTCGTGAAAGGGATGGAGGGCGCGATCAAATCGAAGCGCGTCACCTACGATCTTGCGCGACAGATGCCTGGAGCGAAGGAGATCTCCACGTCGGATTTCGGTGATCAGGTGATCGCGGGAATGAAGAGTTAGTGCTGTCGGTAAGCATTAACTCGGTCAACCCAGCGGAGGTTGGGACGGCGCTGCTCGTGGTGGCGCTCCCCGAAAACCCGACGCTGGCCGGAATCGCCGGACTCGATTCGGCGATGCAGGGGGCGCTGAGCAGAACCATCGAGATGAAGGACTTCCGAGGCGCGCGCGACGAGATGCTTCACCTCACCGGCGTCGCCAAAGGTCCCCGCAGAGTGTTGCTCGTCGGGATGGGGAACGTCGCTGATCGCAGGGCATCGTACCGGCGGGCGGCGACGCTTGCTGCCAGAAACGCCCAGCGACTCGGCGTCGGCGAGATGGTGTGGTACTCGGGGCAAATCTCACCCGAGGAGACGGAAGCGATCACGAGTGGACTTATCGCCGGCGCGTGGGAGTATGCGGATCTCAAGTCCGCGCCGCCGGAGGCGGAGCGCAAGAAGCCGTTGGAGAGAGCGACGGTCGTCACCAGCAACACCGACGACAGCAGGAAGGGGTTGATCAACGGCCAGGCCATCGGATCGGGCCATAGCCTCGCCCGCCGGCTGGCAATGATGCCGGGCAATCTCTGCACTCCCGATTATCTCGCGCAAACCGCCGGCGAGATCGCGAAGCGACACGGAATGGGAATCACCGTGCTCGGCCGGCGCGAGATGGAAGCTGAGAAGATGGGATCCTTCCTCGCGGTTGCGCAGGGAACGCCGCAGGATCCGAAGCTCATCGTCCTCGAGTACAAGGGTGGCAGGCCGAACGCGAAACCGGTGGTTCTGGTCGGCAAGGGACTCTGCTTCGACAGCGGCGGCATTTCGATCAAGCCGGCGCAGGGAATGGAGTTCATGAAGTTCGACATGTGCGGCGCCGCGGGCGTGCTCGGCACATTCGAAGCGATTGGTCAGATGAAGCCCGAAGTGAACGTCGTCGGAATCATCGGCGCGACGACGAACATGCCGTCGGGAACCGCGATGAACCCCGGCGACGTCGTCAAGGCGCACAATGGAAAGTCGATCGAGATCATCAATACCGATGCCGAAGGACGCCTCGTCCTTGCCGATTGCCTCTCGTACGCCCGGCGTTTCGATCCCGACGTCGTCATCGACGCCGCGACGCTGACCGGCGCGTGCGTGATCGCGCTTGGCCACACTGCGAGCGGAGTATTCTCATCCGATGACGCGCTCATCGCCGAGATACTCGCGGCGGGCAAGCGGGCGGGGGAGCCGGCGTGGCCGCTGCCACTCTGGGATGAGTACAAGGATCTCATCAAGTCTGATGTGGCCGACATCAAGAATTCGGGGGGTCGGCCGGCCGGCGCGACCACCGCGGCGATGTTTTTGAAGGAATTCGCCGATGGGTATGCGTGGGCGCACCTCGACATCGCCGGCACCGCGTACTCGGAGTCCGATCTCGTCACCATCCCAAAGGGACCGACGGGAGTCCCGACGGGTATGTTCATCGAGTTCATTCGCGGGAGAGTTCGCTGACCGGGTTTCTCGGGCGTCTGTCCAACCCAGCCCGCCTCGGCCTTGTGGCCGGGGCGCTTTTTTACGCGGGCGCGTCGCCCGCTCGCGCTCAGGTGCCGTCGCCACCATCGAGCGTGGTTCCGATTCCCCCGAGGCCAAAACCGGACACGCTTTCCGACAGCGCCCGCGTGAGGGCCGATTCCATCAAAGCGGACTCCATCAAGCCACCCATCGGACGGTTTGCCGATCCGATGACGTACGAGGTCGGCCCTCAGTACGACTACGATCGCACCCAGCTCTTTGCCACAGGCGCGCTCACACTCGTAGACCTGCTCGATCGCATCCCGGGAATCACGACCTTTCGTTCGGGATGGCTGGCCACTCCGCAGGTGGCCACAATGAACGGGGATTTCCGTCGGGTACGCATCTTCTATGACGGCCTCGAGCTCGACAACCTCGACAACACGACCGGCGGCGTCCTCGATCTTTCGACGATCCAGATCTGGACCCTCGAGCATCTCACGATTGAGAGGAGTGCGAGCGAGCTCAGGATCTATATGCGCACGTGGAGGGTGGAGAACACGGATCCATATACACGTGTCGATGTAGCGACCGGCAACGAGGATACAAATCTGTACCGCGGCTTTTACGGCAAGCGATTCGACAACGGCGGAGTTCTCCAACTCGGTGGTCAACAATACGGGGTACTCAGTCCCCGATTTGCGGGTGCCGGTGACGAGCTCTCCCTCCTCGCGAGAATTGGAATCGCCCGCAAAGGATGGAGTGTCGACGCGTTCGTCGACCGAACCCACGCAACGCGCGACCTCCAACGCCCGGCGTTTGGCCTGCCTCCCGTGCTGTCCCTGGATGCGACGCACACCAATGCGTACGTGCGCGCCGCCGTTGGGAGCATGAACGGTGGCCCATGGGCGCAGGTAACCGTGGCGTCGCTGGGCTTCAAGGGTAAGACGGGTGCTGACCACAGCGTGGGCGCTATCAACCAGCCCGACACGACCGAGCGACGGATCTTCGAGACCCAGTACAACGCCAGCGGCGGCTTTACCGCCGGACCGGCGCGCTTCGAGGTCGGCGATCGATTGCGCGCGATCGAAGGCAGCAACTACAACACGTTTTCAGGTCGGGCGGATTTCGTGACGCCATTCGGGGTGTTGAGCGGATTCGCCGAGCACGACGGATTCAGGAGCGCCACAAACGCGGATGTCGGTGCGCGTGTGCAACCGCTTCCGTTCCTTGCATTGTCGGGCTCGTTCGCAACGACCGTCCCTGGTTCCAATGGCCCGGGGTCGCTCGCAAAGACAACGAGCGCGCGTGGCGAAGTGGGCCTCAAAATCCTGGGTCCCTGGATCTCGGCGGGAGTGATCTCGAGCGACAAGACCGAGGGATTAGCGCCCGTCGTGTACGATACCCTGTTGCAGCCGACACCAGCGGGCCGATCAACGGCGCAAACCCTGTCGATTCGCGGGCCCCTCGGCCGCGGCTTTGGCATCGACAGCTGGATAACTCGGTGGGACGCGATGCGCCCCTATCAGCCGCAGTACCAAAGCCGATCAGAGCTGAGCTTCACGAACGACTTCATCAAGCGGTTTCCCCGAGGGGACTTTTCGCTGCACGTGGCCGGAATCTACGAGTACCGCGGCCACATGCTTTTTCCGCTCGCCGCGGGAGATGAGAATGTCGCCGGTTGGCGAACTGTGACCGGTCTCCTCGAGATTCGAATTCTGCGCGCGGTCATCAGCTATCAGCAGCGCAATCTTCTCAGCTATCAATACTTCGTGATCCCCGGCTACGAGATGCCGAGAGTCCTCGCGATCTACGGCGTCAGATGGGATTTTTGGAATTGACAAACCCATTGTCACGGCGTAACATAGACCGCCTCACATGATATCCAGCATGACGGGGTTCGGCGCGGCGGATGGTCTCGTGGGAAGCGCGCGCGCCAGCGTCGAGATAAGATCGGTGAACCACCGCTTCTTCAACCCGAGCCTCAAGCTTCCTTCAGCGTTCTCGCGCTGGGAAGGCGAGATCCGCGACATGCTGCGCCAGAAAATCGCGCGCGGACACGTGACGCTGGTTGCGCGGATCGAGCGCGATGAGTCTACCTCGCCGGTAATCGATGAAACCCGTCTCGCACAGTATCTGACCGCGCTCAAGGCGCTCCAAAAAAAACACAAGCTGGCTGGCGAGGTCGACCTCGCAACGCTGCTGAAGCTGCCCGACGTGATCACTGCGCCCAGCGATGAGGTCGATCAGAAGGCCGGCGACGCGCTGGTGAAGATTGTCGCCAAGGCGGCTGACAATCTCGTCGCGATGCGAAGAACGGAGGGAGCGCAGCTGTCCCGCTTTCTTCTCGAGCGAATCGACGCTGTGGAGACCCGGCTGGCCCGGATCGACAAGCGCGCTCCGGTGCGCCTCAAGGAACAGCACGAGCGGATCAAGCGCACGGTTGGAGAGCTGATTGGGGCCTCAGGAGTCGACCCGCAGCGACTGGCGCAGGAGATCGCGCTCCTCGCCGATAAGCTCGACGTCGCCGAGGAGCTGGACAGATTTCGCTCGCATCTCTCGGCATTTCGCGACACGGTTCGCTCGAAGACGACTGATCCGGTCGGCAAGCGGCTCGGATTTCTTCTTCAGGAAATGCTTCGTGAGACGAACACGATCGGCAGCAAGGCCAACGACGCGCCCATCCTCGAAGACGTGATCGCAATCAAGGAAGAGCTGGAGCGGATCCGCGAGCAGGGAGAAAACCTCGAGTGATGGCGTTTCCCGTCATTCTTTCGTCGCCCTCGGGGGGCGGCAAGACGACCATCGCGCACAAGCTTCTTTCGCTGCGTAAGGATTTGGGATACTCGGTCTCCTGCACGACGCGTCCACCACGGGAAGGCGAGGTCAACGGCCGGGACTACCACTTCCTTGCCGTCGAGAAGTTCAAGCGGGGCCAGGATGCGGGCGAATTCGCCGAATCGGCTGAAGTCCACGGGCATCTGTACGGGACGCTTCGCGCGGAGGTGGCGCGCGTTCTGTCGTCCGGGCGGCACGTCATCATGGATATCGACGTCCAGGGCGCGCAGCAGTTTTCGGCCGCTTTTCCCGAGTCGGTGCTCATTTTCATCCTTCCTCCGTCGGCGGATGCCCTCATTGAGAGGCTGACCGCGAGGGGCACCGAGGACGCCAAATCGCTCATTCGGCGATTCAGAAGTGCCAAAGAGGAGCTGAAGTCGATAGATTTGTACGAGTATGTGGTGGTCAACGACCGGATCGACTCGGCGGTGGCCGCGATCTCCAGCATAATCGACGCGGAAGCGCTCAAGCGCTCCCGCAACGACGCTCTCGAGCCGTTGATCAAGAACATCGAGGACGGGATCCAGGGCGCGATAGATCTTCATTCAAAGAGGAAGTAAATGCAGGTATTCATCCCGAACGAAGTCGCCAAGCACGCGACGAACAAGTATCTGGGGGTTCTGGTCGCCGCGAAGTACGCGCGGGTCCTGAATGAATTCCCCCGCGATCGCTCGGCGCCTGGCGAGAAGAAGCTGACGACTCGCGCGCTCGAAGAGCTCACCGATGGTGAGGTCGAGTATCGCGTCATCCCGCGTCGCCGCACGGAGTAGTCTCGCGCGTCCGTACGACGGCACCCGCGTCCTCCTCGGTGTAACCGGGGGCATCGCCAGCTACAAGTCCGTGTGGCTGGCGCGTTTGCTTACACAGGCGGGAGCTCAAGTAGATGTCGTGATGACGCGCTCGGCGCGTGAATTCGTGGGCGCCATCACCTTCGAGGCTGTCACCGGACGTCAGGTTCATTCGGAGATTTTTGGGCCGGGACACGCCCTCGATCACATCCGCCTCGCCCGCGAGGCCAACATCGTTGTCGTCGCCCCTGCGACGGCTGATTTCGTCGGCCGTGCTGCTCACGGCCTAGCCGATGATCTGCTGACTGCCTGCCTCCTTGCGACACAATCCAAAGTCCTCCTCGTCCCCGCGATGAACGATCGGATGTGGTCCCACGCGCAGACGAAGCGCAACGTCGAACAGGCGCGATCAGTCGGATACGAGATCCTCGAGCCGGCGGTGGGGCCGCTGGCGGTTGGGGAGGGAAGCGGGCCCGGTCGAATGCCCGAGCCCGACGAGATTATGACCCGGATCGGACGACTACTCGAATCGGAGTCGCCATTGTCGGGGAAAAAAGTCGTCGTCACCGCCGGCGCTACGCGTGAGGCGATTGATCCGGTGAGGTTCATCTCGAATCACAGCAGCGGAAAAATGGGAATCGCGATTGCACGGGCGGCGTGGAGAAGGGGAGCCGACGTGACGCTGATCGCCGGGCACGTCGATGTTCCGCTGCCCGGCGAGCTCAAGACGGTGACGACTGCAACTGTCGAAGAGATGTCGAAGGCGGTGGCGAAGGCGCTTCCGTCGGCCGACGTCCTCGTGATGGCAGCCGCGCCCGCCGATTTCCGGCCCGCGACCAGCGCCAAACAGAAAATCAAGAAGGGCAAATCCGCGCCGAGAATCGATCTCGAGCAAACCGAGGACATCCTGAAATCGACGATCGGCAAGCGAAAGAAGAAGAGTGTGATCGTGGGATTCGCGCTCGAGACAACGAACGGCGTCAGCAACGCGAGGGAGAAGCTCACATCGAAGGGCCTCGATCTCGTCGTCCTCAACGACGCCACGGAGCCGGGCGCCGGATTCGGCGTCGATACCAACCGCGTCACGCTCATCGACCGCAGGGGTCGGGAGGAAGACCTTCAGCTTATGTCAAAGGGCGATCTCGCCGAAGTCCTGCTCGATCGGATCGAAAGGGAGCTGAGTGGACGCTAAGGATCTTTTGCGCCGCTACCTTGAACAACGGCGCGAGCTCGGCGAATCGGAGTTGGTGCTCGATGCTTTGAAAGTCGAAGACGTGATGCGACTGCTCGGTGCTGCCGGGCAGGCGCCCGTTCCGAGCCAGAGACATCCGAGCATTCGCGACGCCTCCTCATCCGAGTCACAGGACTGGCGCGCCTCTCTCCGCGAGGCTGGCGTGAATGTTGACCCGCCTCGACTGGGGCGCCACGAGTTCATCGACCCGGCGAAAGAACCACCTCAGCCAACTGCTCAGATCCTCGACGACATGGCTTTCAAGAAAGGATTGGTCGTAGGCGCCAACGAAAGCGAGCTGATCCCGACCGCGATCCAAAAGCTCGATTCGCTGGACGACATCGCGCGAACAGTTGCAAAGTGCACGCGCTGCTCACTTTACAAAACCGCGATCAAGCCGGTTCCCGGCGAAGGAAATCCCAAGGCGAAGCTCGTTTGCGTTGGCGAAGCGCCGGGGGCAAAGGAAGATGAAACGGGTCGCCCGTTCGTCGGTCAAGCGGGTCAGTTGCTAACCAAGATCCTTGCGGCGATCGACATGACGAGGGAAGAGGTGTTCATATGCAACGTGCTCAAGCATCGACCCCCCGGAAACAGAAATCCGCAGCCTGATGAGGTCGAAGCGTGCAGTCCTTACCTGATCCGACAGCTGGAGCTGATCAAGCCAAAAGTGATAGTTGCGTTTGGGACCTTCGCCGCGCAAACTCTCTTAAATACAAAAACTCCGCTCGGCCAGCTCCGTGGTCTCGTGCACCGCTATCACGGAACGCCGCTCGTCGTCACCTATCACCCCGCCGCGCTGCTCCGCAACCCGGCCTGGAAACGCCCCACTTGGGAAGATGTCAAGCTCGCCCGTAGAGTTCTCGATAGCGCCTCACGCGCGTGACCCATACAAGGATCGCCGGCCGCCCTACTCCGAAGATGCGGAGCAGGCGGTTCTGTCGGCCATGCTCATGGATCCCGACGCCATTCTTCGGGCGACCGAGTTTCTCGACGACACCATGTTCTATCGCGAGGGCCACCGGCGGATCTTTCGCGCCATGGTCGCGCTGTCGGAGCGCGGTGATGTAGTAGACCCGCTCACGCTCTCCGAGGAGCTCTCCCGCGCGGGCGCCCTCGAATCGAGCGGCGGCAAGGATTACATCGGGTTTCTTGTCGACGCGGTCCCCACCGCGGCCAACATCGAGTACCACGCCAAGATCGTTCGCGAGAAGGCGCTGCGGCGGCGTCTCATCGAAGTATCGACGGCGATCGTGTCCGAAGCGTTCGAGTCGGCGGCACCAGCCACGGAGCTGCTCGACGAGGCCGAGCACAAGATCTTCGAGGTCAATCAGAGTCGCGGGTCCGAAGGCTTCATGCGGATCAAGGAGCTTCTCTGGCCGACCATGGAACGGATCGAAGAGATTCAGCGTGGCGGCGGATCGATTACGGGTGTGGCGAGCGGGTTCAAGGACCTGGACGAGATGACGGCAGGTTTCCAGCCTTCAGACCTCGTCATCGTGGCGGCGCGTCCATCGATGGGAAAGACTGCTTTCGTACTCAACATCGCCCAGAACGCGGCACTCGATCACAACGTGCCGGTCGCGTTTTTCTCGCTGGAGATGAGCAAGGAACAGCTCGTCCAGCGACTACTCACCTCAGAAGGCCGAGTCGATGCCCAGCGCTTGCGCAAAGGAAAGCTGCACGACGAAGAGTTCGTGAGACTTGGCCGTGCCGCCGGAATCCTGAGCCACGCGCCGATCTGGATCGACGACACCCCCGCGATGACGCTGCTCGAGATGCGCTCCAAGGCGCGCCGCCTGAAGATGGAGAACAACATCGGGATGGTGGTGATCGACTACCTGCAGCTGATGCAGGGGCCGACGAATACCGAGAGCAGACAGCAGGAGATCAGCTACATCTCGCGCTCCCTGAAGGCGCTCGCGCGGGAGCTGCGAATTCCCGTCGTCGCGCTGTCGCAGCTTTCCCGCGCCCCCGAGCAGCGTACCGGAGAGAACAAGCGACCGCAGCTCTCCGACTTGCGCGAGTCGGGCGCGATCGAGCAGGACGCCGATCTCGTGATGTTCATCTACCGCCAGGAGATGTACGACGGCCCCACCGACAAGGATGGCAACACCCTCGAAGGTCGGGCCGAGATCATCGTCGGCAAGCAGAGAAACGGTCCGACGGGCTTCGTGAATCTGTACTTCAACAAAACCTACACGCGCTTTGAGAATCTCTCGCCCCGTCTAGCGCCGCAGTGAGTCCCAAGGCAAAAACGGTCTACCGCTGCACCAATTGCGGCGCCGACCATCCGAAATGGGCGGGACGGTGCGATGTCTGCGGCGATTGGAATTCGCTCGTCGAGGAGATGGCAACGGCGCGTGGATCCGCCACGGCATCGGGACGCCGCGTTGCGGGACAGAAATCCATGTCGGAAGGTGGGAGCGTCGCCCCGACACC
>Ga0070679_100001081_pt1 | contig 23804 bp, 18 predicted proteins | sample KBSC63BmetaG_FD_65652 | JGI IMG/M metagenome (GOLD analysis project Ga0070679, IMG submission 65652) | Corn rhizosphere microbial communities from Kellogg Biological Station, Michigan, USA - KBS C6-3B metaG | ecosystem: Host-associated > Plants > Roots > Rhizosphere | place: USA: Michigan... | reverse complement strand
CCCCGCGAAATCGCTGAACGACCGTCATCCCCGCGAAAGCGGGGATCCAGTCGTGACGCGCCGATAGGTCGCCGCTGTGCCTAATTCCGCGTCAGATCTGGATTCCCGCTTTCGCGGGAATGACGAGGGGGGAATCGGCCGTGCGCGCGTGATGACTAGCCGCCGGGCTTTTTCCAGGAATCCTTGAGCGTCACCGCGCGGTTGAACACCGGTTGGCCGGGCGCATGGTCGACGAGGTCGGCGACGAAGTAGCCGTGGCGCTCGAACTGCACCCGCGTCTCGCGTGCCGCGTCGGCAAGCGCCGGCTCGACGAACGCGCGAATCACCCGCTTCGAGTCCGGATTGAGGTCGTCGAGGAAGTTGCGCTCGGCGGCCTCCGCGGAGGACTCGTCATCGCCGGCGACGACCGCGCGGCTCGGCGCCGCCGGGTCGCCCTTGCCGGCGCCGAACGGCTCGCGCGCGCCGGGAAACGGCACGCGGAAGAGGCGATCGTAGAGCCGTACCTCGGCCGGCTTGGCGTCGTGCACGGCGAGCCAGTGGATGTTGCCCTTGACCTTGCGGGCGTCGGCGCCTGGCGTTCCGCTGCGCGTCGAAGGGTCGTACGTGCAGTGCACGGCGACGACGTTGCCGTCGGCATCCTTGTCGACGCCCGTGCACTTGACGATGTAGGCGTAGCGCAGCCGCACCTCCGCGCCCGGCGCCAGCCGGAAGTAGCCCTTCGGCGGCGCCTCGGAAAAGTCGTCGCGCTCGATCCACAGCGCGCGGCCGAACGGCAGCGCGCGCTTGCCGAGCTCGGGCTTCTGCGGATGGTTGGGCGCCTCGCAGGTCTCGTTCCCGCCTTCCGGATAGTTGTCGATGACGAGCCGGATCGGGTCGAGCACGGCGACACGCCGCTCGGCGTGCGCGTTGAGGTCGTCGCGCATTGCCGCCTCGAGCAGCGCGATGTCGATCCACGAGTCGACGCGCGACGCGCCGATGCGCTCGTTGAAGAGGCGGAAGCCCTCGGGCGTGTATCCGCGCCGCCTCGCGCCGACGATCGTCGGCATCCGCGGGTCGTCCCAGCCGTCGACGTGGCCCTGCTCGACCAGGTCGATCAGCTTGCGCTTCGACAGCACGACGTAGGTGAGATTGAGCCGCGCGAACTCGTGCTGGTGCGGCAGCGGCCGCTCGAGCAGGCCGCCGTCGGCGAGCTTGCCGATCACCCAGTCGTATAGCGGGCGGTGATCCTGGAACTCGAGCGTGCAGATCGAGTGCGTGATCCGCTCGAGCGCGTCGCTGATGCAATGGGTGTAGTCGTAGAGCGGGTAGATGCACCAGTCACCGCCGGTGCGGTGGTGCCAGGCGTGGCGGATCCGGTAGATCGTCGGGTCGCGCAGGTTGAGGTTCGGGCTCGCCATGTCGATCCGCAGGCGGAGCACGTGCGCGCCATCCGGGAACTCGCCCGCGCGCATCCGCCGGAAGAGGTCGAGGCTCTCGGCGGCGCTGCGGTCGCGATACGGGCTCGCGATGCCAGGCTCGGTGAGCGTGCCGCGCGTCGCGCGCATCTCCTGCGCGCTCTGGCTGTCGACGTAGGCCAGGCCCTTGCCGATGAACCATTCGGCGAATTCGTAGAGCTTCGCGTAATAATCGGAGGCGTGAAAGCGCGCGTCCCAGTCGTAGCCCAGCCAGCGCACCGCGTCGGCGATCGACGCCTCGAACTCGACGTCTTCCTTGAGCGGATTGGTGTCGTCGAAGCGCAGGTGGCAGACGCCGCCGAACTCGGCGGCGAGGCCGAAGTTGAGCGCAATCGACTTGCTGTGGCCGAAGTGCAGGTAGCCGTTGGGCTCGGGCGGGAAGCGCGTCACCACGCGGCCGCCATAGGTGCCCGCGGCAACGTCGTCGGCGACGATGCCGCGCAGGAAGTTGGCACCCGCGCCCGCAGGCCCCGCGGCGCCGCCGGCATTGGCACCGGCAGTCGGCGCACCGTCGCCGCGCGCCTTCACGCCCGGGGCGGACGACGACGTCATCGGGTGCGCTCCGCTTGGCTCGCCGTCTTTGTACCTGGCATGCCACGCATTTTAGCGCGCGGCTGACGCACCGTTCCGGCGCGGCGGCGGCGCACGCCGCCGCCGCGCGCATCGCGAGCCATTCGCGCGGTGGTTGCGCGTTGTCCACAAATCCTGTGGATAGCCGTGTGCATATCTTGTAAATTCGCGCGCTAAGTGCAGCCGCCATCAACGCTTTGTCTGCGCTGCCCGAATTTGCACCGAAAAACCGCGCGTCGTTTCAATGAGTTGTGAATTGTCCCCAGCGGCAACATGGCTGCAATGCAACCGTCATCGGCCGATGCGGCCGATCGGTGGCGCATGCCGGTGCAAAATTCCACGATGAGCGCCTCGACGCCGCTTGACAATCGCGCGCCGCTTTCGGTATCGGCGCTCGTCGCATCGGCGCGCCTGGCGCTCGAGCGCGAGCTCGGCGTCGTGCGCGTCGCCGGCGAGGTGAGCGGCTTCACGCGCGCCGCCTCCGGCCATTGCTATTTCGCCCTCAAGGACGCCGGCGCGCAGGTGCGCTGCGTGATGTGGCGCACGCGCGCGCGCCTCATCGACTTCGCGGTAGCCGACGGCATGGCCGTCGAGGTCCGCGCGATGGCGTCGGTCTACGAGCCGCGGGGCGAGTTCCAGCTCGCGGTCGACAGCATCCGCCAGGCCGGCAGCGGCGCGCTGTACGAGCACTTCCTGAAGCTCAAGGCGCGCCTCGAGACGGCCGGCTGGTTCGATGCCGCGCGCAAGCGGCCGCTGCCGCCGTTCCCGCGCGCGGTCGGCATCGTCACGTCGACGCGCGCCGCCGCGCTGCGCGACGTCCTGACGACGCTGGCACGCCGCTGGCCGGGATTGCGCGCGATCGTCTATCCATGCGCCGTGCAGGGCGCCGGCGCCGCCGCGGAGATCGCCGCCGCGATCGCCGAGGCGAACGCGCATGGCGAGGTCGACGTGCTCGTCGTCTGTCGCGGCGGCGGCTCGATCGAGGATTTGTGGGCCTTCAACGAGGAAGCGGTGGCGCGCGCGATCGTCGAGTCGCGGCTGCCGGTGGTCTCGGGTGTCGGCCACGAGACCGACTTCACGATCGCCGACTTCGTCGCCGACGTGCGCGCACCCACGCCGACCGGCGCGGCGACGCTGGTCGCGCCGGACGGTGCGGCGTTCGTGCACCGCGTCGCCCAACTCGCAGCGCGCACCGTGCGCGGCATGCGGCATGCGCTGGCGACGCGCACGCAGCGCGCCGATCTCGCCGCGCGCGGACTCGTCCATCCGCGCGCGCGGCTCGCCGGCGAAGAGGACCGCCTGCGCGCGCACGCCACGCGCCTGGCGCTCGCCTGGCGGCGCGACACCGCGGCGCGCGCGGCGGCGGTCGCGTCCGGTGCGCAGCGGCTGCGCCGCGAGATGCGCACGCCGTTCGCCGATGCCGCGCTGGTCGCCGCCTTCGCCGAGCGCTGGCAGCGCGCGGCGGCGCTCGCGGTGGTCAACGCCGCGGCACGCGTCGATGGCCTCGCGCAAAGCCTCGCGCACCTGTCGCCCCAGCACGTGCTGGAGCGCGGCTACGCGATCGTGGCGCGCAAGGAGGGCGGCGAGATCGTCCAGGATGCGCGGACCCTCACGCGCGGCGACGCGCTCGACATCACGCTCGCACGCGGTCGTGCGGCCGCGGACGTCACCGCGATCGATCCGGATTGACGCTGCGGCTGCGGCGCTGGCTGCCGCTCAAGCCTCGTCGGGCTCGGGATTGTCGACGGCGCGGCCGCGCTTCAGCGCGGCGACGACCGACGGGGGCGCCTGCGCGGCGATCCTCGGCGTGCGGGTCGTCACGTCGGCGTTCTGCGCACGGTGGCGCAGCGCGTGGTCCATCAGCACCAGCGCGAGCATCGCCTCGCCGATCGGCGTCGCGCGGATGCCGACGCAGGGATCGTGGCGGCCGTGCGTGTTGACGATCACCGGCGCGCCCGACTTGTCGACCGAGTGACGGTCGAGGCGGATCGATGACGTCGGCTTCACGGCGAATGCGACGACGATGTCCTGGCCGGTGGAGATGCCGCCGAGGATCCCGCCGGCGTGGTTGGACGCGAAGCCCTGCGGCGTCATCTCGTCGGAGTGCACGGTACCGGGCTGCGTAACGGCCGCGAAGCCCGCGCCGATCTCCACACCCTTGACAGCGTTGATGCTCATCATCGCCGCGGCGATGTCGGCGTCGAGCTTGCCGTACACCGGCTCGCCCCATCCCACGGGCACGCCGGACGCGACGACCTCGATCCTCGCGCCGGCGGAATCACCCGACTTGCGCAGCCGATCCATGTACGTCTCGAGTGTGGGGACGATGCTCGCGTTGCCGACGAAGAAGGGATTGGCGTCGACGTGCGCCCAGTCCTCGAACGGCACGACGTTGGGCCCGAGTTGCGTCAGGTGGCCGCGGATGGCGACGCCATGCCGCTCGCGCAGCCACTTCCTCGCGACGGCACCGGCGGCCACGCGCACCGCCGTCTCGCGCGCCGACTGCCGGCCGCCTCCGCGGTAGTCGCGCACGCCGTACTTCTGCCAGTACGTGTAGTCGGCATGGCCGGGACGAAATGTCCCGGCGATGTTCGCGTAGTCCTTGCTGCGAGAATCCTCGTTGCGGATCAGCAGCGCGATCGGCGTGCCGGTGGTGACGCCCTCGAACACGCCGGACAGGATCTCGACGGTGTCCGACTCGCGGCGTTGCGTGACGTGGCGCGACGTGCCGGGCTTGCGGCGATCGAGCTCATGCTGGATGTCGGCGGCGTCGAGCGCCATGCCGGGCGGGCAGCCGTCGACGACGCAGCCGATCGCCGGCCCGTGCGACTCGCCGAACGAGGTGACGCGGAACAGCGTGCCTAAGGTGTTGCCGGACATGCGTTACCGAAAGAGGAGCGGTGGCCGATCGAGTTTAGCATCGCGCGTCAGCGCGCCGCGTGCGCGAGCTCGCCGAGATCCTTGTCGCGCAGCTTGACGAGCAGCATCTCGCCATCGGGCGCCACGCGGAACTCGCCAAAGCGGGCGCCGGCGAAATCGGCGCCGTGGCCTTCCTCGAAGAACCAGGCGTTGGTCGCGAACCGGACGTCACCGTCGCGCACGCGGTAGCGCAGCCGCAGCTCGCCGGGCTTGAGCGCCGTGCCGTCGTCGAAGCGGACGAATTGCGCGACGCCTTTCCCATCCGGTGCGACCACGACATGGCCGTCGCCGTACGCCGGGATCGCCACGCGATCGGGAAACGCGTCGCGCACGATCCGGTACGACAGGCGCATGTAGTCGCCCTGCAGCAGCGCGCGCGGGTCGACGGGCACGAGCTCGAGGACCACGGGCGTGCCGGAGGCGACCTGCGACTCCCGATGCGCGATGCCGACGTTGACCACCGCCAGCACGGCGAGCGTGGCGAGCGCGATGGCGAGCTTACGCATGGCGCCTGGCCTCGCTCGCTTGCCCTTCGCTCGCCCGCGCCACGCGACGCAGTGCCGCACCGACACCCATCAGCACGATGCCCACGGCGGCGAGCGAGACCGACTTGGCGAAGAGCGTCGTCGCGAGCGAGAAGTAGTAGTAGCCGAGCATGCCGATCGCGGTGGCGATGCCGAGGCCGGTCAACGCCGGCCGGCCGGTGTCGAACGCGACCAGCATCACGATCAATGCCGCCAGCAACCCGGGCACCGGATACGCGAGTGCTGCGATCGCGATGGCGCCGAGGAGCGCGACCCGCGTGACGCGCGAGTCGGCGAGCGCGAGCCGGCGGCACAGGAGCGCCACCACCGCGACGAACGCGATCGCCATCAGCACCGCCGCCACGCGCGACGAGGTGTCGGGCGGCGCATGCCACCAACGCACCGCGTCGTGAGCGAGGTCGGCGAGCGGCGCGAAGGCGAGGAGCGCGACGCCGAAGCCGGCTGATGCCGGCCGCCACAACGCGTCGCTGCGCGCGTCGCGCGTCGCGGCCCATGCCGCGCCGACGAACGCAATGGTCGTCAGCGGCGCCGCCAGCGACAGCGGCCCGAGTCGCGCGAGCAGCCCGAAGCCGCACATCCCGACGGCGAGCGCGGCGAGCGCGCGGTGCGTGCGCTCGGCGATCGCCACGAGCATGATCGCCTCGAACGCGCCGATCAGCGCCCACGCGAGCGTGTGGTTCGGCTCGCTGGCGCGCGCGATGCCGAGCCCGATCGCCGCCTCGCCCGCGATCGCGAACGCGAGCCCGAACTGCGCGACGAACACGCGGCCCTTGGCGCGCGCCAGCACCCACGCGCCGATCGCGAGAAGCGCGGCGCCGACGACGAGCGTCGTCACGGCGTTGTCGAACGCGCGCACGAACAGGATGCTGGTCGACGACAGCACGCAGATCGCGGCGATCCACGCAGCGACCGCGGCCAGCGCGCGCAGGTACCACGCCATCGGCGGCGCGGCCGTGGCCGGCGACTCGCCGCGCACGATGCCCGCGGTCACGAGCTTTTCCCAGGTCACCGCGGCGCTCACGAATGCGCCTCCTGCGCGACGCGCTTCAGCACGACGATGCCGCCCGCCGCGATGCCGATCACCAAGGCGCCGACGAGGAGCGGCGACACGAAGCCGGCCGCGGAAAACAGGTGCTTGCCGAGGAAGAGCGCCGCGACGACGACGACCGAGCCGAGTCCCACCGCGAGCACGAACACGTCGACGCGCCGCATCCGGAAGCCGTACCAGATGCCGGCGAGCCAGAGCAGCCACGCGATACCGAGCGCCGGCGCCGCGGTGCGCGAGTCGACGATCGCGTCGATGCCGGCGATCGTCGCGGCAAGCCCGCTCGCCGCCGCGACGATGCGCAATGCCCAGTCGGCGTGGAATTCGCGCAGGTCGAGCCGGCGGCCGATCTCCCACAGCGCGAGCGCACCGGCGTTGACCAGCACCAGCGTCCACAGCGCGCCCTGGCCGCCGGCGGCGCTCGCCATGCCCCAGCGCGCAAACCACGCCTGCGATGCGAGGTTGACGACCGCGAGCAGCAGCATCCACAGCGGCGCCTGCCGGCCGAGCAACGTCCACGGCAGGATCGCGAGCGCCCATGCGGCGAAGAGCTCGTAGGTGTCGGCGCCGGTCTGGTAGGTCTGCCCGACGAGCGCGAGCAACGCGCCGGTGGCGATCGCCGCAGCGCACAGGGCGGCCGCGCCGGCCGTCGAATCGGGACCGCGCCACAGGCAGGCCGCGACCGCGACGACGATCGCCGCCTCGACGAGCGCGAACCGCGCCACGTTCGGCATCGCGTGCCAGTTGTACGCGATGAAGAACACCAGCGCGACTGCGAGGAGCACGCTGCCGGCGCCGAGCGTCAGCCATTCGACGAAGCGCAGCCATCGCGCGCCGTCCGGATGCGCGCCGGATGCGCGCAGCGCCCGCGGCACGTCGTCGCGCGCAACCGCGCCCGCCGCGTTCCATTGCATGACGAGGTCGATCTCTTCGCTCATCGCGTCGCTCCCCTGGCCACTACGCTCATCGGACGACCCTGCGCGCGACGCGCGTTGGGACGGTCGGCGCGCTGCCGCAGCCTTCCTGTGCGCACCCGACGGCTGACACAGGATGTCTCACGTCGGCGCCTCGCCGCGCAGCGCGAGCACCGCGGCGCGCAGGCGCTCGGGCGTCGCGTCCTGCGGCGCGATCGGCGTGCCGACGCGCAGCTCGATCGCCGAGAAGACGCCGCGCAGCCGCCGCATCGCCTTGCCGCCTTCGCCGGCGCGCGAGAAGAAGCTGCCCCACAGGCCGCGCAGCGCCATCGGCACCACCGGCACGGGCGTGCGCGCGACGATCTCCTGCACGCCCGGCCGGAACGGCAGCAGCGCGCCGTCGGTGGTGAGGCGGCCTTCCGGGAAGATGCCGACGACCTCGCCCTCGGCGAGCGCCGCGGCGACTGCCTCGTAGGCGCGCGCCTTCATCGCCGCGTCCTCCTTCGCCGGCGCGATCGGGATGGTGCGCATCGTGCGGAACAGGAACGACAGCACCGGCAACGCGAAGATGCGATGGTCCATCACGAAGCGCACCGGGCGCGCGAGGCAGGCCGCGATCACCACGGCGTCCACGTAGCTCACGTGGTTGCAGACGACGATCGCCGCGCCTTGCTCGGGGATGCGCTCGAGCCCTTCGGTCTTCACCCGGTAGAGCGTCGACACGAGCAGCCACGCGAGGAAGCGCATCAGGAACTCGGGCACCAGCAGGTAGATGAAGAGCGCCACCGCGGCGTTCATGAGGCCGGTGACGAGGAAAAGGCTGGGGATGTCGAGGCCCGCCTTGAGGAGGCCGAGCGCGATGCCCGCCGACGCGACCAGGAACAACGCGTTGAGGATGTTGTTGGCGGCGATGATCCGCGAGCGGTGCGCCGGCGACGAGCGCTGCTGGATGAGCGCATAGAGCGGCACGATGTAGAAGCCGCCGAACACCCCGATCAGCACGAGGTCGGCGATCACGCGCCAGTGCGCCCGGTCGGCGAGCAGCACGTCGATGCCGGCGAGCGACGTGGCGTGCAGGTTGCGCGACGCGAGCCACAGGTCGATCGCGAACACCGTCATCCCGATCGAGCCGAGCGGCACGAGGCCGATCTCGACCTTGCGCCGCGACAGCCGCTCGCACAGCAGCGATCCGGCGCCGATGCCCACCGAGAACATGGCGAGCAGGAACGTCGCCACGTGCTCGTCGCCACCCAGCACGCCGCGGGTGAAGTTGGGAAACTGCGTGAGGAAGGTCGCGCCGTAGAACCAAAACCACGAGATGCCGAGCATCGACAGCCAGACGACGCGGTTCGCCTGCGCGAACTTCAGGTTGCGCCAGGTCTCGCTGACGGGATTCCAGTTGAGCTCGAGATCGGGCGCCACCGCAGGCGCCGTCGGGATCGCGCGGCTCACCGCGTAACCCGCCAGCGCGATGGCCACCGCGGCGCCCGATGCGATCAACGGCCCGTTCGGGTCGATCGCGACCAGCACGCCGCCGGCGATCGTGCCGAGCAGGATCGCGACGAACGTGCCCATCTCGACCATGCCGTTGCCGCCGGTCAGCTCCTCGGGCTTCAGCACCTGCGGCAGGATCGCGTACTTGATCGGCCCGAAGAACGTCGAGTGCACGCCCATCAGCGTCAGTGCCGTGAACAGCAGCGCGAGGCTCCGCGTCGCGAAGCCGGCGACTCCGACCAGCATGATCGCGACCTCGAGCATCTTGATCACACGGATCATCCGCGACTTCTCGACCTTGTCGGCGAGCTGCCCCGCGGTCGCCGACAGCAGCACATACGGCAGGATGAAGACGGCCGCCGCGACGTTGACGAGGGTGTTGGCGTCGAGCGTCGTCATGCTCGCCGCGTGGTAGGCGACGAAGATGACGAGCGCGTTCTTGTAGACGTTGTCGTTGCCGGCGCCGAGGAACTGCGTCCAGAAGAATGGCGCGAAGCGGCGCTCGCGCAAGAGCGCGAACTGGTTGCGCGCGTGCGGGTCGGAGGCTGGCTCGGCGTTCGCGGTGGCGGTCGGCATCGGCGGTCGGCTCGAAGTGCCGCCTTTGTACAGCAGTTGCAACGCGCATACAAACCCGCTCGCGCGAGCGTCTCGCACCAGAATGGCACATGAATTGCTGACAGAGTCGGGGGCGGCGCCGGCAACCTCGTTGAAGGTCATGTCGCGCCACCGGCAATCGTCGTTCGGCCGAGTCATCCCGCGTCGATAGCCCGCCCCCGCCGGCCGTTCGAGCGCGCGCTCGTTCGCGGTCACCTGGGCGGGCGCAATTCGTCGCTTCCTGACCCGGCACGGACGCCCTGCGTCGCTTGCGAGGAGCTGGGTACACCACGTCATGTCCGCGTCCATCCGAATCCTGCTTGTCGAAGACAGGCCGCTCGACGCCGAGCTCGTGGCGCGCGCGCTGCAGAAGGCGGGGGTCGGCAACACCATCGAGCGCGTCGACACCGCTCCCGCGTTCCTCGAGAAGCTGAGGTCGTTCGAGCCGGACATCATCCTGTCCGACTACTCGATGCCGAACTTCGCCGGCTCCGACGCGCTGGTGCTCGCGCGCGCGCACGCGCCCCACATCCCCTTCGTGTTCCTGTCCGGCACCATCGGCGAGGAGATCGCGATCGAATCGCTGCGCAGCGGCGCGGTCGACTACATCCTCAAGAACAACATGGGCCGGCTCGCGACGGCGATCGAGCGGGCCCTGCGCGATGCGCGCGAGAAAGCGATCAAGGAAAATGCCGAGCGCGAGCTGCGTCGCGTCCAGGAGCGATTCGCGCTGTTCATGCAGCACCTGCCCGGCCCGGCGTTCATCAAGACGCTCGATGGGCGGCTGCAGTTCGTCAACCGGGCCTTCGAGCGCATGGCGAGCCGCGGCAGCGACGAGATCATCGGGCGCACCAACGGCGAGATCTGGCCGCAGGCGGCCGCGACCTACGACGCGAACGACACCTGGGTCCGCCAGCACAACCACGTGCTGCAGGCCTTCGAGACCTATGCGGGCCCCGAAGGCGACCGTTGCTACCTGATGCACAAGTTCCCGATCCCGGACAGCGAGGGCCGGCCGGCGATGATCGGCGGCGCGGCGGTCGACTTCACCGCGCGCCTCGAGGCCGAGCAAAAGCTCGCCCGCCTGAGCCGCATACACAGGGTGCTGAGCGGAATCAATTCGACGATCGTGCGCGTCCGCGACCGCGGCGAGCTCCTGCGCGAGGCGTGCCGGATCGCCGTGGAGCATGGCGGCTTCCGCTTCGCATGGGTCGCCTTGGGCGCTGGCGACGCCACGCCCACCGTCGCGGCGTGCAAGGGGCTCGATGGGGCCGCGACCGAGCGCTTCCTCGCAAGCGCGGCGCCATTCGACCCGCAGGGCATCGCGGCGAGGGCCATTCGCGAGGGCGTTCCGCTCGTCGTCGACGACATTTCAGCGGCAGGCGCGCCCCCGCTGCCAGGGGTGACCGCAGGGGCCGCGCTTCCGCTTCCCGTCGAGGGACACGTCAGCGGCGCGCTCGTGCTGTATGCCGCAGGCTCGCACGTGTTCGACGACGACGAGATGAAGCTCCTTTCCGAGCTCGCCGGCGACATCTCCTACGCGCTCGAGTACATCGACAAGAACGAGCGGCTCGATTACTTCGCCTATTACGATCCGCTCACCGACCTTCCCAACCGCAGCCTGTTCGCCGATCGCGTAAGCCAGCTCGTCAATGCTCACGCGGCCGATTCGCCGCAGCGCGTCGCCGTCGCCGTGGTCGATGTCGAGCGCTTCGCGCTCGTCAATGACACGCTCGGGCGCCAGGCCGGCGACACGCTCCTCAAGCTCATCGCCGCGCGACTGCGCGATGCCGTGGAGGGGAGCGCGAGCATCGCGCGGCTCGGCGCCGATGTCTTCGCGATCGCGGTGCCCGACGTGCGCGACGACGCCGACGCCGCGCGTCTCCTCGCCGAATTCACCGCCGCGCTGATGGGGGATCCCTACCACATCGGCACGCAGGAGCTCCGCGTGGCGTTCAAGTGCGGCGTCGCGATCCATCCGGGCGACGGCGACGACGCCGAATCGCTGCTCAAGAACGCGGAGGCGGCGCTCAAGAACGCCAAGTCGTCCGGCGAGCGCTACATGTTCTACGCGTCGCAAATGAAGGCGAGCGTGGCCGGCATCCTGCTGCTGGAGAGCCGGTTGCACAAGGCCATCGCTGCCGAGGAGTTCATCCTGCACTACCAGCCCAAGATCGAACTCGCTACCGGGCGCATCGATAGCCTCGAGGCGCTGATCCGCTGGCAGAGTCCCGACGAGGGCATGGTGTCGCCCGCGCAATTCGTGCCGATGCTCGAGGAGACCGGCATGATCGTCGACGTGGGGCTGTGGGTCCTGCGCCAGGCAGTGACCGACCAGCAGCGATGGGCGAGCGCGGGGCACGGCGTCCCCCGCGTGTCGGTCAACGTGTCCGCCAAGCAACTCCGGCAGAAGGATTTCGTGGCGTCGGCGCTCGACGCCGTGCGCGGCGCCGGCGGCGACCCGGCGGCCATCGACCTCGAGATCACCGAGACGGTGATCATGGACGACATTGCGCAATACGTGCCCAAGCTGCAGGCGTTGCGCGATGCCGGCATGGGCGTCGAGATCGATGATTTCGGGACGGGCTACTCGTCGCTCGCGTATATCGGCCGGTTGCCGCTCAGCGCGATGAAGATCGATCGATCGTTCGTGAGCGCAATGACCGAGGTCGCCGACAACATCTCCATCGTGTCGACGATCATTTCGCTCGCCCACCAGCTCGAGCTGCGCGTCGTCGCCGAGGGAGTGGAAACGCCCGCGCAGCGCGACCTCCTCGCGTCCATGGGCTGCGACATCATCCAGGGATACCTCGTCAGCCGGCCCCGGCCGTTCGAGGCGATGACGGCCTTCCTCGGCGCCGCTGCGCGTTGAAGATGGCGCTGCGGCGCCGCTTCAGGCACCCGGCGCGCGATTGACGGCGAGCCAGTAGAACCCGGCCGTGCGCGCGACGTTGCACAGCGCGTCGAAGTCGATCGGCTTTACCACATAGCTGTTGACGCCAAGCCCGTACGTGGCGGCGATATCGCTCTCTTCCTGCGAGGACGTCATCACCACGACCGGGATCTGGCGCGTCGCGGGGTTCTGCTTGATCGCGCGCAACACCTCGATGCCGTCGACGCGCGGCATCTTGAGGTCGAGCAGGACGAGTCGCGGCTCGCTCGCACCGCGGCCCGCGTATTCGCCCTGCCGGAAGATGTAGTCGAGCGCCTGCTGGCCGTCCTTCAGCCACACCACGTTGTTGGCGACCTTGTCCTCGCGCAGCCCGCGCAGCGTAAGCTCGGCATCGAGGGGGCTGTCCTCGACCAGCAGGATTTCCACATGTTCAACGTCCATCATCGGATGGCTCCTTCGGCAGCGTGAAATAGAAGGTCGCGCCCTTGTCCGGCTCGCCGTCGGCCCATACCCGGCCGCCGTGGCGGGCCACGATCCGGTGCACCAGCGCGAGCCCGACGCCCGTGCCCGGAAACTCGCCGGCGTCGTGCAACCGCTGGAACACGCCGAACAGCTTCGCCTTGTAGCGCGGGTCGAAGCCCGCGCCGTTGTCGCGGACGAAATAGACATGGTCGCGCTCTTCGCTGATCGCCGCAATCTCGATCACCGGCGCGGCGCGCTTCGACGAGTACTTGAGCGCGTTCGACAAGAGGTTTGCCCAGACCTGCTCGAGCAACGACCGGTCGGCAAGCGCCTTCGGCAGCGCGCCGATCCGCACGTCGGGGCGCGGGCCCTCGTGATGAGCGAGCGTGCGTTCGAGCAGCGAGCGCACGAGCGCTTCGATGTCGAGTTCGGCGAGGTCGAGCGGCTTGCGGCCGAGGCGCGAGAACGCCAGCAGGTCGTCGATCAGCATGCCCATCCGCTTCGCCTCGCCCTGCACGATGTCGAGCTTGCGCAGCCCCTCCCCGCCCAGCGCGTTCGAGTGGTCCTCGTACAGCATCCGCGAGAAGCCGGCGATCGCGCGCACCGGCGCACGCAGGTCGTGCGAGACGGAGTAGCTGAAGCTCTCGAGCTCCTTGTTGGCGGCCTCGAGCTCGGACGTGCGTCGCGCGACCCGCGACTCGAGCTCGGTGTTGAGGCGGGTGAGCTCGATCTCGGCCACGCGCTGGTCGTGGATGTCGGTCAGCGTCGCGATCCACTCCGCGATCGCGCCTTGCGGGTCCTGGAACGGCACGACGCGCAGCGCGGCGTGACGGTGCGTCCCCGACGCCGCGTGAAACACCCGCAGCTCGAGATCGAACCTCGCCGCATCGACAGTGCCTCGCGCGAACGCGAGCTCGAGCGCAGTGCGGTCTTCGGCGTGCACCATGCCGTGCCAGCCCAGGCCGATGGACGCGTCGGCGGATTGCCCCGTGTACGCGCTCCACGACGGCTGCGGCACGGCGAAGCGCCCGCGCGCATCCGTCGTGCACACCACGGACGTCATCGCCGCGATCAGCAGCCGATTGCGCTCCTCGCTCGCGCGAAGCGCGGCCGCGGCCGCGGCACGCTCCTCCACCTGCTCCGCCAATGACCGGTTGGCATCGGCCATCACCTTCTCGCGCTGGCCGATCTCGGCGAGCATGTCGTTGAAGCCATCGGCGAGGTAGCCGATCTCGTCGTCGGTGGTCCTGTCGGCGCGCAATGTGAAATCGCGTCCCTCGCGCACTTTGCGGGTCAGCGCGGTGATCGCGAGGATCGGCTTGGTCACCACCGCGTTGAGCCAGAAGGAGACCGCGAGGGCGACGACGAGGCACAGCGTGATGACGGCGGCGAGGATCGACGCGTAGCTGCCGATGCGCGCGAACAGCGCATAGCGCGCGCGCAGGTAGACGGTGCCGAGGATCTCCTTGTCGTCGGCGATGCGCTTGAACACGACGATTTCGTCGCCGTCGATGTCGTAGCCGTCGCCTTGCGGCAGCGTCGGCACCGCGGCGGCGGGCGCGCCATCCTTCGCGTACGTCGCGAACAGCGCGCCGCGCGCCGTGTAGATCGCCGCGCCGAGGATCTGCGGCCGCAGCTTCAGCGTGGACAGGTTCTCGGCGGCCGCCTTGCGATCGTCGAACGACAGCGCGGCGACGCTGGAAATGCCGATGATGTTGGCCTGCGTCATGAGGTCGGAGACCCACTCGCGCTTGTAGGTGCGGGCGTCGTAGATCACCATCGCCGCCGCCATGACCAGCAGCGCCGTCAGCGTGGTCGCGAGGACCACCATCATGAGCTTGTAGCGGATCGAGTGCGAGCGCGCGAGCATCGTCATGGCGCGGGAACGACGTCGTGCGCGACGGCGAGCAGTCGCGAGCTCAGCTTGAGACTGCGCCGGTCGGCATCGCCGAGCGACACGTCGAAACGGACATGCTCGTCGACCAGCACGAAATTGATCGTGTAGCCGCGCTCGAGCGCGCCGTCCGCCTCGCCGACGACGAGCACGGGCGCTGCCGCCGCGACCGTCGGGTGCCGCCCCCCTTCTCCGGCCATGAACAGCACATGGACGCCCACCGTCGCCGGCACGTCGCCGCCGAGCTTGCGGATCGTGAATGGCCGCGCGCCGGCAGTGCGCCCGGCGACGATTCGCAGGAGCTCGTCGGCGAGCCGGTCGTCGCCGACGACGGCGATGACCACCGGTGCGGCGGCGCTCGCGAACGCGGCCTCCGGCCACTCGACGTAGTCGACGAACCGATACAGGAACGCCGCCTTGACGCGGCGCTCCGCCGTCGCGGCGTCGATGCCCGGCTGCGCCGCGACGTCGCGTGGCGCCGCCCCGAACAGCACCCAGCACGCGAGCAGGAGCCACAGCGGCGCGAGGCCACGACGGCGCACGTCGGGGTGCGGGCGGATCGGCATGTCAGAGGCGCACCGCGAGATTGACGAACACGGCGCGCGGAATGACGCTCGCGCCCGGCGAAGCGCCGAACTCCACATGCTCGGTCCCGAACAGGTTCTTCCCGGTGACTGACAGCTCGATGTCGGGACGCGGGTGCCAGGCAATGCGCGCATCGAGAGCGGTATACGCGGGCACCGCGGGGTCGGGCAGCGCCGCGACGTGCCGAACGCCCATGTCGACGTCGACCTCGTGCGGCAGGTCGAGCGACGAGCGAAGCATCCATTGATTGGACGGATCGTTGCCGGCCGCGCTCACGCCGGTGATGTCGGTGCTGTCGGCGCGCAGGTTGAGCCGCTGGCGCAGCGTCGTGCCACCGGCCGACAGCTTCCACGTGGGCGTGACACGCCAGGTGACCCAGCCTTCCACGCCACTGGCGTTGCCTTCCATCTGGTTGGCCACGACGAAATACGACGTGTCGATGAGCTCCACCGAGCGCAGGTGTTCGTAGACGTGGCGAAATGCCGTCAGCGCGTACGACAGTCCGGGCACCGGTTCCGCGCGCAATCCGAGCTCGAGCACGTCGGAGGTCTCGGAGCGGAACTGCGGGCCACCTGCCACGAGGTAGGGCGGCACGGCCGGCGAATACAGGTCGCGGTCGAGCCGCGACGGCGTGCGCACCGCGCGCGATGCGCCCGCCCAGAGCAGCGTGTCCGCGGCCGGCTTCCAGCTCGCGCGGAGCGTCGGGAACACCTCGAAGCCGGTATAGGAATTGTGCTCGGCGCGCACCCCGCCCGTCAGCGTCGCATCGTGGCCGAGCGCGACCACATCCTGGACGAACACGTTCGTCCACGCGAGGTCGACATCGGCGGGGAGGAACGCGAGCACCGGCGGATTGTCGACGCGATCGCGCGCGAGCCGGTAGCCGGTGCCCCAGGTCAGCGTATGGGGCCCGATGGCCCGCATGTTGTACTGCAGCTCGACGTCATAGATGTCGAGGCGCTCCGACAGCGTGCCGAGCCCCGGCCGTCCGGGCGCGTCGAGCTCGCTGTGGTCGGCGTACGCCTGCACCTGCAGCGAGTCGCCGCCCGCCAGCGCGTGGGACCAGCGAAAGATGGCGTTCGCGCCGGAGATCCGCTGGTCGTCGGGAAAGACCTGGTCGAGCCTGCCATCGTAGGCATCGCCCTGCACGGTGATGCCGTTGCGCCAATCGGCGCGAAAGCCGATCTGCGCCTTCTTCCAGGCGTCCATCGCGCTTTGGCCGTTGACGCGTTGCGTGCCGTCGTCGTGGAACGCCTTGGCGTACAGGCGGAAATGGCCGCCGTCGCCGAGCTTCGCGCCATAGCGCGCGGCGACGTCCTGCTCCTGATCGCCGCCCCCGACCTCGACGAAGCTCCCCTGCGTCTCCGCGGCGCTGCGCGTGATGATGTTGATGACGCCGTTGACCGCATTGCTGCCCCACAGCGTCCCTCCCGGGCCGCTGATGACTTCGATGCGGTCGATATCCTCGAGCAGCACGTCCTGAGCGTCCCACAAAACTCCCGAATAGAGCGGCGTATAGACAATGCGCCCGTCGATCAGCACCTGCAGCTTGTTGTCGGCATTGTTCATCCCTCGCGCGCTGATCGCCCAGGTGCTCGCCGTGACGCGCGCGACCTCGAGGTTTGGCGCGAGTCGGAGCGCCTCCGGCAGGCTCGTGACACCGGCACGGCGGATGTCGGCGTTGGTGATGACGTACACCGATGCAGGCGCGCTCGACAGCGGCTCGGCGCGCCCGGACACCGACGTGATTTCGATGTTGCCAAGGTCCTCGAGTGAAAAGCCCGCAAGCGACTCGGGCCGCAGGTCGGCCACCTGGGCCGCAGCCGGCATCGCGAGGGAAAGCGCCGCCAGCGCCACGGCGAGCGCCGCGGGGCGTGGCGGCCTCGCGACGTCGCGCGTCGGCCCGCGACGCCCGCTTGGCATGGATTTCGCGTTTCTCGTCGTCATTGTCAAGCGGCCCTGCACGGGCCATCACTTGTCCGTCAACACGCTCGTTTGACGCAACGCAAATGAAACTCAACGGTCATCGGTCGCGAATGCTGCCGGTTCACGCAGCGCCTTCTTCCCTATCGGCAATCCGTTTGCCGGGCACAGGGTGGCCGGCCACGCTCGCGGCCGTCGAACACGCAGCGCCAAGGACCATGCACGGTTCGTTCCACGTGTGCGCCCAGCGTCCTCGGCGCGCAGTCGGCAGCGGCTCATTGCGATGAGCGCCGAGCTCCGCGATGCGCTGGCAGCCCGCGAGTTCGTGCTGCACTACCAGCCAAAGGTCGAGCTCGCTACCGGGCAGGTCGTGGGGTGCGAAGCACTGCTCCGCTGGCAGCATCCGCAACGCGGCCTCGTCATGCCGGGCGAGTTCCTCGATGCGGCGGAAGCGAGCGACATGATTCTCGAGCTCGGCGAATGGGTCTTGCGCACCGGCTGCGCGCAAATCGTCGCATGGCACGACGCGGGTGCGCCGGCGGTCGCGCTCGCCGTCAACCTGTCCGGACGCCAGTTCCGCGACGAGCGCCTTCCCGAGCGTGTCGCGAGCGCGTTGCGCGATACCGGGCTGCGACCGCCGGCGCTCGAGCTCGACCTGACCGAGGCGATCGTCATGGAGGACGCGGCGAACTTCGTCACCCGCCTGGCCGCGTTGAAGGCGCTGGGCATCCGCCTGAGCCTCGACGACTTCGGCACCGGCTACTCGAATTTGAGTTACCTCAAGCGGTTTCCGCTCGACTTCCTCAAGGTGGATCGGTCGTTCGTGCAGGACGTGACGACGAACCCGGACGACGCGGCGATCGTGCGCGCCGTCATCTCCCTCGGCCACAGCCTCGGGCTCGCGGTCGTCGCCGAGGGCGTCGAGACCGAGGCGCAGGTCGAATGGCTGCGCCGTGAGCGCTGCGAGCAGATCCAGGGCTACGTGTTCAGCCGCCCGCTGCCGGCGGCGCAATTCGAGGCGCTGCTGCGTAGCCGCAAGGGGCTGCCGTCGCGCGGCACAGGCGCGCAGGACGGCAAGACGCTGCTCATCGTCGACGACGACGCCGGCGTCGCTGCATCGGTGGTGCGCGTGCTGCGCCGCGACGGCTACCACGTCCTGACCGCGCCGAACGCGAAGGACGCGCTCGACCTGATGGCGCTCAACGTCGTGCATGTCGTCATCTCCGACCACCGGATGCCGGCGATGACCGGCGCCGAGCTCCTGGGCAAGGTCAAGCTCCTCTACCCCGATACGGTACGGATCCTGTTCAGCGGATACATCGAGATCGAGGCGCTGACCGAAGCCGTCAACCGCGGCGCGATCTATCGCTTCCTGCTCAAGCCATGGGATGACGAGACGTTGCGGGAAAGCGTTCGCCAGGCGTTCCATCACTATTGGCTGACGCACACGTTGAAGGAGCGGACGGGCTGACCTCGGGTTGTGCCACCGGAAGGAACACGCGAAACACCGTGCCCTCGCCGCGCGTGCTGTCCACGGCGATCTCGCCGCCGTGGTCGCTGACGATGCCGTAGGCGACCGACAGGCCGAGCCCCGTTCCCTTGCCCACCGGCTTGGTCGTGAAGAAGGGCTCGAAGATGCGCGCGAGATTGGCCGGCTCGATGCCTTCCCCGGTGTCGGCGAACTCGAGAACGACGTGGGCGCCGGCATCGCGCGTGCGGATCGTGATCGTGCCCTGGCCGCGGATGGCCTGCGCGGCGTTCATCAGGAGGTTCATGAACACCTGGCTCAACTGCGCGGGGCGGCATTCAATGTGCGGCAAAGTCCCGTATTCCTTGCGCACCTCCGCCTTGTATTTGATCTCGTTGTAGACGATGTTGAGCGTGGAGTCGATCGCAGCGTGGATGTCGGCGGGCTGCCACCGCTCGTCGCTCGCCGAACGCGAATAGCCCTTCAGGTCGCTGACGATCTTGGCCACGCGCGCGATGCCGTCACGCGATTGCGCCACCAGCGCGCGCACGTCGTCCTTGACGAAGTCGAGGTCGGCGGCCTTGCGCGCGGCCTCGACGTTCGCGCGCAGCGCCGGGTCGGCGATCGAAGTCTCGGCTTGCTCATAGGCGGCGATCAACGCGAAGATGTCGGCGACGTAGCGGTCGAGCGTCGCCACGTTCGACTGTACGAAGCCGATGGGGTTGTTGATCTCGTGCGCCACGCCCGCCGCGAGCTGCCCGATCGACGCGAGCTTCTCCGATTGCAGGAGCTGGTCCTGCGTGCGCTGCAGCTCGCGATTCGCCGATGCGAGCTCCTCGTTGCGCCGCTCGAGCGCGCGCGCCGCGGACTCCTCCAGCCGGCGTGTGCGCGCGTCGAGCTCGCGCTCGAGCGTCGCCGCCCGCGCTGCCGCCGCGGCGGACGCCTGCGCGAGACGCCGCGCGCGAAGCGCCGCCACGACGAGCGACACCGCCAAGGCGGCCATCACGGCCATCAAGAGCAGTTCCATCGGCGTCATGCGGCCTCCGCGACGTGCACATAGATGGCGAGGGGCTTCGCGTCGAGTGTCGCGTGGTAGTCGCGGATGCGCTGCACGAGGCCCTCGTCGAGGCTGCGATTCGCCGTCAGCAACAGGATGCCGTCGGGGGTGACGAGGTCGCGGCTCAGCACCATGCCGGGGGCGAGCGCGCCATGGTCGATGCGCATGTCGGGGCTGGTCCGCGCCTCGCCCGCGTCGAGCACCGCCATCAGCGCATCGACGACGTCCGGGTCGTAGAGCGTGCCGCGGCCGGCGGCGATGCGACCGCGCGCCGCGTCGGGGGGCATCCGGTGCCGCGACAGCACGCCGATCTGCGCCCCGTCGTAATCCTTGGCAACCGCGAGGATGCGCGCGCCGAGCGGGATGTCCGTTCCGTAGAGGCCATCGGGAAATCCGCGGCCATCGAAGCGCTCGCGGTGCGAGCGCACGGTCGACGCTGCGCCGCGCATGGCGTCGAGCGGCATCATCACCTGCTCGCTGCGCCGCGGATAATCGAGGAACGCGCGCGGGAGCTCGCCGTCGCCGGCGTCGCGCACCGACCGCAACATCGCGTCCGACAGCCCGATCTTGCCGATGTCGTGGAGCAGCCCCGCGATGAAGAGGTCGTGCGCGCCGGCAGCGTCGAGCCCCACGCGCTCGCCGATGCGGCGCGCGAGCTCCGCCACGCGGCGCGAGTGTCCGGCGAACTCCGCCTCGCGCATCTCGATCAGCGTGGACAGCACCTTGAGTGACGTCAGGAAGTTGGCGCGCAGCCGCTCGTTGCCGTCGCCGAGGGCAGCAGCGGCCTTCTCGAGCTCGGACGTGCGCTCCGCGACCTTCTCCTCGAGCGTCGCGTTCAGCGTCTTGAGCTCGGCGTTCTGCCGGCGCATCAGCGCCTCGAGGCGCCGCTTGTGCTGCTCGAGCGCCTTGCGCTCCAGCGCCTCGCGCACGATGAGCAGGAGCTCGCGATCGTCCCAGGGCTTGGCGATGTAGCGCTGGATCTCGCCGCGGTTGATCGCGCCGATGGTCGCGTCGATGTCGGCGTAGCCGGTCAGCAGCAGCCGCACCGTGTCGGGCCAGCGCGCCCGCACCTGCTCCAGCAGCGCGGCGCCGTTCATGCCCGGCATCCGCATGTCCGAGATCACGATGTCGACGCTTTCGGCCTCGAGCTGCGCGAGCGCGGCCTCGCCCGACGCGGCGGTGGCGACGCGATAGCCTTCGGGCCGGAACGCGCGCACGAGCGCGGCCTGGATGTTGGGCTCATCGTCGACGCACAGTATTCTTGGTACAGCCATCGCCATCCGCCGGTCATCGCCGCGCCCGGGCCGACATCGCGGCGCAAGGGAACGCGGTCCCTTCAACGACTATCGGCCGCGCGCCGCAAATCTCTAGGGGTGTGGCCCCGCTCGCGATCCGGCGGCGACGAACGGCGACGGCTTGCGAGACGTGTTCGACGCTGCACCCGCTCGCGCAGCTTGCGGTGGCGCAACGAGCCGCGCCTCCGCCAGCGGTTCGCAACGGTAGTTCGGTCCGCCGGGCGAGTCGGTACACTTGGATGCGCGAAGCCCCCGGGACCTCGATGCAGCCCTACCTCGACTTCATGCGCCATGTGCGCGACCATGGCGTCCGCAAGAGCGATCGCACCGGCACCGGCACGCTGTCGGTGTTCGGCTACCAGATGCGCTTCGACCTTCGCGCCGGCTTTCCGCTGTTGACGACCAAGAAGCTGCACACCAAGTCGATCGTCTACGAGCTCCTGTGGTTCCTGCGCGGCGACTCGAACGTACGCTGGCTGCAGGACAACGGCGTGACGATCTGGGACGAGTGGGCCGGCGCCGACGGCGAGCTCGGCCCGGTCTACGGCGTGCAGTGGCGGTCGTGGCCCGCGCCCGACGGCTCGACGATCGACCAGATCGCCAGCGTCATCGCCGAGATCCGCCGCAATCCCGATTCGCGGCGGCTCATCGTGTCGGCGTGGAACGTCGGCGAGATCGCGCGGATGAAGCTGCCGCCGTGCCACGCTTTCTTCCAGTTCTACGTCGCCGAGGGCCGGCTGTCGTGCCAGCTCTACCAGCGCAGCGCCGACATCTTCCTCGGCGTGCCGTTCAACATCGCGTCCTATGCGCTCCTGACGCACCTCGTCGCCGCGCAGTGCGACCTCGACGTCGGCGACTTCGTCTGGGTCGGCGGCGACTGCCACCTCTACGTCAACCACCTCGAGCAGGTGGCGACGCAGCTCGCGCGAACGCCGCACCCGCTGCCGCGCCTCGTGCTGAAGCGAAGGCCGCCGACGATCTTCGACTACCGCTACGAGGACATCGAGATCGCCGGCTACGTATCGCACCCGCCGATCAAGGCGCCCGTCGCGGTCTAGGCATGTCGTCATCCCCGCGAAAGCGGGGATCCAGCAGGGACGATGCGCTTGCGGCACGGCGCGCCTGCGTCGCCGCGTCACCGCTGGATTCCCGCATGCGCGGGAATGACGGATGCGATCAGCCGACGTCGATCACCAGTCCCGGGTCGAAGCGCGGGTTCTCGCCCACACCGTTCATCATGTAGCCGCGCGGGTTGCACACCACCCGCGTGCCGCCGGCGACATAGTCGAAGCTGTCATGCGTGTGCCCGTGGATCCACAGCGCCGCGCGCCCATCGAGAAGCCGCGCGGCATCCGAGACGAAGCAGCCGTTGAGCGGCGAGCCCGCGAAGCGCGGGTGGATGCTCCGCGGCGACGGCGCGTGATGGGTGATCACGACCGTCGGACCATCGTGCGGCGCCGCGAGGCGCGCATCGAGCCAGGTGACGTGAGCATCGAAGAGTCGCGTCGAATCCTCCGGCGTGAAGGTCTGGTCGGACGCGTCGCCGAGGCGGATGTGCGTGAAGTCGCGGATCATTTGGCGAGCCGCGTCGCGCGCCGTCGCGCGGCCCGCTTCGGTCGCATCGAGGCGGAAGTCGGACCACAGCGTCGTGCCGAGGAAGCGCACGCCGTCCACGACGACCTCGCCGTCGTCGAGGAACCGGATCGGCGTGCCCGCGCAAAGCTCCGCGAGCCGCGCGCGCGTGCCGGGAAGGCTGCCGCCGTAGAACTCGTGGTTGCCGGCGACGTACAGCGCCGGGCCTCCAGCCCGCGACGCCCACGCCACCGCCTCCGCCGGCCGGGCGAGGTCGCCGGCGAGGATGAGGAGGTCGGCGCCGGTCTCGGGGAGATCGAATCCCGCGCGGCTCAAATGCAGATCGGAGACGATGTGGAGTCGCATCTTGCGACTCTAACAGGCAAAAAAAACCCGCTGGGAGGAGTAGCGGGCAAGGGGGATTCCGTCGGAGGATGAGCCGCTTCAAGTTCTCCCGCGGGCTCGGGCGGGTCGATCGGTCGATCGCCGCCGGCATGCGCCGTGGGCTGGCGATACGGGGCCGCGTCCTTCGCGCGGCCGCGAGGGTTCAGATGACGCTGCGCGCAGCGCTCACGCGTTCGGCGAGATCGTCAAGCGCTTCCTGCTCGGCGAGCGTCGAGTCCTCGTCGCTCAGCACGCGCATCGGCGCCACGTCGTCGTCGAACCAGTATCCGGTGAATTCAGGGGCTTTCATGGTGCGCATCGTCGTTCCCGCATCTTTCCGTGTCGTGATGAGCAAGCGGCGTGCCACACCCCCTCAAGGCAGATGAATGGCGCGATTCCGGGGGATGGGCGCACTTTGCGCGCGCGAGCATGGCGTTGGCTGCCGGCGCAACACCGACGCGTGTGTAGCCGCGTCCCGACACCGGCGGAACGGCTTGCGTCAACCGCTTGAATTTCCGCGCGAAACGCTGTCGCCGCGCGACGACAGCGCGCGCGATCAGTCGGCGGACGAGGCGCCGTGCGCAGGCGCCGACGAACCCGGCGCGCCACTCGTGGAAATGGCTTCCATTGTCTCCGCCGGCGCGTGTCCCGACGAGTGTCGCCAGCGCATGTAAAGGGCGTGCGCGCGGTCGAGGTAGAGGTACACGACCGGCGTGGTGAAGAGCGTCAGCACCTG
>Ga0070679_100001079_pt1 | contig 23810 bp, 22 predicted proteins | sample KBSC63BmetaG_FD_65652 | JGI IMG/M metagenome (GOLD analysis project Ga0070679, IMG submission 65652) | Corn rhizosphere microbial communities from Kellogg Biological Station, Michigan, USA - KBS C6-3B metaG | ecosystem: Host-associated > Plants > Roots > Rhizosphere | place: USA: Michigan... | reverse complement strand
CCCATCCGGTTCCGCATACACCCGAGGCCGTAGCATATTGCATGGAGCGCGGCGGGCGTCGGATCATCTACACGGGCGATACGGGCCCGTCCGGCGAGTTGGCTGCGTGGGCGCATGGGTGCGATCTGCTCGTCTGTGAGTGTTCGTTGCCGTCGGCGATGGGCATTCCCGGACACCTGACCCCTGAGCAGTGCGGCGAGCTTGCACAGGCCGCGGCGCCGAAGCAGCTCGCGCTGACACACTTCTATCCACCAGTCGAGGGAGTGGACATTCGCGGCATCGTCGGGGCGCGCTATTCGGGCCCGGTGACGCTCGCCACGGACGGCTGGTACTTCGAGATCGAGGACGAGTAATGCTGGTTGTCATGCAGAACCACGCGACGCCTGATCAGATCGAACGCGTCGTGAAGACCATCGAAGAAATGGGCTACGCCGCGCGCCCGATGCCGGGCGAGACGCGCACGACCATCGGGCTCGTCGGCAACGACGGCCGCGTCGACAGCTCGCGCGTCGAATCGCTGCCTGGCGTCGCCGAGATCATTCACGTCAGCAAACCGTACAAGCAGGTGTCGCGCGAATGGCGAGAGGACAACACCATCGTCACGATCGCGCCTGGTGTGTCGTTCGGCGGCCCTGACGTGGCGATCATCGCCGGGCCGTGCTCCGTCGAGACCGAAGAGCAGATCGTCACCGCGGCTCGGGCCGTTCGCGCCGCGGGCGCGACCGCGCTTCGCGGCGGCGCATTCAAGCCGCGCAGCTCGCCGTACTCCTTCCAGGGACTCGGCAAGCGCGGGCTCGATCTGCTGGCGCTCGCACGCCGCGAAACGGGACTTCCAATCGTGACGGAGGCGCTGGACGAAGAAGGCGCGCACCTCGTCGCTGAAGTGGCCGACTGCATTCAGATCGGGGCGCGCAACATGCAGAACTATTCGCTCCTTCGCGCCGTGGGACGGATCAACAAACCGGTCCTGCTCAAGCGCGGCATGGCGGCGACGATTACGGATCTGCTCATGAGCGCCGAATACATTCTCGCGGAAGGCAACGGCCAAGTGATTCTCTGCGAGCGCGGCATCCGGAGCTTCGATACGACGACACGCAACCTGTTCGACGTCACCGCCATCCCGATCGTGCAGCGTCTCTCGCATCTGCCCATGATCGCCGACCCGAGCCACGGCACGGGATTGCGCGACAAGGTGATTCCGATGGCCCGCGCCGCCGTCGCCGCCGGCGCGGACGGCATCCTGGTGGAAGTGCATCCAACGCCCGACCGCGCCCTGTCGGACGGAGGACAATCGCTCTACCCCGATCAGTTCACCCGGCTCGTGACAGAGCTCAGGGCAATCTCGAGCGCGATCGGCCGCCAGCTCGCCACGCCCCCAGAAACCCTACGCCAGAGCCGGCCAGGAACGGTGGGCGCCCGCGCCGGGTAAGACCCAGCATGCGACTCTCGATAGCTCTCGCGGCGCTCGCAGCCGCTGCCGCGCCACTCACGGCGCCGCTCTCGGCGCAGACCGATCCGATCGATCGCGCGGTTACGGCGTGGGCCAAGGTCAAAACCGTGAAAGGCACCTTCGAGCAGACGGTGTCGAATTCTCTCACCGGCACGAGCGCGTCCTCACGCGGCGAGTACGTCCAGGAGCGGCCCAACCGTCTCGCCATTCGCTTTCAGCAGCCGGACGGCGGCGCGATCGTCTCCGACGGAAAGATTCTGTGGGTCTACCTGCCCAGCAGCACGCCGGGCCAGGTGATCAAGCGCACGGCAACCGATCGCTCGGCGGTGCCGATCGACTTCACCGGCCAGTTCCTCGAGTCGCCGAAATCGAAGTACGACATCACGCCGTCGGGCACGAAAACCGTGGACGGTCACGCGGCGCACGGCTTCAAGGTCGTCCCCAAGGCGGGAACATCGTCGGCGTTCACGACGGCCAGCGTCTGGGTCGACGATGATGATTCGCTGATTCGGGAATTCGAAGGCACGGAATCGAGCGGCGTCACACGCCACATCAGGATCACAGCGCTGGAGCTCAATCCGGCGGTGGAGCGCTCGGCGTTTACCTTCACGCCGCCGAGCGGTGTGAAGGTCGTCGATCAGACGAAGTCGTAAGCACGGCATGCTGATGGCGCTTCGCGCCATCAGCATGCCGGTCATCGTCGCTCCGCCGTCGCAGCCCTTTCGATCAACTCACGCGGCGTCTTCGCTCCACCGACCAGCTGCATCGCACGGCTCACGACGGCGTCATCGCGCAGCTTGCGAGTGGCCTCGGCCTCCGTGCCGAACACGTAGCGTTCGATCTCATAGCTGAGCAGGCGATCGACCAGCGAGCTCGCGCTCGCGTACATCGTGCTGTCGACCATCACTCCACGCGCTTGCATGCGGCGCAGCAGTTCCGCGCGCATCGCCGGCGTGACGGCGAAGTTCGTGTCCTTGATCGCACCGGACGCCTTCAGCGAAAGCGCATAGTCGGTCAGCGCATCGCGAAACTTCGGGATCTGTGTTCCGAGCGCGCGTGGAAAGGCCGTGTCGGCGGGTTGCACCGGCGCTTTCGGCAGAATCACGTCGGGCGTGATGCCGCCACCGCCCAGCACCGTGCGGCCACCGTCGGTCTTGTACGTCGGACGCGGACTGGTCGTGTCGGCTTCCGGATCGTCTGGATCGGGTCGCTTCTTGTTGATGCTGCGGCCCGACGGGGTGAACCAGAGCGCCGTAGTCAACTTCACCGCGCCGCCATTCGTCAGCGGGAAGACGTTCTGCGCACTTCCCTTCCCGTACGTGCTCGTGCCGAGGATCAGCGCGCGATCGTGATCCTGGAGCGCGCCAGCCACGATCTCCGCCGCGCTCGCCGTGTTGCTGTCGACCAGCACCGCGATCGGCAGGCCGGGCCACCGCTGCGGCGCGCGATCGATGAAGACCTGCGACGCCTCTCGCGAGCGGCCATGCATGCTCACGATGCGCTGATTCGGATCGAGAAACAGATCCGACACGCCGACGCCTTGGTCGAGCAAGCCGCCTGGATCAGAGCGCAAATCGAAGATGAGCTGCTTCATGCCCGCGTTCACGAGCGAGTCGATCGCGCGTCCGAGATCCGTCGCTGATTCCTGACTGAACATCGACAGGTCGACGTAGCCGATGCCGTCGCGAACGATCGACGCGTGCTGCACCGAGCGCACGCGAATCTCGCGGCGCGCGAGCGCGAAGTCGATTGGCGAGGTGACGCCCGGCCGATCGATCGTCAGATGCACGACGCTGCCCGGCGGACCGCGCAGCGCCTTCTGCGCGACATCCACCTGCACGCCACGCATCGGCTTGCCGTCGACGGTTGCGACGCGATCGCCGGTTTGAATGCCAGCGTCCAGCGCTGGACCACCGGGTAGTGGTGAAACGATCGTGACCCAGCCATCGCGTATGTCGATTTGCGCACCGACGCCGGCATACCGGCCTGACGTGCGCTCCGACAACGACGCCAACAATTCGGGCGAGAGATACGAGCTATGCGGATCGTGCAGCTCGCCGACGAGGCCATCCGCCGCGCGAACGAACAACACGGAATCAGGCAGCGTGTCGACGTAGTCGCGAGAGACCCGCTGGAACACCTGCTCGAACAGCCGCGCATTGCCGCCCGCTGGCTTTGCCGCTCCAGCCAATCCGCGCGTCACGAGCCACCCTCCCGAGACGAGAGCGCAGCTCAGTACGACGCCGGCGAACAATGCACGTGACCGCATAGAGGAATCCTTGATCTCAAAACCTGGAGCCAAGTGCAGATCCCTCACTGCGTTCGGGATGACTGCCTTCTCGGCTCGGGATGACACTGATAGTCACGCGAAACTTTCGGGCCATCGTTGGCTCAGCGTTGCCAGGAGGCGGTTGAGCACCTCTCGTTCAGTCCCGCTCGCATCAACGAGGACGATTGGGCCGCATTCCGGGTGACCCGCCTGCCAGGCTGGATCGAGAAACGTGGTAAAGGCTTTCGCCACGCGCTCGTGGAAGGCGATCTCGGCTTGCTCCATGCGGTCGTGGCCGCCGCGACGCGCGGCGCGTTCGAGTCCCTCTTTGACCGGGAGCGACAGCAAGATCGTCAGATCGGGTACTACACCAGCCGCCGCCATGCGGTTCGCCGCGTACAGCTCGTCAGCGGGCAATCCTCGACCCCACCCCTGATATGCGTACGTCGCCAGAAAGAAACGATCGAGCAGCACCGTGGCGCCCCGGTCGAGCGCGGGCTTGATCTCCCGCTCGACGAGCTGCGCTCGCGATGCCATGTACAGGAGAGCCTCGGCCGTCGGCACGATGTCCGATGCGGGATCGAGGAGCAATTTCCTGATGACGTCACCGGCCGGAGTGCCGCCGGGCTCGCGAAACGCAACGACGTCCTCTCCGCGTTCGGCGAGTCGCTCCACCAGAAGCCGATGCTGAGTGCTCTTGCCGACGCCTTCCGCTCCTTCGAGAACGATCAGCCGGCCGCGGGCCATGCCGTAGTTCCGTTCAGCCGAGCGTGATGATCGGACTCGCCGCGCCCTTCTCGATGCCTTCGAGGATCCAGTCGTTCGCGCGCTGCATGATCTTGTCGAAGTTTTCCTGCGCGACGAGCAAACGCTGATACGTTGCGCGCCCCTGGACCGAATTGAGCAGCTCGTCGAGCTGCTTCTCCATCGCTTCGGTTGGACGCTCGCCGCGCTGCATCATGCGCTGCGCGTCGACGCGAAGCTGCTCCATCTTCTGGAGCAGGACGACGGTGTCCTTGTCTTCGTTGAGCGCGTCGCTCGCGCGCTTCACCGATTGGTACTCGCTGCTCTGCCCGATGAGCCGCCCCAGCTCTTTCGCCTTATCCTCGATCATCCACCCGTCTCCTGTCGTCGGGCGAGCACGAAGCGCTCGCGTCCCGTGAGATCCAGCTCGACGCGCACAGCGTGAAAGCGGCGCTCGCGCGAGACCAGCTCCGCAACGAGCGACGCACGGCGGACGTCGACTTCGACGGCGAACAATCCACCGGGCTCCAAGACTTCCGCGGCTTCGCGCACGAGTCGCGCCGTTGCGGCCAGTCCGTCGGCACCGCTGTACAAGGCAACTGCCGGCTCCCAATCGCGCACGCTCGCCGGCAGGGAGGTCGCTTCTCCCCATGCAATGTACGGCGGATTGGAAACGACCGCGCGCGCCCGCACATCGAGAACGGGGCCGAGCAGCGATCCGTGCAAAAGCTCGACAGGCGCGCGCAGCGTTCCAACCATCGCTCGGGCGTTTCGCCGTGCGATCGTCAGCGCATCGAGCGAAATGTCGGTCCCGTAAACGCGTGAGAAGCGCCCCTCGGCAGCCAAGGCGAGCGCGATCGCGCCTGAGCCTGTGCCGACATCGACGGCGACGCCGCCTGGCGTACCCGACATCACCTCGAGCACCAGATCGACGAGCTGCTCGGTCTCGGGGCGCGGTATGAGCACGCGCTCATCGACGTCCAGCACGAGGTGACGAAATGCGGCGCGTCCAACGGCGTACGCGAGCGGGGCACCCTTGAGGCGCAGTTCGGCGGCCACCCAGGCGCGTGTGAGCGTCAGTGCGTCGACCGCGGCGCCGCTGTTCATGATCAGCCAGAAGCGCGGCGCATCGTACAGGCCGGCGATGATCTCTCGTGCCTCGGAGAACGGCTCGGCGATGCCGCGCGCGTTGAATCGCCGCGCGAGCTCCTCGAGCAGTTGCCCGACCGTCACGCCTGGAGCAAGTCGCTCGGTGCTCACTCGTCCGAACCCAGCTGATCTTCGACGTCCGCCAGCTTCAGTGCGTCGAGGATCGGGTCGATGTCGCCATCCATGATCGCCTGCAGGTTGTGCGACGTGAAGCCGATGCGGTGATCCGTCACGCGACTCTGCGGATAGTTGTACGTGCGAATCTTCGCCGACCGGTCGCCGGTTCCCACCTGCGTCTTCCGCATGCGCGACCGCTCGGCTTCCTGCTCCGCGACGCGCAGATCGAGCAGGCGCGCGCGCAGCACTTCCATCGCTTTGATCTTGTTCTGAAGCTGCGACTTCTGATCCTGCTGGCTCACCACCAGTCCGGTCGGCAGGTGCGTGATGCGCACGGCGGAGTCCGTCGTGTTGACGCTCTGACCGCCTGGTCCCGACGATCGAAAGACGTCGATGCGCAGATCCTTGTCTTCGATTTTGACGTCGACCTCTTCCGCTTCCGGCAACACGGCGACCGTCGCGGCCGACGTGTGAATGCGCCCCTGGGCCTCGGTCGCCGGCACGCGCTGCACGCGATGCACTCCCGACTCCCACCGCATCACGCCGTACGCGCCGTCGCCGCCAGAGACCTTGAATATGACTTCCTTGATGCCGCCGAGCGTGCCGTCGGAGCGCGAAAGGAGCTCGACGCGGAGGCCGGCGCGCTGAATGAAGCGCTCGTACATGCGGAACAGATCGGCGACGAAGAGCGCCGCCTCGTCCCCGCCGGTGCCGATGCGGATCTCGACGATGGCGTTGCGATCGTCGAGCGGATCGCGCGGGATGAGCAGCGGCGTCAGCTGGGTCTCGAGCGAGGCAATACTCGTCTCGAGGCGGCCGACTTCGGCTCTCGCCTCGGCGGCCATCTCGGGGTCGTCAATGACAAGGAGCTCGCGTGCGGACGCGAGCTCCTGTTCGAGCTTGTCGAGCTGGGCGGCCATCTCGACCACCGGCATCAATCGCCGATGCTCCCGGCCAAGCTCAGCAAATTGGCCGGGATCCTTGAGGCTCGCCGGGTTCGCCAGTGCTCGCTCGACCTCATCAGCGCGAGCGAGCGCGGCCGTCAGCCTGTCACGAAGAGCCAGGAGTCAGAAGCCTCAGCTGGCCGAAGAACCGGAAGTCTGCTTGGCGAACTTCTGCCGGAAGCGCTCGACGCGGCCGGCGGTGTCGACCAGGCGCTGCTTACCGGTGTAGAACGGATGGCAGGCGGAGCAGACGTCGGTGTGGATCTCTGCGCGCGTGGAGCGCGTTTGAAACGTATTCCCGCAGGCGCACTTGACCGTGGCCGTGGCGTACTCGGGATGGATGTCGGCTTTCATCGGAACCTCTGTCAGTTCGGGGGGCGAGCGTCCTGGGACGATTCGCCTGGACGGTGTCGCCCGCGTTTTGTATCGAGCTAAGTAATATAGCTAATTCTGGTTGTAACGGACAAGCAGACATGGAGTTGTGCTCGAGGGCTCGTCATCCCGAGCGAAGCGAGGGATCTGCACTTGGCCGGGCGACGACCGGCAGTTCGAAACGCCGTCTGCCCTCATCCGTCTGATCGCTAGTACGGCGCCGGACGGGGCATTAACTTCGCCCTGATGCGGGTCGCCGCCGCCGGCTCCGCTTTTTCGTCTTTCGCCTACACCACGTGACCACCACGACGAGCGACTTCCTGGCGACGGTCCCGCTGTTCAGCGGACTTGACCGCATCGAGCTCCAGCGCTTCGGCGACCTGACCCGCGAGAAGTTCTATCCGCGCGGCAGCGTGATCCTGTTCGAGCATGACCCCGGTGATTCCCTGTTCGTCGTGCGCCAGGGCCGCGTCAAAGTCGTGCTCATCGGCGAGGACGGACGCGAGGTCATCCTTGGCGTGCTCGGCGTCGGCGAGCACTTTGGCGAGCTCTCCCTCATCGACGATCGGCCGCGGTCGGCCCACGTCATCGCGATGGAGGATTCGACGCTGCTGGTGCTCCGCCGCGAGGACTTCCGCAAGCGCGTCGACTCATCCCCTGCCGTCGCTTGGTCGCTCCTCACCGAGCTGTCGCGGCGACTTCGGCGCGCCGACGAGAAGATCGGCGGCCTCGTGTTGCTCGACGTGCCGGGACGAATCGCGCGGCTCCTGCTCGATCTGGCCGAGGAAGCGGCATCGGACACCATCGACAAGCCGCTCACCCACCAGACCATCGCCCAGATGATCGGCGCCAGTCGTGAGACGGTCTCGCGAGCAATGAAGGATTTTCAGGACGCCAACTGGGTCACCGTCGAGCGGCGCCGCATCACCCTCGCCAATCGGACCGCGCTGGAGCAGCGTGCGCAGGCGCGATTGTAGCGCCGCCACGCGCGCGAGGACGTCTGGGCAGCACGCGAATCGGTTGTCTAAAGCTCCTTACCACAAGGCGTTACGCCTGTAACGCCTGTGATGACGATCACCCGCTGGTCGTGACCACCTTCCTAGCCATTTTGACCGGTTCTTCCCCATCATTCCCGACAAGCGCCGAGGCGCCGGGTTCATGACTTTGCGATTGCGGTTTTGGGGAACACGCGGATCCATTCCATCACCCGGGCCAAACACGGTCCGGTACGGCGGCAATACTCCGTGCGTCGAGCTTCGGACCGACACCAATTGGCTGGTGATTCTCGATGCCGGCACGGGCATTCGTGAGCTCGGACGATCGCTCATCACGTCGGCGAACGGCGATCGGATCGCGGCAGACATCTTCCTGACGCACGCGCACTGGGACCACATCCAGGGCATCCCGTTCTTCGCTCCGATCTTCCAACCGGGGAATCACTTCACGATCTGGGGGTCGAAGACGCTCGAGACGAGCATCGATCGGGTGATCCGAGATCAGATGTCGCCCGTGGTGTTCCCGGTGACGTTCGAGCAGCTCGACGCGAGCATCGATTTTGGCGAGATCGCCGAGGAAACGATCGTCGGCAATGGGTATCGGGTCGCCGCATTCGGGGTACGACATCCCGGCGGGGCACTCGGCTACCGGTTCAGTAGCGCGAACGGAAAGGGCGGGTCACTCGTCTACATCTCGGACAATGAGCTGAATCCAAGCGCGACATATCCGAACGGCGCCAACTGGAAGGAGCAGATGACGGCGTTCGTTCGCGGCGCGACGGTGCTGGTGCACGATGCGACGTACACGGCCGACGAATACGACAAACACCGCGGCTGGGGCCATTCGACGTACGAGGACGCGGTGACGCTGGCGCTGGACGCCGGGGTCGAACAGTTGGTGCTGTTTCATCACAGGCCGGAGCGGACGGATGACGACGTGGACAAGTGTGTGGCGGCCTGTCGCGCGCTGGTCCAACGGTTGGGCGGACGCCTCGAGGTGACCGCGGCCGCGGAAGGCATGACGTTGAGTGTGTAGCATTCTCTAAAGCGTCTCTCAGGAGGAGACCATGTACCGTCAGTTGTCGCAGACCACCCGAATGCTCGCGCTCGCGGCGACATTTGCTCTCCCCGGCGTCACGTTGGCGCAAGGCGACAACCGTCCGGTCGTCGTCGTGTTCCGGTTCGACAACAGCTCCATCGGCGCCGGCAAGGCAGACTTCGACGGAATGGCGACCGGTGTGCAGGACTTGCTGATCACGGATCTGGCCTCGAACACCAAGATCCGCCTCGTCGACCGCGCGCACCTGAACGAGGTGCTCACGGAACAGAACCTCTCGAAGACCGGACAGGTCGACCCCACCACCGCGGTCCGGATCGGCAAGATCCTCGGCGCGCAATACGCGGTGACGGGCGGCTTCATGTCCGACGGCAGAGGCTCGGCAGTGCTGACTGGCCGCACGATCGACATCGAGACGACGCAGATCGCGAACCCGCAGAAGATTCAGGGTAAAACAGATAACGTGCTGGGCCTGATCACCGACCTGTCGTCGAAGCTGTCGTCGAACATGAATCTCGCGCCGAAGCCAGGCGCGGCCCGCCGCGGCGATGACAACAAGGGCAGCGGCGAAGCGCAGAAGACGAGCACGTCGCAGACCGGTACCGCGACGAAATCGGCGCCGGCCACTGAAGTGTTCGCGCAGGCATCGGCGAATCCCGAGAAGCTGCGTTCGACGAAACTGGATGCGGCAACGATGAAGATCTACTCGAACGCGCTCGACGAGATGGACAAGAAGAATTACCCGAAGGCAAAGCAGTTGTTGACGCAGGTGCGGGAAAAATTCCCGGACTTCGAACCAGCAAAGCGAAGCCTCGACAAGATCTCATAATGCCTGACAACGTGCTGTGCACGGCGCATATTTCGACCGCCGCCTCTCGCGCGAGAGGCGGCGGTTCTTTTTTGATTTCCCCTCCCGCGTGAAACCTCTTCTCCTCGCCGCCGTCGGCCGCTCGCTGTCCTCTGCGCCGCTGGGCCGACGCGAGGACGACGTCGAGGTGCGACGCATCCTCGCGCTGCCGACGATCGCGTCGCTCGACGCAACGCGTCCAGTCGTGATCGCGCTCGATCGCGCGCTGATCGCGAGCGCGGGTGATGCGCATGAGCGTCTCACGGAGCTCGCGCGCCACGCGGCGCTCGTTGCGCTGGGCGATCCGGGGGAGTATGAACCGCGTGCGGACCTACCTCTCGATCTCCTCATCGGATACCAGGCCGCAGATGCGCCGGCAGCCGCGATCATCGGGATGTTGCGCGGCGCATTCCGCCATGCGGCATCGCTCCTCGCGGAGCGCCGCGCGCGCGCCGATCAGATCGAGCGGCATCGCGAGCTCACCGAGCTGACGCACATCGGCGTCGCCCTTTCGACGGAGCGCGATCTCTTCACGCTGCTCGAGATGATCCTGGGCCAGGCTCGTCGCATCACGTCGAGCGACGCGGGCTCGCTGTATCTCGTCGAGCGGCCTGAGAGCGGCGGCACGGCGACGACGATGCGCTTCAAGCTCGCGCAAAACCACACGATTCCCGCGCTGCCGCTGCAGGAGTCGATCGTCCCGATCGACCACTCGAGTCTCGCCGGCTATGCGGCCGCGACGGGCGATCCGCTCGTCATCGCGGACGTCTATCTCTTGCCCGACGACGTCTCGTACAAGCAGAATCGCAGCGTCGACGAGAAGTACGGCTATCGCACGAAGTCGATGCTCGTGATCCCGATGAAGACGCATCGCGACGAGATCATCGGCGTGCTGCAGCTCATCAATCGCAAGCGCGATCCCGCGGCCAAGCTCAACTCGCCCGAGGCCATCGAACGTGAAGTGATCAGCTACGACGAGCGCAACGTGGAGACGGTGAACGCGCTCGCATCGCAGGCCGCGGTGGCAATCGAGAACGGCCGCCTGTACGAGGATATCGAGCGACTGTTCCAGGGCTTCGTCACGGCCGCGGTCACGGCGATCGAGGCGCGAGATCCAACCACGTCGGGTCACTCGAGCCGCGTGGCCACGCTCACCGTTGGTCTGGCGCAGGCGGTCGATCGCGGCGGCGAAGGGCCATACCGCGACGTCCGCTTCACGCGCGACCAATTGCGCGAGCTTCGGTACGCCGGTCTGCTTCACGACTTCGGGAAAGTCGGCGTGCGCGAGCAAGTGCTCGTCAAAGAGAAGAAGCTCTATCCCGGCGACCTCGATCTCATCCGCCACCGCTTCGCGTACCTGTCGCAGGCTGCGGATCTGACCTTCGAGCGAGAGCGCATCGAACGATTGCTGAAAGGCGGTCGCGAAGCGCACGATGCTGCCGTCGAAGAGCTCTGTCGCGCACGCGATGTCACACGCAGCCGGCTCGACCGGCATCTCGATGCGATCATCAAAGCGAACGAGCCGACGATTTTGCCCGAAGGCAGCTTCGACGAGCTCCGGCAGATCAACGCGCTCACGTACGTCGATTTCGACGGCATCGAACGCCCGTTGCTGAGCGACGACGAGCTGCAGTTCCTGATGATTCGCAAGGGCAATCTCGATGAGCGCGAACGGCGCGAGATCGAGTCGCACGTGACGCACACGTATCGCTTCCTCGAGCAGATCCCGTGGACGCGGGAGTTGCGCGGCATTCCGGAGATTGCGTACGGGCATCACGAAAAGCTCAACGGCCGAGGCTATCCGCGCGCCGTTACTGGCGACGCCATTCCAGTGCAAACGCGCATGATGACGATCGCCGACATCTTCGACGCGCTCACGGCGACGGATCGCCCATACAAGCGCGCCGTGCCGTGGGAACGCGCGCTGGACATTCTCCGAATGGAAGCGAAGGAGGGAATGCTCGACGAGCATCTGCTGGCGAGCTTCATCGGTGCACGCATTTTCGATCAGTTGTTGATCTCGCCCGACGTGCGTTAGCGTTTCGGAAATGCGCTTCACTCCACTCGGCGACCGCGCCGTTACGATCACGCTCGGCGACACGATCGACGTCGTGACGCACCGTCGCGTGCGTGCGGTATCCGCGGCGCTCGATGCGCACGCACCGGCGGGAGTCGTGGACCAGGCGCCGGCATTCGCGAGCGTCACCGTGCACTACGATCCGGCGCGTGTCGGCGGCGATCCTGCAAAATCGCCATACGATCGCCTCGTCACCGAGCTCGATGAGCTTTTGTCGCACGTGCACGAGCACGAGCTTCCACCGCCGAGGCTCGTGGAGATTCCCGTGTGCTACGGCGGTGAGCTTGGGCCGGATCTCGGCGACGTCGCGCGCCAGCACCAGCTCACGCCGCAGGACATCATCGACCTGCACACGAGCGCCGAGTATCTCGTGTACATGGTCGGCTTCATGCCTGGCTTCGCGTACATGGGTGGTTTGCCGGCCCAGCTCGCGACACCGCGGCGCGGACGTCCACGAACCGCCGTTCCAGCAGGCACCGTCGGCATTGGAGGAAGCCAGACCGGTGTCTACCCGCTCGAGTCCCCCGGGGGATGGAATTTGCTCGGTCGCACGCCGCTCAAGATCTTCGACATCGCGCGCGAACCGGCCACGCTGCTCGCGACCGGCGATCGCGCGCGCTTCGTGGCGATCTCGCTGCGCGACTACGAACGCTGGCCCGGTCGCGCGTGACCATTCGGGTGGTGACGGGCGGGCTCCAGACCACCGTTCAGGATCTCGGTCGAGTTGGCTATCAACGGGACGGCGTTCCCGTTGGCGGCGCGATGGACCGAACCGCGTTGCGCGTTGGCAATCTTCTCGTCGGCAATGAGGACGGCGATGCGGCGCTCGAAGCGTCGCTGATCGGCCCGGCGCTGGCGTTCGATGAGGAAATGCTCATCGCCCTGACTGGCGCGGACATGGAGGCGACCGTCGACGGTCATCCGGCTCCGACGTGGCGCGCGTTGCTGGTCCGCGCCGGTTCGACGCTGCGCTTCGGGCGCCCAATCGTCGGGTGTCGTGCGTACGTGGCCATTGGTGGTGGCATTGCAGCGGCTGAGGCGTTTGGAAGCCGCAGCACGTACCTTCGCGCGAAGTTCGGCGGCTACGACGGACGTGCGCTCAAGCCTGGCGACGTGCTCGAGACTGCACCACCGTCGTCACGTTCGCGACGGATTGCCGCCTCGCTCACAGCCGACGGCAGCCGAACGAATGGAACGAGCGTCGCGCGGTGGACCATATCGAGCTCGGTCCGCCCGCGCTACAGCGACGACGCTCTTGTTCGGCTGGTCGCCGGCGCGCATGTCGCGCTCCTGACAGCACCGTCGCGCGACGCGCTGGCGGGCGGGACCTTCCGAATCTCCTCGAGCTCCGATCGGATGGGCTATCGTCTCGAAGGAACGCCGCTAACGCTGCGTCAGCCGGTCGAGCTGTTGTCGGAAGGCGTGACATTCGGCACGGTGCAGCTGCCGCCCGGCGGAGCACCGATCGTGCTCATGGCCGACGCGCAGACCACCGGCGGCTATCCACGCGTAGCCGAAGTTGCGAGCGTCGATCTCCCCTTGATCGCGCAATTGAAGCCGGGCGACAAACTCCGCTTTCGCTTCATCTCGCTCGAGGATGCGCAAGCGCTGTACCTTGCTCGAGAGACGGACATCGCTCAAGCGCGCGCCGCGATCGCGCTCAATCACAACGTGAAAGGATGACCATGGGTGACCGCGTCGATTTGAATTGCGACATGGGAGAAAGCTTCGGAGCCTACCGCATTGGCGCTGATGACGCCGTGTTCCCGTACATCACGTCGGCGAACGTTGCGTGCGGCTTTCACGGCGGCGACCCGAGCGTCATGCGTGCGACGCTCACGCGTGCGCGCGAGTTTGGTGTGTCCGTTGGCGCCCACCCGGGGTTTCAGGATCTCATCGGCTTCGGTCGCCGCTCGATGGATGTGACGCCGCAGGAGGTGTACGACCTGATGGTGTACCAGATCGGCGCCTTGCTGGGATTCGCGCGCGCCACCGGCGTCACGATGCGTCACGTCAAAGCACACGGCGCGCTGTACAACATGGCGGCCGTGAAGCGCGAGCTCGCGGCAGCGATCGCGAACGCTGTTCGCGATGTCGATCGAAACCTCATTTTGTTTGGGTTACCCGGCTCGTTCCTGATCAGCGAAGGCGAGACTGCGGGACTCACCACGGCGGGAGAAGCCTTCGCCGATCGGAATTACATGAGCGATGGAACGCTGGTTTCGCGCAAGCGGCCCGACGCGCAAGTGCACGACGCCGCCGAAGCCGTGAGTCGCGCAGTGCGGATGGTGCGTGATGGAAAGGTGACTGCAATCGATGGCACCGAGCTGACCATGAAGGTGGATACGATCTGCATCCACGGCGACGGTCCGCACGCAGCGGAATTCGCGCAGCAGCTGAGGAGGGGATTCGAGGCGGCGAATATCGGCGTCAAATCGGTGTAGCGATCCGCCGTCACCTTTCTTTTTCGTGGTTCCCTAGTGTCGCGCGATGGACGCCACGATGTCTTTGTGAATCGCGGATCTACGCGGATTTTGCGGAAATGCGCGGAAGAGTTTTTTTGGGCGAACGACTCCGGCAGCCGGCCTAGAAGCGGATTTCCTTGGCTTCCTCCGCCGACCTGTAGATGGCCTCGACGATCCGATGCAGTACCACCTGATCCGACGGCGGTTCGTAACTGGTCTCGCCCTGCGCGAGCGCCAAAAAGTGCGCGAGCTCCGCACGATACGATTGAATGAACGCACTCTCCCGCCCTGCCGCGCCCGCGGGCGACACGTCGGTCGGACGGCCGTGCAGTTCCTTCACAACGCGGAGCGGGGCGAGTCGAGCGCTGCCGCGAGCGGCCAGCACCTCGAACCACCAGCGCTCCTCTTCGCCGACGTACGAGGACGACACGTCGAACACGAACGAGAGTCCGCCCGCGCACTCGAGCTGAATGGCCATTGCCTCTTCGACGGCGCTCGCGCCGCGGCCGCGATCCATGTGCGATACCACGCGCACCGGATCCGGAAAGTCGGACAACCAGAGCGCCAGGTCGAGCAGCGGCACGCCATGGTCGAGGAACGCGCCACCGCCAGATTCGGCGCGCCGAAAGCGCCATCCCTCGGGCGCCCGCTTGAAGTGGTACGAGCCGGCGCGAATGCCGGACAGTTTTCCGAGCTCACCGCCCGAGATGAAGCGCGACAGCATCTGAACGTCCGTGCGGTAGCGATGATTGTTCGCCACCGTCACGGTGCGCTCGGCGCGAGATGCGGCCGTTAGGATACGCTCAACGCCCCGAGACGTCAGCGACAGCGGTCGCTCGCACAGCACGTGAAGCTTTGCCGCCAGCGCGCTCAGGACGTGCGGCTCATGCAGATGGTTCGGCGTCGCAATGACCACCGCGTCCAGCTCGTCGAGCTCGAGAAGGTCCTCGATGTCCGTGAACACGTCGCGAACGCCGAATCGCTCGGCGAGGCCGCGCGCTTTCGGGCCGTCGTTGTCGCAAATGGCGACCAGCGTCGCGCCACGCATCTTTGCGAGCACCGGCAAGTGCGCGAGCTGTGCGATCGCGCCCGCGCCGACGATGCCGATGCGCGTGCTGTCTTTCATGCCGGAGGTGGTTTGAGAGTGTCGGGCGGTGGCGGGGGCGCCATGCCGCGGATGTGCCCAAAGTAATAGGTCGCGCCACCCCGCAACTGCACCGAGCGAAAGCTGCTCAGCAGGTCGCCGCGCGCGGCGACCTCGACGCCAAAATGTTTGAGCACCCTCACGGACACACCCGTCGTGAGGAAGATGCCGGCCGCGATGTTGTCGAGCGCGCGCTCGACGAACGTCCCGTTGACCAAGCGACCCTCGGCGTTGATGGCGTGTGCCGCCATGCCGATCCCGAGGAACGGCTTGAGATCGTTGCTCTGGACAGGCGTGTAGCGGCCCTCGACGCTCAGCGTGATGTCGTACAAGAGAATTCGCGACGGCAGCACGCGGCCGGTGCCCGTGGTCGGATCGATGTTCTTGTTGAGCGAGTCGACAAAGGTCTGGATGACCTCGTCGCGAAATTGCGATTCCCAGTAGCTGGCGCCGAAGATCACGCGCCAAGCATGTGCGATCTCGCCGTAGTCGGCGGCCATCGCATAGATCGTGGTCGGCTGGAGCTGCGCCGGAAAGATGCGCCCCGCGCTCACACCCAATGACGCGAGTTGCAACTTGTCGAGACCGAACCGAGCGAACAAATCGTCCTGCGCGGACAGCGGTCCTGTTGCGCACACGAGCATCGCCGCCGCCGCGGCGATCCTACTGCGCCGGCCCAACGGTCGTTCCCGGAAAGTATGTGCGCAGAATCGTGCGAAAATCCTGACCGGCACGCGCCCGCCCGATCGCGCCCCACTGGCACATGCCCACGCCATGCCCGTTGCCGTTGCCGCGGATCACGAGCCGCGCGAGCGCGCCATCGCTCGTTGTGCTCGACTCGACCGAAAAATTGGTGCTGTTGAGAATCTCGCCGCCCGGCTGTCGGAGCACGAAGCGAATGTCGTTGCCGCGCACGACGAAGTTCCCGCGCTCCGTCGTGATCGTCACCGTGCCGACGCGCCCCGACGGCGAATGTGACCCGACAGTCACGTCGCGAACGATACCTGGCCCCGGCCGCGGCACGGACGTGTAGGCCTTGAGATATCGCGCGACAGACATGTTGATGGCCGAGGCGTCGAGCGTTCGCGTCCAGTGAAACGACGACGAGATGTCGCAGTAGAATCGGCCGGTGCCTGGAATCTGATCGCTCACTGCCTGGAGGTATGGCTCGTCGTTCGTGTGCCAGATCTCTGATGCCGACGCCGTCGATCCGCCGCATGTCGAGTGATAGGGTGCGTTGACGACCCGCCCGCCGTACGTGAGCACCAACGTTCGCGTGGACTCGACCGCCTCGGAGGCCACCGGCGTCTCGGCCTCGACTCCGCCGTACACCTGATCGAGCACGCCGCTCGTCACGTCGTACACGCGAAAGGGATCGCGCGAAAGGTGGATGTACGCATAGCTCCGTGCGGACACCGCCTGAGCCTGAGCCGCGGCAGAGTCACCTTCAGCACCCGAACCGATCTCCAGCGGCACCACGCCCATCAAATAATCATCAAGCCGCACCACGTTCACTGTGACGACGCCGCTGTCGCCGCCGTAAAACGCGATGTTGCCGCGATACGGCTTCCCTCCGAGGCTCAAGAGCGCCGCATCGAGCGGCCGCGCGACCATTGGGCCTTCGGTCCACGGCGTTGCGCCACCGTCGGGGCGAAGCGCGCGAACGCGGCGGCCCGAATGCTCGATCCGCCAAACCTCGCTCGCGGGCACATGCGCCATCGTCGAACCTTCGCGGCCTGTGAGCAGCAACCCGGCCGGTGAAGCAATTCGAACGACGCTCATGGACGACGACAACAGTACGCGAATGGTCGTGTCGCCAACATCGCGGCCGCGCGGCGCCGGTTCGGCTGCTCGCGTCGACGGCGCGGGTGCGGCGGGCGGTTGCGCCGCCGGCGGTTGCGCGCGAGTCGCCGGCGGTGCGGAGACGGGAAATGGAATTGGCTCCGGCTCCGGTGCGTACACCGTTCTGGTGCACGACAACAGGAGGGCTGCGGCGACGAGCGTCGTCCCGAACGCAAGCGCGGGACGACGAAAGTCAGCCACTAATCTCCTCCATCGCGTCGTCCAACCGGTCGAGCGTTTCATCGATCTCGGCGTCGGTGTGCGCGTCCGACATGAACCCGGCCTCGAACGCCGACGGCGCGAGATACACGCCGCGTGACAGCGCGGCGTGAAAGAATCTCTTGAATCGTTCGACGTCCGACGTCTTCGCATCGGCAAATGAGCGCACGGGCTCCGCGCGGAAGAAAAACCCCCACATCGATCCCGCGGAGTCGGCTGTGAACGGTACGCCGCGGCGCGCCGCGATCTCTCGCAGGCTGCGCGCCAGCCGACTCGTGCGCTCGGCGATACGATCATGAACGTCAGCTGTCAGGGCGCCGAGCGCCGCGATCCCAGCCGCCATCGCGAGTGGATTTCCCGACAGTGTCCCTGCTTGATAGACACTTCCCGAAGGCGCCATCTGCTCCATCAGCTCACGACGGCCACCGTATGCGGCGACCGGAAGTCCGCCGCCGATCACTTTGCCGAGCGTCGTGAGATCAGCGGTCACGCCAAAGCGTTCGCGAGCGCCGCCGGGCGCGATGCGAAACCCGGTCATCACTTCGTCGAACACGAGGAGCGCACCATGGGAATCCGAGAGCGTTCGCAACCCTGGGAGAAATGCCGGATCCGGCGCGATGAAGCCGCCGTTTCCGACGACGGGCTCGACGATCACCGCCGCGATCTGGTGCTGCCTCATCAACGCGTCGACCGCGGCAAGGTCGTTGAACGGCGCAACGACCGTGAGCGCCGCCAATACATCCGGAACGCCCGGCGAGTTCGGCAAACCAAGTGTTGCGACGCCAGACCCAGCGCGCACGAGAAACGAGTCCGCGTGCCCGTGATAGCACCCGTCGAACTTCAGAATGACATCGCGCTTCGTCGCCGCGCGCGCGAGGCGAATCGCGCTCATCGTCGCCTCGGTGCCGCTCGAGACGAAGCGAAGCATCTCCACGTGCGGCATGCGCGCCACGATGAGCTCGCCGAGCTCGACCTCGAGCTCCGTGGGAATGCCGAAGCTCGTCCCGTTGCGCATCACGCTCTCCAGCGCGCCGAGCACGATGGGGTTCGCATGTCCGAGCACGATGGCGCCCCAGGAAAGCACGTAGTCGATGTACTCGCGTGAGTCGGCGTCCCAGATGCGCGATCCCTCGCCACGCTGCACCACGAACGGCTCGCCACCCACACCGCGGAACGCGCGCACGGGCGAGCTGACGCCGCCCGGAAAGAGCGTACGCGCCCGCTCCATGATTTCGTGCGAGCGCGTGCTCACCGACCGAAGCTTCCGACCGTTCCCAGCACCGGGAGGAGACGCGCGACTCGCGGCGGCGCGAGCACCGGGCGAACGACGCTGACGAGCGACGCGGTAAAATCCACGTCTTCGATGATGTCTTCCATCACGACGTCGGCGAACGTACCCGGCAGCACGTTTGTCGCTCCGCTCACGTACGTGACGCCGTCGATGTCGTCGGCCTGCCACGTCGCGCGCCCCTGCACCACGTCGCCGTCGACACGATCTATCAGAACGCGGCTCGTCGAGCCGAGCCGCGCCTCGTACCGCTCGGCCGTGATCAGGCGCTGCGTCTCATTGAGTCGCTCGAGGCGTTCACGCTTGAGCGATTCAGGAACGTCGTCGGTGAGCTGCGCGGCGCGCGTGCCTTCCTGCGGCGAATACGTGAACGCACCGACGCGATCGAACTGCATCTCCTCGAGAAACTCGAGAAGCGCATCGAAATCGGAAGCGGTCTCGCCTGGAAAACCGACGATGCACGTCGTCCGAATCGCGATGTCCGGCACGATCGACCGAATGCGCGCGACTTTTTCGCGAATCGTGCGCCGACGCTCGGGCCGTCGCATCCGCGCGAGCACCTCGTCCGACGCGTGCTGGATCGGCATGTCGAGATACGGCAACACGCGCGGTTCGGTCGCCATCATCTCCAGCAATGCCGGTGTGAGACCGGCAGAGTAGAGATACAACATCCGGATCCACGGCACGGATGTCTCTCGAACGAGCGCGTTCAGCACGTCCGGCAACGAGACCTTGGCATCGCGCAGATCCCGACCGTAATGCGCGAGATCCTGTGCGACGAGATTGAGCTCGCGCGCGCCCTGTGCTTCGAGGAGCTGCGCTTCGTGCACGATGTCGTCGATGGCGAACGACCGATGCTTCCCGCGCATGAGCGGAATCGCGCAGAAGGCGCATCCATGGTCGCATCCTTCGCTGATCTTGAGGTAGCGAACGTGCGGCAGCCCGCCGGCGAAGACGCGAACGCCCGGATGGAGCACGGGCACATCGTCGGCGCCGATCAAGCCGCGCTCCTCGAGCTCGGGGATGAGGCGGTCCATCTCCGATGATCCAAGAAACACGTCGACTTCGGGAAGCGCTTCGATCAGCTCGTCCCTGTGGCGCTGCACCATGCAACCGACGCCGACGACGGCGCGGCAGCTTCCCTCCTCTTTCAAGCGGCCTGCTTCGACGAGGGCGTCGATGGATTCCTTTTTCGCCGCGTCGATGAAGCCGCACGTATTCACGACGATGACATCCGCCTCAGTCATGTCGTCGGTGTACTCGGCACCGCGATCCGCGAGTTGCGCGACGTAGCGCTCGCTGTCGACGGTGTTCTTGTCGCAGCCGAGCGTGATGACGGAGATCTTGAGGCCGCGTGGGGCAGAGGGGGCCTGGGGCATCCATGGAAGTTAACTATGCGGGCGACGGGCGACGGGTAGCGCGTCAGGCGAACAGCTGCATCGGTCCCGGCCAAAAGGGCCCATTGCCAAAGTGTACTTTGCGTAGTAAAGTACTCTCCATGACACCGCCTGCCGACGTTCCGGCCCTGGTTCGGGCCCCGCGCGCCGCGATCGCGGCGCCGTCCCGAGCTTCCCTGTGTCCGTCGCTCGTGCCCGCGACGCTCGGCCTCGCGCTGTCGCTCGCCGTATCGGCCGACGCGCTGTTCCGCGAGGGCCTGGCCGGCGCGGCATTCCCAGTCTGGATCGCGATGGCCGTGGCCAGCCTGGTTGGCCTCGCCTGGCGTGGCGAGCTCGGTATCTCACGCGAAACGGCCGCATGGCTTTTTGCCGCCGTGTTCTTCTCCGTCGGTCTGATGTGGCGGAATTCAGAGGAGCTGCAAGCCTTCGATTTTCTTGCGACGGTCGGCTCGTTGTTCATGGCCGCCGCCACTCTCAATAACAGGCGCGGCGCGCTGTTCGTGCCACGCATTCGGCACACGGTGCAGGCCGTCGCGCGTGCGGCTCGCGGCGTGGTAGATGGATTTCCAATTCTCGTCTTTCGCGAAGCGGCCGAGCGCTACGCTGCCGGTCGATGGGGCGTGATTGGTGCTCGGGCATTGCGAATTGGTCTCGTGGTCGGTGCGCTTTTGCTCGTTTTCGGATCACTCCTTGGTAGTGCGGACCCGATTTTCGCGAGCTTCGTGACGCTTCCGAATTTTGATGTCGCCTCCGTCGTCCGTCATACAGTCCTTATTGCCATCATCGCATGGATCGTCGGCGGATGGGCGCGCGGCGCTCTCGTCGACAAATCGGATGCCTCGTACCGAATCGGCGCCTTGCCGTGGCACCTCGGCCGCCTCGAGATCACGACCGCGTTCGTCACGCTCATTGTGCTATTCAGCGCGTTCATCCTCGCGCAGCTCGGCTGGTTGTTCGGCGGCGAAGCATTTCTCCGTGCCCGCACCGGACTGACCGCGGCGACGTACGCGCGTCAGGGCTTCTTTCAAATGGTGTGGGTGGTCACGCTCGTGATTCCGATCATCGTCGGAACGCGCGCGGCTCTCGGCCGTGGGTGGGCGCTCGCCCGCCTCCACTCGAGGCTCGCGTTGCCCGTGGTCACACTCCTCGGCGCCATCGTCGTCTCCGCTGGGCTGCGCCTGCGACTCTACGTGCAGTACTACGGCCTCTCCACCGACCGTCTCTATCCGCTGGTGTTCATCGCGTGGCTCGCGTTCGTGCTGGTGTGGCTATCCCTCACCACGTTGCGCGGTCGTGCGCGACGATTCGGCCCCGGGGTCGTTCTCTCAGGCCTCGCCACTTTGGCCGGACTGAACGTGATCGTACCCGACGTGGTTGTTGCGCGTGTCAACGTCGCCCGTTCCGCGACGAGCACTATGCCGCTCGACGTGCGTTACCTCACGACGCTGAGCGGCGAGGCCGCGCAGCCAGCCGTTACCGCTGTTCTTGCCGATCTACGACGCCCGCTGAGTGATGCCACGCCGCAGGAATCCATTGCGCGATGCACGATGCTCAACGGGCTGATGAACCGTTGGGGCTCGCCGTCGGCGACGGGCGCTCCGCACGCGCATCACGGTGCATGGCGCTCGTGGAATGCGGGCGAAGCAATTGCTCGGCGCGTCGTGTCCGCGCACGAAGTCGAGTTGGAGCGCGCGCGACGCGAGGCATGCGTGCGCGCCGAGCTTGCGAAGCAGAAGCCCCACGCGCCCGCGGTTCAGCGATAGTTGCCGAATTTCAGCTCGACGCCGAAGTCGCCCTTTCGAAGCACGGCGATCGCGTCCTGGAGATCGTCCTTCGACGGCGACGTCACGCGCACCTGATCGCCCTGGATGGACGCCTGCACCTTCTTGAGCTTCGCGTCCTTGATCGCGGCGGCAACTTTCTTCGCGGTCTCGCCGTCGAGCGCCGTCTTGAGCTTGATCTCGCGGCGGACGGTGTCGCCGCCCGCCTGCTTGATCTCGCCAATGTCGAGATTCTTCACCGGCACGCCGCGTTTGATGAGCTTCGCCTGCACGACATCGAACAATGCGCGCATCTGGAATTCGCTGTCGGCCACCAGATTGAGCAGGCCTTCGGCGCGCTTGAACTCGATCGTCGACTTCGACCCTTTGAAGTCGTAGCGCTGGGCGATCTCCTTCTGCGCCTGATTGATTGCGTTGTCGACCTCCTGGAGGTCGACACCGGTGGTCACGTCGAAAGAACTATTTTGCGCCATCGCTCGCCGTTTTTTCCGAGACTGGTTTCTTGAGCTTCGAGTCGTAGAACTCGATCATGCGCTTGTACATGTCGAGGAAATCGTCGGCCGTCGCGTTGCCGCCGCCGTGGCCGCCGTTCATGTAGTTGACCCACGTCACTTCCTTTCCAAGGCGGCGCAGCGCGTAATACATCTCGCGCTCGTTATCCGCCGGCACGTTGGAGTCCTGCTCGCCGGTAATGAGCAGCATCGGCGTCTTGATGCGATCGGCGTACAAAATCGCCGAATGCGCCTCGTACTTTTGTGGCTGCTGCCACATCGTCGCGCCAATGCGATCCTGCTGTCGCTCGGCGGCGGTGATGTTGCGGACGCCAAGGCGCGGACTGTCCGTGTAGAAGCTGATGAGATCGACCTTGCCGGAGATGTTGATGGCCGCTTTGAAGCGGTCGGTCTGTGTCACGAGCAGATTCGTCGCGTAGCCGCCGTAGCTCGTTCCGTGCACGCCGAGTCGCGCCGAGTCGGCGACTCCCATCTCGATGAGCTTGTTCGCGGCGGCCGTGACGCCTTTGAGCCACGCTTCACCCGGGAATCCGATCTCGAAGTCGACGGCGGGATTCACGACGACATAGCCCTGGGCCGCAAGAATGTTTCCGGCAACGTCCCACGTGTCGTCGAAGAAATCTTCGTAGATGATGAAGACGGTCGGATACGCTTTGCCCTTCTGATAGTCCGCGGGATACCGAACGACTGCGTACTTCGAGTGGCCGTCGACATCGATGTAGGGCACGAGCTCCGTGGGCCCGAAGTGTTTCGACGCGAGCTGCGGATTCGCATCGACCAGCCGCTTCATGTTCCCGAGATCCGCGTCCGCCGTGTAGATCTCGCCGAGCCGGTTGCCCTGGGCGACGGTGAGAAATACGGTGCTCGCGTCCTTCGAGAGGCGCAGGTTGGTGTAGTAGCGGCCATCCTTCACGAGCTCATGGCTCGTCTTCGTCGCGCGGTCGTAGCGGACGATGCCGCGCTCCCATTTCGTGCGCGACGCTTTCGAGAAGTAGAGCTTCGAGCCGTCTTCGGTCCAGGCCGCGAACGTCACGCGCGGCGTTGTGACATCGGAGTCGCGCGTGGCGACGGCCATGTCTTTCGTGTTGCTCGCAATATCGTAGACCCAGAGGCCGTCACGATTCGACAAGAGCAAGGCGTC
>Ga0070679_100001078_pt1 | contig 23824 bp, 20 predicted proteins | sample KBSC63BmetaG_FD_65652 | JGI IMG/M metagenome (GOLD analysis project Ga0070679, IMG submission 65652) | Corn rhizosphere microbial communities from Kellogg Biological Station, Michigan, USA - KBS C6-3B metaG | ecosystem: Host-associated > Plants > Roots > Rhizosphere | place: USA: Michigan... | reverse complement strand
CCCGGCGGTCGTCGGCAAGGATGCGCTGCCGCTCGATCCGCCGGCCAACGCCAAGCTGCGCAAGACGCAGTTCCACACCGCGCAGGATGTGGCGGCGTTCGTGGCGGCCAACATGCCGCCGAAGAAGGGCGGCAGCCTGACCACCGACCAGTACTACGAGATCCTGGCGTTCGACCTCAAGGCCAACGGCGTCGACGTCAGCGGCAAGAAGATCGATCCGACCACGGCCGCCGAGATCAAGCTCCACTAATCATCGCGATGGTAGTAGTCGCCGAGGACCGCTTCGGCCGGCTTCCCCGCCGGTGAAAAGTCCGTCGGACCCTCGGCGTCGCGGCTGTCGGTAAACCACTTCCACACGTAGATCCCCGCCAGCCACGGCTGACCCCACAGCGTCGAGAGCGCCGCGCGGAAGCACGACGCCTGATGCGCGAGGTCGACTTGCGGATGCGCGTCGGACTCGGGCCAGCTCGCGGGCGCGAGCGCGGCGTCGCGCACCGAGCGGTAGCCGAGCTCGGTGAGGATGATGCGCTTGCCGGTGCGTTTGGACAGCGCGGCGAGCCGCTTGGCGAGCACGTTCCACGCCAGGCACAGCTCGGGCTCGGCGGCGCCGGCTTTCGTCGCCAGCGGCGCGTAGGCGTCGACGCCGACGTAGTCGAGCGCGTCCCAGAACGGAACCTTCTCCGCCTCGTCCCAGTTGGCGGCGTAGGTGAGCGGGCCGTGATAGGCGGCGCGCAGCTCGGCGATGAGCGCGCGCCAGCACTCGGGATCGCAGGCGGTGGCGCTCTTGAGCTCGGTGCCGAGGACGAGCATGTCGTAGTGGTCGCGCTCGGCGAGCGCGGCGTAGCGCAGGATGAAGCTGCGGTAGCTGGCGAACCACTTGCGCCAGGCGTCGTCGCTGGCGAAGACGAGGTTGCCCTGCCACTCGCCGCGGCGGATCCAGAGGTGCGGCTTGAGCGCGACCTTCATGCCGAGCGCATGCGCATGCATCACTTCGAGGCGCATGCGCTCGTCGGTCTCGCCGGCGCCGTGCGCGGAGGCGGCGCGGATCTCGACGGCGCTCGTCGACTCCATGAAGCCGAAGGGGGTGAGCGAGATCCACTCGACGCCGAGTCGATGCAGGCGCGCCAGCGTCTTCTGCGAGACGGCGCTGCCGTAGCCGACGTCGCCGTCGCGCGACCAGGCGTGCGCGTAGCAGATGCCGCGCTGGAACGGATGGGCATCGTGACGCGCGCTCGCGGTCGAGGCCGCCAAGAGCCCGGCGCAGACGAGGACGGCAGCGCGCCGCATGCGCCGAGGATACGCCCTCAGTGCAGCGGATAGAAGCCGCCGAGGATCATGCCGAACACGATGTGCGAAATGACGACGGCGAGCGGCGTGCGCACGCCATAGTTGAGCGCCAAGAAGCCGGGCGGCTCGAGCTGCCGCGCCACCGACGGGCCGTGCTGCTCCGAGGCCATGCGCGGATGCATGCCGGGGAAGACGCGCATGCCGACGGTGAGGACGAACAGCGCGTGCACGAAGCCGATGACGCCGCCGATCCAGAAGGTGGCGCGACCGAGCAGGTGGAAGGTGCCGATGTAGAGCAGCGCGAAGACCCAACCGTTGAGGAGGTGCACGCCGAGGCCGTAGACCTTGGCGCGATCGCGGTTGGGCGTGAACATGGTGCCGAGCATGAGCGGCATGTTCATGCGCGTCAGGCCCAGCCCCTGCGACGTCGCCGCCAGCGTCGAGAGCACGACGGTGCCGACGAATCCCCACAGTGCCCAAGGAAACACGCTCATGTGGCCACCTCCGCCTGCGTCGAGGTTTCGGCACGCTGCCGGCGATCGAGCGAGATGGCGGCGTTGATCAGGCCGACGTGCGTGAACGCCTGCTGGAAGTTGCCGAGCGCGTCGCCGGTCGCGGGATCGATCTCCTCGGAGAACAAGCCGACGTCGTTGGCGTGCCGGACGACGGCGGCGAAATCGTGCTCCGCCGCGTCGACGGAGCCGCCGCCGATGGCGAGGAACTCGGCGCCCCAGAAGCTGCAGATGCCGAAGGCGCCCTCGCCTGGCGAATCGCCGTTCATGTAGCGATAGAGGAGCCCGTTGTCGGCGCCGAGCACCTTGCGCACGCGCTCGTAGGTGGCGCGCATGCGTGCCGAGTCGGCGCGCTCGAAGCCGTACCAGGCGAGCAACAAGAGCGTGGCGTCGACGTCGTCGCCGTCGACGGTGGCGACATAGCTGCCGAGGCGCTCGTTCCACGAGCGCGTCTCGATCGCGTGGCGGATGGCGGCGCGCCGCTCGCGCAGCCGATCGATGTCGACGCGCAGCCAGCCGCGCTCGTGCAGCTCGATCAGGCGGTCGATCGCCACCCAGCAGAGCAGGCGCGAGTGCGTGTGGCGCGAGCGGCCCGAGCGCGGCTCCCAGATGCCCTCGTCGGCATCGCGCCAGTGCTTGCACACGTAGTCACCGAAGCCGCGCAGCATGTGCGACGTCTCGCGATCGAAGCGCAGGCCGGCGCGTGCGAGCTGGGCGACGGCGTCGATGACCTCGCCGTAGACGTCGAGCTGATACTGCTCGACGGCCTTGTTGCCGATGCGCACCGGCTGCGATCCGTCGAAGCCGCGCCAGCGATGGAGGACACGCTCCTTGGCGGGGTTGTTGCCGTGCAGGTCGTAGAGGATGCGCAGGCGCGGGCGGGTCAGGCGCGTCGAGTGCAAGAGCCAGCTGGCGAACGCCTCGGCCTCGTCGACGAAGCCGATGTTGATGAGCGCGCGCATGGTGAGCGACGCATCGCGCAGCCAGCAAAAGCGGTAATCCCAATTGAGCTTGCCACCGATGCGCTCGGGCAGCGACGACGTCGGCGCGGCGACGACGGCGCCCGACGGCGCGTAGACCAGGAGCTTGAGGGCGAGCGCGCTGCGGCGCACGGCGTCGGCGAAGGGGCCGTGATAGTCGACGCGCGCGGCCCAGGCGCGCCACCAGTCGAGCGTGCGATGGAGCGCGCGCTCGGTCGCCAGGCCGAGCGGCGGCAGGATCGCCGGACCGTCGTCGGTGAAGCCGAGCGCGCAATAGACCGTATCGCCCGCGCGCAGGCGCACGACGCCGCGCGCGCCGCCGTCGACGCGCTCGGTCGGCATCGAGGTGCGGAAGTGGGCGGTGCCGATGCCGTCGTCGACGCAGAGCCCGAAGGGGCCGCGATCGCGCAGGCGCGGGCGGCGGCCGTACTCGGGACGCGGCTGGAAATCCTGCGCGATCTCGACGGCACCGTCGGTGCAACGGACGATGCGCAGGATCTCGCGGTCGGGCAGGAGCATGTGCCGCTTCTCCTCTTCGGAGGCGACCGGCATGAAGTCGGTGACGACCACGCGTCCGCCCGCGGTGGCGAAGGTGGTCTCGAGGACGTTGGTGTCGCCGGCGTAGGTGCGGCGCGATTCGAAGGGCGCCGTCGGCGCGATGCGCCAGGTGCCGCCCTCGGGGTCGAGGAGCGCGCCGAAGAACGAGGGTGAGTCGAAACGTGGCCAGCAGAGCCAATCGATGGCGCCCGTGCGCGACACGAGCGCGGCCGTGCGGCAGTCGCCGATCACGGCGTAATCGTCGATCTTCGCCATCCTTGGTAGAAAATAAGCCGGTGACGGAAGCGCGCTATGCTGTGGGGCATGCGTTGGGGCTGGTTACTGTCGTCACTTCTGGTCCTGGGGTGCGGCAAGGCGCCGCATGATGGCGAGACCGGGCAGACGATCGTCGACGCCTGTCTGCACTGGACGGCGTGCGCGATGCCGCCGTCGATCGATCCGCCGCTCGACTTTCCCTACTGCGCGAGCTATGCGGATCCGACGTTGCGCGCGCTGCCGTGGCGCGCCGACGGCGTCGCGGTCACGCCGTCCGAGGTGCAGTGCCTCGCCGACGCCGGGCTCGACTGCGCCGCCGCGCTCGACTGCGTATCGACGCCTTCGCCGACGCCGTGCGACACGCCGACCTACGCGTGTGACGGCGACACCGTCACGCTGTGCGACTCGTTCGCCGGCGCGCGCGTGGTGCGCGAGGACTGCGCGGCCGAGGGGCTGCATTGCGTGGATCTGGGCGAGGAGTCGCACTGCGGGCTCGGCACCTGCGATCCGAAGACGTTCCAGGCGGCCTGCATGGGCAACGCGACCACGAGCTGCCGCGCGGTGACGAGCTGGGACGACAAGAGCCTCGGCGGGCTCATCGTCGCCGACGACTGCACGGCCTCCGACGCCGCCTGCGCGGTGATCGACGGCATGGCGCAATGCGTGGGGAACGGGCCGGCCTGCGTGCCGTTCGATGGCGGAAAGTGCGACGGCGACACGCTCTTGACGTGCGACGCCAGCGGGCACGAGCGGCGCACCGACTGCGCGGCGACGGGCGAGCGCTGCGTGAGCGTCGGGCCGAACCCCGCCGGCATCGCCTTCGCGTGCGGATCGAAGCCCGGTCTCGTGGTCTGTGTGGCCGATCCGAGCTTCTCGCAGTGCCATGGATCGTCGCTCGAATACTGCGACGACAAGGGCAACGAAAAGCTCGACTGCACCGAGCTCGGCTATGCAGGCTGCGATTCAGGCCACTGCGTCTTGTGACGCAGCCAGCGACGCCACACAGGCGCAGGCGGGCCGCAGCCCGTTAGTCTTCTTCGTGTTTGATTTGTTGCGAGAGGTAGTTCTGCTCGCCGACCTGCGCGATCAGGGTCAGCTGCGCTTCGAGCCAGTTGGCGTGCTCTTCTTCGCCGTGGAGGATGCTCTCCAGGAGCTCGCGCGAGCCGTTGTCGCCGGCCGCGCGCGCCTGCTCGATGCCCTCGTTGAGCATCTTGATCGCCTCTTTTTCGACGTCGAGATCGAGGCGCATCTGCTCGGCCACCGTCTCGCCGACGTTGACCTTGCCGAGCCGCTGCAGGTTGGGCACACCGTCGAGGTACAAGATGCGCGCGATGAGCTCGTCGGCGTGCTTCATCTCGCCGATCGACTCCGCGCGCACCTTCTTCCACAGGCGCTCGTAGCCCCAGTTCTCGCACATGCGAGCATGGATGAAGTACTGGTTGATGGCGGTGAGCTCGGCGGTCAGGACTTTGTTGAGCAGGTCGATGATCTGGGGATCACCCTTCATGATCTCACGCTGCGGCGTCAGTGGACGACGCAGCGTCGCATGCTGCACGCTCGTCGGGGCCGCACGCGCGCGAGCATATCCGTTCGAGGCTCGCAACGCACGCACCACAACCGGTTCCGGCGCCGCAGCGCGCGGCTAGGTCAGCCGGCGTACGTGCACCTTCTGCAATCTTGGCGGCGATGGTTCGTTCCGAAACGGCGCGGCACAAACAGACGATCACGACTTCACCTCGACCTGATTTTGATAATAATTATCAAAATCACCAAATTCAAGGCGAAAGTTTCGGCGACCCAAGAAATGAATGCGCACCGGTAGTTACAGGGTAACGCTTGACGCCGGCGACGCCCCGCGCGTATTCGTCACGGCCGACAACTGAATCGTGTCTCGAGGCCAAGGGAAGCCGGTGTGAGTCCGGCGCGGTCCCGCCACTGTAAACGGTACGCCTCCTCCGAGCAGCACCACTCGTCCGTTGTCGACGGGGAAGGTTGGAGCGAGGTGACGCGCGAGCGTCGAGCCGTGAGCCAGGAGACCTGCCTCGCGACCAGAACGCTTCACTTCTCCGGAGGAGAGGAGATGGGCCAGCGAATCCGGTTCGCCTTGGGAATCGGACCACCCCTCGCGCGATCGCGGCGGCGCCCCCGCGGTCGTGATCCTCGACGAGCCGACCGATGTGATCAACGATGGCTTCGTGCCGCTCGACGATGATGGAGCGCGCGTCGTGAGGGAGCTGCCGCGCCTGGTCCTGGCCGGCGCCGCCAGCGGCGTGGGCAAGACGACCACGATGGTCGCCCTCGCGGCCGCGTTGCGCGCGCACGGCCTGCGCGTCGCCGCCTTCAAGTGCGGGCCCGACTACCTCGATCCGACCTATCACGCCCGCGCCACCGGCGCGACCAGCCACAACCTCGACGGCTGGATGATGGGGCGTGCCGCGGTCCTCGAGACCTTCGCGCGCGCCGCCGCCGGCGCCGACCTCGCGCTCATCGAAGGGGTCATGGGCCTCTACGACGGCGCGTCGCCCGACGGCGAGGCCGGATCGGCGGCCGAGATCGCCAAGTGGCTGGGCGCGCCGGTCGTCGCCGTCGTCGACGCCGGCGGCATGGCCCGCACCATCGCCGCCATCGGCGTCGGCCTGCGCGACTTCGATCCCGCGCTCACGCTCGCCGGCCTGTTCGCCAACCAGGTCGGCTCGCGCGGCCACCTCGACCTCTTGAAGACGGCCTGCCGCGCGCACGTGCCCGTCGTCGGCGGCCTGCCGCGGGATCCGGCGCGTGCGTTCCCCGAGCGCCACCTCGGCCTGCGCACCGCCGACGCCGAAGTCCTCCCCGACGCGCTCGTCGCCGCGTGGGGCACGACCTTCGCCGAGTGGAACGAAGTCGACGCGTTCGTCGCCCTCGCCCGCCGCGCGCCGCCGCTCGACGTCCCCGTCGCCGCCGCGCCGGCGATCGCCGCGCCGCGCTGCCGCATCGCGCTCGCCCGCGACGACGCCTTCCACTTCTACTACGAGCACAACCTCGCGGCCCTGCGCGCGCTCGGCGCCGAGCTGGTGCCGTTCTCGCCGATCGCCGACGCCGCACTGCCCGACGTCGACGGCGTCTACCTCGGCGGCGGCTATCCCGAGGTCCACGCCGCCGCGCTCGCCGCCAACGAGTCGATGCGCGAGTCGCTGCGCGCCGCCGCCGCGCGCGGGCTTCCGATCTACGCCGAGTGCGGCGGCCTCATGTACCTCGCCGACGCCATCCGCACGCTCGACGGCGTCACGCACCCGATGGCGGGCGTCGTCAGCGGCACCGCCGTCATGGCCGCCAAGCTGCAAGCGCTCGGCTACGTCGAGGTCGAGACGCAGCGCCGCACCCTCCTCGGTCCGGCCGGCCTGCGCCTGCGCGGCCACCAGTTCCGCTACTCGACGCTCGAAGGTGCGCACGGCGACGCCTATCGCGTGCGCACGCGCCGCGGCGGCGAGCCGTTCCCCGAGGGATACTGCGCCGGCCCCGGCGGCAGCGCCGAGGCGCCCAACGTGCTCGGCTCCTACGTGCACGCGCACTTCGCATCGAACCCACTCGTCGCCGAAGGCTTCGTCGCCGCCTGTCGGCAGGCCGCGGGGCGACGATGACGCGCGCGCGCACCATCATGATCCAGGGCACCGCCTCGTCGGTGGGCAAGAGCCTCCTCACCACCGCGCTCTGCCGCATCTGGGCCCGCCGCGGCCTGCGCGTCGCGCCCTTCAAGGCGCAGAACATGGCGCTCAACTCCGCGGTCACGCCCGACGGCGGCGAGATCGGCCGCGCCCAGCTCGCGCAGGCCGAAGCCGCGCGCGCGCGACCGCACGTCGACATGAACCCGATCCTGCTCAAGCCCGAGACGCACTCGTCGTCGCAGGTGGTGGTGCTCGGGCGCGTGCTCGGCTCGATGCACTTTCGCGAGTACCAGCGCAAGAAGCTGGAGCTGCGCGAGGTCGTCGGCGCCGCGCTCGATCGCCTGCGCGCCGACCACGACGTCGTGGTCATCGAAGGCGCCGGCTCGCCGGCCGAGGTGAACTTGAAGGCCGGCGATCTCGTCAACATGTGGGTGGCCGAGCGCGCCGACGCGCCCGTCGTGCTGGTCACCGACATCGAGCGCGGCGGCGCGCTGGCGGCGCTCGTCGGCACGCTCGAGCTGCTCGATCCGGCCGAGCGTGCCCGCGTGCGCGCGCTGGTGGTCAACAAGTTCCGCGGCGATCCGACGCTCTTCACCGACGGCGTCACGTTCCTCGAAGAGCGCACGCGCATTCGCGTCGCCGGCGTGGTGCCGCACCTCGGCGACACCCGCATCGCCTCCGAAGACTCGCTCGAGCTCCACCGCGGCACGAGTGGCGACGGCGCGCGCACCATCGCCATCGTCAAGCTGCCGCGCCTCTCCAACTTCGACGAGTTCGAGCCGCTCCTGCGCGAGCCTTCCTTGCGCGTGCGCTGGGTGGAACGGCGCGCCGAGCTCGACGGCGCGGCGCTGGTGATCGTGCCCGGCACCAAGACCACCGCCGCCGATCTCGCCTGGCTGCGCCACAGCGGCCTGGCTGGCGCCCTCGTCGAGCGCGCGGCCGCGAGCGGGCCGATCCTCGGCATCTGCGGCGGCTATCAGATGCTCGGCGAGCGCATCCTCGATCCCGACGGCGTCGAGTCACCCGAGCGCGAGCTGGCCGGCCTCGGCCTCTTGCCGGTCGTCACCCGCTTTGCGCGCGACAAGATCACCCGCCCGGTGCGCCTCCAACTCGGCGACGGGCTGCCGCTGCTCGATGGCGCGGGCGGCCGCGCCGCCGACGGCTACGAGATCCACTGCGGCCGCGTCGAGCGGCACGGCGCGCGCCCCTTCGGCACCATCGTCCGCCGCGGCGACGACGAGCGCGCGCACGAGCCCGAGGGGGCCGTCGCCGGCGCCGTCGCCGGCACGCTCGTGCACGGCCTGTTCGAGAACGCCGTCGTCCGCGCCGCGCTCGGCGCCGGCCACGCCGCCGATGCGCGCGATCCCTACGACGTGCTCGCCGATCACTTCGCCGCCGCGCTCGATCTCGTCCACCTCGACGCCCTCGTCGGCTTGCCGTCCGCGTAGCGCTCAGCGCGCCGCGGTCTCGATCTCCGGCTCGCAGCGATCGCCCACCTGCACCGTCGTCATGGTCGACAGCTGCACGATCACGCAGTGCGGCCCGTCGGCGCGCAACACCGGCGCGCGGCCGACGACCGCTTCGTGACAGCGCGCGATGATCCGTTTGGCATCGAGCGGCGAGCACACCCTGCGCACGACGCGCACCAGGGTGCCGACGGGCGGCACCTCCCCGCTCGTGCAGATGCGCGCCTCCTCGGTCACGCTCTCGACGCGTTCGCCCGCCGGCTCGCCGAACGCCGCTGCGCTCGCCGTCAGCACGGCCAGGGTGACCCACAGCCTCATCGTGTCCTCCTCTACGAGGCAGGGAGCAGCGATCGTGCCACGCCTACGATTCCTCGAGCTTCTTGCGCTTGCGCCACAAGGTCGACGTGTCGATGCCGAGGATGCGCGCTCCCTCCTCGAGCGTGGCGGCGCGCTCGAGCACGCGCGTCATGTGCTCGCGCTCGACGTCGTCGAACGAGAAGTCCCCGCCGACGTAGGGACGGTCGCGCTTGGCGCCGGCGATGCGGTCGGGCAGCGCCTCGACACCGATGCTCGAGCCGCCCGAGATGATCGCCGCGCGCTCGATGGCGTTGCGCAGCTCGCGCACGTTGCCCGGCCAGTCGTAGCGGGCGAGCGCCGCCTCGGCCTCGGGCAGAAGCTGCGGCGCGTGGCGCATCTTCTTGCCGAAGAAGGCGACGAAGCGCCGCGCCATCGGCACGATGTCCTCGCGCCGCTCGCGCAACGGCGGCACCATCAGCTCGAAGGTGTTGAGGCGATACAACAGATCCTCGCGGAAGCGCCCCGCCTTCACCTCGGCATCGAGATCGCGGTTGGTCGCGGCCACGATGCGCACGTCGGCGCGCCGCGTCTGGTTCTCGCCGATGCGCTCGAACTCGTGGTCCTGCACGAAGCGCAGGAGCTTGGCCTGCAGGGCCGGCGGCATCTCGGCGATCTCGTCGAGAAACAGCGTGCCGCCCTCGGCCACCTCGACGCGGCCCGCCTGATCGCGCACCGCGCCGGTGAAGGCGCCTTTGGCGTGGCCGAAGAGCTCGCTCGCCAGCAGCTCCTCCGACAGCGTCGGGCAGTTGACCACGACGAAGGGCCGATCGTGTCGCGTGCCCATGTAGTGGAGCCGCCGCGCCAGCACGCTCTTGCCGGTGCCGTTCTCGCCGCGCAAGAGCACCGGCACGTCGTGCGCCGCCGCCTTGTCGAGAAGGTCGAAGAGCTGGCGCATCGACGCCGCCTCCGACGTGAGGTCGAGCTCGGGCGCCGCGTGATCGAGCTGCGAGCGCAGCGCCACCACCTCGCGCTCGAGATCGCGCTGTTTGGCGACGCGGTCGACGATGTGGCGGATCTGGGCCGGCGTGAACGGCTTGGGCAGATAGTCGCGCGCGCCCCGGTGGATGGCGTCGACCGCCGTCGAGATGGTGGCGAACGCGGTGATGACCACCACGTCGGTCGACGGGCTGCGCGTCACCACCGTCGGCAGGAAGTCGAGCCCGTTCTCGTCGCCGACGCGCAGATCGAGGAACACGAGGTCGAACGCCGAGCGCTCGATGGCGCCGCGCGCGCTCGTCAGCGTCGCCGCCTCGACGACGCGGCAGCCCGCCGACTCGAGGCAGGCCACCAACACCGAGCGGATGTTCTTCTCGTCATCGACGACGAGCACATGGAGCTGCCGCCCGCTCGCCGCCGGGCCGGCCGTCGGCCGCGACATCGCCGCCTCCTTGCCCCGAATCATGCGCCCATCCGTCGGGGATTCAAGCGCTCGCGCACGCGCAGCGGAATCACCGTCATCGGCAGCCCCTTCCACTGCAGGCGGCGCTCGACCTGGAAGGCGGTCTCGTTGTGCAGGATGCGCTGCGTCCAGGTCTCGCGCTGCCACAGGAGCTTGCCCGCGAAGAACATGACGCGCGCATACTTCTGCGACAGCTCGAGACAGACGCGCGTGATCTCCTCGGCGGGATCGATGCCGACGCCCGAGGCCGCGCCCGCGTTCCAGCCGAGCCGGCGCGCCAGCGCCACGTACTTCTTGAGCGTCTCGTTGACGCTGTCCTGCAGCGCGCGGATCTCCTCGACGCCCTTGAACGAGCCCGAGTCGACGACGGCGACCGACACGAGCACGATGTTCTTGAAGTAGCCCGGCACCATCTTGTGGATGGCGAGCATCGAGTGGATGCCGATGCCGCCGTAGGAGCCGACCAGCAGCACCGCGGTCGGCTCGCGCGGATCGGGCTCGCCGCCTTCGTGATCGACGCTCGGCAGATCGTCGAACTCGCGGTTGAGCTCGGCCAGCTGCCGCGACACCCGCCGATAGTGACGGCGCACGCCCATGCACAACGCGATCGCCGCGCCGGTGATGACGAGCGTCAGCCACGCGCCCTGCTTGAACTTCTCGATCACCGTGACGGTGAGGATGCCGGCGCACAGGAGCGCGCCGATCACGTGGATGACGATCTTGCGCCACCAGCCCGGATGCTTGGCGCGGTGCTGCAGCCAGAAGCGCGTCATTCCCACGTTCGACAGCGTGAAGCCGACGAAGACGTTGATGGCGTACATGACGACGAGCGCGTCGACCCGCCCGCGCAGGCCGACGAGCACGAGGATGGCGCCGCCGCCCATGAGGAGCACGCCGTCCTTCGTGGTCAGGCGATCGGAGAGCGACGCGAAGCGATGGGGCAGCCAGGAATCGACGGCCATGTTGGCCATCACGCGCGGGCCGTCGATGAAGCCGGTCTGCGCGGCGACGAAGAGGAGCGCGCCTTCGGAGGCGAGTAGCGCATAGACGAACCACCGGCCGACGGCGAGCCCACCCACGTGCCAGCCGCCGGCGAAGGCGTTGCCGAGCACCGCGTTGAGCGTCTGCCCCTCGACGGGGTGCACGTTGAACAAGAGGTACAGGAGCATGATGCCGGTGGCGGTGAACGCGAGCGAGGCGGCCATGTAGACCATCGTCCGTTTGCCGGTCTCGACGTGCGGCTCGCGCATGATCTGGAGGCCGTTCGACACCGCCTCGATGCCGGTGTACGTGCCGCCGCCCATCGAGTACGCGCGCAGAAAGACGAGCGCCAGGCCGCCGAGCCCGAGCGTGGCCACGCCGTGGCGCAGGCCCGCGCCGACCTCGTGCGCGACGGCGGGCGCGCGGCCCCCGTGCATGGCGATGCCACCGATGATGAGCGCCAGGTGCGTGGCGCAGAAGACGAGGAAGATCGGCAGGAGCGACATCACCGATTCCTTGACGCCGCGCAGGTTCAAGATGATGAGCACGCCGAGGACCGCGATCTCGACCGGCAGCTTGATCGCGGCGAAGCGCTCGAGCCCCTGCATCGAGAAGACCGCGTCGCCGCCCGCGGCGATCGACACCGTCACGGTGAGCACGTAGTCGACGAGGAGCGCGCAGCCGGACACCACGCCGGCGTGGCTGCCGAGGAGCTTGGTGGCGACGACGTAGCCGCCGCCGCCCGTGGGGAACTGCTCGATCACGCGGCTGTACGCCCACGAGATCACGAACACCGTGATGCAGGTGGCGAGCGCGAGGAACAGCGCGAGGTAGGTGTGCGCGCCGAGCGCGCGGAACGACTCGTCGGGGCCGTACGACGACGACGACAGGCCGTCGGCGCCGAGCCCGACCCACGCCAGGATCGGGACGAGCGCCATCTTGTGGAAGATGCCGGGATCCTCCACGCGGCGGGGCGCGCCGAAGATGGCGCGACGCAAACGGGGAATGAAGTCACTGGGCGGTTCTTCGGTCATGGCGCTCTCGAGGCGCGCCGTTCCCGCGCGTCCTTCCGAAAGCCGGCGAGGTTAGCTGACGGGCTGGGAGGGGAAGGTCTCCTGCGCAACGTGCGCTACGCCCCGACTACCTGGGTTCCCCGCTTCTCGCACCGCGAGAATTAGGCTGAGCCGAAGATGCTGAGCGCTCCCGTCGCTGTCAAGCTTCGCGCGCGATTTTCCCGTCGGTGAGCAACGGTTTCATTGCAGCTTGCAAGGTCGCGCGCGCTTGCCGGATTGCAGGTTGCAATGCCGCTCGGACAGGCGTGCGAGCGGCCAGGGCGGCGAGGCCGACGTGCCCGCTTCCATTTCGATCGACGCGCGCCCGGAGGTGCGTCGCGAGCTCGCGCGCGCGAGCCTGCGAGCCGGACCCAACGTCTTCTGGCCGCGTGCATCGGGCTTGCGCGGCTGCACCTTCTCGGCGGCGCGCGGCCGCGCCACGAGCGCGCCGGCGCCGCAGGCATTGCAGCCTGCAAACAGGTGCGCACGCGTAGATCGCCAATCGGCGGAAGTTTCGACCTGCCGCGCGCGGGCACGCGACGTGCTTACGGTGCACGGAATTTCCGAGGAGGCTCCGCTCATGTCGATGATGAAGAGAGCCGTGCCGACGCTGCTCGCCGTCGGCGCGCTCGTGGCCGCCGCGCCCGCGCGCGCGCAACCGGCGCCGCCCGACGGCGCTGCGCGCAGCATCGAGGAGCGGCTGCGCGACGTGGAAGCCGCGAACGCAGCGCTGCGCGATCAGCTGCGCGCGCTGCAACAGAAGGTGGAGCCCGCGCCCGCGCCCGCGACCCCGATCGAGCCCTCGTCGAGCGAGCCGTTCGCCTGGGGCGACTTCACGTGGATGAACGGCGCCAGCCGCCAGACGCAGCGAATCCTCGATACCAAATATTTCACGCCGCAATTCGACGTGGACCTGAACTACACCTACTCGTTCAACCAGCCCTACGATCACACCCTCGTCGGCTCGTCCGCGACCTTCCGCCACAACGAGCTCGAGCTCGCCTTCCTCGGCATCGGCGGCGACGCGCACATCGGCCCGGTGCGCGGCCGCATCTTCCTTCAGTTCGGCGAGCGCGCCGTCGGCGTTCCGCGCAACGACCTCACGCCGAACCACGGCCAGTACGATCTCCTGACGGCGATGCGCTACCTGTCCGAAGCGTACGCCGGCTACCACTGGAACAAGCTGCGCGGCATCAACCTCGACGTCGGCCTCTTCTTCTCGTACGTCGGCCTCTTCTCCTACACGCAATACGAGAACTGGGGCTATCAGGCGTCGTTCACCTCCGACAACACGCCGTGGTTCTTCAACGGCGCCCGGCTGCAGCTCTTCTTGACCGATCGCTTCAAGGTCGAGCTCTGGCTCATCAACGGCTGGCAGACCTACGGCAAGTTCAACGAGCTGCCCGGCGTCGGCTACCAGATCCGCTACGCGCCGCACGAGTGGCTCAACTTCGTCTCCAACGGCTACGTCGGCACCGACACGCAGGATCATCCCGGCCGGGTCCGCTTCCACAGCGACAGCTCGCTGCTCGTCCGCTACTACAACCATCCGCTCGCGCGCGGCCTCTCGCGCGGCGCCTTCTCGGTCACGTTCGACGTCGGCTTCGAGCAGGGCGACGGCGTCGGCGCCTTTCACGGACAGTCGAAGGCGTCGAACGACGCGCCCGATCTGACCTGCACCAACGCCAATCCGTGCGAGCAGGACTTCGTCAGCGGCATGGCCTACAACAACCTCTGGTTCTACCGGAACACGTTCAGCTGGTACGCGGGCGGAGGCTTCATCCACAACCCCGGCCGCTACCTCGTGCTCGTGCCCGCCGGCGTCGCCGCGACCACCTTCGACACCAACCCCGGCACCACGTTCGACGGCTGGGACCTTTCGACCAACATCAGCTACTACCCGACGGAGAACATCACCGTCCGTCTCGAAAGCTCGTACCACCACGTGAGCGCGCCCTACTACTCGGGCCGCGGCGGCGTCACCGGGCCGGACGGCTACAAGTGCGGCGGCCTCTACAACCCCGACGGCGCGATCACGACGTGCATCCCGCAAGGGTGGACGCCCGATCTCGTCGACAGCGAGGAGAAGCTGATCCTCGCCGTCATCTTCCGCATGTAGGAGAGCTCATGGATCGATCTTTGGCCTTGCTGCCGTCCGCGCTGCTCGCCGCGATGCTGCTCGCTGCCGGCTGTCATCCCGACGAGGGCGTGCGCTGCAATCCGTCGCTGTTCACCGACGAGTGCGAGTCGGGGACGGCGTGCACCGTGCCGCCCAACTGCGTCGTCGCCTATTGCTGCCCGTCGTCGTCGGGCGCGAGCACGAACCCCAACTGTCGGGCCTGCCTGGCGAGCGACGCCGGCGCCAGCGACTGACGTCATTGCGATGCGCACGCCGGCCAGGTGCGCGGCCCTGCAAGTTGCAAAGCGCAGCCGCCGGAACTACCTGAACGGCGCCGTCCACGCGCGGGCACGGTTCGTGCGACACGAGGTGCGTCATGTTGGACGTCCTGTTGATCGTCGTGACCATCGTGTTCTTCGGCGCGTCGGCGGCGTACGCGTCGGCCTGCGACCGGTTGTGAAGGGAGCGTGACGATGAACGCCGAATACCTCATCGGTGCGGTCGTGTCGCTGCTGCTGGCCGCCTACCTGGTCTACGCGCTGCTCCGTCCCGAGAGCTTCTGAAGGCCATGACTGCCGCCGGTTGGATCCAGATCCTCGTGTTCTTCGCGCTCGTCGTGGCAGTGACGCCGCCCTTCGGCGGCTACCTGTTCCGCGTCTTCGAAGGCGAGCGACAGCCGCTGCCGCGCCTCCTCGGCCCCGTCGAGCGCGCGCTCTATCGCCTCGGCGGCATCGACGCGCGCCGGGAGCAAACGTGGCTCGAGTACACCGTCGCGCTGCTCGCGTTCAGCGCGCTCGGCTGCGTGGTGTCGTACCTCATGTTGCGGCTGCAAGGCCATCTCCCGCTCAACCCGCAGGGCTTCGGCGCCGTCGAGCCGACGCTGGCGTTCAACACCGCCGCCAGCTTCACCACCAACACCAACTGGCAGGCGTACGCGGGCGAGTCGACGATGAGCTACGGGAGCCAGATGGCGGCGCTGGCGTGGCACAACTTCACGTCGGCGGCCGTGGGCATCGGCGTGGCGCTCGCGGTGGCGCGCGGCCTCGTGCGCCGGCCTGGACCCGACGGCGCGCGCACGCTCGGCAATTTCTGGGTCGATCTCACGCGCGCGCTCGTCTATGTGCTCCTGCCGCTGTCGCTCCTGTTCGCGCTCGTGCTCGTCTCGCAGGGCGTGCTGCAGAGCCTCGCGGGTTATCGCGAAGTGACCACGCTCGAGGGCGCCAAGCAGGTGCTGGCGATGGGCCCGGTCGCCTCGCAAGAAGCCATCAAGGAGCTCGGCACCAACGGCGGCGGCTTCTTCAACGCCAACAGCGCCCATCCGTTCGAGAACCCGACGCCGCTGACGAACCTCATCGAGCTGCTCCTCATCTTCGCCATCCCGGCGGCGATGACCTTCACCTACGGGCGCATGACGCGCGATCAGCGTCAGGGCTGGGCGCTGTTCGCGGCCATGTCGCTGCTCTTCTTCGCCGGCGTCTCCGCCTGCTATGCGGCCGAGGCGCATGGGCTGTGGAGCGGCCTCGAAGGCAAGGAGCAGCGCTTCGGCGTCGCCGGCTCGACGCTGTTCGCGACGGTCACCACCGACGCTTCGTGCGGCGCCGTCAACGCCATGCACGACAGCTTCACGCCGCTCGGCGGGATGGTGCCGCTGGTGAACATCGCGCTCGGCGAGGTCGTCTTCGGCGGCGTCGGCGCCGGGCTCTACGGCATGCTCGTGTTCGTCATCCTCACGGTGTTCATCGCCGGCCTCATGGTCGGGCGCACGCCGGAATATCTCGGCAAGAAGATCGAGCCGCGCGAGATGAAGCTGGCGATGCTCTACGTGCTCATCTTCCCGCTTCTGATCCTCGGCTTCTCCGCCTGGTCGGCGGTGCGCCCGTCGGTGGTGGCGACGCTCGCCAACACGGGACCGCACGGCCTGTCGGAGATCCTCTACGCCTACGTGAGCGGCAGCGGCAACAACGGCTCCGCCTTCGCCGGCTCCAACTTCAACACGCGCTGGTGGAACGTCACGCTCGCCATCGCCATGCTCGCCGGACGCTTCTTCATGATCGTGCCGGTGATGGCGATCGCCGGCTCGATGCTCAACAAGAAGACGGTGCAGCCGGGCCCCGGCACGTTCCCCACGGACGGCCTGTTGTTCACGGCGCTACTCGTCGGAGTGGTGGTGATCGTGGGCGCGCTCACCTTCTTTCCGGCGCTGTCGCTCGGCCCGGTGATCGAGCACTTCGTCGCGCACGCAGGGACGGTGTACTGATGTCGGCGCCCAGGCAGATCTCGCTGTTCGACGCGTCGATCTTGCGGCCGGCGATCGCCGACAGCTTCGCCAAGCTCGATCCGCGCTTGCTGGCGCGTAATCCGGTCCTGTTCGTCGTCGCCGTCGGGAGCCTCCTGACGACGGGCCTGCTCGCACGGGACATCGTGCACCACGCCGCCGACCACGCGCCGGTCTGGTTCTCGGCGACGGTGACGGTGTGGCTGTGGTTCACGGTGCTGTTCGCCAACTTCGCCGAGGCCGTCGCCGAAGGGCGCGGCAAGGCGCAAGCGGCGACGCTGCGCAAGATGCGCCAGGAGTCGATCGCGCGCCGCCTCGCCGGCGGCCCCGATGAAACAGCGGAAGAGGCGGTGCCGGCGTCGCAGCTGCGCAAGGGCGACCGCGTGGTCGTCGAGGCCGGGCAGCTCGTCCCCGGCGACGGCGAGGTCGTCGAGGGCATCGCCTCGGTCGACGAGTCGGCCATCACCGGCGAGTCGGCGCCGGTCATCCGCGAGTCGGGCGGCGATCGCTCGTCGGTGACGGGCGGGACCAAGGTCTTGTCCGACCGCATCGTCGTGCGCATCACCGCCGATCCGGGCGAGTCGTTCCTCGATCGCATGATCGCGCTCGTCGAGGGCGCCGCGCGGCAGAAGACGCCGAACGAGATCGCGCTGCACATCCTCCTCGTCGGCCTCACGCTGGTCTTCCTGTTCGCCTGCGTGACGCTGGTGCCGCTGGCGCTCTACTCCTCCATTCCGCTGTCGGCGACCACGATCGTGGCGCTGCTCGTCTGCCTCATTCCGACGACGATCGGCGGGCTGCTCTCGGCGATCGGCATCGCCGGCATGGATCGCCTGCTGCGCAAAAACGTGATCGCCCTGAGCGGTCGCGCCGTCGAGGCCGCCGGCGACGTCGACGTCCTCTTGCTCGACAAGACCGGCACCATCACGCTCGGCAACCGCATGGCCACCGCGCTCATCCCCGCCGACGGCGTGCGCCTGGAGGAGCTCGCCGACGCCGCGCAGCTGGCCAGCCTCGCCGACGAGACGCCCGAGGGCCGCTCCATCGTCGTGCTCGTCAAGGAGAAGCACGGCCTGCGCGGACGCCACATCCACGAGCTGGGCGCGCACTTCATTCCCTTCTCGGCGCAGACGCGCATGTCGGGCTGCGATCTGCCCAACGGCGGCGGCACGCCGCGCCAAATCCGCAAGGGCGCCGTCGAAGCGGTGCTGGCGCACGTCGAGCAGCAGCGCGGCCACGCGCCCGATCGCATGCGCCGGGAGGCTGCGCGCATCGCCGACGCTGGAGGCACGCCGCTCGCCGTCGCCGACGGCAACCGCGTCCTCGGCCTCATCGAGCTCGAGGACGTCGTCAAGCCGGGCATCCAGGAGCGCTTCGCGCGCTTCCGCGCCATGGGCATCCGCACCGTCATGATCACCGGCGACAACCCGCGCACCGCCGGCGCCATCGCGCGCGAGGCCGGCGTCGACGACTTCCTTGCCGAGGCCACGCCCGAAGCCAAGATGCGGCTCATCAAGGACGAGCAGCAACAGGGCAAGCTCGTGGCCATGACCGGCGACGGCACCAACGACGCGCCGGCGCTGGCGCAGGCCGACGTCGGCGTGGCCATGAACAGCGGCACGCAGGCGGCCAAAGAGGCGGGCAACATGGTCGACCTCGACTCGAACCCGACCAAGCTGCTCGAGGTCGTCGAGGTCGGCAAGCAGCTCCTCATGACGCGCGGCTCCTTGACGACGTTCTCGATCGCCAACGACGTCGCCAAGTACTTCGCGATCCTGCCGGCGCTGTTCATGGGCGTGTTTCCGCAGATCGCGCCGCTCAACGTGATGCGCCTGGCGTCGCCCTACTCCGCGATCCTCGCCGCCGTCATCTTCAACGCCATCATCATCATCCTCTTGATCCCGCTGGCGCTGCGCGGCGTAAAGTACCGGCCGCTCGGGGCGGCGGCGCTGCTTCGGCGCTCGCTCCTCGTCTACGGCGTCGGCGGCGTGCTCGCGCCCTTTGTCGGCATCAAGGTCATCGACATGCTCCTCCAGCTGATCGGAGCGGTGTAGCCATGAGAGTCCTCGCCGTCGCGGCCCGCTTCACGCTCCTCACGCTGCTCCTCTGCGGCATCGCCTATCCGCTCGCCGTCACCGGGCTGGCGCAGCTCCTGTTTGCGAGCCGCGCCAACGGCAGCCTCGTCACCGACGTGCACGGGCGCGTCGTCGGCTCGGAGCTGATCGGCCAGCGGTTCACGCGGCCGTCGTACTTCTGGCCGCGGCCGTCGGCGGCCGGCGACCAGGGCTGGGACGCGACCAGCTCGGCCGGCTCGAACCTGAGCGTGACCTCGAAGAAGCTGCACGAACGCGTCGGCGCCGAGCGCGTGCGGCTGCAACAGCAGAACCCCGGCGCCGAAGCAGCGGTGCCCGATGATCTCTTGACCGCGTCGGCGAGCGGGCTCGATCCGCACATCTCGCCGGCGGCGGCGCGCTGGCAGGCGCCGCGCGTGGCGCAGGCGCGCGGGGTCTCACTCGCGCGCGTGCAGGCCCTCGTCGACGCCAGTGTCGAAGGGCGCGAGCTCGGGTTTCTCGGCGAGCCGCGCGTCGACGTCCTCGCGCTCAATCTCGCGCTCGATCAGCAGTTCGGCGTCGCCGGCCCGTAAGCGGCGGACGTTGGATGCGCGGCTTCCGCCAAACGACTAGGATGCGTCCGATGAGCACGAGCCGGGGGCGCGCCGAAGATTTCTTGGCGCTCGTCGAACGCGCCCAGCGCGGGCGGCTCAAGCTCTACCTCGGGTTCGCCGCCGGCGTCGGCAAGACCTACAAGATGCTGGAGGAGGCGCACGCCCTGGCGAAGCGCGGTGTCGACATCGTGCTCGGCTTCATCGAGCCGCACGGGCGCGCCGAGACCGCCGCGCTCGTCGACGGGCTGGAGGTGGTGCCGCGGCGCGCGCTCGACTATCGCGGCGTCACCATCGAGGAGCTCGACGTCGACGCCGTGCTGGCGCGCAAGCCGACCATCGCCGTCGTCGACGAGCTGGCGCACACCAACGTGCCCGGCAGCCGCAACAAGAAGCGCTACCAGGACGTCGTCGAGCTGCTCGACGCGGGGATCAACGTCATCGGCGCCTTCAACGTGCAGCACCTCGAGTCGCTCAACGACATCGTGTCGCGCAACGCCAACGTGCAGGTGCGCGAGACCGTGCCCGACAGCTTCTTGAAGCAGGCCGATCAGATCGTGAACCTCGATCTCACCGTCGAGGATCTGGTGGAGCGCCTGCGCGCGGGCAAGATCTATCCGCCCGACAAGGTGGCCTGGGCGCTCGAGCACTTCTTCCAGGATCAGAACCTGTCGACGCTGCGCGAGCTGTCGCTGCGCGAGGTGGCCGAGTCGCTCGATCGCACGGCGCAGACGCGGGCGCCGCGCGGCCCGGGCGATCACCATCGGCTGCCGGCGGGCCAACGCGTGATGGTGTGCATGTCGTCGTATCCGCCGCACGCGGCGACGCTGCTCCGGCGCGGCAGCCGCATGGCCGGGCGCCTGTCGAGCGACTGGTTCGTCGTCTACGTCGAAACCCCGAAGGAGGCGCCCAACCGCATCGACGCCGAGGTGCAGCGCAACCTGCACGCCAACATCGAAGCGGCGCGCGAGCTCGGCGCCGAGGTGGTGCGGCTGCAGGCGCCCGATCCGGTGCCGGTGCTGCTGGACTTCGCGCGCTCGCACGGCGTCGGGCACATCATCATCGGCAGCTCGCATCAGCCGTGGTGGCGGCAGCTGCTCGGCCGCTCGGTGCCGGTGCGCCTGGTGCGACAAGCCGCCGGTTTCGATCTGCACATCGTGTCGTTCGACGAGGAGACGGCGCCATGAGGCTGCGCTCGAAGCTGCTGCTGGCGCAGTTGCCGCTGGCGCTGGCGCTGGTGCTCGTCGGCTACGGATCGCGGCGCACCATCGGCGCGATGGATCGATCGTCGCAGGACATCCTCAAGGACAACTACCTCAGCGTCGTCGCGGCGCAGCACATGCGCAACGCCGCCGACGGGCTCGATCGCCTGGCGGCGACGCACGCGGCGGGAGGGCGCGCGGTCCGCGCGGACGAGGTCGCCGCCGAGCGCGCCGCGTTCGAGCGCGAGCTCGCGTTTCAAGAGGGCAACATCACCGAGTCGGGCGAGCGCGAGAGCACCGAGCGGCTGCGCCGGCGCTGGCGCGCGTACGCCGCGCGCATCGACGAGCTCATGGGCGCGCCGGCGGACCAGGCGATGGCGCGCTACGCCGAGGGGGCCCTGCCGGCGCTCGCCGAGCTCGAGCGCACGCTCGGCGAGATCCTCGACGTCAACCAGGACGCCATGGTGCGCAAGAGCCAGCGCGCGCGGCGCGACGCCGAGCGCATGAACGGCGCCATGTCGACGGCGACGCTGGCGGCGTGCCTCCTCGGCATCCTGGCGTCGACGATCCTGACCACGCGCCTGGTGCGTCCGCTGTTCGTGCTGCGCCAGGCGACGCGGCGCATCGGCGCCGGTGACCTCGCGGTACGCGCGCGCGTCGAGGGCAGCGACGAGCTCGGCGAGCTGGCGCGCGACTTCAACGCCATGGCCGATCACCTCGCCGAATACCGCTCGAGCTCGCTCGGCGAGCTCCTGCAGGCGCAACACGCCGCGCAGGCGTCGATCGACAGCCTGACCGATCCGGTGCTGGTGCTGCGGCTCGACGGCACGCTGCTCAACGCCAACCTCGCCGCCGGCGCGCTCATCGGCATCAGCGACGAAGGGCCGGCCGACGCCGTCGACGCGCTCGAGCCGCCGCTTCGCGACACGGTGCGGCGCCTGGTCGAGCACGTGCGCGCGGGCCGCGGCGGCTATACGCCGAAGGGCCTGGAGGAGGCGCTCGGCATCGCCACGCGCCAGGGCCAGCGGTTTCTCTTGTTGCGCGCCAACCCCGTGCTCGGCGAATCGGAGGAGGTCGCGGGGCTGACGATCGTGATGCAGGACGTGACGCGCCTGCGCCGCTTCGACGAGCTGAAGAACGATCTCGTGGCCACGGTGGCGCACGAGTTCCGCACGCCGCTGACGTCGCTGCGCATGGCGATCCACCTGTGCCTCGAGGAGGCGGTGGGGCCGCTGACGCCGAAGCAAGCGGACCTCTTGTACGCGGCGCGAGAGGACTGCGAGCGGCTGCAGGGCATCGTCGACGACCTGCTCGATCTGTCGCGCATCCAGGCCGGGCGCATCGAGGTGCACGCGCGGCCGGTGCAATCGCGCGCGCTCATCGAGGCCGCGGTCGATCAGCATCGCGCCGCGGCCCGCGACAAGGCCGTGGAGCTCGCGGTCGGCGCGCCGATGCTCGACCGCGCGGTGCTCGCCGATCCGGAGCGACTCGGCCTGGTCTTGACCAACCTCGTGACCAACGCGATCCGCCACACGCCGGCGGGCGGCCGCGTGCAGCTGCGCTCGGCGCCGCAGGAGAGCGGCCCGGCGCTGATGGTGCGCTTCGAGGTCGTCGACACCGGCGAAGGCATCGATCCCAAGTGGTTCCCGACCCTCTTCGACCGCTTCATGCGCGTGCCCGGGTCGAAGCCGGGCAGTGGTGTCGGGCTCGGGCTCTACATCTGTAAAGAGATCGTCGAGGCGCACGGCGGCCAGATCGGCGTCTCGAGCGAGCCCGGCCACGGCAGCGTCTTCTGGTTCACGCTGCCGCCGGCGCCGGTCCCCTGACCGGCGCGCCTCGCCATTTTGAGCAGCCGCCTTACCAACCAGGCGCGGCGATCGTGCGCGCAAACATTGCGTGCGCGCGCCAGGCCTCTTTTCCTTGATCCACGGAGTCAGCTTCGTACGATGGGGAGCCTCGACGGGGCGGGTCGACGGCGTTTCCCTCGCTCGCATGCTGGAGGTGGAAAGATGGATGAAGCGCTCGAACAGATCCGCGCCCTCATTCGCCAGGCCGACGACGCGTTGACCCGCCAGGCCGAGTCGCGACGCACGCCACGCCAACGCGACGACGACTTCGACGAGGCGCTGCGCGCGCACCGGCGCGCTGCCGCCATCCTCGACGTGCTGCGCTCGCAGTCCATCGGCGACCACACGTTCGTGTCCGCGCTCGCGCCGCTGCAGCTCGACGTCGCCGATCAGGAAATCCTGATTTCCGAGATCCGCTTCGACGAGGAGGAGCTCAGCTATCGCTTGCCGCGGCTGCGCGACAGCGCCTGATTCGCGGCGCCGCCGCCGTTGCGGTAAAATAGAGGCGATGGGCGCAGTCCGCTTCGATCGGAGCCGCTGGCCCATCGTGGTCGCCGAGCTCGAGGGCAAACCGAGCGACGACGACGTAGCCGAGTACCTGCGCGGCCTCCGCCAGCTGCTCGACGAGGAGCCGCGCACGCGCGGCGTGCTCATCGTCGACCTCACGCGCGCCGCGCCGGCCACGAGCGAGCAGCGCAGACGCGTCGGCGAGTGGATGCGCCAGCACCGCGACGCGCTGGCCGTGCGCGGCCTCGGCTCCGCCTTCGTGATTCCATCGCCGGTGTTCCGCTTCGTGCTTTCGTCGGTCTTTTTGATCCAGCGCCCGCCGATGGAGTACACCGTCGTCGCCACGCTGGCCGAAGCGCTGACGTGGGCCCGCGGCCGCCTGCCGCTACGCGGCCGCCCCTAGCGCGCTCCGTACGGCGAGCTACTTCAGCTGCTCGATGGCGTCGGCGATGCTGGTGCCGAAGCAGGCGAGCGCGGGCGGCGGATGGCTCTGGTGCGCCAGGCGCTGCCGGTCGAGCTTCACGAGCGCGCCGCGCGCGCGTAGATAATGAAGGCGGCGGATCGTCGCCACCGCCGTCTTCTTCTGGGCGCAGCTCTTGCCGACGTCGAGCATGCGCAGCGCCGCCATGCCGAGCTCGGGCCGATCGGCGCCGGCGACGGTTTCGATGAGCCGCGCGGCGTTCTCCACGCGCGCCGGATCGGTCGCGGCGCGCACGCACGCGAC
>Ga0070679_100001073_pt1 | contig 23909 bp, 25 predicted proteins | sample KBSC63BmetaG_FD_65652 | JGI IMG/M metagenome (GOLD analysis project Ga0070679, IMG submission 65652) | Corn rhizosphere microbial communities from Kellogg Biological Station, Michigan, USA - KBS C6-3B metaG | ecosystem: Host-associated > Plants > Roots > Rhizosphere | place: USA: Michigan... | reverse complement strand
TCGAAACCTGGTGGCGCACCATCCATGGCGGAGCGACGTCCCATTGACGCCGAACGACCGCTCGCATGCTGAGGGCGATCGCAACGTCGCCGCCGAGGCGCCAGCGCGAAATCACAAAGCCGCGATGTCTGACGCGCGCCGAACGGAGACCGACGATCTCAAAATGCTCAATCGCCTGCTGATCCGCGCGCTGAAAGCGCTCGGCGATGCCGGCGAAACCGATGCCGCTTGCCGCCTTGCCGCCGAGGCATGGGCGGCATTGCGCAACGAACGGCCGGACGAAGCCGAGAGGCTCAATGGCGCGCTCCACTATCTCACCCGTCCCACGTCGAGCCAGCGAAAGGAGACTCACATGGCGAACCCCCAACAACTCGATGTCCGCAACCTGCCGCCGCCGCAGCGCCACACCCTGATCTTCGCCACTTGCGGCAAGCTCTCGGCCGGCGAGGCGGTGATCCTCATCAACGATCACGACCCGAAGCCGCTCTACTATCAATTCGAAGCCGAGCAGCCGGGGCGGTTCGGCTGGGATTACGTCGAATCGGGCCCGGAGGTCTGGCGGGTGCGCATCACGCGCAAGAACGCGGCGTAGGCCGAAGGCGCGACCGCGCCGGGCGAACCGCCGGCGCGGTTGCCGCCAAGCAGCGGCAGAACGCGCGGAACGGCTGCCGATTTTGCAAGCCACAACTCGATTTCAATCGCGCTCAGCGCAGCAGTGGAGATTTGGCGAATGAATCTCGCGGATGCAGGAACGTCCACTCATTCCCCTCGCGGCATGCCGTTTTGGAGGCGGTGGCTTTTCTCCACCAATCATAAGGATATCGGCACCCTCTATCTTCTTTTCTCGATATGCGCCGGCGTGACCGCCGGGGCGTTGTCCGTCGCGATGCGTTACAACCTGATGCGCCCGGGCGATGTGCTGTTCGGCAGCGATCATCAGCTCTACAACGTGATCATCACCGCGCACGGCCTGATCATGATTTTTTTCACGCTGATGCCGGCGCTGATCGGCGGCTTCGGCAATTGGTTCATTCCCTTGATGATCGGCGCGCCCGACATGGCGTTCCCGCGCATGAACAACATCAGCTTCTGGCTGCTGGTCCCGTCATTTGGGTTGCTCGTCGGCTCCGTCTTTATCGGCGATGGCGCCGGCACCGGCTGGACGCTTTATCCTCCGCTTTCGACAACCGGGCAGCCCGGGCCTTCCGTCGACATGGTCATCTTCGCCATCCATCTGGCCGGCGCTTCGTCGGTTCTCGGCGCGATCAATTTCATCACCACCATCTTCAACATGCGCGCGCCGGGCATGACGTTGTTCAAGATGCCGCTCTTCGTCTGGTCGGAGCTCGTAACCGCCTTCATGCTGCTGATCACGGTTCCGGTCCTCGCCGGCGCGATCACGATGCTGCTCACCGACCGGAATTTCGGCACCACCTTCTTCGATCCCGCCGGCGGTGGCGATCCCTTGCTGTTCCTCAACCTGTTCTGGTTCTTCGGCCATCCCGAGGTCTACATCATGATTCTGCCGGGATTCGGCATTATCAGCCAGGTCGTTTCGACCTTCTCGAAGAAGCCAGTGTTCGGCTATTTGGGAATGGTCTACGCGATGGTCGCGATCGGCGTGATCGGCACGGTCGTTTGGGCTCACCACATGTTCACGACGGGAATCAGCGCCGACGCCCAGGCGTATTTCACGACCGCCAGCATGGTCATCGCCGTGCCGACCGGCATCAAAATCTTCTCCTGGATCGCGACCATGTGGGAAGGATCGATCGAATTCAAAACGCCGATGCTGTTCGCCACGGGGTTCCTTTTCGTCTTCACGGTCGGCGGCGTCACGGGCGTCGTCCTGGCGAATGCGGGCGTCGATCACTACCTGCACAACACCTACTATGTCGTCGCGCATTTTCACTACGTACTGTCCTTGGGCTCGGTATTCGCGATCTTCGCCGGCTTCTACTATTGGCTCGGCAAGATGAGCGGGCGGCAATACAACGAGACCTGCGGCAAGATCCATTTCTGGCTGACGTTCATCGGCGTCAATCTGGCATTCTTCCCGATGCACTTTCTCGGCTTGGCGGGCATGCCACGGCGCGTCAGCGATTATCCCGATGCTTTCGCCGGATGGAATTTCGTATCCTCGATCGGGGCCTTTATCGCCTTTGCCGGAACCCTGTTCTTTGTCGTGACCATCCTTTACACGCTCTTTGCAGGGAAACGAGCCGCGGCCAATCCTTGGGGCGAGGGCGCGACCACGCTCGAGTGGACGCTGTCATCGCCGCCGGCTTTCCACAGCTATGCCGAGATTCCGGTGATCAAGTAGCGATGCTTCGGCACCGAGAGGCGCCGTGCCTGGCTTGCGATCACGCCGGCGCGGTCGCGCTCAGATCGGTTTTGCCGTGCCGCCCTCGGCGCGCGGGCTTGCGAGCGCTCTTCCGTAAAGGATCGCGAAAAGACCGAAGGCCGTGCTCCAGGCGGCGCCAGCCAGCGTCAGGGCGAGAACCTCTTGATCGCCGGCGAGCGGCGAGAGGACGCGCAGAGCGGCCGCCAGCGTGATCAAGAGATAGATCACCCGGGTGCCCGGCCCCGCCGTCAGGGGGCGGCCGGTATGGCCGAGCGAGGCGCGGGTCATCACCGCGAGCGTCATGGTGCCGACCGCGCCGACGGTCAGAGCGTGCAGCGCGGCGGTGGTGGGCAGAACCGGAACGAAGTCGTCGAGGCCGAGCAGCAGCAAGCCAAGGGCGAGCCAGCCATAGCCGATATGGAGAATCAGCAGCAGCGGCTCGCGCCAGGTCTTGAGCCCGCGCCAGCGCGACAGGCGAAGCGCCATGGCGACACCGGCAATCAAGGCCGCCGCGGCGGTGGCCGCGGCATCTGGCGCCGCCGCCCAGCTCGCCAGTGCGAGCACCGTCACCGCCAGCACGGCGAGATCGAGACGCGTCTCCGGCGGTGCGGGCAGCCTTGCCAAGCCGGGCCGCGTCTTCACGAGCCAGTTGCGCGTAAAGCTCGGAATGATGCGGCCGCCGACGATCGAGATCAGCATGAACAAGGTGACGAGGCCGATCCGGTTGCCGAGCTCGGCCGTGTCGGCAATGCCGAGCGCCGCGAGATGAACGAGCAAATTGCCGGCCAAAAGCAGCGACAAAGCCACGAGCATTGGCAGATTGCGCCAGTTCCGGCCGGCGAGGATTTCCCGCGCGACGACCAGGAGGAAGACCAGAGGGAAGCCCAGATCCGCGATGGCGGCGAGGGGAGCGCCGATGGTAGCGGAGATCAGGACCGCGAGCCGCCCGATCGCCCAAAGCCCGACCAGCGCCGCGAGCGGCATGCCCTGGAGCGGCATGCGCCCGGTCCAGTTGGGAATGGCGGTCAGAAGGAAGCCGGCGACGGTCGCCGCGGCGTAACCGAAGACCATCTCATGGACGTGCCAGACGACCGGCGGCAAAAGGGTCGGAACGGCCAGCCCCGCGGCGTAGGCGGCGAGCCAGAGCGGGATCGCGGCCGCGGCCCAGAGGGAGGAGCCGAGAAAGAAGGGCCGAAACCCGGCGGAGAGGATCGCCGGACCGGTGTGCGGCCGATAGCGCGGAATAGCAGTCTTGGGCTTTTGGGGCGGAGACGTCGTCGCGTCAGGCGGCGAAACCATCGAGCTCGGGTCCTCCAGGTTGCGGGGCGGGCCTGCTATATCATATATGTATAGTGTACCTTTACCCAAGTAGTTTACGGCCGCGAAAGGATCCCATGCGCCTCACCCTCCACACCGATTATGCGCTGCGCGTGCTGATGTATGTCGGCGTCAAAGGGGACACGCTTTCGACGATCCCCGAGATCGTCGAGCATTTCGATATCTCGCGCGGCCATGTCATGAAGGTGGTGCATCACCTCGGACAGCTCGGCTATCTCGAGACCATCCGCGGCAAAGGCGGCGGATTACGTCTTGCGCGGAAGCCTTCGCAGATCAATGTGGGTGCCGTGGTTCGCGATATGGAGGAGGAGCTGGCCGTGCTCGGCTGCCTGCAGGGAGAGGAAGGCTATTGCCGGATCGAGCAATGCTGCGTTCTGCGCAGCGCGCTGCGCGATGCGACGAATGCCTTCCTTGCCGCGCTCGACCGCTACACGCTTGCCGATTTGATCAAGCCGCGGCGGCTTCTGATCCGATCCTTGGCGCTCGGCGATCGAGAGGCTCCGAGGGCCTGAGCGCGGCCGGGGGCTGATCTCAATGCGCAAAACCCGCGGCGATGAGCGCCAGGAGCTTCAATCCCTCCAACGCGCCATAGACCTGATGGGCGTATGAGGGCGCCAATGTCTCGCCGCTGATGACCCCGGCGACGCGGCGATCGAGCGCGGGGAGAAGCCATATCGATTGCAGAAAGACGATCGCGGCCGCGAGCGCCGCGATCGGCCAGCGCCAAGCCGCGCCGTTCGCCATCGCCTCGGCGCCGAGAAGCAGGGCAGCGAGGAGCCATTCGATCCGCGAAAAGACGTGGAACGTCATGCGCCCAACCTCAAGCGCGATGGGACGGGTCAGGCTCGTCACCCGGAACTTCACCGGCGTCGCAATGAAGGAGATGCCGATCAGCATGCCGATCCAAGCGGTCGCAACCAGCACCGCGAAATCCGCTGGCATGATGCGCCTCTATTTTGATCCGCCGGGTTTGGGCGAGAAGAAGCGGGAGAATTTTTCGGCCTCGCCCTTCCATTGATCGGCATCCTCGGGCGGCGTGCCCTTGCGGGTGATATTCGGCCATTGGGTCGCGTAGGTGCGATTATGCTCGAGCCAACTCTCGGCTCCAGGAGCGCTATCGGGCACGATTGCTTCGGCCGGGCATTCGGGCTCGCAGACGCCGCAATCGATGCATTCGTCCGGATGAATGACGAGCATGTTCTCGCCCTCGTAGAAGCAATCGACGGGGCAGACCTCGACGCAATCCATGTATTTGCACTTGATGCAGGCTTCGTTCACGACATAGGGCATAGCTCGCTCCCGGCAAAAACGCGTCACTGTCGTCCCGGCGACACGGTTGACGCATATAAGATGTATGTTACATATATCTTATAGCGCAACGCTTGGAAAGCAAGCCTCGCCACCAATCTCATGAGCATGGGGCTGCCTCCGGCAGCACCGGATCGGCATCGAATAGAATAAGGAGGACGGCATGGCTCGAGACGTATACCCTCCCCTGTCCCGTGAGCTCGCGGAGAAGCGGCGGGCTCTGGCGCCCGAGACCGAAAAAGCGTTTCAGGACTTCAGCAGGCAGGTTTTCGCAGATGGGGCGCTGCCGGCGAAGACCAAGCAGCTGATTGCCGTTGCGGTGGCGCATGTGACGCAATGCCCCTATTGCATTCGCGGTCATACCAAGGCTGCGCTGCGTCATGGCGCGACGCGCCAGGAAATCATGGAGGCCGTCTGGGTCGCCGCGGAAATGCGCGCCGGCGGCGCTTATGCGCATACGGCGATCTCGCTGACGGCAATGGACGAAACCGAAACGCCCCAGGATCAACCGGCATGTTCATAGGCGGACCGCCGGAGGCCGCCGGTTGGTCTGCTCTTGTCGGAACGCCCTCAGGAACCGCCCAGCCGCAGGATAGAATAGATAGCGACCGCCAATTCGGCCAGGATCAGCACCAGGATGTACCACTCGAGGCGCGTATTGCCGCGCTCTTGTACCAAGCCAAGGAGCATCTCGCTGCTGCGCAGGATCACGTCCTGCTTGTGATCGAGCGCGCGCGACCGGTCGCGTAGCTCGTATTCCTCAGCAAGTCGCGCGTAGAACCGCTCGAGCTCGGCGTGGTTCCAAAGCAATTCCGGCTTTTCACTGGTCTCGACCCGGCCGACCATCTTGTGCTGGACAAGCAGCGCGTTCCCGATCTGGCGCAACAGCGGCGCGAGGGCGATGCCGATCCGGCCGCGGCGGCGCAGCGATTCAGCCATCGGCTCGACACGGTCGAAGCCGATGGCGATTCGGGTCTCGTAATGGCTCAAGATCAGGCTCTTGGCCAAGACATCCGCGATCAGTTGGAGGCGCTCGAGGGAAAGTTCTTTAAGAAGGATCGTACCGTTCATGTCGATCTGATCGTCGGTATCGGCGCGGAGGTCGATCCGGACCTCATCGCTCTCTTGCGGCGAAAACGGTTCGCTGACCGCCGAGGAAAGCCGATCGAGCAGCGCCGCTTCCGCGTCAGGCCGTACATTCATCAGCACGATAACGCCATAGCGAAACAACACGGCGATCCCGCCTTCGCGTACCCCGATCATAAGCGGCAACTGGGCGAGCGCCGTTTCGTGCTCGAAGCGGTGAACACTCAAGCGTTCGCCGAGCAGCAGCGCGCGCACCGAGATGGGGCGCTGCGTGCCAAGCGAAGCGGCGAGTGTCATGGGAGCGCTGGCATCGGCCATCATGCGCTCCGATGAGAACCGGCCCGGCGGGCCGTTTCAATGAACCGCTCGATGGTCTCGGCAAGCGTCGGCGTTCCCGCTTCGGCAAACTCGTATCGCGCCCGCAAGATCGGCTTTTCAATATGCAACAAGTGGCTCAGATTGACGGGCGTTGCGCAAACCACGAAATCCGCCGATGTGGCCGCTATCGCGGCCGAAAGCGTCGCGATCTGCCCCGCAGCATAACCGATCGCCGGCAAGACCGGCCCGATATGCGGATAGCGCCGATAAATTTCAGCGAGGGCTGGCGCCGCCGCGACGCGCGGATCGACGATGTCGGCACCTGCCGCTTTTGCGGCGACGTAGCCGGCTCCGTAAGCCATCCCGCCATGCGTGATGGTCGGCCCGTCTTCGATGACGAGAACTCGTTTCCCGGTGACGAGCGCAGATTGCTCAAGCCGCACGGGTGACGCCGCACGAAGGATGGGCGCGCGCCGATTCACGCTTCGAAAATTCGCGATTGCTCGGCTAACGTCTCCCGGGGCGGCAGCATCGACCTTGTTGACGATGGCAATGTCGGCCATGCGCGCGACGGCTTCGCCCGGGTGATGCGTCGCGATCTGATCGGGACGCAATGCGTCGATGATTACGAGGTGAAGGTCGGGCCTGACGAAGGGAAAATCGTTGTTGCCGCCATCCCATACAATGACGTCCGATTCCGCCTCGGCGGCAGGCAAGATCGCAGCGTAATCCGTCCCGGCGAAAACGAGATTGCCGGCCGCAAGATGCGGCTCATATTCCTCCCGCTCCTCGATCGTGCAATGGGCACGATCGAGATCGGCGCGCGTCGCGAAACGCTGCACCCGCTCGGTGGCGAGATCTCCATAGGGCATCGGATGCCGCAACACGGCGACGCGCTTACCGTTCTTGCGCAGATGGCCAGCGACGAAACGGGCGACCTGCGATTTGCCGCAACCGGTGCGCACGGCTGAGACCGCGATGACGGGCTTCTCGGCACGCAGCATCGTGCTTTTCGGACCGAGCAGTGTGAAATCGGCGCCGCAGGCCAAAGCGCGCGAGGCTAGATGCATGACCTGTTCATGTGAGACGTCGCTGTAGGCGAAGACCACCTCGTCGATCGCGCCGTCGTGGCAGAGCGTCTCGAGTGCGGCTTCGTCTGCAATCGGAATGCCCTCGGCATAGAGGGGACCGGCGAGCGATCCGGGATATCGCCGCCCCGCGATGCCCGGAATCTGGGCGGCGGTGAAGGCGACGACTTCCACCGCCGGATTGTCGCGATAGACGACGTTGAAATTGTGAAAGTCGCGCCCGGCGGCGCCGAGGATCAGCAAGCGTCGCCGTTGGCGCTGTCCTGCTGTGTCAGATGCAATAGGTTTTGATCGGTGTGAAGCCATTGAATTCCACCGAGGCGTAGCTGGCGGTGTAGGCGCCGGCCGATAGGAAATCGACAGCATCGCCGGGCTCGAGGTCGAGCGGCAATTCATAGCCCGCTTTCTCGTAAAGTATGTCGGTGCTGTCGCAGGTCGGGCCTGCGAGAATAACCGGACCGACCGGCCGATCGTCGCGCGATGTGCTCAAGCGGTAATGGATTCGTTCCCCGAGCGTTTCGGCCAAGCCGTTGTAGCGACCCGCATCGAGATAGACCCAGCGATAGTGACTATGACGGGATTTTTGCGTGACGAGCAGGACCTGCGCCCGCAGGCGCCCCGCGTCGGCGACCATGTGGCGGCCGGGTTCGATGATCACGCGCGGCCGCGCATGTCCGAACGTCGCGCGCAAGGCGTTCTCGATGGCGTCTGCGTACTGAGCAATCGATGGTATGGGCGTGCGATACTGCGCCGGAAAACCGCCGCCGAGATTAAGGAGATGAAGCGCCAGATTGCGGGCCGCGCAGGCACGGAAGATCTCTCCCGCCGTGGCAATCGGCTTGTCCCAAGCATGTGGATCGATCTGTTGCGAACCCACATGAAAAGAAACTCCTGCCGGCCGGAGCCCGAGACGGCGGGCCTTGAGCAACAGATCGATTGCCATTTCGGCATGGCAGCCGAATTTCCGCGTCAACGGCCATTCGGCGCCATTGCCCGGAACGAGAAGACGGCAGAAAACCTCTGCACCCGGCGCGTGGGCGGCCAGCTTGCAAAGCTCGCCGTCGCTATCGAAGGCGTAGAGCCGCACGCCGAGCGCGTAAGCGCGGGCAATGTCCTGTGGGCGCTTGATTGTATTGCCGAAGGAGAAGCGCGATGCCGGTATGCTCTCGCTCCAGCAGCGCTCGATCTCGCCATCACTGGCAAGGTCGAAGCCGACGCCCAGCCCGGCGAGCGTGTGGATCACCTCGGTCGCGGGATTTGCTTTCACCGCGTAGAATATCTCAGCGAAGGGAAAAGCGGCGGCGAGGTGCGCATGCTGCCGGCGCACGTGATCGAGATCGACGACCACGCAAGGCGTCGGCGGCGCGGCGGTTGCGAGCCAGCGATCGACCTTCGGGCTGACGGCGGGCGCCGAGACAATGCTCCATGCAGCCATGAAGGCGTGATCCGATCGCTAATGTTGATCCGAGCCGGGAGGCCGCCAAGCGCTATCGCCAGGCGCGACGTGCCCGCGCTTGGCAGCCGGAGGCGCCATGGCCTCTTTCACTGCCGCAGTCGCAGCGATGAACGATGCCGCCACCAGCATTGTGTAGACGAGAATAAAGTCCATCATGATCGCCCCCACCCGAATGCCTCGATTGTCGCTGTATTCGGCGGAGTCCTGTTGACGTGGATCAAGTTGGAAGGCTTTTCCGAACGGCCAAACGGCAGCGGACAACAATTCATCGCAAGAACAGGATATCGGCCTGGGTCGTTGCCAGGAGATTTCTCAAAGCTGCTGCGTCATTGATCGCCGGATCGGCATCGACGACCAAAAGCCGACCGGCCGCCGCTGTACTGGCAAGCATGTTCTGGCTCGGCCGCTCGATGCGGCAGCGTTGAGCGAGTTCGGGCGAAACGGAGCGGACGAGCTCGAGGGCTCCAAGCTCGTCTCCGGCGTCGGTAGCGAGAAAAAGGGTCAAGGCGCGCTTGCCCGCGCTTGCCAGTCGGGCGGCCAGAACGATGACACGCGCCGCCGACTCCGCCGTGCCCTGGACCAGGCAAACGATATCATGGGCCGCGGGAGCGCCGCTCCGTAGCAGCAGAATCGGCCGTTTGCTTTGAAGGACTACGGTCAGCAAGCGGGACGCAAGACGCGCGCTGCCCGCGAAGGGCCGCGACTGCGTCTCGATCACCAGGAGATCCTGGTCTCCCATGTTGAGAATCGCCATATTCGGCTGTCCGCGAACCACGTCGAAGGTCCAGCCAAGCTCCCGCGCGCGCGCAGCGGCCTCGAGCACCGCGCGCATTCGTGCGGCGTGCGACTCGAATTGGTGCAGGACGGAACGCTCATCCATCGCGGCAAAGCTCTCGCCGGTGGGTCCGACATAGCGGACGGGTGGGATGGCCGTCAGATGGAGGAGGGCTTCATCTTCGACGAAGATGCCGCGCAGCGTCGCATCCAGCCAATCGGCGAGTCGCGCCGCGGTTTCGACGCATGCCTGATTCTCGCCCACCACGTCGCAAGCGACAACGACCTGGGCGATGCGATGCTCAGTCATCGCGATGCTCTCGGCCCGGCAGATCCCCGCGCCGTGCGGACCTGTGACCCTCCATTCGTGCCGCGAATGCGCCGAGGCGGACGACGATCCGCTGGTTGATCGTGCCGGCGGGATACTCCCCCGTTATATCGAGCTCGCCGGCCGGGAGGCCGGTCAAAATCTCGATGCCTTGATCGATCGTCTCCACCGGCACGACGTGGAAGCGGTCCGCGGCGCAGGCGGCGACGACGTCCTCGCGCAACATCAGATGCTTCACATTCGCCGCTGGGATCAGAACGCCCTGGTTGCCGTCAAGCCCGCGGCGGTTGCATACGTCGAAAAAGCCCTCGATTTTCTCGTTGACCCCGCCGATCGCCTGAACGAATCCGTGCTGATCGACCGAACCGGTCACGGCGTAGCATTGCCGAATCGGCGCATCGGCGAGTGCCGAGAGCAGAGCATAGAGCTCGGCGGATGAGGCACTGTCGCCGTCGATCCCGCCATAGGATTGCTCGAACACCAGGCTGGCGGTGAGCGAAAGCGGGCCCGATCTGCCGAAGCGGCCTCCCAGGAAGCCGCTCAGGATCAGCACGCCTTTGGAATGCAGCGGCCCGCCCAACGCGACCTGGCGCTCGATATCGATGACCTCGCCTTGGCCAAGCCGGACGCGCGCGCTGATTCGGCTGGGATGCCCGAACGAAAAGCCGCCAAGCCCCGTCACCGCCAAGCCGTTTACCTGGCCGATGCGCTCGCCCGACGTTTCGATGCGCAGCGTGTTGCGGGCTATCTCTTCTTGCAGACGCTGATAAATGCGGTCCCCACGGCGGCGCTTGGCATCGATCGCCGCCTGCAGCTCTGCCGCGCCGATTTGGTCTTGTTTTTTCACGCCGGCCAGGTAGTCCGCTTCCTGCAGGAGATCAGTCAGATGCTGCATTTGCGTCGAGAGCTTTTCTGCATCGCCGCTAAGGCGTGAGCTGTATTCGATCGCGCGGGCGACGCCCAGGCGATCGAGCGGCCGCAGCTTCTCGCGACGAACCGTTGCTGCGATGACGCGAGCATAGAGTGCCGAGCTTTCGGGCGAACGGACGACCGTGTCGTCGAAGTCTGCTGCGACTTTGAACAATTCCTTGAAGTCGGAATCGTATTCCGTGAGAAGATAATAGAGAAGCGGCGAGCCAATCAGCACGACCTTGACGTTGAGCGGGATCGATTCAGGTTCGAGCGATACGGTGCTCTGCAGGCTCATCAACTGTTCAAGCGACAACAGACGGATTTCGCCGGAGCGCAGCGCGCGCTTGAGCGAGTCCCAGCTAAACGGCGCGCCCATGAGACGCTCGCCGTCAAGCACGAGGTAGCCGCCATTAGCGCGGTGCAGGGCGCCGGGGACGATCAGCGTGAAATCGGTGGTCAACGCGCCAAATCGCGCGAGATGTTCGACTCGTCCTATCAACGATTGATATGTCGGATGATCCTCGAACACGATGGGTGCGCCCTGCGTCCCGCTGTTATCGACCATGACGTTGATCTGATAGCGGTGGAAGGTGGGGAGTTCGCGCATCATCTGCGCGATTTGCGGGACGGGCTCGCCGCCGGTTTCGGCCCGGTTTCGGGCCATGAAATCATCGGCATTTTCCAGAATGTCGCGTTCGACCGCGTCGAAATAGGCGATGACCTCCGACAAATCGGCATAGTCCCTGCGCAACTCTGCGAGTGGCCGTCTCACCGTTTGCGCCGTGACACTGCGGTTGAGCTGGCGTACAGCGTCGCGGTGCTCGCGCTCCCAATCGGGAATCTGGCGGACGATCGTTTCGAGCTCTTTTTGAAAAACCTCCATCTCGCCGGTGATGTGCTTGCGGTCCGCCTCCGCCATGCGGCGGAACACGTCGGGGCTGATCACCTCGCCATTGTGGGTTGGCGCCAGGGCCAAGCCCATGGGCGTACGGATAAGAGTGATGCTTTTCTGCTCGGCACGTTGCTGCAGGTCGCCAAAGGCCTCGTCCGTGCGCTTCTTGAATTCCTGCTCGAGCACGTCGCGCCGAGCCCTGTAGTCGTCCCGCTCGAAAGCTGCCGGCAGAGCAATTTGGAGATCGGCAACAAGCCGGTCCATCGCTTCTTTCAGCGGGCGTCCGCGGCCGGCGGGAAGCATCAGCCGCCGCGGCCGGTGCGGATCGGTGAAATTGTTGACGTAGCACCAGTCGGGCGGTGTCGGCTCCACAGCCGCTCTTTGCCGGAGGAGACCGTCGATGAGCGTATGCTTTCCGGTTCCGGCCGGTCCTAAGGCGAAAAGGTTGAATCCCCGGTGCTGGATCCCGATCGAAAATTTGACTGCCTCGATGGCACGCTCTTGACCGATGAGACCCGGCGGATCGGGCAGGTCCAGAACCGTATCAAAGCGAAGCTCCGACAGGTCGCACCGGCGATAGAGTTTGTCGGACGGCAAAGAAATGCCGCTCCGCCAGCCTTCTTTCCCCGTCAAGCCAGACGACGGTCCAACGCGTTCGAAGTGCTGCATATCCGCATCCTGAGGCACGTCGATCTCCCCTAAAGTCCCCCGATCTCTATCAGGCCGTGGAATTCCGCGTGTTGAGCCAGATCAATCGGGGCCCGCATCTCACGCGCTGGTCCACCGAAAGAAAAGCCTTTGATCTGGGTCAATGCCGCTGAGCGGCGGAAGCGCGAGCTTAAATCGAAACCAGCATCGGCTGCTCAATCGGCGGAGAAATCGATATGCCGGCCAAACAGGTGTTTTTTCGCTCGGCGGCACGCGACAAGATTCTGCGCGGAGCGAGCCAACTCGCCGACGCCGTTCGCGTGACGCTTGGGCCGCGGTCGAAATCGGTGCTGATCCAGAAATCCTGGGGCGCGCCGATCGTCTGCAACGATGGTGTTACGATCGCCAAGGAATTCGAGATCAAAGATCCCGAAGAGAATCTTGGCGCTCAGATGCTGCGGCAAGCCGCGGAGAAGACCGGCGAAGTGGTCGGCGACGGTACCAGCACTGCGACCATCCTTGCCCATGCCATCTTGGCCGACGGCATCCGGAACGTCGTCGCCGGCGCGAGCGCGATCGATCTGAAACGCGGCCTCGACCGTGCCGCCAAGGCGGCGGTTGCAAAGCTGCGCGAGATGTCGCGGCCGGTCGGCACGCGCAAGGAAAAGGCGCAAGTCGCGACAATCTCGGCACACAACGACGCAACAATCGGCGACTTAGTGGCCGACGCCATGGAAAGGGTCGGTAACGATGGCGTAATCACGGTCGAAGAATCAAAAACGACGGAGACAGTCCTCGACGTCGTCGAGGGCATGCAGTTCGATCACGGATTTCTGTCCCCTTATTTCATCACCAATCCCGAGAAAATGGAGTCGGTACTCGAGGATCCGTACCTTCTGCTCTTCAATCGCAAGATCGGCATCCTCAAGGATCTACTGCCGCTGCTCGATCAGGTGGCGAAATCCGGACGTCCCTTGCTGGTGATCGCCGAGGATGTCGAGGGCGAAGCGCTCGCGACCCTAATCGTCAACCAGCTGCGGGGCGTCTTGAAGAGCTGCGCGGTGAAAGCCCCGGGATTTGGCGATCGCCGCAACGCGATGCTGGAAGACATGGCAGTTCTCACCGGCGGAATGGTTATTTCGGAAGAGCTCGGACTGAAGCTCGAGACGGTGGGGCTTTCCGATCTCGGCCAAGCCAAGCGAGTCGTTGCCGACAAGGACAACACGACGATTATCGGCGGCCAGGGCACGCGCGCGGACATCGATGCGCGGATCAAACAGATCCGCATGGAAATCGAGAAGACCACAAGCGATTACGATCGCGACAAGCTGAAAGAGCGCCTTGCCAAGCTTGCAGGCGGCGTCGCGGTGATCCGCGTCGGGGCCCCCGCGGAGGCCGAGATGAAATCGAAGAAAGAGGCGCTCGACGACGCGATCAATGCCACGAAGGCGGCGGTGGCCGAGGGCATCGTTCCCGGCGGAGGATTGGCGCTGCTCCGCTGCATTGCCGCCGCGGCTGCGGAAGAGGCGAAATGCGACGGCGATGAGAAGACGGGCATCCAGATCTTGAAGCGAGCTCTCGAGGTTCCGACTCGGCAAATCGCCGAGAATTCTGCCGTCGATGGCGGCGTGGTCGTCGCGCGCATGCTCGGGGAACGGAGCAATGTCGGCTTCGATGCCGCGCGCAAGGAATATGTCGACCTCGTGGAGGCCGGCATCGTCGATCCGACGAAGGTCGTGAGGATCGCTCTCGAGAACGCGGTGTCGGTTGCGAGCGTTCTCTTGCTCACAGAGGCGACGATGACCGAAATCCCAGAGCCGAAGAAGGATCGCGCGACCGAGCCGGAAATGAGTCTTTAGCAATCGTTACCGAGGGCGAGCGCCCATGGCAATCCAAGCACAACAAAAGATCGTTCTGCCGGAGCCGCAAAAAAGTGGCGGCATGCCGCTTTTGAGCGCGCTGCAGCGTCGGCATTCGGTACGCAGCTATCGCTGCGATCCACTTCCGCTCGAGGTGCTGTCGAATCTGCTCTGGGCGGCCTTCGGCATCAATCGCTCCGTAAGCGGCGACCGCACCGCGCCCTATTGGCGCCACGTCATGGTCGTCGATATCTACGTTGCCATGGCCGGCGGCGTCTGGATTTATCAGCCGAAACCCCATGCGCTGACGCCTTGCGTTGCGGCGGACATCCGGGCCGAAACCGGCATTCAGTATTTCGTGGTCGGCGCGCCGCTGGAGCTGATTTATGTCGCACATGGCGAGCGGATGGATGTTCCGGCCGAGGAGCGGCGTCTCTATGCGTCAGTCGATTCCGCTTTCATCGGCCAGAACGTCTATCTCTTTTGCGCTTCCGAAGGGCTTGGCAGCGTATTCCGCGGCGCGTTCGATCAGGCGAGGCTGGCCAAGCTGCTGTACCTTGCCGACCATCAATTCGTGACCTTCGTTCAGACCGTCGGCTATCCACGCGAATAGTTTGCGGATGGCAGGGAAAGGTCGCGTGACCGATCTCGATAACCTTCAAACATTGTGGCGCGGCTTCGCAGCGCGCGGCGCACTCCCCGCGCTCGTCGCGTTCCGCGCCGATGGAGACGAGATCTGGTCCTTTGCGGAGCTTCACGAGACTTCGACGCGGCTTGCTGCCGGGCTACTGGCGAACGGTCTTTCCCGCGGTGACGGCGTGGCCTTAATCGCGGCCAACTCGCCACACTGGATCGCGGCATTTTGGGGAATTGTTGCCGCCGGCGGAGCGGCGGTGCCGCTCGACGCTCAGAACGACGACCGCGAGCTCGCGCGGATGCTGAAGATCGGCGCGTGCCGGTTCGCATTCGTTCCGGCAGGGATGGCGCCGCGTTTCCATGCGATCGCGCCGGCGTGCCGGATTGTCGCCATTGACCGCGACGTTCAGAGCGGTTCCGAGGAGGGCTGGCGCAGTTTTTTTGGCGCCAACGACAAAGAGCTGCCCGCGTTGTCGCGCTCCGACATCGCGGTCGTCGCGTTTACCTCGGGCACCACCGGCAGCCCCAAAGCGGTGCCGTTGACCCATGGCAATCTCCTCACCAACGTTTCAGCCCTCGCGCAGACTAGGCTTGTCGGTCCGGGTGATCGCGCCCTGCTGCCATTGCCGCTCTATCATGCCTACCCGCTGACGATCGGCATGGTCACGCCGCTGGCGCTCGGCTGCGCGGTGGTGTTGCCAGCGGGGATCAGCGGCCCCGAGCTGCTCCATGCCATGGGGCAGGGCGAGGTCACGGCACTCGTAGGCGTGCCGCGCCTCTATACCGCTTTGGCGGACAATCTGAATCGTGGCATTGCGGCAATGCCGCGAGTCGCCCGCAAACTCGCCGCGGTGCTCCTATCGCTCGCGCGTTGGAGCATGCTGCATGGCCTTCCATGGCCGGGGCGCTTCCTGCTGGCGCCGCTGCGGCGTCGCCTCGCTCCACGGCTTCGCCTTCTGGTGAGTGGCGGCGCTTCCATTCCGATCGAAGTCGAGCAGACGCTCGATGCTTTTGGCTGGGAGATGCTGACCGGCTACGGCCTCGTCGAAACCTCGTCGATGCTGACTTTCAATCCGCCGGGCCACGCCGTGCCAGGCTCGGCAGGCCGCCCTGTGCCGGGAATGGAAATCCGCATCGCGGCGGCTGAAGCCGACGGCATCGGCGACATCGAGGCCCGCGGGCCGTCCTTATTCTCAGGCTATCGCGGCGATCCCGAGCAGACGCGCGCGGCATTCACGGCAGATGGCTGGTTTCGCACCGGCGATCTCGGTTCAATCGACGGGCGCGGCTATCTTCACCTCAAGGCGCGCAAGACCGACACCATCGTCTTGGCCGACGGCAAGAAGCTTTTTCCGGAGCCGTTCGAGGCGGTCTATGGCGCGGCGCCACTGGTTCGCGAGGTTGCCTTGCTGGCGGTCGACGGTGCTCTTGTCGGCCTCGTCGTGCCCGATTTGGCGGCCGCGCGCGACGCCGGCGCAATGCGGCTGGCCGAAGCGTTGCGTGAAGGCCTGACGGCCGCGGCAATGACCCTGCCGTCTTATGCACGCTTGTCCGGCTTCTCTGTCACGCATGAGGCGCTGCCCCGCACGCAGCTCGGCAAGGTCCGCCGCCATCTTCTGCCGGCGCTTTATGCGGCTGCGCGGCGTCCCGAAGCAGCGGAACCGGCGCCGCTCTCGGAGGAAGATCGCTCTCTGCTCGAACAACCGGCGGCCGCGGCGGTATGGCAGTGGCTGCAGCAGAAATTCCCCACGCGGTCATTGCGTCCCGATACCATTCTGCAACTCGATCTCGGCATCGATTCGCTCGGCTGGGTCGAGCTCACCCTAGCGCTGGAACGCGATCTCAGCCTCACGCTGCGCGAACAAGAGCTCGCGCGCGTCGTGACCATACGTGACCTCTTGCGAGAAGCGAGCTCCGCTCGCCAAGCCGGACCCGACATTGCCGTGGCTAGATCGCGATGGCTTGCACCCTTGAACCCCGGACTGCGTGTCTTGCGTGGAGTCGGGGAAGGGATTGTCCGCGTCGTCATGCGAGGCTTATTCCGGCTCGAAGTCGACGGCCTCGATTATCTGCCACCGCAGGGTCCCACGCTCATCTGTCCAAACCATGTTAGTTATCTCGATCCGTTTGCGGTCGGCATGGCGCTGCCGCCGCGCTGCTTAGAGCATAGTTATTGGGGCGGGTGGTCTGGGATCGCCTTCAACACATGGTTGCGGCGGCTGTTTAGCCGCGCCGCCCGCATCATACCGATCGATCCTGATCGCGCCGCCAGCTCGGGTTTGGTGCTCGGGCGCACCGTCCTGGAACGCGGCTGGAATCTCATCTGGTTTCCGGAAGGCTCGCGGAGTGCCGACGGCAGCTTGCAACCCTTCCTACCCGGTATCGGCGCTCTCGTCGAAGGGCGAGCCATTCCAATCGTTCCGGTTTATATCGAAGGCACCTTTGCCGCCTGGCCGCCGACCCGTCGTTTGCCGCGCTTGTCACGAATAATCGTGCGGTTCGGCCACCCAATCTTGCCGGACACGATCGCGCCAGCTGGATCCAGCCGCGAACGGGACATCCAAATCGCCGCTGCTGTGCGGGCGGCCGTTGCAGCGCTTGCGCGCTGAGAAGGCCGCTTTCCGTATTTCGCCTGCGGCAATCGGCAAGACCCTTCGCAGGTCGGCATGTTCAGGCGGCGTGAGACAGCGAAGCGTCTGCCGGTAACGCTCCGCGACGCCAATGCGCGAAGCTGACGATTTTCTGGCGCTGCCACTCACGGCGCGACGCGATTATGGACCGCAAGAAGCGTTGGCGATCGCGGAGCCAAAGGATGTCGTCAAGATCTTCATCGCCCGATGACAAGCTCGGAAGAATGCGCAAGAGACGTTGAATTTCTAGCAAATCGTGCTCCAATTCCGTCGTCGCCGGTAGATCCGCGTCGCTGGCGAGAGAGCGGGTGATGCTCATTTTTATTCCTCCGTCAGCTCGTAGCTGGAGGCAGCCCCGTCCATCATTGTTGGCAGATATTGCTGCGCTCGAACCAGGCCTAAGGCTGCAACGAGGCAGCCGAGTACAATAGCGAAGACGCCGAGGCCGCTATTCATTCGGCCGCAAAGCATGTCGACATCGTACGCAAACCCCGTGAGCGCCTTTTTCATGGCCGTACCCCCAAGCTGAAATCCAGCGATCACGAAAGAGGCTATCGGCGGGCGCGGCGGTTCGATTGATTTCGATCAAAACAACGGCGATCGGCACGAGATGGCGCTGATCGTCACGCTTTGACACATCGGTATTTTACGAGTTCCGCTTCGTAGCTACCGGGATTGATTTGGGTCAACTGCGTCGAGCGACAGGTCGATTAGGGTATGTTTGCATTTTCAATGATTATCTTGGGAAAGGAGCACAGAAATGGCGGCTACGCCCGTTACCGTAAAGAAGTCCGCGCCCATGCAGAACGGTGGGGTAGAGCCCTGGCGCTCGTTCCGCCGCGAGATGGACCAGCTTTTCGATCGTTTCTCGCGTGGTTTCGGCTTGCCCTCTTTCGAGCCGTTCTGGACTGCGGAGGCCGATTTGCCCGCGCCAGCCGTGGACGTCGCGGAAGACGACAAGGCTTACATTGTCACCGCTGAGCTTCCTGGTATGGAAGAAAAAGACGTCGACGTGGCAGTCAGCGGCGGAATGCTTGTCATCAAGGGCGAGAAGAAGCAGGAGAAGGAAGAGAAGGATAAGGACTACTACCTTTCGGAGCGCTCTTACGGTTCGTTCCAGCGATCCTTCTCGCTTCCCGATACCGTCGACCAAGACAAGATCGCGGCGACCTTCGCCAAGGGCGTTCTCACGGTCACGTTGCCGAAGAATGCTCAAGCGCAAAAAACGGAAAAAAAGATCGCGATCAAAGCAGCTTGATCCATTCGAGCGAGACGGAGCCCATCCCGCCTCGCTTATTTTTCTCTATCAGTACTTGCGCAATAGAACGGAAGACTATGCTTCGACGCCGAAAAGTCTGGATCTGCCTAGCAGATGGCGCTCATGCCCGGATCGTCACGAGAGCCGATGAAGGCATGGAATTCAGTGTGCCCTACAGTATCGTAGTAGAATTCGATTCTCGGGATGCGCATCGTCGCAGCCGCGACCTTGGCGCGGATCGGCCGGGTCGGACTCAGGAAAGCGCGAATGCCGCGCATCACGCGATCACGCCACGGACCGATCCTCTCCGCGCGAGCAAGGCTGAATTCATTCGACTCGTTGCGCGCTATCTGGACGAGGCTGGTTTGCGCGACGACTATGACGCATTGTGCCTTGTTGCGCCGCGGCTTGCTTGAAGACGCTATCCGCCGCATTGCAGCCGACGACGCGGCGAAAGGTGATTTCGACGAAGGCCAAAGATTTGATGAAAGTGCCACCTGCGCGCTTGGCACCTCATTTATCGCAGGCTGCCGCTGTTGATCGGCAGTGACAGACAGGAATCCACGAACTCGCGTTCAGCCGAACTCATTTGACGGGCTCATCTTGGCTGGGCCAATTCGGCAATGAAAGTCTTATACCTGACTAACAAGTTTCATGCATTTACACTGGCGGTTTGCCAGTGGGATAATTACCCCCAGGGGACGAGCCGTTTTAGCCTGTGGCAGGCTGAGAGGTGCTGAATGAGCCAATCGAACCAGTGGGTGGTGACGACGAATATCGGCGATTTCAAGCGCAAGCTTTCCCAGGAGCGCGATCCGGAAAAGCGGCGCATCCTAGAAATGTTGATTGCACAAGAAGAAGCCAAGCTCGAGAAAAGCGAACACTCACGCGCCGATTGAACGTCGCACCGCCCGTTCCGAAATCGGCGCTTGCGTTGGGCGGTCGGTGTCGTTCGAATGTTAGGCGCGCCGTCCGCCGCCCTCCAGTTTCTGGTTCGAAGAGCGTAGCGTCTCTCGTTCGTTGATATGGATCAAGAGACGCCGCCGGCTCCCATCTTAGATTTTGGATCGGCTGGCGGAGGGCTCGACCATGTCTTTGAAGGACCTTTTGCTTCACCTTGACTCGTCGATGCAAGGTGCCCATCGCCTTGATTATGCGCTGCGACTGGCGGCGCGCGAAAAGGCCCATCTTGTCGGCCTCTACACGCTCGATCTCGTGCCGGCTCTATCCGAGCTTACGCGCAGCTATTCAGGACGGACCGAGGAACTCGAGGCTCACATCCACATGCGCAACACCGAGCTCGAGCGCGCAAAGCAAACCGAGGCAAAATTCCGTGATGGAGTGAGGCGCGAGGGCGTCGAAGGCGAATGGCGCTTCGTCGAAGCTTCGCCAGCGGAGACGGTGGCTCTGCACGCGCGCTACGCCGATCTCGCAATCATCGGGCAGATCGATCCAAATTTCCGGTCGAGCGCCGGTTCCGAACGCATTCCGGAAGACGTCCTACTGCATTCAGGGCGGCCCCTCGTCATCGTCCCCTGTGCCGGGACCTTCCCGACGGTCGCTCAGAATGTTTTGGTGGCTTGGAAACCGACTGCGGAGGCGGCACGCGCGATTGGCGATGCGTTGCCATTTCTCCGGCGTGCGAAAAAAGTAACGGTGGTGACGGTCGATCCCGAACGCGGGAGTGATACGGAACCGGGCATTCCGGTCGCCGACATTGCGCTCCATTTGGCGCGCCACGACATTCATGTCGAGGCGGCGACGTCCTTCACCGGTGACATCGCGACTGACGACGTGCTGCTGAACAAAGTCGCGGATAGCGGCGCCGATTTTTTGGTCATGGGGGGCTACGGGCACCCACGGGCGCGGGAGGCGATGTTCGGCGGCGTGACACGGGAAATCCTGCGTCAAATGACAGTGCCGGTGCTGATGGCTCATTGAACACGCCACAGGCGCTCGCATCCAAGCATTCGGATCTGGCCTATGCTTGATCACCAGCATCAGCGACATAAGCTCGACATCATCGCGATCGGCGCGTCGGCGGCGGTGTCGAAGCCATTTGCGGCCTATTAAAGCATCTTCCGGCTAATCTTCCGGCCGTCATCGTCATCGTGCTTCATCGCCCAACGGAATCGACGAGCTCTTCTATTCGTTGGCCCAGTATTCCGGCGGTCGGCGGCAAACCCGCGATCCCAAAGCTTAACCACGAGGCCGTGCCATTTGGGTGTTGCAGTTTCTACTCCGCGTTGACCCAGATCAATGCTGAATGAGCGAGATGCGGTGAAATGACACTATCGATTTCGCCGCGATTCCAAGCAAGGGGAGGATCCTCATGAGGCGAGTGTCCGAGATCGTCCGGTATCAGCATCCGCTCTTGCTCCCTCCCGAGACGACCGTTCGGCACGCGTGCCAACGCATGCGCCAACGGAAGGTCGGCGCCGTTCTTGTCGCGGATGCGGATGGCCGGTTGCTCGGCATCTTCACCGGACGAGACGCCGTTGGCCGCGTGTTGGCGGAAGGGCGAGATCCGGAGAAGACCGCGATCTCCGACGTCATGACCGCAAATCCGCGAACGGTGCCGCCGGGGCACTCGGCCATCGATGCATTGCGCCTCATGTTCAACGCCGGCTGCCGTCATATCCCGATCATCGAGAATGACCGGGTCGTCGGCGTCGTCTCGAAGGCAGATTTTCTCGGGCTCGAACTCGATCGTCTCGACGAGGAGACCGGCGTTTGGGAGCGGCGATAGAGGCGCGGCAATAGGGAATGAGCGAGGGAGATTATGCCGATCATCGAAGAAGACAAAGAGCCGGTCGCTATCAATATCGATCCCGGCAAAGTGTGTTTCATCATTCTCAAGGCGCGCGAGTTCGACGCCAAGGTCGATCCTGTGGAGCCGGATCCGGGCTCCAACGAGAGCGACAACGAGGAGCGCGAGGTTCTCGAGGACTATTCGGACGATGCGACGCTCGAGGAGCTTCGCGGCGCGATCGATATCCTCGACGACGACGAGGTGATCGATTTGATCGCTCTCGCCTGGGTCGGCCGCGGCGATTTCGATCGCGAGGAATGGCTGAGCGCCCGCGCCCTGGCACGCGAGCGTCATCGCCGACATTCGGCGGCGTATCTTCTCGGCATGCCCGCGCTCGGCGACTATCTCGAGGAAGGCCTTGCCACGCTGGGCTATAACTGCTCAGACGACGAAGCACGGCATCTCTGAGGTTCGCGATAAGACGGAGCGGATGTCGATGCCCTATGCCAGCAATGCAGATCTTCGCCCGTCGCTTCGCGAGCAATTGCCGGAGCATGCGCAGGACATTTATCGCGCCGCTTTCAACAATGCCTGGGACGAGTATGCGGCGCGCCCTGATCGCGAAGCGGTTGCGCACCGCGTCGCCTGGGCGGCGGTCAAGCGCCAGTATCGCAAGCTCGGCGGCCGGTGGGTTCCGCGCGCGTTCTGAGGGCTGCGCGGCTGAACTCACGCGGCTCGGCTCGATTGATTTGGATCAATTCGCTCTCGGTCCAGGGTTCTAGCATTCCTCTCGCTCAAGCCGGCTGGAATGGCTGGCCAAAGCGGCGCCGGTCAGGAAGGAGATCATGACCAGAGACAAAAGCAGCCCGTCTCCCGACACGATTGCAACCATAATGGCTTGGCAGACCGTCGCGGAGCGCTGAGATGCCTTACACAGCGGAAGGATATGCCCGTCGCGCGGCGGAATGTGCTCGCCTGGCTGCTCTGACCACGGACGACATGCTGCAACAGGAGTTGCTCCGGATGCGGCAGTCCTATTTGCGCCTTGCGGAAAAGCTCGGCTTGCCGATGCACGAGGCAATCGCGATCTCCCAGCGCGTGACGCGCGGACCGCGCAAGCAGCAGGGTCGGGGTTCAGGCGAGTCGTAAAAAACGGGAGAGGGCGACGAGGATCGAAGCGGCGGCGCCCAGCGTCCAGTCCTTTCGCACCGGTCAATCGGCCCAGGCCAGGAACAGCCCGATATCGCCCGGGAAGCCGTGCGGAAATTCGAGCACGCGGGCGGTCATGTGAAACCCGTGCGATTTCAGATCATGATACCAGCGCAAATAGATTTCGGCGGCCTCGCCACGCAAGGTCTTCGGCCAATCGGGAAGCGGCGCATTGATGGCGCGCCCGTCGTCGCTGCAGAGCGCGTGAGGAAAACGCAGCACCAGATATTCTTTCTCGCCACGTTGCGCCGCTTCGAGCGCCTTCGCGAGGATAGCTTCCCAATAGCCGTCATCGACATGGTGATCCGATAATTCCTTCAATTCGGCCTGCAGATGGAGGGCCACCGCACGTTCCGCTTCCTCGTGATGCTGGTGCTCGCGATTGCGATACTGGGCAGCGATCTCGCGGAAGCGCTCGGCGCTGAGCATCGCATTGATCGGCGTTGCCGGCGCGACCGGCGTTTTGCCTATTTCCGGCGCGGGAATGCCCCGGAAATGATGATCGAGCGCCGAGATGGCGGCGGCTAACCCGTGGAGGCTTGGCTGCGCGTGCTCGGCCTCTCTCGATGAGGCGGCCAACGCCCGGACCAGGTCCGCGCGACTGACGATGCCGACGGCGCGTCCGTCCCGCACCACCGGGACGCGCTTGATCCGATACTCTTCGAGCAGTTGCGCAATCGCGCCGATCTCGGTTGTCTCCTCGATCGTAATCACGGGCACCGACATTTTGCTGCCCGCGGTCGCGCCCGCAGGCCGCAGGCTCGCGATAAAATCGGGGCTGAGCGGCTCCCCTTCCGCCAAGATTTCGAGCCACCAATCCCGGCGGGCTTGGTCGGCGCTAAGGTCCCGACCGATCAGATCGCCTTCGCTCACCATGCCAATGGGCGAGCCGTGCTCATCCAGCACGGGAACGGCGCTGATGCGCTTCTCCGAGAGCAGCGCCGCGACCTCCCGGATAGGCATCTCAGCACGGACGGAAACCACCTCGGTGGTCATGATATCGCGTGCAATCACCATGAACGGAAGGATAGCTGGCGAGGCAGGTGATATGTTGACCTGAATCAATCACGCGA
>Ga0070679_100001071_pt1 | contig 23914 bp, 18 predicted proteins | sample KBSC63BmetaG_FD_65652 | JGI IMG/M metagenome (GOLD analysis project Ga0070679, IMG submission 65652) | Corn rhizosphere microbial communities from Kellogg Biological Station, Michigan, USA - KBS C6-3B metaG | ecosystem: Host-associated > Plants > Roots > Rhizosphere | place: USA: Michigan... | reverse complement strand
GTAGCGGTCGAAGGACCGACAATCAGGGAACGTCTGCAGGCGATGGATGACTCAGCCGTCGTTACAGCATTTCTTGGTGGCGAAGAACGTGCTTTCTCCGAGCTGGTCACCAGATACCAGACCCGCCTGCTGAACTTCGTCTATCGGACTATCGGCGACCGCGAAAAGGCCGAAGATCTGGTGCAGGAAGTCTTTATCCGGGTTTACCGCCATCTGCATCGGTTCGACCGGTCCAAGAAGTTCTCGACCTGGGTTTATACGATTGCCTCGAATCTGGCAAAGAACGAGCTGCGGAACCGCTCGCGTAATCCGCTGGTTCTCTTTCAAACGGTCCAGAAGAATTTCCAGGATGAGGATCGCCCGCTCCAGTTTGAAGATACGACTGCCCGGCCTGACGACATGTACCGGAAGCGCCATCTTCGGGAAATCGTCGAGGAGAGTGTCGCGAAGCTGCCCGAGCACCATCGGAACGTATTCATTCTCCGCGAGCTCGAAGGCAAGTCGTACGAAGAGATCGCCGAGATCACCGAGTGCAACCTTGGCACGGTCAAATCGAGACTAAACCGGGCCAGAAACTCGTTCGCGGAAATCATCGCTCCATACGTAGATTAGGTTCGCGGAATCGGGAACAGGTGCCCAGCTGGTGGGTACCTGTTACCCGAACCCCCAGCCTATCTCCATGGATTGTCGCGAGTTTTGTGAGCAGCATGTTGCGTACGTAGACGATACCCTCGCCGGTATCGAACTCGTTCGAATGCAACGGCACATTGCTGAGTGTGAGAGCTGCGCCAAGCACGACGCGAAGATCCGTCGCGCGCTACTTCTTTTCAGAAACCTTCCGTCCATCGAGCCGTCAGCGGATTTCTCGCAGCGGCTCGATGCGCGTATCAGGGAGTGCCAGACCGACCACATCATTGCGGCCAGTCAGCGCAATCTCAGGTACGGTGCGGTAGCCGCGACATTGGCGAGCATCGTCATGCTCGGATACATCGGCACGACTCTGTATCAGCGTGCCGAAACTCCGCGAGATCTGCTCATGCCACCGGTCGTCGCAACCCAGCCGGAGTCCGAGCTGACCCCAATCGCGACCTCCACGCCCGCTATCGTTGCCTCCGTATCAGCGGGGCTTTCGATATTCCCGGCGGCATTGTTTGCCGAGCAGGCTCCGGTGCGTTTTGCACACTCGAAGTTGGAGCTTACAGACTACACTCGCTGAAGCTGCGGCAGGCATCGGCGGTCGAGCAGACCGACCGTATATTTCGAGGATGTCCGCCTCTACGTCCTCGCTCAAAATCCTCAGAGATGCGCTGAAGCGCCGTTCATTTGACGGCGCTTATTACATCCTTGGGGAGGATGAGTACCAGAAAGAAGACGCAGTGGGGCAGCTGGTCGAAGGAGCGCTCGATAAAACGGCCCGGGATTTCAATCTCGACGTACGGAGGGCAGCCGAGCTCGATGGCGAAACGCTGGGAGTGCTGCTTTCGACGCCTCCAATGATGGCAGAGCGCAGAGTGATCGTGCTTCGCGATGTCGGCCTGCTCAAGAAAGATGCGCGGAGAGTTCTCGATAGCTATCTCGAGAAGCCTGCCTCGGATACCCTCCTCCTACTCGTGAATGGCGTCAACTCGAAGCCTGATCCGGCGATCGTTGCAGCGGCGACGTCGCTTCAGTTCGACGCGCTAACGGGCGACCGGGTGCCGCGCTGGATTGCGCACAAGGCATCGACGGAATTCGGGGTGACGATAACGGAGTCCGCGATCGAGCTGTTACAGGCCGCGGTTGGAAGCGATCTCCATCAGCTGGCCGGTGAGCTCGATAAGCTCGCCAGCTATGTCGAGGGCAACAGCAAGGAAGTTGGAGAAGATGCGGTAAGCGCGATTGTCGGGGTTCGGCGTGGAGAGACACAGTCCGATCTCCTCGATGCAGTCGCTGACCGGAATGCGGGCCGCGCGCTCGAGCTAATTCCTCACGTGCTAGCGCAGCCGAAAACAACGGGCGTCTCAATCGTCATGGGAATGTCCACCCAGATGATCGCCATCGCCTGGGGTCGCGCCCGCCTCGACGAAGGGGTTTCCAGGGGCCGTCTCGCCCAGGAATACTTTGACCTGCTCAGGGAAACGGGAGCCTTTACCGGCCGACCGTGGGGATCGGCGACCGCGGTCTGGGCTCGCGCCGCCGAGCGCTGGACCCGTGAGTCCCTCGACCGTGCGCTCGACACTCTGCTCGAGGCGGATATCGCACTCAAGGAGAGTCGAGTCTCATCTGAAGAGCAATTGCTGGCAAGCGTAGTTCTCAGCCTGTGCGCCACGGCTGAAGCGGGCGTTGCCGCGTGAGCCAATAGGAGAGCAGGATGTATAGATGGATCGTACTGTCCGGCATGCTGGTGATTTCCACTACAGGCCTCGATGCGCAGGCACCGGCACGACCGATCGACCCCGTTTTTGTCAGAGCGCAAACGCTCGTGAGCGATGGAAACGGCACAGCCGGCCGCGCGTTGATTGACTCCATGATTGCGGCGACACCGACATCAGCGCCGCTGTATCCCCAGGCGCTGTACTGGCGCGCGTCCCTCGCCGCCAGCGCCGCGGATGCCGAAAGCGACTACCGTCACATCGTCGTCGACTATCCGCTGGCCCCACAGGCCGAAGATGCCCTATTGCGCCTCGCGCAGCTGGAGCTGGCACGCGGTGATCGCGACGGAGCGCTGGTCCACCTGCGACGGATACAACGCGACTACCCGCACAGCAAGTCGCTGGGACGCGCTAACTACTGGACCGCCCGGGTACTGTTCGAGAAAAACGACATACCAGCTGCTTGCGCTGCGAACGCAGCTGCTCTCTCACAATTGGATCCGGGCGAAGTCGAATTACGCAATCAGATTCAGTATCAAGGTCAGCGCTGTCCAGCAGTTGCGGTGGCAGCGGTGCCGCCGGTGTCACCCGCGTCTCCGATGCCGGCTGCGCCGGAGCGCACGGAGTCGACAGCCGTCGCCGCGATTCAACCGACCCCACGACCGGCATCCGAAGCCAACGACGTCAAGCCGAGCATTGTCGATCCGCCGAAAGCACGTGTCATCACGAGTGAAAAACCCCCGGTGCCTGCTGACATTACCGCGCCCAAGTCGGCAACGGTGGCGTCGGCTGCGATCATCTATTCAGTTCAGGTGGCAGCTTATACTCACCAATCCGATGCTGAAAAACTCGCCTCAACGCTTACCAACCGCGGCTACGCGGCGCGGGTCGACGGAACAGTGGCGCCTTTCCGCGTGAGGATCGGACGCTACACCACGAACAGTGAGGCAGAAGAAGCATTGAAGAAGATCAAGGCGAAGCACATGGACGGATTCGTGGCCAGAGTAGCCGAGCGGTGAGTCGCCCCGCATCAACCCCGTTGATGCAGCAATACCGGGAGATCAAGTCGCGTCACCAGGACGCGATCCTGTTCTTCCGAATGGGCGACTTCTACGAGATGTTCTATGAGGACGCCGAGGTTGCCTCCAGAACCCTCGGCCTGACTCTGACCTCGCGCAATAATGGCGGCGCAAGCGAAGTCCCACTGGCGGGTGTCCCGGTCAAAGCGGCGGGTGAATATCTGCGCCGGCTGGTCCAGCACGGATTCCGCGTGTCGATCTGTGAGCAAACCGAGGATCCGAAGCTGGCAAAGGGGATCGTCAAGCGCGAAGTGGTGGAAACGATCACTCCCGGCGCAGCCTTCTCTGACGATCTGCTCGACGGTGCCCGCAACAACTATCTATGCGCGCTGGTGCGGAGCGCTAACCGCGTCGGCATCGCTGCCGCCGATCTTTCTACGGGAGAGCTCCGGCTCACCGATGTAAATACCAGCGATCTGGAACCTGCCCTTTCTCGTTTCACGCCTCGTGAAATAATCGTCCCGCGCGCGGACAACGTGGTAAACCTTGTGAAAGGTCCGGTCGGCGAGGAAGGACCGATGCTTACCGAGCGCGATCCGTGGGAGTTCGATGCAAATCTCGGCCGCGACCAGCTGATCGAGCATTTCCAGGTAGCGTCACTGGAATCTTTCGGCATCGATGCCGCCGATGATTCAGTGGCGGTTGGCGCGGCGGGCGCGCTGCTCCGTTATTTGCGCGAACTCCAGCCTTCGGGAATGTCGCACCTGGCTCGCCCGAGATTCGAGCGACCGGAAGGGTTGCTTCCGCTCGATGAAATGACGCGACGCAATCTCGAGCTGACCGAATCCCTGCGGGGTGGCGAATCCCCGGGAACCCTGTTCGGAGTTCTCGACCGTACCCTCACCCCCATGGGCACGCGCCTGCTGAGACAGTGGATTCTGGCGCCTCTTGTCGATCGAACTGCGATCGAAGGTCGACTCGACGCAGTCGCAGCGCTCGGCGAGAACCTCCTGCGCTCGGCGTTACGCGAGGCGCTGGATGGTGTGCGGGACGTCGAGCGGTTGGCCGGGAAGGCGGCGGTAGGCCGAGCCTCTCCGCGTGAGCTGCGCGCGCTTGGCGATTCCCTGGCGAGACTGCCCGCAGTTCAGTCGGCAGTGGATCGTGCGTCCGGGGAACGGGGAGCATTCGAGCGCCATCTTGTCCGTTGGGATGGCTGCGGCGACCTGTGCGACGAGATTCTTCGGACCCTCGTCGACAGACCGCCCGTGGTAATCGGCGAAGAGCCGAGCATCCGCCCGGCGGTGGACGCTTCGCTCGACGAGTGGCGGGCCTTGCGCGACGGGGGCAAGGACGCAATCGCCCGGATTCAGAGCGAAGAGCGTTCGAGGACCGGGATCAACTCGCTCAAGGTCGGTTACAACAAGGTCTTCGGATACTTCATCGAGGTCTCGAACAGCAATTCGCACCTGGTGCCTGGTGACTACCAACGGCGCCAGACACTGGCCGGTGCGGAACGGTACGTCACCGCGTCGCTGAAGGAGTACGAGGAGCGAGTACTGACGGCCGCCGAACGGGTCGAAGAGCGCGAGCGAGAGCTGTTCGACTCGCTGCGGGGAAGAATCGGAGCCCAAATTGCGCGGCTTCAGGCTGTCGCTCAGCTCATTGCAGAACTGGACGTGCTCGCATCATTCGCGGAGGCAGCGTCGAGAGAAGGCTACGTGCGGCCGGAGGTAAGTGAGGAGTTCGCGCTCGAGATAACCGGTGGCCGGCATCCGGTCGTCGAGCGGATGATGCCGCGTGAGAAATTCATTCCGAACGACGTCATGCTCACTGACGATGCACGGATGATCATTCTCACCGGGCCCAACATGGCCGGCAAATCCACGGTGCTACGCCAGGTCGGGCTGATCGTGCTGATGACGCAGATCGGCAGCTTCGTGCCCGCGACGCGCGCGCGCATCGGACTCGTCGACCGACTATTCACCAGAGTGGGCGCGAGCGACAACCTGGTGCGGGGCCAGTCGACTTTTATGGTCGAGATGTCGGAGACGAGCGCCATTTTGCACACGGCGACGAGGCGGAGCCTGGTACTCCTGGATGAGATCGGTCGCGGCACGTCGACCTACGACGGGATCTCCATCGCGTGGTCGGTGAGTGAGTACCTTCACAACGCCGTCGGGTGCAAGACCATCTTCGCGACGCACTATCACGAGCTGACCCAGCTCGCCGACACTTTAGTAGCAGTACGCAACTATAATGTCCAGGTCCGGGAGATCGGCGATGAGATCCTGTTTCTGCATCGGCTTCAGCCCGGAGGCGCCGACCGCTCCTATGGCATCGAGGTCGGACGGCTGGCTGGTCTGCCGTCCATCGTACTCGAAAGAGCCAAGGAGTTGTTGAGACTTCTCGAAGCGGAACAGATCGTGCCGCGGGGTGGACGCACTGCGCGGGATCGGCAGGTGTCGACGGGGGATCAGCTTCCGCTTTTCGCGGTAATGTCTCATCCGGTGGTGGATCAGCTGAAGAAAGTGGAGCCCAACACCATTACGCCAATCCAGGCACTCGACCTGCTTGCAAAACTGGTCGGCGAAGCAAAACGAGAAGGGGGAACGGTTTGAGTAAACGCGCGGGGCTGAAGATCGCTGCTGTTATATCCATCGTCGTTTTAAGCGGCTGCAAGAAAGGTGATGCAAATCTTCCTTTTCAGACCGTCGGAAGGCAGCCCGATGTTCCGCCAGTGATGCTCAACAAGGAGCTGCCCTTCCGCTACCCGCCGGCGCTGTACGCGCAGAAGGTGCAAGGGAACGTTACGCTCCGGATTTTCATCGACAGTCAGGGGGCAATCGTACCCGACTCGACGCGCATTGCCGAAACCTCGGGATTCACCGCGCTGGACTCGGCGGCAATGAAGGGCTCGCGGGATCTCAGGTTCGAGCCTGCAAAGACGCAGGGGCAGCCGGTCCCGGTATCCATCCTGCTTCCCGTCTACTTCCGGCATCCTGACGCACCGCCACTTGCCGGCGATTCGATCATCCACCGTGACTCGACCGCAAGCAGCACCGCACAGGCGGCCGACACCACAAAAGCGGACACTCCCCAGCTGGCTGCTGCGAAACCCACAGCGCCCACCAAGAAGCCAGCGACGAGACCTGCAACGAAGCGGAGATCGAGCCGTTGATGCACGAACGCAATCGCAAACCGTATGACAACGTCCTCGAGACAATCGGCTGGACACCGCTGATCAAGCTCAACAAGATCACGCGCGGGATCCGGACTCCGGTGTACGCGAAAGCGGAGTTCTATAATCCGGGCGGGTCGGTGAAGGATCGAATCGGACTTCCGATCATCGAACGCGCCGAGCGCGAGGGAAAGCTCAAGCCAGGCGGCACGATCGTCGAGGGAACGAGCGGCAACACCGGAGTGGGGCTGGCGATCGCCGCGGCGCTGCGCGGCTACAAATGCGTCTTCACCATGCCCGACAAAATGTCGCAGGAGAAGGTGCGGCTGCTGAAAGCGTTCGGCGCGGATGTGATCATTACCCCGACGGCTGTGCCGCCCGACCATCCCGACAACTACGTGATGATGGCGAAGCGGATCGCGAAGGAAACCCCCAACGCAATCCTGGCCGATCAATTCTACAATCAGGCCAATCCCGACGCGCACTACGCTACTACCGGTCCCGAGCTGTGGGAGCAGACCGACGGGAAAATCACTCACTTCGTAGGTGCGGCGGGTACCGGTGGCACATTGACGGGCGTGGGCCGCTACCTCAAGGAGCGGAACCAGAGGATCAGGATAATTGCCGGGGACCCGGTCGGCTCCATACTCGCGGAGTACTGGCGCAGTAAAGGCAAGAACACCATCGAGGGCGTGCCTTACAAGATCGAGGGCATTGGTCAGGACAAACTTCCCGGAACCCTCGATCTCAGCCTCATCGACGACTACCAGACGGTGAGCGACAAGGAATCGTTCGCGATGGCGAGACGTCTTACCCGCGAAGAGGGGCTGTTCGTCGGCGGCTCATCGGGGCTGATCGCATCGGTGGCACTCAAGATCGCACGCGAGATCGATGATCCCAACGCAATGGTGGTGACGATTCTCTGTGATACCGGCGAGCGGTACCTGTCCAAGCTTTACAGCGACGAATGGATGCGGGAGAATCAGATGCTCGACGCTCCCAAGATCGCCCTGCACAACGTGCTCGGCCGAAAAAACGGCGGCGCGCCGGCGGTTGTCAGTGTCGCGCCGGGCGCGACGGTTCGCCAGGCGATCGGGCTGATGAGTCTGCACGACGTCTCCCAGCTGCCTGTCATGGATGGACCGAATTGCGTGGGCTCGGTGAGCGACTGGTCGCTGTCGCAGAAGAGTCTGGAGAATCCAGGGCTGCTCGACAGCACGGTCAGCGAGATCATGGATTCACCCTTCCCGATGGTCGCGTCCGACCAGCCGGTCGACAGCGTCGTCAAACTGCTCTCCAAGGCCAATCCGGCGGTGCTGGTTCAGGAGCACGGAGCGGTGCAGGGAATAGTGACCCGATCGGACATGCTGCATTTCATGATGTCGCGCTGATAAAGAGCATAATCGAATGAAAATCACGGTACTCATGGGCGGGACATCGTCCGAGCGTAACGTCTCGCTGGCTTCCGGCACCCGTATCGCACAGGCGCTGCGAGAGAGGGGTCACGATGTAATCGCGCTGGATCCTGCGCGCGGAGTAATAAGCGCGAAGGAAGAAGGCGAGCTCCGCTCGAGCAAAGTCGGCACGGAGCCGCCGACCCTCGAATCACTCTCGAAATTCGCCGAGGGCACCTTCCTTCCGAATCTGACATCGATGAAGGAGATCAAAGGCGCGGACGTCGTCTTCCTCGGCCTCCATGGCGGACAAGGTGAGGATGGAACTATTCAGGCGCTGCTCGACATGGCTCACGTCAGGTATACCGGCAGCGGGCATCTGGCGAGCGCCCTGGCGATGGACAAAGACCTTTCCAAGCGGCTTTTCCGGGCGGCGGATGTGAATACCGCCGACTGGTTGATGGCACCGGCGGCAATCGAGCAGGTAGAAGGAATTCTCGGGTTGCCGGTGGTGGTGAAGCCATCGAAACAGGGGTCGACGGTCGGGCTGTCCGTAGTGAAGAAGCGCGCCGACCTCGCGAAGGCGATCGAGGAGGCAAGCAAATATGACGACGAGGTCATGATCGAGCGCTTTGTGCCGGGGCGCGAGCTTACCGTAGGTGTCCTTGGTGACATCGCCTTGCCGGTCGGCGAGATCATCTCCAAGCACGAGATCTACGACTATGAGTGCAAGTATACGGCGGGTATGGCTACCGAAGAGTTCCCGGCGAAGATCTCGCCCGAAGCCACCGAGCGGATCCAGCAGCAGGCACTCGCCGCCTTCAAGGCGCTGAAGCTGGGCGGCTGCGCCCGCATAGATTTCAGGTTGACGAGCGAGGGCGAGTTCTATTGTCTCGAGGCAAACACGTTGCCCGGGATGACTCAGTTCAGTCTGATACCACAGGGTGCGGCGGCGATGGGAATCAGCTTTCCCGAGCTGTGCGAGCGGATAGTCAGGCTCGCCCTGTAGCGGTTCTCCGGAACCCTTCGTTGCGCACTGTGTCTTAGAATGTAGTCTTTGGCAGCAGGTCCCCGATGAGCGAGTTGTACGACGCACCCCAGTCTCCGCGCATGACGCGCGCTGTTCAGTGGCTCCTCGCCCTGAACATCGGTGTCTATTTCCTGCAGCTGACGCTGTTCGGATCGGACGCGGTCTATTCGGCGCTTGCTCTCGATCCGTCCCGGTTCCCAGGTAACTGGTGGACGGTCCTCAGCTACATGTTCGTCCACGCGTGGCTTGCGCACCTGGCGTTCAACATGTTCACGCTGTGGATGTTCGGCCCGCGAGTGGAGCAGGAGTGGGGCACCAGCGGCTTCGTCAAACTCTATCTGTGGTGCGGTGTGGGGGGTGCGATCGCGCACCTCCTGTTCGCGCAGCAGACCTCGGTAATCGGCGCATCCGGCGCGATCAGTGGCGTGCTGGTCGCCTACGCGCTGACCTGGCCGGACGAAGATGTCTATCTGTTCGGTGTCATCCCGATGAAGTCGCGCTGGCTGGTGGTGGCAATGCTGGTGATGAACATCGTGTTCGCTCTGTCGCCGGGGTCGCGGATCGACTGGACGGCGCACGTAGGCGGAATGGCGGTGGGATGGATCTTCCTCAAGCTCTACTCGGTCGGTGGAATCAACCGGGTTCGGGGATGGGTATCGGCCGTACCCGACGAATCCGACGACATGCCGCGCGCAGTGCCGCGCGGCCGGGCGCCGATGCGCGAGAGAACGAGGGATGTCGACGACGTCGTTGCGCGGAGCAACGCTGTAGTACTGCGTGAGAGCAAGCCACTCCAGCACGTTCCGAAGCAGGAGACGGCGAAGGAATACGCGGCGCGGATCAACCGTGTGCTCGACAAGATCTCGCAGCAGGGCATCGAGAGCCTGACCAGGGACGAACGCCGGCTGCTCGAGGAGATGTCGCGAAAACTGCGCGACGAGTAACCGACGCGGATTGATCCGCGTCTGCCGCGGGTGCATCGTTGGAGGATGCCCAGGCCAGAGCTGCTCGAGACCTTTGACAATCCGTATGCCGACCGCGACTACGAGATCCACATGGACTGCTCGGAGTTCACGTCGCTGTGTCCGATGGGGGGCATCGAAAGTGATGCCGAGGAGCTCGCGCTACTGAAGGGAGGCGCACCCGACTTCGGCACCATTCACATTACCTACGCGCCGGCTGAGCGATGCCTCGAGCTCAAGAGCCTAAAGCTCTATCTCTGGAGCTACCGGAATGATGGAATTTTCTATGAGCGCGCGGTCAACCGGATTCTCGACGATCTGGTGGCGAGTGCTTCGCCGAAATGGATGCGCGTGGTCGGAGACTTCAACGTGAGGGGCGGTATCAAATCAGTAATAACGGCGATTCACGGTAAGTCACCGACGGAAAAGTAGATCTGTAAGTACGGTTGATAACGCGCATCAAGGCGTTTTAATTGTTGAATCCGGAGCACGGCTCCGACCCGGCTAGGTAGCTCAGTTGGTAGAGCAGCGGACTGAAAATCCGCGTGTCGGCGGTTCGATTCCGTCCCTAGCCATGCCATGAACAAAAAAGCGCTCATCTTCGTGATGAGCGCTTTTCTTTTTGCCGTTGAACTGCTACGAGCTCGAGCTGTTTGTGTCAGGGACCGCCCAGTGTCGCAGCAAGGCCACTCACGAGAGCAGCCTCACGTTCAACGGCTGCGGCAGCCCGCGCGATCTCTCGATCCACATCGGACCACTGGCCCTGCTCGATTGCCTCCCGAACGCCCGGGACGGTCTTTACTCCATAACCGGTGTAGAATCCGGGTGCATATAGCATGTGCACGTACCACGGTCTGTTCTTCAGGCCTTCGCTCGACGTCAACGCGCGTTCTGCCTGGAGGAGCTGCTGATTGATGGTGCGGGCGACCTCCGGATGTCCGGCGCTTACTGCGCGGTTGTAGGCCTTCTCGTAGCGAGATGCCGCGTGATTGAGCGAATCGACGGCGTTGAGCAGCGGCGCGAAATTCAATTGAGGCGCCGAGGTCTCACGTTGAGGCGCAGTCACGGGATCGCGAGGATCGCTCGTGAGCTTGAAAAGCCCTTCATCGAGGTCACGATTCCGCTCGGCAATCTGCTCGGCGCGCCTGTCACGCAGCGATTGAAGATCCTTTACGTATCCCTGAATGGTCTCAGCCAGGTTGGTGAACGCGAAAGGCAAAATGTCGGCATTGGCCAGCCGAAGAACAGCGGTGCCGGCAGTCTGGGCGAGCGCGCGACCGTAAACGAAGCTCGAATCGCTGAAGTGAGTGAACCAGTAGAAGTCGTCGTAAACCGAATGGTAGATCCCCCCGTCATCCTCGCCACCGTAGCCGAGATTCAGCGAGGCGATACCCAGGTGATCGATGAAGGTCGAGTAATCCGATCCGGAGCCAAGAGCGCCGATCCGAAGGTCGTCGCGATCTCGAGCATCTCTGCGAGCCTCGGCTGAAGCGTCGACGATTCGCCTGGCCTGATTCCGTTTCCAGACGCTCACCCCGGCCTCGGGATCATCAATGTCCATCTCCACGCCGTTGACGAATTTCTCGAGGGAGTGCGAGCCGGACACGCCCAGGTAGCCCCGACCATTCGTATCGCTATTCAGGTACGCGACAGCGTGAGTCTTGAGCTCGTCGGCGTGGGTCTCCGCCCACTCGGTCGAGCCAAGCAAGCCCGGCTCCTCACCATCCCACGCGGCGTAAATGATGGTGCGCTTCGGCCGCCACCCTTGCTTGTAGAGCGCGCCGAGCGCGCGCGCCTCCTCCAGCTCCGCGACCAGGCCAGAGATCGGGTCTTCGGCGCCGTTGACCCATGCGTCGTGGTGATTGCCGCGGATGACCCATTGGTCCGCCTCGGTCGAGCCGGGCAACCTGGCGATTACGTCGTATAGAGTCTTGAGACTCCAGTCGGACTTCACCCGCAAATGAACGCGTGCGGGTCCGGCGCCGAGCCGGTAGGTGATTGGCAGACCGCCGCGCCAGGACGATGGCGCCATGGGTCCGCCGAGTGCTGCAAGCAGCGGTTGCGCATCGCCATAGGAGATCGGCAGCACCGGGATCTTGGTGATCGTCGGCGCCTGGGCGACGGATAGACGCTTCGCATTTTTGGTCGCGCCGATACCTGGAGTCAGCGGATCGCCGGGGTAGACGGGCATGTCGGCGACAGAACCACGCTGCACTCCTTGGGCTGGACGCATTGGCCCGGCAGGGAAGACGTCGCCACCGGCGTAGCCATCATCTCGCGGATCGGAATAAATCAGGCAACCGATTGCGCCATGCTCGGCTGCTACCTTGGGCTTGATGCCGCGCCAGGAGCCACCGTATTTGGCAATGACGATTGCGCCCTTTACGGAAATCCCGCGTTGTGCGAGCTCATCGTAATCGGCGGGAACTCCATAGTTGACGAAAACCAGCGGACCGGTGACATCGCCGTCGACTGAATACGCGTTGTAGGACGGAAGCTGTTCGGCCTGCTGGCTCGAGGTCGGATCGCCGGCAACCGGTGTCTCCTGAAGCGCGGCCTTGAAGGTCGTGGGCGCAACGAGCTCAACGACCCGGTCAACAGGAGTTGGAAAGAGAACGTCGAAGTTCTCGATGTGCGCATCCCAGCCGTAGTCCTTGAACTGGGCGAGAATCCACTCCGCGTTCTCCTTGTCGTACGGGGAACCGACGTGGTGGGGACGCGCGCTCAGACGGCGCATCACATCTCTCATCCGGGCAGGGTCCGGCATGGCTCTGAATCGCGACTCGAGGTCGCGCTCGGCCTGGACTGATTGCGGAAAGAATCCGCGCAGCGGTGGATCGGCGGGAAACGGAACGAGAGCCAGGCCGGTTACCGCAATGAGGAGTGACGAGAGGAGCGATCGCATCAACGGATCTCCATTGAGTTTTTTTGTTCAGAACGAACGAAGCGAGACTCCACCGCGAATGGTACGCGGCAATCCAAGGGATTCGAGCGAGCCCTGAAAGTTGACGGTGTACTGGCGGTCGAAAAGGTTTTCCGCCGCAGCGAAAATCTCGGCGCCGGGCCTAATCTCACGACGCGCATCAAGATCGAAAATCCCGTAGGGCGCGAGTCTGGCACCGCCGAGGGCGTGATTGGGGCCCTCGTAGCGGAGTATTCCGTTGATGGTTGCAACGCGAGGCGACGCGTAGGTGATACGTGCTGCTCCCCGCTGCAGGGGCACGCGGTTTACGAACGCCTTGGTGGCGACGACGCGGGCGAGATCATAGTTGTAGCTGACGGCAAAGGTCAGCTCCTCGACGGGGCGCAGGGCAACCTCTCCTTCAGCGCCGCGACTGCGCGCAGCGCCGATGTTCTGGCGCTGCAGGATGATGCTGCCCGGTGTCGGGCCCGGCTGTAGAAAGGTGAAATCGTCGAGGTCCTTGTACTTGTTCCAGAAACCAGTGGCGCGGAACTCGAACTGGGAGACGGGATTCCAGTCCAGGCCCACGTCGTAACCCGTCAGGTATTCCGGAGTAAGTGCCGGATTCCCCATGAAAGTATTCGGGCCAGCGAAGAAAGTTCGATACTCTTCCGAGAGGGTCGGAGCGCGGAAAGCCCGGTAGAACGAGCCGCGAAGAGCGAGCGAACTGAGAAGCTGGTAGCGGACGCCAACTCTCGGCGCGAAAGCGGAATTCTTTTTTGCGGGATAGCTGGTCGTAACAGGTGGTGTCGCGGTGTTGTCGATGCGAGATCCATCATAGCTACGCCAGCTGTCGTAACGCGCGCTGGCCTCGATGCGAAGGGGCTCGACCGGTGCAAAAACGGTTTGAACGAAAGCTCCGCCCACAATCTGCGATCCACCCGAGTGGCGCGTACCGGCCACCGTTCCGGCAGCGTTATAGACATCTTCGTTGAGCTCGCCAACCATGTGCCGGAAATCTCCGCCCAACGAGAGGAGCTGAAGGATTCCCAGACTGCGCGACCACTGGAGCGAGCCGCCGAGGTCATGACTCGGAATATGCTGCGCGACGTTCGGACGTTCGGAAGTGCGGGTCGGATCGACGATTGAGGAATGGCTCTCGTAGTTCTGGCGCTGGCCGAAGAAGCGCGCCTCGATTGCGCCGCCCAGGGGCGCATCGAAATTCCCGCCAACAATTCCGCTGACGATGTGTCGTCGATTGGGCTCGGTGAGCGGAGTGCCGAGACTGCGATCGTCATCGAAGTAATTACCAGTGGCGAAAATGCTGCCCAGTCTGCCGACCGAATACTCAGCGCGGCCATTGATGTTGCGGCGGGTTACGGTGCTGGCCTGATCGATTGAACCGCGCTGACCCGGGCGCAACAGAGTGTAGCCGCCGCCGGTTCCGTAGTCAGCGCCGATCGAATAGGCGAGCGGTCCGTGCAGATCGCTGCCGTACGCGGAGAAGTCGGCGGCGCTCCTGCTGCCGCCGCTGGCCATGAGGTTATAGCCGCGGCTGAGGATCGGCTGGGTGAAAAGCGAGATCACGCCGCCCATGGCGTAATTGCCATAGAGACTCGAGCCACCACCTTCGAGAACTTCAGCGCGATCGAGCTGGAAACGTGGAGCGCGGTTCCATTGAATCCATTCGCCCCACGGGTCGTTGAGCGGCACGTTGTCGAGCAGCACGAGCGTGCGACCTTCGTCGGCGCCGCGGATGGAGACGATCTCCTCCGGACCGGACGCGGTACTTGAGGTGCGCGGCAGCTCGACACCCGGCATTTCGCGAAGCAAATCGTCCGTTACACGTGCGGGATTGGTGCGGACCTGCTCGCGTGAGATGACGTTGACGGTCGCGGCAACCTGGCGCGGCGATTGTGGAATCCTGCTGGCGCTGACCACGACATCGGGGAGAAGCGCGGAGCCCGGCGTCAGAGAGATGTTCACGGTTTCCAAAGCGTCGGCGCCAATGTGAATGGTGCGAGTTGCCGGTTCGGAGCCGAGCTTGGCGGCAGTGAGGGTGTAGTTCCCCGTCGTCAGGCCTTCAAGGCGGTACTCTCCGCGATCGTTGGTGACTGCTGCGCGCGAGGACCCGCTGATTGCAACGCGGACTCCGGCCAGCGGCCTGCCCGTCGTCGTCTCGGTGACAGTGCCGCTGAGGACGGTTCTCGTCTGTGCGATAGCGCGCGCGGCGGGGGTCAGGATAGCAGCGGCGGCGAGGGCAAAACGCACGGAGATCCGCACGAGCTCAGGACGGGTCATGACATTCGGGGTGTGAGCGAGTGCACAACAAAAGAGGACGCCGAAATCTATTCAGCGTCCTCCAGGCGCGTCACGCGCTTCGTGCTTTGCGCGCGGGTTCTCGGGTTCGGTGGTTTTCCGCATCGCCACTGGTACTCGCGTCCTCTTCGAGCGGAATCCATCGTTCCGCCCAATTTCCGATCTCGCGAAGCGCGACTTGCAGCTCTCGACCTTTCGGGGTGAGGTCGTACTCGACGCGAACGGGGCTCTCGGGCAGGACGTAACGCGCAACCAGGTCTTCGCCCTCGAGGGAGCGCAGTCGCTCGGACAGCATGCGATCGGTGATGTCGGGAATGGCCGACTTGATCACAGCATAGCGGGTCCGACCTTGCAGGAGAGTCTGGAGGATAGCACCGGTCCACCGGCTACCGATGAGCTCGATCGCGCGGTGGAAGCGGGAGCATACCTGCTGGGTGGGCGGAGATTCGGCCATGGCTTACGAAGTTAAAGGAATAAGTGCTTGACACAATAAACTTACTTAAGTATACTAGCATACTCGTAGTAAGTCTAGTGTTTTAACGCAGCCTAGGCGGGGCTAACCCTGCTTCCAGGCACAAAGTGGAGAGTAGAGAGATGACGCCAGCAGTGGAAACGGCCCCCGTGGCAGGAACCAGGACGGAGTGGAAGCTCGATCCCGCGCATACGCTCGTCGAGTTTTCGGCGAAGCATTTGATGATCACGACGGTGAAGGGAAGGATTACGGACGTCGAGGGCAGCATTTTCGTCGACGAGAATGATCCGACCAAGTCATCGGTTGAGGCGACTCTCAAGGCAGCGTCGATCGACACCAGAACAGAGCAGCGGGACCAGCACCTCCGTTCGGGCGATTTTCTGGATGTCGAGAAGTATCCGGAGATCCGCTTTCGCAGCACACGGATCGAGGGAGGCCGCGAGGAGTTCAAGCTCACCGGGGACCTGACCATTCGCGATGTGACCAGAGAGGTCACGCTGGATGTGGAGTATGCTGGGCGGACCAAGGATCCGTGGGGCGGAGAGCGCGCGGGTTTCAGTGCGCACGGCAAGATCGATCGCCGGGACTTCGGTCTCACCTGGAACGCGCTACTCGAGGGCGGTGGCTTGACGGTGGGGAACGACATCAAGATCAACATCGAAGTCGAAGCCGTCAAAGTCAGCTGAGATTCCAAGTAATATAAGAACCTAACGCAGGGCTCACTTGAGCCCTGCGTTTTTGTTTTGGACGCTCCGGTGTTACTGTCTCCCGGATGCGATGGCTCGTGGAGTGTGTCGTACTGGTGGTCTGCGGACTCTCGGCCGGAGCTGGGGCTCAACCGGGGCAAGAGCATGGGACGCAAACCATTAGGGTTAGACAACAATCGAATAGCGCGCCCAGCATCATTTATATAGTTGCGCACCAAGACGATTGGCAACTCTTCATGGGCGATGTGGTTACTGCCTCACTGAAGCAGGGGACTCCCGCGACTTTCATTTACCTGACCGCTGGGGATGACGGTCGGGATTCGACCTATTGGCTGACGCGCGAACAAGCGGCGATGCAGTCGGTACGCATCGCGATCGGAGCGGCCGCACTTGCCGACGCAGCAAGATGCGACACGAGCCAGTTCAATACCCACGTTATCCGGCGCTGCACCCTCGGCAATACGGCGTCCTATTTTCTTCGACTTCCTGACGGCAGGCGTAACGGCGCCGGTTTCGCGCGCTTTGCTTATCAAGGTTTGCGCAAACTGAGACGGGGAACGATCCGATCGCTGGGTGCGGTAGATCACAGTTCGAGCTACAGCAGCTGGAAGGATCTCGTCACCACTATCGAAGCGGTGATGGTACTAGCCTCGAGGGACTCCAGGCCTGTGCTCCACACCACCGACCCGAGCATCGCAATAAATCCCCACGATCACTTCGACCATCGTATCACCGGACTCATGGTCGAGGAGATGAGGAAGCGGCACGACTGGTCGGCGCGCTACTACGTCGGCTATGCCCTCACGAGCCGAGCGGCGAACAGGTCTACGGAAGAAACCCAGGAGAAGACGGCGGCTTTCCGCGCATACGACGATGTAATGATCCGGGCCAACCCGGCGTGGAGTGCCTACGCCGAGCACCCGAGATTCTACTCACAGTGCATGCAACGGACTTACGCGCGCTCGGTTCCGAGACCGAGGCGACGCTGAGGGATCGAGAGGTTACACTGCAATCTGGCGCTCACCTGCTGAGGTCATACGCTGACGCGTCCTATTCCTGCGCCCGCCGCGCAAATGTCGCAGCAACCAAATCCCGCTCTTACTTTTGGGGTCACCCGTTTTGCCACGACAGGAGTAGCAATGCGACGAGGTCTGTTGGTTGGAATGATGGTTTTCTGCGCGACCGAAGTGTCCAGCGCGCAGTGCAGGGTCGACAAGACCAGTAACGAGGGAAAACTCCTCGCGTTCTATACGGCACCGATCGTATTCTCGATGGCAACGGCGCCCGAAGAAATGCGACCCGCGAGCATCAGGATTGGAGCGGAAGGCGAGTATATCCCCAAGCCGGATCGGGCAATCGAGCAGACGGGCGCCTGCTTCACCCAAAAAAGCGAGCACACGTCGCTATCACCCGTCTTCGGCCGTCCGCGAATTACGGTGGCAGGGCCATTCGGATTCGCTCTCGAGGCGGCGTATCTTCCTCCCGTCACGATCGCGCGCGCCACTCCCAATCTCTTCAGCTTCGCGGTTTCTCATGCGCATCACTATGCGACAGGTCCGCTGGCGAATGGGACGACGGTCATGTTCCGACTGCACGGAACCTTCGGCAACGTGAAAGGTGCGATTACTTGTCCCCGATCGCAGCTGCAAACGACCGCGCCGTCGAGTCCGTGTTACGGAACGGTTCCGTCGAAGGACACTTTCCACCCGGACATGCTCGGCGGTGAAGTCGCCGCTGGCTTTTCTCCAGCCAGCAATGGTCTCTCGTTCTACGCCGGTGCAGGCGCTAACCGAATCGATCCACATTTTCAGGTCGGCTTTACGGACGGCAACGGCAATGTCGATCGGACGGAAGTGGTTTTGAGAGAGCCGGCAGTGCGCGCCGCTCTTTTCGGCGGGGTCACGGCGGTAGTGAAACAGATCCTCGACTTCGGGGCGCAGGTCTACTCGGTGCCCGCCGATGCGACGCTTTTTCGTCTAATGGGTGGCATCCGCATCCGCTGAGGTTGTGAGCGGCATGTTTCCTGTACGTCCGAAGGTCAAACGACGCCGAGGACGCGATGAAGACGAACTGGGAACATCAGAAAGAAGCGCTCGTCACCGATCAGAAGCTGGCTGCCGAGGATGAGCATTTGCGCGAGGCCGACAAACGACATTTGACGCAGTCCGAGAAGAACGAGACTCCGATCCCTCAGCAGAAGAAGGAGCAGGCGAAGAAAGGCGGCCGCTGATCTAGACCGACAGCACCTTACCGAAGGTTTCGGGATCGGTGGGGAGGGTGAACGAGCCGGCGCGGTAGTGCTCGGCCAGGTCGTGAAGCTCGGGCTGAAGCCGCAGGGAACTGAACAGGATGGGTTGAGCGGCTGCTGACCTGATGGCGGCGATCAGCTCGTCGTTGCAGCCGGGATGATCGCAGTCGATGATGACGGCGTGATATTGATCGCGCTTCAGGGCGGCCTCGGCCCGTTCCCGCTCCCCGACGAATCTGGGATTGAAACCGCGCAGCTCCACCATCAAACCCAGCAGCGCCGCGACGACCTCATCGCGCGCGAGAATCAGCACATTGCCCAACGCCACCAACCGCAAGTGTGGAGGCACGCAGTGGGCAACTTGCGGGCCCCAGGTTGCCTAGCGCGCGGCTGACCCCTCTTAGATATTTAGGAACAAATGTCCACCCCTTGCCGTTCCGGTGAGAGGGTGACGGAAACTATTGCACGAGCGCAAGTGAGCTCACTCTCGGAAAGCACCATGCAGGAGTTGCGGAGCGCGCTCGTCGAGCAGCTCAGACATCCGGATGCGCCGACGCCGGAAGTGACCGACGGCCTGCGGAGACTCGCGCGCGAAGCGCAGGCGAACGGTGTGACACCGGAAGAACTTCTCGTGACGTTCAAGCAGATGTGGAACTCGCTCGCGGAATCAATGCGTGCGCCCTCGCCGGACCAATCCGAGCGCATCCGACAAACCCTCGTGACTCTCTGCATCAAGGCTTATTACGCGGAGTAGAAACGGGATATCTTGCGAGGCGTGCCCCACCGGAGAGCGGCACATCTTTGGCGTTGAGTAAGTGACGTGGCAACAGCAATCCCGCCCAAGGCTCCACCAACAATTCTAAGTCGCTTGTTCCGGCGCTCACGTAACGGCGCCGGAGAAGAGCTCGTCGGTCCGATTCGCGGTGAAGTGCTCGGGCTCGAGAGGCTCGGGGAACGGGCGCGGGCGGTGGCGCGCGGCCATCATCTGTTGCCGGCGCAGAAACAGCGCGGTGCCGGGCCGCTACTGCTGCGGCTCGAGGACACGAGAGCGGTTCTCGACCGCGTCTATCATCAGCTTAACAACGGCGCAGAGCGTGGCCTCGACATCAGCCCCGCCGGCGACTGGCTGCTCGACAACTTCTACATCGTTCAGGAGCACATTCGGGAGATTCGCACCAGTCTCCCGAAGGGCTATTACGAGGAGCTGCCGAAGCTGGCGACGGGCGCGCTGGCGGGGTTCCCGCGCGCCTACGAAGTCGCGATCGAGCTGATCGCGCACACCGAAGGCCACCTCGATCTCGACAACATCACGCTGTTCGTTAGCGAGTATCAGACTGTCACGCCGTTGCGGATGGGCGAGCTGTGGGCGATCCCGACGATGCTGCGGCTCGGCCTGGTGGAGAACATCCGCCGGATGGCGCTGCGTGTTGCCGCGCGTCTGCAGGAAGTCGAATCAGCCGATCGTGCCGCTGCCGCGCTGCGCGAAGCGAGCGAGGAATCCCCACAGGCGCTGGCGAAGGCGCTGGCGGCATTCGTCGATGATCACCCGCCGTTCACACCGACCTGGGTAGCGCGTTTCCTTCAACAGGTTCGGTCGTATCAGACGAACTTCACGCCGCTGATCTGGCTGGAGCAGTGGATCGGCGAAGACGGGCCGAGCGCGGAAGAAGCGGCGACGAGATCGAACCGCCGGGTCGCGCTCACGCAGGTCACGGTTGCGAACAGCATTACGAGTCTGCGCACGATCTCGCGGCTGGACTGGAAAGACTTCGTCGAATCACAGAGCGCGACCGAGAAGCTGCTCCGTCAGGATCCGAGTGGTCATTACGCGTCGATGACGTTCGGGACGCGCGACCACTATCGCCACATCGTCGAGAACATCGCCAAGCGGGTGAAGCGTCCCGAGGAGGAGATCGCCGGCGAGGTGCTGGCGCTGGCCAGGTTGGCGGATCCGAAGGATACGCGTCACGCGCACGTCGGCTTCTTCCTCGTCGACAAGGGCCGGCGGATCCTCGAGGAAAAAGTCGGCTACACGCCACCGGCCGGCGAGAGGGTTTACCGGTGGACGCAACGACACCCGAACACGCTCTACTTCGGCGGCATTGCCTTGTTCACGGCGATCGCGCTGGCGGTGCTGCTCAGTGTCGTTGGGGGTGTGTCTTTAACGATGCTGGTGCTGATAACGCTCCTGGCGCTCATTCCAGCGAGCGAGATCGGCACGAGCACCATGAACCAGCTGATTACGCTGCTCCTGCCACCGCGGCTCATGTCGAAGCTGGAGCTGCGGGACGACGGGATCCCCGAACAGTACATGACGGCCGTCGTCGTCCCGACGCTGCTCGGGAGCGTGCACGGCGTCGAGGAAGCGCTCGAGCACATCGAGGTCCAGTACCTGGCGAACCGCGACCCCAATCTGCAGTTCGCGATACTCAGCGATTACACGGATGCCAAAACGCAGCACCGTGAGGGCGACGACGAGATTCTTGCCGCCGCCACCGCGGGAGTGAGAGCGCTCAACGCCAAGTACAACAATGCCGGCGAAGATGTGTTCTTCCTCTTCCACCGGCCGCGGCTGTGGAATCCCAGGCAGAACGTGTGGATGGGCTGGGAGCGCAAGCGAGGCAAGCTCGCGCAGTTCAACAAATTCCTGCGCGGAGAAGCGCAGGATGCATTCTCCACGATCATCGGGGACACGAGCCGGCTCAAGTTCGTCCGCTACGTGATCACGCTGGATTCCGACACGGTGTTGCCACGCGATGCAGCGCAGCTGCTGGTCGGTACGATCGCGCACCCGCTGAACCGCGCGCAGTACGACGAGCACATCGGACGGGTTACGGAAGGCTACGGAATAATCCAGCCGCGGGTCGGCGTCTCACTTACCAGCGCGCACAAATCCTATTTCGCCGCGATTCATTCCGGGCATCCGGGCGTCGATCCATATACGACAGCGGTGTCGGATGTGTATCAGGATCTTTATGGCGAAGGCAGCTTCACCGGCAAGGGCATCTACGATGTCGACGCATTCGAGGAAGCGACGCACGGACGGTTTCCCGAGAACACGCTTCTCAGCCATGACCTGATCGAGGGCAACTGGGTCCGCGCCGGACTCGCCACCGACATCGAAGTCTACGACGACTATCCGGCTCGGTATCTCACCTACACCCGCCGCAAGCACCGCTGGATTAGGGGCGACTGGCAGCTGCTCGGCTGGCTGAAGGGTACGGTGCCGGGCCCCGACGGCCCGATGCCCAATCGCCTGTCGGCGATCTCGCGGTGGAAGATCTTCGACAATCTGCGCCGGAGTCTCGTCGAGATCTTTCAGCTGGCACTGCTGATTGCGGGATGGTTCCTCATTCCGGGATCGGTCATTCAGTGGACGGCGGTGGTGCTCGTTGCGATTGCGTTTCCGTGGCTATTCTCGCTGACGATCTCGCTGCTGCGGCCGCCGCGAGACCAATCGTGGCCGGCGTATTACCTGGCGGTTGGTCGTGACGCGATAACGAACGCCCAGCAATTCGCGCTCGCGGCGGTGTTCCTGCCGCACCAGGCGGTGGTGTCGGCGGACGCCATCCTGCGCACGCTGTACAGGCTGTTCCTCAGCCACCGGAATCTGTTGGAGTGGCAAACAGCGTCCCAGGTCGAGCGAACGCTCGGCGTCGGCTCACAGCGAGAAACGTGGCGCAGGATGTGGCCCGTCACGGTGCTTTGTCTCGCAGTCGCAGTGGTGATCGGGCTGCACGCTTCCGTCGGGCGCGCCTCGGGTCCTGACGAGCGATTCATCTTCATAATGGGGACTCTGCCGCTCGTCCTGGCGTGGCTGGCGAGCCCGAGCATTGCTTTGGCGCTCAGCCGGCCGGCGATCCTCGGCGAGATTCATCTCACGGAATCGGAGCGCGAGGCGGCGATCCGCTACGCGCGGCTGCACTGGACCTACTTCGAGAAGTTCGTCACGGAAGAAACGCATTGGCTGGCACCGGACAACTTCCAGGAGGATCCGGAGCCGGTGCTGGCGTTGCGTACTTCGCCGACGAACATCGGGCTGCAGCTGCTGACGATAGTCAGCGCAATGGACCTGGGCTTCATCGATCGCGGCGAGATGATCGAGAGGCTAGAGCGAGTCTTCCGCTCGCTGGAGCGGATGCGGCGCTTTCACGGCCACTTCTTCAACTGGTACGACCTGAACGAGCTGCGAGTCCTGGAGCCGGGCTACATCTCGACGGTCGACAGCGGCAACCTGGCGGGCCATCTGATAGCGTTGAAGCAGGCGTGCTACGAAATAATGAAGGACAAGACCTGTCCGCCGGAGGATGCCAAGCGATTGCATGCCATCGCCGAGCGCGCGCACGCCTACGCTGTCGAAATGGATTTCCGTTTCCTGTTCGACAGCAAACGAAAGCTGTTCACGATCGGCTATCACATCGGCAGCAACGCGGTCGACAACTCGTACTACGACCTCCTGGCGTCGGAGTCACGGCTGGCGTCGTTCATGGCGATCGCCAAGGACGATGTTTCGGTCGATCACTGGTTCAGGCTGGGCCGCTCGCTGACGACGACGGCGGGAACACGAACGCTGCTGTCATGGAGCGGCAGCATGTTCGAGTACCTGATGCCGGCGCTGGTGATGCAGACTTTTCCGTTCACGCTGCTGGATCAGACGCACAAGGGCTGCGTACGGCGGCAGATCGCCTACGGGGGCGAGCGTGGAGTTCCCTGGGGAATCTCAGAATCGGCCTATGCCGTCCGTGACCGCTCGCACACGTATCAGTACCGCGGTTTCGGCGTTCCGGATCTCGCGCTCAAGCGCGGATTGAGCAAGGAGCTCGTCGTCGCGCCGTACGCGACGATCCTGGCGATGCTGGTCGAGCCGAAACAGGCGCTGAAAAACCTGACCGCACTGGAAGCCGAAGGCGCCCTTGGCCCTTACGGATTCCGCGATGCGCTCGACTACACCCGGCCGGCGCCAGGCATGCGCAAGACAGTGGTCTGTACTTTCATGGCGCACCACATCGGGATGAGCATCGTTGCGCTCAACAACGCGCTCAACCGGCAGATCTGGCCGCGGCGTTTTCACCTCGATCCACTGGTGAGATCCGCGGAGCTGGTGCTGCAGGAGCGTGTGCCGCGGCGACTGACGACCCAGGATGTGCAGGGTGATGATGCGGCGCGCGTGCCGAGCGAGATGGAGAAGCCAGCGGTGCGCGAGGTGGAAACGCCGCACACGCCGCAGCCGGTGGTGGGCATCCTTGGCAACGTGCCATACACGACGCTCATCACGAATGCCGGTGGCGGCTTCAGCCGTTATGGAAACCTGGCGGTGACTCGCTGGCGGCAC
>Ga0070679_100001068_pt1 | contig 23922 bp, 21 predicted proteins | sample KBSC63BmetaG_FD_65652 | JGI IMG/M metagenome (GOLD analysis project Ga0070679, IMG submission 65652) | Corn rhizosphere microbial communities from Kellogg Biological Station, Michigan, USA - KBS C6-3B metaG | ecosystem: Host-associated > Plants > Roots > Rhizosphere | place: USA: Michigan... | reverse complement strand
TCTGTCGCGGCGCGCTCCCGTCCTGGCGTCGCGATGAGCGACATCCATGTTGCGACGGCTCGCGCGTACGGTCCTGCGGTGGAATCCTGCGCGCCGGCGATCAGCGGCAGGACGAGAAGCATCAGCGCCGCCATGCGAAGCTCAGCAACCCAGCGTGAGCTCGATGTTCTCGGCAAGGCGAGACTCCTCGTGGGCCAGGAGAGTGAACGCCGGTCGTGTATCGACCGGAGTGTGAGACTGCAGCAGTGCGCAGTTGTCGAGCGTGGTCTTGCCGCTCGCGACCGAGTTCACGACGCGCGGATACAGGATGTGCTCGACGCGAAGAACGCGTGCAGACAGCGTTCCAGCGTCGTCGTCGGGAAAAACAGGAACCGGCCACTGCGCGATGATGCGTCCGCGATCGTAGTCCTCGTCCACGAAGTGCGTGGTCACGCCGGTCACGCACGCACCCGATTCGATGACCGCGCGATGCACGCGCAACCCGTACATGCCCGGTCCGCCGAACGCCGGCAGAAGCGCGGGATGCACGTTGATGATGCGGCCGTGATACTTCGCGACCACCGGCGCGGGAACGAGCTTCAGATACCCAGCGAGCACGAGGAGATCGACACTGTGTTCCTCGAGGAGCTTGCTCAGCGACGCGCCTTCGGGCCGCTTCGTTGTCGCTAACACGGCGAGCGGAATGCCACGCAGCATCGCTCGGTTGAGCGCGCCCGCGTTCGGTTGATCGCTCGCCACCACGACGACGTCTCCCGCGCGATGCTCGCCGAGGCGGTCGAAGTGGTCGAGGATGGCCTGAAGATTCGACCCGCCGCCGGAGGCGAGCACCGCGATACGCGATTTCATCGCGCGGATTCTATTGCCTCCCGTCGCGCGCGGGAAGCGCGGCAAGGAAGTCATCGACCGCGCTCGCGAGCGATGATGCAGTCGCGATCCCTTCGGCACGCGCGCGCACCAGATCGTCCGGCGGCGTGGACTCGACATCAAGCAGGATCGGTCGCCCGCCGAGCGCTTGTCCCGGTGCGACGTCGCGCCATCGATCACCCGCGAACAACGACTGCGTCGGGTCGAGTCCATATGCGGCGATTGCGTCACGATACAGCTTGAGTCCCGGCTTGCGACATTCGCACGAGCCGGTGATCTCCGGCAGATGCGGACAATAGTATGTCTGATCGATGCGCGCGTCTTCGTTCGCAAGCATCGCGTCGAGTTGGCCTCGGACGCGCTCGTAGTCTTCGACGGTCAACCAGCCGCGCGCGATACCGGATTGATTCGTGACGACGATCACGACGATTCCCGCATCATTGAGTCGGCGAATGGCTGCGGCTGCACCTGGAAGCAGCTCGACGTGCATCGGGTCTCGGACATAAGCCGCATCGCGCATGATCGTGCCGTCGCGATCGAGAAAGGCTGCCGCGAGCCTGCCCTGATGCGAAGCGGCGGGACCGGTCATGACATCGCCGCGTGGATGGCAGCAACGACATCCGCCTCCTCGAACGGAAACACCGTGCGCAGGTCGATCAGAACTCGCGCATCGACGACGCGCGCGACCACTGGTGGATCGTTGGCGCGCAGCCGCGCTTCGATGCCGGCAGCTGGTCCGTCGACGGCTAGTGCGATCGATGGAATGCGCGCCGTTGGAAACGCACCTCCGCCCACGCTCGACTCGCTCTCCACGACCTCAGTTCGGATGCCGCCCAGATCGCGGCGAAGCCGATCGGCTCGGCGGCGAAGATCGTCTAGGGGACACGTGAGTTGCGCGAGCGCCGGAATCTCGCGCAAGGCTCGCGCGGGATCTCGATAGAGCGCCAACGTTGCTTCGAGCGCGGCGAGCGTCAGCTTGTCGACGCGATATGAACGCGTGAGGGGATTCTTGCGTACGCGATCGATCGCGTCGCGGCCGCCGAGGATGATGCCGGCTTGCGGCCCACCGAGCAGCTTGTCGCCGCTCATCGTGACGATACCGGCTGGTCCGGCCGCCCGCAGCGCATCGCGCGCCGTTGGTTCGCCGCGAAGACCATAATCGTCGAGTGAGACGAGCAGCCCGCTTCCCAGGTCGTGCAGCAGCGGAACGCGAAGCTCGCTCGCGAGCGCGCCGAGCTCCGTCGCCGAGGCTTCAGCGACGAAACCCGCGACCGCGAAGTTGCTGCGGTGCACTTTCACGACGATGCCGGTCATACCGCTCGCGCGCTGCGTGTAGTCGCTCGAGTGCGTGCGATTCGTCGTGCCCACCTCCGCGAGGCGAGCGCCGCTCTTGCTCATGATGTCGGGGATGCGGAAGCTGCCGCCGATTTCGATCAGCTCGCCGCGCGACACCACCGCTTCACGTCCGTCGGCAAAGGTGTTGAGCACAAGCACGAGCGCCGCCGCGCAGTTGTTGACCACGAGCGCGTCCTCCGCGCCGGTAAGCTCGCGCAACAATGCCGCGCAGTGTGTGTAACGCGATCCGCGAGCGCCGGCGTCGAGATCGTATTCGAGATTCGAGAATCCTGACGCGACCCGAGTCACCGCATCGATGGCGGCCTGGGCGAGCGGCGCGCGACCGAGATTCGTATGAAGAACCACGCCCGTGCCGTTGATGACGCGGCGGAGTGACGGCCGTTCTGCGTGTCCGACCTGTTGGGAGATCGCCTCGACCCACGCGTCGTCGCTCGTCGGCGCCGATGCCGGCGTCGCGCGCGCGGCATCGATCGTTCGCCGAATCGCATCGACCACCACTGAACGCGGCGACCGGTCGAGCAGAGCGCGAACGCCGTCGTGCTCGAGCAGAGAGCTCACGCTCGGGAGTGCTCGCCGTACGTCGGTCATCGCAGTCCGCGCGGCGGCTTGGCCGGAGGAGGCGTTTTCTTCGCCGTGTCGGCGGGTGGCTTCGGCGGCGGAGGTGGAGGCGGCTTCGGCACGGTGAACGTTCGCGTCTGCTCGCGCGACTTGCCGACCAGGTTCCGCATGCCGGTGACGGTCAGGCGGTAGGTCTCGGTTGGAACGAACTGGTTCGGCGGCGCAATCGTGATGACGATTCCGCGATCCGGAGGCGGAACGCTCGGCTTGGGGAGCGGCGGAGCGGCGCGCGCTGCCGGTGGCGGCGGCGCCGGTGGCGGTGGCGTGGGTGGTTGTGCTGGTTTCGCCGTGTCGCCGGGAGCCTTCGGCAGTGCTTTCAAGGAGTCGGCCCGCCGCGCGGAATCGCGCGCGATTTTCTGTCGATCCCATTCGCTCTGCCATTGGACCCGAGCAACGGGAATCGTGGACGAGTCGGCGTGCTGCAGTCGGACCAGCGCCGGTTGCAGCGGCAGTCGCGGATCGAGCGCCTTGTCGAACGTCACTCGCAGGCTCACGCTATCCAGCGTGGTGATCGTTTCGAGGGCCGCCGGCGTCGTGTCGCGTTCGATCGCCAGCAGGTCGATGTGCGGACGAGTGTCCGTGACCACGACCGTCATGGAATCCCACTTCTCGTTCCGGTCGAGCATCCGGTTGTTGTTCTGATCGATGATCGCGCGAACCGTGTACGGTCCCGGCGGCAGCGGGCCGACGTCGAATTCGCCGAGCGAATCCGAAGCGCCGAGGAAAACGACCGTCGTGTCGGTGCGCAGCGTCGCCTCGAGGTAGGCGCCGTTCGCGGGGCGTTGCGCGGCCCAATCGAACACGCGTCCGAGAATGCTGAACGGAGGAAACGCGTTACCCGTCGAGAACACGATCGATGTCGTCACCTTCCGAACGTTGGATCTGAGATCGACGAGGCCGGGCAGCATCGTGATCCGATAGGTCGTGTTCGCGCGAAACCCATTCTTCGGCCGAACGTCGATACGCGTGCGATGCCACGAAACGTCCGGCTGCCCGTTGCGCGGCGAGATCAGAAAAATCTGATCGAGCTGCGCCGCGCCGACGGGCCGGTCGCTCACGACCTCATCGAACTTGAACTCGACGTGCTTGAGGTTGACGTTCAAGTCGCCCGAGTCCGGCGAAACGGAGACGATCTGCGGCGGACTGTGATCTTCCGGGCCGCCGGGCGGCGTGCCGGCTGACGCGCACGCCACCGCGAGGACGGCCACGGCGCCGACGATCAGGCGCCGCACAGCGAGCGTACCTTGTCCACGAGCTGTCCGCGTTTCGATTTCATCTCATCCAGGATGGCGCGATCGTTGGCCACGACGTTGGCTGGGGCACGTTCGACGTATTTCGGGTTGCTCAGTCGGCCTTCGCGCGAGGTGATTTGCTTTTCGAGCTCCGACACCTCGTTGCGCAGGCGTGCGCACTCCTTCTCGACGTCGATGAGACCCGCGAGTGGGACGATGAGTTCCGTTCCGCCGCCAAGCACTGCGTGCGCCGCCGCGCCAACGGCCTGACCGTCGGCGGCGCGCACCTCGGATCGTGTGAGCCGGCCGATCGTCGTGCTTTCACGCTCGAACACATCCCGCGTGTCTGCCGCGGCACGAACCAGAACCTCGATCGCTTTGCCCGGCGGTACGGCGTTATCGCCGCGGATCTGGCGAATCGCGAGCACCGCCTCACGCACGATCTCGAACTCGCGCGCCGCCGTCGACTCGGCCGTCCCGCGCTGTTTCGGCCACGCCGCCACAGCGAGAAAAGCACCGGCGTCGTGGTTCGGAAGCTTCTGCCAGAGGGCTTCCGTCACGAACGGAACCGCCGGGTGCAGCAGTCGAAGCGCGTTGTCGAACGCGTGGACGAGCACTGTGCGCGCCACCTCACGATCGCGTCCAGGCACGTCCAGCCGCGACTTCACGGATTCCAAATACCAGTCTGCGAGCTCGTTCCAGACGAACCGCCGCGCCGCCTCCGAGTACTCGTTGAGACGCAGTCCGGCGTAGCGCTCGTTCTCGCGCCACACGCGCGCATCGGGCGAATCGTGCGGCACGGTTGGACGGAACGGTCCGAGCGCGCTGTCGCATTCCTCGATCGCGGCATCGAGCCGCGCGAGAATCCATTCGTCGGCGCGCGTCAGCGACTTGGGATCGATGGATGAAAGCGGCATCACCGGCTCGCTTCCCACGCGGTCGAGCAGGAAGCGTCCAATGTTCCACAGCTTCGTGCCGAAGTTGCGACCCGTCGCGAACGATTTGTCGATGTCGTTCGGATCGAGGATGACGTCCGCGCCCATTCCCATGCCGGCGATGAGCGTCCATCGAAGGGCGTCGGCTCCGTACAAGTTCACCACGTCCAGCGGATCCACGCCGTTGCCGAGCGACTTGGACATCTTGCGATGCTGCGTGTCGCGCGCCGTGCCGGTGAGATACACCGTGTGGAAGGGCGCGCGTCCCATGAACTCGTAGCCCGACATCACCATGCGGGCCACCCAGAAGAACAGAATCTCCGGCGCGGTCACGAGCGTGTCCGTCGGATAGAACGCCGCGAGATCCGGTGATTGCTCGTTCGGCCAACCCAGCGTGGAGATCGGCCACAGCCACGACGAGAACCACGTGTCGAGCACGTCCTCGTCCTGCCGCACGGGACACTCGCAGTAAGGACACTTCGTGATGTCCTCGCGGCTCACGATGATGTTTTGCGGTGGATCGCATTCGTCGCAGTACCACACCGGCACGCGATGACCCCACCACAGCTGTCGCGAGATGTTCCAATCGCGAATGCCCGTGAGCCAGTTCACATACACGGCTTCCCAGCGCTCGGGCAGAACTCGAATCGCACCGTCGCGGACGCCTTGCAGGGCCGGCCGAGCGAGCGGCTCCATCTTCACGAACCACTGATCGGAGAGCCGCGGTTCCACCACTGTGTCGCAGCGATAGCAGTGCCGCACGGCGTGTTGATGCGTCTCCACCTTCTGCAGCGCGCCCGACTGCTCGAGCATCTCCACGATCTTTTCGCGCGCGGCGAACCGGTCGAGGCCCTCAATGGCCTTCGGCACGCGCCCATCGGCGTCGGACACCTCGCGCACGATCGCGTTCTCGTCGATCACCACTGGCATCGCGAGCGAATGCCGACGGCCAACCTCGAAGTCGTTCGCGTCGTGCGCGGGCGTGATCTTCACCACGCCGGTGCCGAATGCGGGATCGGCATACGCGTCCGCGATCACGGGAATCGCGCGATCCACGATCGGTAGCCGCACGTGCTTCCCCACGAGGTCGCGATAGCGCTCGTCTTCCGGATTCACCGCCACCGCGACGTCGGCGAGCATCGTCTCCGGCCGCGTCGTCGCGATCACGAGCACGCGATCGGGATGACCGTCCACCGGATACGCGATGTGGTACAGCTTGCCCGTCTCGTCGTTGAACTCGGCCTCTTCGTCACTGAGCGACGTGAGGCAGCGCGGACACCAATGGATGACGCGGTGACCACGGTAGATCAGTCCCTTCTCGTACAGTCGCACGAACGCTTCACGCACCGCGCGCGACAGCTCGGGCGACAGCGTGTACGCCGTGCGCGACCAGTCTGCCGACGCGCCGATCGCGCGCAGCTGCTCGAGGATCACGCCGCCGGTTTCGCGCACGAAATCCTCGGTCTTCTTCACGAAGGCTTCGCGGCCGAGGTCGAAGCGCGTCTTGCCTTCGGAGGCCAGCATCTTCTCGATCACGTTCTGCGTCGCGATGCCGGCGTGATCGGTGCCCGGCACCCACAGCGCTTCGGCGCCGGTCATTCGCATCCAACGGATGATCACGTCCTGAATGGTGTTGTTCAGGCCGTGGCCGACGTGGAGGATCGCCGTCACGTTCGGGGGCGGCATGACGATCGTGTAGGGCTCGCGATGGCCGCCGACGCGCGATGAGTGATTCCGGTGGCCGTTGAAGCAGCCGGCACTCAGCCATGCGTTGTAGATCTCGCGCTCGGTAGCGGCGAAGTCGAAACGATCTGGTAGTTCGGACATGGTGGTGGAAAGATAGTGTGTCGAGTCAGTTAGCAGCCGATAAACGAAACGGGCCGCGATGTTCGCGGCCCGTGCGGTTGGCGAGAGATCAAGTCGTCGATCACATGCGATCGGACTGCTCCGCGCCTCCGACATTCGGGCTCACGTCACCTCGTACGACCTGGCGGTCCGCCTTGAGCGGTTCAGCAACATGGTCCCCCTTGGGGACACCGGTCGGCGCGACTGGCGAGCCGCCCGTACGATCGCCTCGCACACCCCGCTTGGAGCGCGTGCGCCGATCAGCCAGACCCTCGATGTCGTCGGCCGCGTTCAGCACTGCGTCGTCGGTGCGCTGCCAACGCTCTTCCAGGTCGACTTTCGGTGTGGCATGACGATCGGCTTCGTCCGACGTGCCCTGACGACGGCGGCCCGTACCCACACCACGACCTTCCCAGCGTGTCTCCGTCAGCGCCGCGTCCCCTTCGCGAACTCGGCGCGCGGCGTCGGCGAACCGATCCTCCTCGTCGCCAAGTGCGATGCGATTCACAACGGTATCCACGCCGGGCACGCCGCGCGCGATAGTGACCGCGTGATGAGACTCTTCCTCGTCGTCCACCCAACCGGCAAGCTCGATCACACCGTCGCCGATTGATCCGATGTCGATGGCGCGCTCGGCGAGGATTGGATCGTTGCGGAACGCCTCGAGCACGCGCTCCTCGAGCTCCTCGTCCTCACCCTCGGATTCGAGCTCGTCCTCCTCGTAGTCCTCGAGCTCGTCCTCTTCCAGCGCGCGGGCACGCCGGCGTCCGGCTGCGACACCTTCGGCGCGACGACGCAGCTTCGACGTGAGGCCGCTGAAGCCGCCCACGCGTTGCGCCACGAACATGCCGACGGCAAAACCTGCTGCGGCGCCAAGGAGCACACCGAGCACAGTGCTTGTCGACGACGACTCGTCCTCGTGAAAACGCAGAGGTGACATGGCGGGTGAGCCCTGTGGCGGAGGTTGTTGCAGAATGATAAGTTACGCAGTCACGCGGCGCGAGTGACGCTCTCGCTCGGCGTGCAAGAACAAGGCCATCTGCTAGTGCTCGGCGAACGGCGAAACTCGCCGGTTCGTCGCGCTCGTGGATGGTCATTCTGCTGTCCGAACCGCTCGCACTCCAAATGATCGATCGTCCAACAGATAGTCCGCTCACGCTGACGCTTCCCGACGGATCGGAGCGAACAGTGGCGGCGGGGACCTTGCCGTCCGAGGTGGTGAAATCGATTGGCGAACGGCTGTTGCAAGCCGCGGTCGCCGTCGACGTCAACGGCAACATTCAGGACCTCGTCACGCCGCTCCGGAACGGGGGAAACTTCCGCGTTCTCACGGATCGCGACACTCGCTCGCTCGACGTGCTGCGCCATTCGGCCGCGCACATTTTGGCGACCGCAGTGCGACGCCTGCGGCCGGACGCGAAGATCGGGTTCGGTCCCGCGATCGAAGACGGCTTTTATTACGACTTCGAGGTCGCGGAGCCGTTCACGCCCGAGGATCTCGCGGCGTTCGAGAACGAGATGCGGAAGGTCGCGGCCGAGAAGTATCCGTTCGTCCGCGAGGAGGTCAGTCGCGCCACGGCGCAGAAGCGCTTCGCCGACGATCCGCTCAAGCTCGAGCGCCTGTCGGAGCTAGGCGACGATGAAGTCATCTCGACCTACACCGACGGTCCGTTCATCGATCTCTGTCGCGGCCCGCACGTGCCCGACACGTCGCGCTTGAAGCACTTCAAGCTGACGCACACCGCGGGCGCGTATTGGCGCGGCGACAGCAAGCGCCAGATGCTCCAGCGCATTTATGGGACGGCGTTCTTCCGAAAGGAAGAACTTGACGCGTATCTCACGCGCATCGAGGAAGCGCGCAAGCGCGACCATCGCGTGCTGGGCAAGCAGCTCGACCTGTTCATCATGCACCCGTTCTCGCCAGGCGCAGTGTTCTGGACCGAGAAGGGAACGGTGTTGTTCAACGCGCTCAACGACTTCATTCGCGAGCGCCAGCGGGACGACTTTCTCGAGATCAAGACGCCGCTGCTCTACAACAAAGCGCTGTGGGAGATCTCCGGACACTGGGGCAAATACAAGGAGAACATGTTCCTCGTGCTCGACAACGAGACGGGCGAACATGACTTCTCGCTCAAGCCCATGAACTGTCCGTCGCATTATCTGCTCTATCAGTCGAAGAAGCACTCGTACCGCGAGCTGCCGCTGCGATATGTCACGTTCGACGTGCTGCATCGCAACGAAGTGACCGGCGCGTTGTCCGGGCTCACGCGCGTGCGGCAGTTCCAGCAGGACGACTGCCACGTCTTTCTGCGCCAGGATCAGATCAAGGACGAGGTGGCGTTCCTCGTCAAGTTCATTCTCGAGTACTACCAGGTGTTCGGTCTCACCGCGAAGCTCAAGTTCGCGACGCGACCGGAAGTCCGAATCGGCACTGATGAGATGTGGGATGCCGCGGAGTCTGCGCTGCGCGCTGCACTCGAGGCGACGGGAATGGAGTACGAGCTGAAAGAGGGCGACGGTGCGTTTTACGGGCCCAAGATCGACTTCGATGTCACGGACTCGATCGGACGTCCGTGGCAGCTCGGCACCATTCAGCTCGACTACAGCAATCCCGAGCGCTTCGACCTCACCTACGTCGGCGAGGACAACGCGGCCCATCGCCCGGTGATCATTCACCGAGCAGTGAGCGGTTCACTCGAGCGCTTCATCGCGATTCTGATCGAGCATTTCGCCGGCGCGTTCCCGGTGTGGCTCGCGCCGGAGCAGGTGCGCGTGCTGCCGATCACCGACGAGTACCGCGGTTATGCGGAACAGGTCGCGAAGCGACTGCACGACGCGGGCATTCGCGTTCACCTCGACGCCCGTGCGGAAACGCTCAAGTACCGCATCGCCGAAGGCGCTCGCATGAAGACGCCGTACATGGTGGTCGTGGGCCGGCGCGAGGCGGAGCAGGGGACGGTCGCCGTAAACGTCCGTGGCGCCGGCAAGGAGCAGAAGCCGAACTCCGTCCCCTTGGATGTGTTTGTTTCACGAATTGTAAGCGAAAATCGCTCACGTACGCTGACTCTGGCGGCGCATGCGGAGTCCGACGCAATGTAGAGGCGTCCCGGAGGTCGCATGCGCGCCACGGTTGGCCGAACCATCCTCGCTGGGCTTCTCGCGGCCGGTGCGATCGGTGCGCAACTGCCTGCGCAGGACGCGAACACCCCGCTGCCGCGCTACCGCGCGCGTCTGCTCGGCGCGTATGACGAAGCGAGCGGGGAGCCGGTCGAAGGCGTTCGAATCCTCGACATCTCCACCGGCGTGTCGGCGCTGACGTCCTCGACCGGGGCGGTTGCGCTGTTCTTCTTGCCGGACGGTGGAAGTCTCGTTCGGCTGCAGAAGGTCGCCTCACTACATCTCACCGCGGTTGCAAGGGTTCGAGGAGCGCCGAAAGCGCGGCTTCGGAAGCTTCATTGCCGATAGCGTCCTACGCGCGAACGAAGGACATCCCCTCGCGAACGTCATCATGAGCCGCGCGCCCGGCATTAACGTCATGCAGGGCGCGGGGAGCGCCACGTATCTACTCAAGTCACCGCATTGCGTCGGCGGCGGACCGCCGCAGGTTTCCAGGGCCAATGTGCCATTCGACCTCACCAAGTTCGACGTCAGCACTCTCGCTGGTGTCGAGTGGTATCCGGACAACGACATGGCACCGATCGAGTTCACGCACTCGTCTGCGCGTTGTGGCCTTCTCCTGCTTTGGACCCGCGAGCGCTGAGTCACCCGGCGCTCGCAAGTTCGGGTCAACCTGGAGGGACGAGCTCGAAATCACCGGCGCGCTGACCGGCCCTGATCGTCCAGCCTGGATTCAGGACCAGCGTCCATCCGACGCCGCGCAGCGGTCGCGTCGTCGTGTCGCGAGGGGCCGTCAGTCGAAGCGATTTGAAGTCGGGAGAGACGACGACACCGCCGCTGTCGATGGTGAGCCGTCCCCACGCGCTCCCGAAGGTGCCGTTTGGATAGACTGTGCCGCTTGGAGGAAACACCACGACGTTGTTCGGGTCGAAGTTGAGCAGCTGCAAAGATTCCTGGCGTGCGATCAGGACCGGGCCGTCGACAAACCGCGCAGTGTATGCCTTCAGTCGAGCTTGGCGCGCCGCCTCCCGCGCGTCCTCGGCGCTCGCGATGGCGTCGGCGCCATAGAGACTTGCTCGTGCGACTGCCTGCGTGTGAATCGGCTGCGTCGGCGCTCCGACGGCATCGGCCAACAGCGCCGCGAGATTACCGCGTGTGGCGACTTTCGATCTCCATGCGGCGTCGAACCGATCGAGGACGAAGCCGAGCGCCGGGCCAGTCGCGTACGCAAATGATCGCGGATACGAGGGCGTCGCTTGCCACTCATCGAGATAGCGCGCCACGCGCGACATCGATTCACCAGTCGCCGTCATCGCCAGGCGCTGGCCGGTATACTCGGACAGGCCTTCATAGATCTCGAGCGCCGGCTCAGTCGTGTCGGCCGCCGGAAAGAGACGGTGTCGTTCGGCACGAAAGAGCAGGGCGTCGCGCGCCTGGATTCGTGCGTGCGCTTCGTCTGACGTGAGCGCCGCGGCGAGTGCACGCAACTCAAGTCGGAGCCAGTAGCGCCCGTCTCGCTCATCGAGATGAGCGCTGAATGGGGATGAGCCGCTCAGCTCGAGCTCTCGCTGCAGCCGGTGAAAGGCTTCGTGGAGGACAAGGGCGATGCGCCCATAGCGATCGCCGGGAAGCGGGAGTCGGACCGTTGCCCACGCGTTTCCATCCCACCGGATCGACGTGTTCGATCGACCCATCGAATCGACCCACGGACCCACGAACGCTCCCTGCCACGCCTGAAGGCGATGCTGCGAGTCGCTCCGATTCGCAATCGCAACCTGCGCTCTGGGATCGACGAGAATCAAGCGGCCGCAGAGCGATCGTCCCCATAGCGAGCCACCGTCGGCGGCACAGGCCGCGTCGACGTCGCGAAGCGTCGCAACGGCCGTGGCGGTATCGACGGCAATTGACTGTTGAGCGTCAGCAGAAGCGAGCGAGATCGAGCTCAAGCCTGCGGCCACGACAGCCGCGGCGAAACGACCACTCGGGGTGAAGCCATTCGCGACCATGTCTTCAATCCGCCCGAATCGCCGTCATCGGATCGACCGACAGCGCGCGACGCATCGGCACCACGCACGCGACGACCGAGATCGCGATCAACAGCAGCGCGCCAACGATGAACGACACGGGATCGAGCGGGCTCACGCCGTGCAGCTGACTTTCGACGATTTTGGTGGCCCACCGCGCGCCGCCGAGACCGAGCACGACACCCGCGACAGTCAGCCCGATTCCGCGCGTGATCACCGTTCGCCCGATTCGCGAGCCACTCGCGCCGAGTGCGACCCGAATGCCGATCTCTCGGGTGTCCTGCTCCACGCGGTGGCTCATGACGCCATAGAGACCGATCGCGGCCAACGCGACCGCGAGCAATGTGAACGCGGTGAGCAGCAGCATGATGAAACGCGGCCCGGCGAGGAAGCCTCGCATCGTCTCCTCGACGCTCTCGATCGGCGGTGGGCGCCGAATGCCCATCGTGCGCGCGATATCGAGTAGCGGCGCGAGCGTTCGGGCATCCGAGTTCGTCCGCACCAGCATCACGTCCGACGTGTGATTGTTGTCATGCGGTGTGTAGAGCAATGGCGCGGATGACTCGGCCATCGGGCCGCTCGTCGACGCTTCGCCCGCGACGCCCACGATCGTGTACCACGGCGTGCTGTCGCTGTGCGCGACACGAACGCGATGGCCCACGGCCGAACCGGTCGGCCAGTGTTTGCGCGCGAAGCCCGCGTTCACGATCACCTGTCGCCCCTCGAGCGTCGTGTCGGTGAACACCGTGCCCTGCTTGATCGGGATTTTCATCGTCGCGAAGAACGCGGGCTGGACCGAATTGATGTCGACCAGATCGGTCTTGTTCTCGGGCGGTCGAGGTTCTCCTTCGATCTCGAAGCGGCCGACGCTGAACCACCGCGAGCCCGGTTGAATACCGGTGAGCGACGCCGAGACCACACTCGGCACGTCGTGCGCGCGCCGCATGAACTCGGCGACGAAGGCCCCTCGCGCCGCCGGCGTGTTGAACCCATAGTCGTCGAGTGGGAGCGTCACGGCGTACAGTCCGTGTGGCGTGAATCCGAGATCGCTGCGCTGCAGATTCACGACGCTGCGGACGAGCATCACGGCGCCCACGATCAACGTCGCCGACAACGCCATCTCGCTGACGACAAGCCCCGCGCGCAACCGCCGCTCACGGCGCGAGTGCGACGACGAGAGCGCGGACGCTTTGAGCGAATCGTTCGTCGACGAGCGCGACGACTGCAGCACGCCCAGAATCCCGAAGAGCAATCCGCTGGCGACGGCAACGCCGATCGCGATGGCGAGCGTGGTGCCATCGAGCCGGGCCAGCTGGAGGGAGTCCAGCGATCCTGGCCGAAGTGCGACGAGTCCTTTGAGTCCCGCCCAGCCGATCGCGATGCCCAAGGCGGCACCCACCCCGGTGAGCAACATGCACTCCGTCAGCAGCTGTCGGAGCAGCCGTCCGCGCCCGGCGCCGAGCGCGGCGCGAATCGCGAGCTCGCGCTGACGGCTCGCCGATCGTGCGAGCAAGAGGTGCGCGACGTTGGCGCATGCCACTAGCAGCACGAGCGCCACCGCGCCCGTGAGCATGATCAGCGAATCACGAAAGTTGACGCGTTGCGACGGAGTCGTGATGCGCGCGCGGAATAGGACCTTGCCCGTGTTCGTGCTCCGCGCGTAGACGGAGTCGAGCTCGCGCTCTGCCTGCGCGACCGTCACGCCGGGGCGCAGCCGTCCGACGAGATTCCACAGACCGAGGTCCTCGGTCCGAATGTCGAACGGAATCCAGAAATCGGGCGCTTTGGGCACATATGGCGGCACCTGCACGGTCGACGGCAGCACACCGATGATCTGGTACGTCGAGTCGCCGAGCGTGACCACCTTGCCGAAGACCGAGTCGCTCGCGGCGAAGCGCGTTCGCCACATCGTCTCACCCAGGAGAACGACGTGCCCGCCGTTGACGACGTCTGTCTGGGTGAACATGCGGCCCCGCAAGACTCGCTGCCCGGTGAAGCTCAAGAACGTCGGGAAGATGGACGCGACGTTGACCTGGCTTGGATCGCCGCCGACCGTCTTGAGCTTTTTGGTGACCAGTTGTCCGGTCTCGAACGTCTCGAAGCTGTGCGCGTTGCGCATCCACTCCCGCACGATCTGCGACAGTGGCGTGATCGACACGGAGATCCCCGTGGTGTTGCCTTCGGTCGGCTCCTGCGCGACGTAGACGATGCGGTCCGCGTTGGGATAGGGCAGGAGGTGCAGGAGCACCGCGCTCACGACGCTGATGACCGCCGTCGTGGCGCCGATGCCGAGCGCAAAGGTCAACAGCGCGACGGCCGTCCACGTGCGCTGACGACGGAGGGACCGCAGCGCGAAGCCGATGTCCTGACGAAGGTCGCTCACATACTCAGTTCGTTGCATGCGTTGCTCACGGTGACGCGCGGCGTCGATGAGGCGCGCGCGAGATTCGACAAGGGGACCGAACTTCCGCACTGCTTCCAGATACGCGTCGTCGGGCGACGCGCCCTGCGCGATGAGCTGCTCGGCGCGGAGCGCCAGATGCAGCTTGATCTCGTCCTCGACTTCGCGCTCCCACCGATCGCGCCGCCGGAGCGCGAGTCGAAAGACGCGCTTGATGCCCGCGCGGATCACGACGCGCTCGAGTTGGCCGGATTGTTCGTGGCGACCGTGAGGATGTTCGTCACGGTGTCGGCGTAGGCCACCCAGTTCTTGGTCTCGGCGCGAAGATGCGCGCGCCCCGCGGCGGAGATCTTGTAGTAGCGCGCGCGGCGATTGTTCTCGGTGACGCCCCAGTCGGCCTGGAGGAGTCCGCGCTCCTCGAGGCGATAGACCGCTTGGTAGAGCGCCGAGTCTTCGACGTCGAGCGAACCCGCCGCTGCGCGCTCGAGCCACTCGACGATTTCGAAACCATGCATCGGCGTCCAGCTGAGCGCGCGCAGCACGAGCAGGTCGAGCGTGCCTTTGAGAACGGGGAGTCGGGACACGAGCATTCCTCCGAGACGTTCCATTGAGAGTCTGTATGGAAGAAATAACACGAAGCCCGCGCACGCGTCAATGGTCGGCCGCCATCGCCCGTCAGCCCGAGCCCTCGTGTCCTCCCGAACCCTTCGTCGCTCGCGCTCCTCGAGGGCAGGCTTCGCGGGGGATCACCTCACCGCCGTTCCGCGTGGCCGTCCCGAAACGATTGCGCACCGAAATTCGTCTGTATACAATAGTGCACACTTTACGCCCCCCCGACCGGTGAATCGTCGACTTCTTCGTTTGGCAGCCGCGGTCGTCGCCGCCGTCGTATTCGGCGGATCACTCCGTGCGCAGCAGACCGATTCCGCCGCGGCCGCGACGGGGCGACTGATCGGCCGCATCGTGAACGCAGTCGACAGCACGCCTGTGCGCCAGGCCGACGTTCGATTGTTTTTCGTCGACAGCGCACGCACACTCCACACGCGTCGTGGCGACTCGCTCGAGATCTTCATCGACACAGCGCGATCGCGCGCCGCGTCTTCGGATTCCGTCGGAGCATTCGCCGTGCGGCGGCTGGCCGCCGGCCACTATTTACTGCAGATCCGCCGCTTGGGATTCCAGCCGCTCGAGGCCGCGATGTACGTCGACACCGGGCAGGTCGCCGCAACGCTCGCCGCTCAGCCCACCTCCGCATTACTCGCGAAAGTCGAGATCAAGGAGATGTCGATGTCAGCCGAGCGTGCGAAGAACAAGCTCGATCGCATCGGCTACTTCAGACGAAAGAACAGCGGCGAGTCCGGAACCTTCATCGATCGCACCGAGATCCTGAAGCGACAGCCGCTAACGGTGGAGAACATCCTGGCTTGGTACGGCGTGCGCGACGGCGACATCGTAATGGACCGCATGCCGTCCGACTTCGACTCGATCCGCTACTACCCAGCCGATCTCGTGCTCGGCGTGGAGATCTATCGTCACGGCCGGCCCACCGAGTTCAACGGCACTCGATCGATCCCGAACCTGTTCTCCCCTGGCGGACTTCAGGCATCCATGGCTCCGCTCGTCGTCATCTGGACGTTCGTTCCATGATCGTTGCCTTCGTGACAGCAACGTGCGTCGAACGACCGTAGCGCTGCCTACAAGCAATCATCATCATACCTGACCGCAATCCGATGCCGCGACTTCACTCACGACTCGTGCTGGCGCTGGCCGCTTCGGCGAGCGTCGTCGTTCCCGAAAGCGCGTCGTCGCAACGCGCGGAGCCGCCCGTTCCGAACGGTGCATTCGTCGGACGAATCCTCAATCAGGTGGACAGCACACCTGTGCACGGTGCGGCCGTGCACCTACTCCGGATCGACAGCACACGCGCAGGATGGAGCGGACGCGCGGACGATTCAGACGTGATCTTCGTCGATAGCACGAAAACCCGGATCGGAGCAACCGATTCCACCGGTGCGTTCGCGATCCGCGGCGTCGCCGCTGGACGCTATCTGCTGCAGATCCGTCGCATCGGCTATCGCCCGCGCGGAGGCGTGCTCACGGTGGACACGGTGCCGATTCGCGCGACGCTCCCGCTCGAGCCCACCGTGCAAGCGATCGCCGGAATGACGATCACTGAAACCGCGGTCGACCGCAACGGCTCGTATCTCAAGAACGTGGGATACACCTTTCGGTCTCGCGGCGGCTTGGGCGGGCGCTTTCTGACGAACGCCACCATGGACAAGGAGCGCTGGCGCACGATCGGCGAAGCGCTGCATGCGCAGTTCATCGACCGCGGCGATGTTGTGCTCGACGGAATGCCGATTCAGTTCATGGACGTGATCGAGTATCCGGTCGCGCAGGTCGCTGCCGTGGAGATCTATCGCACGTCGCGACCGATCGAGTTCGATTTCGCCACGTGGCACACGGGGCAGTTCTCGACTCGAGCGCCGTTGGTGTTAATCTGGACGTTCCGGCCATAGCACTCCGGCAGTGAACGATGAGATACGGGCACCCTAACGGCCCGTTTGCCTTTGCCGTTCGTGTCCGTATCTCATCGTTGATGACGGACCGGCGCGCCGCGATCCTGAGCGCCACCATCCCACTGACAGATTAGCTTTCGAGACATCGGCGGTCGCTGAAGACGCCGGCCTCTGTTCGCTTTCCCTCTTTCGCTTCCGCCCGCATGACCGATCTGTCGCGTCAACCTGTGATTGTTTCGGCGGTTCGTACGCCGATCGGCAAATTCCTCGGCGGATTGGCGCCGCTCAGCGCGCCCGAGCTCGGCGCCGTGGCCATTCGTGCTGCCGTCGAGCGCTCGAGCATCGATCCCCAGATGATCGAAGAAGTCATCATGGGGAACGTGATTCAGGGTGGCGTGGGGCAAGCGCCTGCTCGCCAGGCGGCGATCAAAGGCGGCGTTCCGGCGACGGTCTCGGCGCTGACCATCAATAAGGTGTGCGGCTCCGGGCTCAAGGCCGTGATGCTCGCGGCACAGGCGATCAAGGCTGGCGATCGACAGGTCGTCGTCGCGGGTGGTCAGGAGTCGATGTCCAACGCGCCGTACTACAACTATGGAATGCGCGGCGGTGTGAAGTTGGGCGATCAGATGCTCGTCGATGGGATGATCAAGGACGGGCTCTGGTGTGCCTTCTGCGACGTGCACATGGGCGGCCACGCCGAATACACGGCGAAAAAGGCCGGCATCTCGCGCGACGCGCAGGATCAGTTCGCTGCGCAGTCACACGCGAAGGCGCTCGCCGCGATGGAGGCGGGAAAGTTCAAGGACGAGATCGTTCCCGTGCAGATCGCGGGGAAGAAGGGAACGGTCACGATCGACACCGATGAAAGCCCGCGAAAGGACACGACCGTCGAGTCGCTCGCGAAGCTTCGTCCTGCGTTTCCGGGCAAGGACAAGAGCGGTGACCTCAGCGTGACGGCAGGCAACGCGTCGAGCTTGAACGACGGCGCGTCGGCGCTCGTCGTCACCTCGGAGGAATTCGCGATCCGAAATGCGCTGCCCATCCTGGCTCGAATCGACGCGTATGCCACTGGCGCGACTGCCCCGGAAGATCTGTTCTTCGCGCCGATCCACGCCGTGCGCAATTTGATGGAGAAGGAAGGCACGACGATCAATGACTACGATCTGATCGAGGCAAACGAAGCATTCGCCTCGCAAGCGCTCGCCGACGGGCGAGGGCTCGAGTGGGATTGGAACCGTGTGAACGTCAACGGCGGCGCCATCGCGCTCGGCCATCCGATCGGCGCGAGCGGTGCACGCGTGCTCACGACGCTGCTGTATGCCATGCGCGACCGCAACGCCAAGCGTGGTCTCGCGACGCTTTGCCTGGGCGGCGGCGACGCCGTCGCGTTGAGCGTTTCCCGGTGAACCGACTGAACTGACATGACGACACTTGCTCGCAGCACTCCGCGGTCATCGCTCGAGACGATCGTCGGCATCGTCGGATTTGCGGCGGCCGTCGCCGCGGCGTCACAGATCGCGATTCCGCTGCCGGGAACGCCAGTGCCGCTGACGCTGCAGCCGATGCTGGTGATTCTCGCCGGCATGTGGCTCGGGCCACGAGAAGGCGCGGCGAGCATGGTGCTGTATCTCGCTGCAGGTGCGTCGGGCCTTCCCGTGTTCACGCCGATGGGCGCGCCGGGAATCGCACGATTTCTCGGACCGACAGGTGGTTATCTGTTCGCGTATCCCTTGGCGGCGTTCGTCGCGGGCGCGCTGAGCCGTCGTGCCTCCACGCTGTCTAGGCGGTGGATGGCTGGCATTGCGGGCGTCGCGTTGATTTTCATCGGCGGCTTGGCTCAGCTCTCGGTGTTGTCGGGGGGTGTGGGCAGAGCGGTGGCACTCGGCATCACGCCGTTTGCCGCGCTCGATCTCGTGAAGGCATGGGCGGCTGCAGCGATCACGGGCTCGAGAATCACTCGTCGCGACAGTTGAACGCGCGGGACCTGGTCTTCACTCGGAACGGAGCGGTTCGCGCGCCGTGGCGAGTGGTGATCTTCGCGGGCGTGGTCGTGGTCTCCTACCTCGTGTGTGCGGGTGTTTTCGGCCCGTTGATCGCCTCGGCGTTTCGGCTGACCGGCCTCGCAGGCGTTTCGACTGAGCCTCTGGTCTCCGCGATCGCACTGTTGATCGCGACGTGGCTCTGTCTGACGGCGATCGACAAGCGGCCGATGAGTGACGTGTGGCTCGACGCGAACGCGGCACGTCCGGCACTCGTCCTGATGGGCTTCGTGATCGGCGCGCTCGCGATCGGTCTTCCCATCATCGCCCTCATCGGCACCGGATGGCTTCGCGAAATGGCGAGCGCACCGGGCTCCTGGTGGGGCGCAACGATTCGAGTCTCCGTACTGCTGATTCCGGCCGCGTTGAGCGAGGAGCTCATGTTTCGCGGCTACCTTCTCTCTGTGCTTCGCGGCTCGTGGGGTTGGCCGTGGGCCATTGCCGTGACGAGCATCTGCTTCGGACTGCTGCACCTCGCGAATCCAGGCGCCAACGTGGGGTCGCTGTCGATGGTGACGCTCGCGGGCTTTTTCCTCGCGTCGGTCGTGTACCGGACGAGAAGCCTCTACGCGGCATGGGCCGCGCATTTCGCATGGAACTGGGTGATGGCTGCGATCTTTCATGCCTCCGTCAGCGGACTTCCGCTGGAATCGCCCGGCTACCGTTATGTTGATGCGGGGCCGGATTGGGCGACGGGCGGGCAGTGGGGTCCGGAGGGCGGGATCCCCGCGGCACTGGGAATGGCTGCTGGCATTGCGCTATTAGTATTTCGGCGCGGCAAAAGGACCGGGGACGTCAACACGACTCAGGAGAACGCATAGAATGGCCGAACGAGTGGCCGTGATTGGAGCGGGGCAGATGGGCAATGGCATCGCCCACGTGTTCGCGCAGAACGGCTTTGAAGTGACGATGATCGATGTGTCGCCGGATGCGCTCATGCGCGGTCGGACGAGCATTGCCGGGAATCTCGACCGGCAGATCAAGAAGGGAACGCTGCAGGCGGCGGACAAGGATGTGATTCTCGCTCGCGTGTCGACGGATCAGGCGCTCAGCGCCGCGTCGGAGGCGTCGCTCATCATCGAAGCCGCGACCGAGAATCGCGACCTCAAATTCAAGATCTTCGCGCAGCTCGACGACCTCGCGCAGCCGGAGGCGATTCTGGCGACGAACACGAGCTCCATCTCGATTACGGAGATCGCGGCTCACACCGAGCGGGCTGACAAAGTCATCGGCATGCACTTCATGAATCCCGTGCCGGTGATGCAGCTCGTGGAAGTCATTCGCGGTCTCGCGACCTCGGACGAGACGACGAAACGCGTGCTCGACCTGAGCACCGCCGTGGGCAAGACGCCGGTTGAAGTGCAGGATTACCCCGGCTTCGTGGCCAATCGGATTCTGATGCCGATGATCAATGAGGCGGTATACTGCGTGATGGAGGGCGTCGGAACGCCCGAGGCGATCGATGGCGTGATGAAGATGGGCATGAATCATCCGATGGGTCCCTTGGCGCTCGCCGATCTGATCGGCCTTGATACCTGCGTCGCGATCCTCGACGTGCTGCACGACGGCCTGGGCGACCCGAAGTACCGTCCGTGTCCGTTGTTGAAGAAGTACGTTGCCGCGGGTTGGCTCGGTCGGAAGTCGAAACGGGGCTTTTACGCGTACTGAGTCAGTCGTGACAGATCTCAGCTTTCGCGGCCCCGCTCCCCGCTTCCCGCTTCCCGCTTCCCTCACATGAGTTGGGCCCTCACTCCCCTCACCGAAGAGCAGCGCGAAATCCAGAAGGTCGCGCGCGAGTTCGCGGAGCGGGAGATCGCGCCGTACAGCGCGCAATGGGATCGCGACGCCTACTTCGAGCCGGCGCTCGTCAAGCAGCTCGGTGAGCTCGGCTTTCTGGGGATGATGATTCCCGAGCGGTACGACGGTCTGGGCCTCGATACGCTGACGTATCTCGTCGCGCTCGAGGAGATCGCGACGATCGATGCGTCGGTCGCCGTGATGCTCAGCGTCCACAACTCGCTGCCGACGCAGATGATCCTCAGATGGGGATCAGAAAAGCAAAAAGAGTGTTTCTTGAAGCCGCTGGCGCGCGGCGAGCTGCTGGGTGCGTTCGCGCTGTCGGAACCGGAGGCCGGCTCGGACGCCGCATCGCTCCGCACCCAAGCGGTTCGCGACGGCGACGACTGGATCCTCAACGGCACGAAGGCATGGGTCTCGAGCGGCACCAAGGGCGAAGTCATTCTCGCCATGGCGCGCACCGACTCGCCCGACGATCGGCGCGGAGCGCGTGGCATCAGCGCCTTCATCATCACGCCCGATCTGCCAGGCTTCGCCGTCGGTAAGAAAGAAGACAAGATGGGCCTGCGCGCTTCGCCGACCGTGCAGCTGCACTTCTCGGACATGCGGGTGCCGGGCGATCGTCTGCTCGGCCAGGCCGGAAGTGGTTTCATCTACGCGATGCAGTCGCTCGACAACGGTCGGCTCGGCATCGCGGCGCAGGCTGTGGGTATCGCCGAAGCTGCGCTCCGCGCGTCGGCAGCCTACGCCGCGGAGCGCAAACAGTTCGGCAAGCCGATCAAGGAATTTCAGGCGATTCAGTTCAGGCTGGCCGACATGGCCACGCGCGTTTCGTCGTCGCGCGCGCTGTTGCATGCCGCCGCCACCGCAAAGGATCGTGGCGAGCGCATCACACAGTTCAGCTCCATGGCCAAGCTGCAAGCAAGTGAAACGGCCATGTGGGTGACGACGCAGGCGATCCAGATCTTCGGCGGCTACGGTTACGTGAAGGAGTACCCCGTCGAACGATTGTTCCGCGACGCCAAGGTGACCGAGCTGTACGAGGGCACCTCGGAGATTCAGCGAATCGTGATCGCGCGCGAGCTGTACTCGCACACCTGACAGACGTTCCCGCCACCAGCGACCTCCCTCCTCCCGATCTCCCTCCACAATGAAGCTTTTTGATACCATCGCCGGCATGGGCCACGAGCAGCTGGTCCTCTGCCAGGATTCGGCGTCCGGCTATCGCGGCATCATCGCCGTCCACAGCACCGTGCTTGGACCAGCGCTCGGTGGCACGCGATTCTGGAATTATGCGACGGACGAGGAGGCGATCGTCGACGCGCTGCGCCTCGCGCGTGGCATGACCTACAAGAACGCGGTCGCGGGTCTCAACCTCGGCGGCGGCAAATCGGTCATCATCGGCGACAACAAGACGGCCGATCGCGAGATGATCTTCCGCGCGCACGGCCGGTTCGTCGAAAGTCTCGGTGGTCGCTACATCACGGCCGAGGATGTCGGCACGAGCACCGCGGATATGGACTACGTGCACATGGAGACCGACTACGTGAGCGGTCTCGCGGGCCGGTCCGGCGATCCGTCGCCGGTCACAGCCCACGGCGTGTTCCGTGCGATCCAGGCGTCGGCGAAAGAGCGGTGGGGCAGCGACGATCTCGCCAACAAAGTGGTGGCGGTGCAGGGATGTGGGCACGTCGGCTACTATCTCGCGAAGGAGCTGCATGAAGCGGGAGCCAAGCTCGTCGTCAGCGACATCGATGCCGAACGGGTGAAGCGCGTGGTGTCGGAGTTCAGCGCGCGCAGCGTCTCGTCGGACGAGATCTATGGCGTCCAGGCCGACATCTTCGCGCCGTGCGCGCTCGGCGCGATCATCAACGACAAGACGATCCCGCAGCTCAAGGTCGAGATCGTGGCGGGCGCGGCGAACAATCAGCTGCTCGAAGAACGTCACGGTGACGAGCTCGAGTCGCGCAATGTGCTGTACGCTCCCGACTACGTCGCGAACGCGGGCGGCGTGATCAATGTCTACAGCGAGCTCGCCGGATGGACGTCGGCCAGGTCGTTCCGAAAGGCGGACGAGATCTACGACACGGTGCGGAAGGTGTTCGAGATCGCGCGCACCGAGAAGGTGCCGACGTATCTCGCCGCCGACCGGTTGGCGGAACAACGGATTCGCGCCGTTGGCTCGATGGTGAGAACGTGGCCGCAGTGGCCGAATAAGTAAAACGTCATCCTGATGCCGACCCGCAGGGTCGGCGGAGGATCTGCTTTCATGTCACGTTTTTTACACAGAACCGGGAGCGACTGCGTGACACAAAAGCAGATCCTCCGCTCGCTTAGCATGACGACGTGTAGTGCAGATCCCTCGCTGCGCTCGGGATGACACCTTTTTCATGACAAAGATCCTCATCGCCTCCGACCACGCCGGCTTCGAGCTGAAGGAAAAGCTCGAGCACGCGCTCGAGGAGCTCGGCTACGACGTCGACGACCTCGGCACCAACAGCCCCGAATCGACCGACTACGCCGACTATGCACATCCACTCGCGCGGGAAGTTTCCGAAGGCCGCGCCGAGCGCGGCGTGCTGTTGTGCGGCACCGGTCTGGGAATGAGCTACACCGCCAACCGATATCCGCACGTTCGCGCGGCGGTCGCGTGGAATCCGGAGATCGCCAAGCTCGCGCGCGAGCACAACAACGCGAACGTGCTCGTCTTACCGGCGCGCTTCGTCTCTGATACCGAGGCAGCGGTCATCCTCACGACGTGGCTGGAGACGCCGTTCGAAGGCGGACGGCACGCGCGTCGTGTCGACAAGATCGAACCTGCCGACCACCATCCATGACTGACTGGAAGCAACATCACCTCTGCTCGCCCGGCGCGGCGCTGCGAGAGACAGACCCCGATATCGCGGCGTTGATCGAGGAAGAGACCGCGCGCCAGAGCGACGGGCTGGAGCTCATTGCGAGCGAGAATTTCGTTTCGCCTGCCGTGCTCGAGGCGATGGGCTCGACGTTGACGAACAAGTACGCGGAAGGTCTGCCGGGCAAGCGCTATTACGGCGGTTGCGAAGTGGTCGATCGCGTCGAGCAGCTGGCGATCGACCGGGCAAAGCAGTTGTTCGGCGCGGAGCACGCCAACGTGCAGCCGCACTCGGGTGCCCAGGCGAACTATGCCGCGATG
>Ga0070679_100001067_pt1 | contig 23929 bp, 18 predicted proteins | sample KBSC63BmetaG_FD_65652 | JGI IMG/M metagenome (GOLD analysis project Ga0070679, IMG submission 65652) | Corn rhizosphere microbial communities from Kellogg Biological Station, Michigan, USA - KBS C6-3B metaG | ecosystem: Host-associated > Plants > Roots > Rhizosphere | place: USA: Michigan... | reverse complement strand
CGCTGCGGTTCGATCCGGTCGAGATGACAGGGTTATGGTTGGTGTGAAAAAGGATGGGCCACCCGAGTTTGCGGGTGGCCCATCGATGTCTATTCACCTTGCGTCTCTACTGAGGTTTGAGTGAAGGCGCTGAGCGAGGGGTCTCATCCGGCAGCGTCATGGGTGACCCGTCGACGACTAGCGGCAGTTGCTGGGCGCGACCGTGCGAGTCGTAGGCGCGGACGATGCGTTGTACGAGCTGGTGGCGGACGACGTCGACGTCTTCGAAGTGGCAGAACTTGATGCCTTCCACGCCTTCGAGGACATGCAGGGCTTCGAAGAGACCGCTCTTCTTGGGATTAGGCAGATCGATCTGGGTAAGATCGCCCGTGATCACCGCCTTGGAAGCGTTGCCGAGTCGGGTGAGGAACATCTTCATCTGCTCATTGGTGGTGTTCTGGGCCTCGTCCATGATGATGAAGGCTTCGTTGAGCGTACGGCCGCGCATGAAGGCCAGGGGAGCGACCTCGATGACATTGGTTTCAAGCATCTTGTCGACCTTGACGGGGTCGAGCAGGTCGTACAGAGCGTCGTACAGCGGCCGAAGGTAGGGATCGACCTTCTCCTGCAACGAACCGGGGAGGAACCCGAGCCGCTCGCCGGCTTCGACGGCTGGACGAACGAGGATGATGCGCGAGACTTTTTTCGCCATCAGCGCGCTAACCGCCATCGCAACAGCGAGATACGTCTTTCCGGTCCCGGCGGGCCCGAGGCCGAAGACCATGTCGTTGGTTTCGATGGCTTCAACATACTTGCGCTGGTTTGGGCTGCGGGGCTGCACCATCCGCTTGACGCCAGCGGAGCGTTGTTTGCCGGATTCGACCAGCCCGCGTAACGTTACCGCCGGATCGGCCACAACCATCTTCAGCAGCGCGTTAAGCTCGCCGTTGTGGGGATGGACACCTAGTTTTCGGAGGTGTTCGAAGTCGGCGAAGATACCTTCGACGCGGGCCAGGTTGGCGGCGTCGCCTTCCAATTGTATTGATTCGGATCGCAGGTCAATCTGCACGTTCAGTCCGTCTTCCATCAGGCGAAGGTTCTCGTCGCGTGTGCCGTAGAGCGGCTCGATTCCGGGCGTTATGTGCAATGCTTTTTTTACCAAAGTGGGACCTGACCTCCGTCAGAGGATTCCAGTAGATTTGATTCCGTTGGTGGGACATCGATGCTTCGCCCGGCGCCAGCTTCGCGCGCTTGAGTCGCTGGCTGTGGTGCGGTCGGGTTGGCGAGAGTTGCCAAATGAGTGACGATGTTGGCGAAAGCGTAACCCCCGGGATGGCACCACGTCAAGTGAAGATTGTGCAAATGCGAACCTTGCGAGTTTCGGGGCCGATAAGAAATCAGGGAATGTTGCTTAGAAGAACTGCGATCATCATCGCTTGGGAAAAGAAAAGCGCTCGGAACGAACGTTTCATCCCCGGTGGGTAGGCATAGCCGGTGGACGACTGGTATAGGTCGCGGCTTTCAGCGCTTTAAATCAAGCTCAGTTTTCGCATCCGATAAAGCTCTCCTTGACAGCTTAGGGGAGCTGGTCTTAGTCTCCTGACTAGATTAGGAGAGTGCGTGTGACTGTTCAGGCCCAATTGCTTCCGGGGACGCTTGATTTGTTGATCTTGAGAGCAGTGTCGCTCGGGCCCCTGCATGGGTACGGCGTGCTGCTGCGGATCGAGCAGATTTCCGGCGGCGCACTGTTGATTGAGCAGGGGGCGCTCTATCCCGGGCTGTTTCGGTTGCTGAAGCAAGGGCTGCTGACCGCCGACTGGGGTGTTTCTGAGAATAATCGGCGAGCCAAGTTTTATGAGTTGACTGCGGCGGGGCGCAAGCGGCTGCAGGAAGAGACGGAAAGTTGGAACCGGCTCTCCGGCGCAATTGCCAGCGCGCTGGCGCCGCAACCGGAGGAAGCATGAAACTCTTCGCGTGGGTTCGGTCGGTGGCGACGGCGCTGTTTCAGCGCGCGCGGTTAAGCGGCGAGATGCAGGAGGAGCTTGACGCCCACATACAGCTTCGAGCCGATGATCTGGAGCGGTCGGGCATGACCCGCCGCGAAGCCGAGCGCCGGGCGCGGGTGGAGTTCGGCGGAGTGGCGCGGTTCAAGGACCAGAGCTACGAGGCGACAGGGGGCGCGTTCTTCGAGCGGCTGATGCAGGACGTGCGGTTCGGGCTGCGGATGCTGCGCAAGTCACCGGGATTTTCGGTGGTGGCAATCCTGACGCTGGCGTTTGGAATTGGCGCGAATACGGTGGCGTTCAGCATTTTGAATGGGCTGGTTTTGAGGCCGAATAACCTGCCATTGCCCCGAAATCTGTACATGGTGGAAGAGGGGACGCACCATTTCCAGCAGTCGTACCCGGACTATCTCGATATGCGCGATCGCAGCCACGCTTTTGAGGGTGTGCTGGCATTTAATTTTGCTCCCGTTGGTTTGGACAGTGGAGACGGATCGACGCGGGCGCTGGCGCTGCAGGCCACCGGAAATTACTTCGATGTGCTCGGAGTGCAGCCGTTCCTGGGCCGGTTCTTTCACGGATCGGATGAGCATGGTCCGGACAGTGCGCCGTATGTCGTGCTGAACTATGCGTACTGGCAGGCGCATTTTCAGGGTGATCCCGGAGTCGTGGGCCGGACCGTGCAGTTGAATAAGTATCCGTTCACGGTGCTCGGCGTGGCGCCGCCGGATTTTCGCGGGACGGCGTTGTTTTTCATTCCGGATATGTGGACTCCGATTGTCAACGAGGCGCAGATCGAGGGTGTTTCCGAGCTCACGGCCCGCGGCGATCGCGACATGTGGATTGTTGGGCGCGTCAGGCCGGGAGTGACAAAGGGGCAACTGTCCTCCGATCTGGATTCGCTGGCGAAGGCGCTGGAAAAAGAGCATCCGAAAGAAGACGATGCGCTGAGCTTTGCATTGGCGCGTCCGGAGTTGATGGGAGACTACGTCGGAGCCGCGGCGCGAGCGTTCGTTACCGGGTTAATGCTGCTGGCCGGGTTGATTCTGCTGGCCGCGTGCGCCAACCTGGGGAGCCTGTTTTCGGCGCGGGCTGCTGACCGTTCGAAGGAAATTGCGCTGCGGCTGGCGCTGGGTTCGAGCCGCAAGCGCATCATGCGGCAGTTGCTGACCGAAGCGGTAATAGTCTCGCTGGCCGGTGGTGCGGTGGGAGTCGCCGGCAGCATGGCGCTGCTGCGGTGGCTCTGCACGTGGCGGCCGGTGCCGGATTTTCCGGTGATGCTGCCGGTGAGTCCGGACCTGACGGTGTATGCGGTGGCGGTGTTGCTGGCGGTAATCAGCGGCTTGGTGTTTGGAATGGTGCCGGTGCGGCAGGTGCTGGCGAGCGATCCTTACCAGGTGATCAAGTCGAGCGCGAGCGGAGTGTCGCGGCGGCTGAGTTTTCGCGATGTGCTGCTGGCGGTGCAGATTTCGTTGTGTGCGGTGCTCGTCACTGCCTCGCTGGTTGCGGTGCGGGGGTTAATGCGGAGCCTGCACGGAACGTTCGGCATCGATACGGCGAACACGATGCTGGTTCACACCAACCTGGCGATGGCGAGATACAGCGCGGAGCAGCAGCCGATGATGCAGCGGCGCATGCTGGATGCGGTGCAGGGGATTCCAGGCGTGTCGGCTGCGGCCTATGGAAACTCCGTGCCGCTGGATACGAATACGGCGTATCGGAATGTCTTTGCGGACAGTATGACCGACCTCAGGGAGTCGAATGCGACGCAGGTAACGGAGTATGACGTGTCCTGGGGATTCTTTCGCACCGCAGGCACGAGGCTGCTGGCAGGCAGGGAGTTTACGCTGCAGGACGACAAGAGTGCGCCCGCGGTTGCTGTGATCAATGCGCAATTTGCACGCAAGGTTTTCGGGACGGTAGAGAAGGCGGTGGGCGGGCATTTCAAAGTCAGCAACGGGACGCGCATTGAGGTAGTCGGTGTCACGGAGGATGGGAAATATATCAACATCAACGAGGATCGACAGGCAGCGATGTTTCGTCCGATTCTGCAGGTGCCTTCGAGCGTGACGTTCCTGGTGGTACAGTCGCAGCGCGACCAGAAGGACCTGACGGACGCGCTGCGGCGAGGGTTGCAGGGGCTCGATCCCGGGCTGCTGTTCAGCATCCGTACGTGGCGTCAGACGATGGACCCAAGCTTCTTTCCCGCGCGGGTGGCGGCAATGTCGCTGGGGGCATTGGGAGCTTTGGGTGCGCTGCTGTCGATTACGGGTGTGTTTGGGATGGCGGCGTACTCGGTGAGCAAACGGCTGCGGGAGTTCGGCATTCGGATTGCGCTGGGGGCGCAGCGAAAGGAAGTGCTCAAAGCGGCGTTGGGGCGGACGTTTCGGTTGTTGGCGCTGGGGTCCGTTGCGGGGCTGCTGCTGGGATTGCCGGCGGGCAAGGTGCTGGCGTTCATCGTGTACCAGGCGACGCCGTGGGACCCGATTGTTCTGGGCGGCGTGGTGCTGACGATGCTGACGCTGGGGCTGGTAGCAGGATGGGTACCGGCCCGGCGGGCGCTCGCTACGGATCCTCTGATCTTGCTGCGCGAGGAATAGAGTGGTGGACCAGGCAACGTGACTCGTCCAGGTCCGGCAAGGAGAACGTGCCATGAAAGACAACGTCGTATTGACCGTCGCATCCCTGCTCACGATCCTCTTCGGCACGTTTCACCTGGCGGACGACATAGCCCGTGGGATGTCGCCGGGAGGGCTTCCAAATCTCTTTGCGGTGGTTGTATGCGTCGTCTGGCTGTACGCAACGCTGATGCTCGCCGGTCGGCGGTCGGGGTATATCGTCATTCTCCTCGCGTCGTTCCTGATGATGGTCATCCCCGTCATCCACATGAGAGGGCGAGGGATCGGCTTTGGGACCAACCGCAGCGGCGGTTTCTTCTTCGTTTGGACAATCCTGGCGCTCGGCGTGACCGCGCTCTTCTCCGCCATTCTCTCGGGCCGCGGACTGTGGGCGCTGCGATCGGCCACGTGTGGAAGTCGAACAGCGTAAACATCGAAGGCGCGACGCGGGGTCGGGCCTTTTCGGCTGCTGGCTCTGGGGGTCCGTCGTCGATAAGCAGGACCAGGGAACCATCGACTCATCCACAGCGTATTCAAGCCAGACTCAGGAGTATCGATATGCATGGACGAGGGTGTGGATCCAGCGCCGCGGGATTCGGGCAGACGGTCGTGTTTACTTTGCTGCTGGGGCTTTCGGCAGCGGCGGGGCTGGGGGCGCACGCGCAGGATGCGACGAAACCTGAGGCGCCGAAGATGATGGCGGCAGATGCGGACCCCAACTGGGAGGTCGCAACCGTGAAGCCGAGTGACCCCAATGATGAGAAGCAGACGATCCGAGTCCGCGGACGGCATCTGGAATTGAAAAATCAAACCGTCGAGGTGATGCTGATGGTGGCCTATGGCCTGCAGAAGGGCCAGATCGCCGACGTGCCGGAGTGGGTACGGAAGCAGAACTTCGACGTGGATGGTGTGCCGGATGTCGACGGGCAGCCAAACGTGCAGCAGTTCCAGAGCATGCTTCGCAAGTTACTCGCAGAGCGCTTTCAGTTGAAGATGCACTTCGAGCAACGAGAGATGACGGTTTTTGCCTTGAAGGTGGCGAAGAACGGACCGAAACTGAAGGATGCGAGCAATCCCGCCGGGCTGCCCACGCAGGAGGGCAGGGGTGGCGAAGGATATCGGACGCTGGAATTCAGGTCCATCTCGATAGAGGACCTGACGTTGATGATGATGCAGTATGTGGATTATCCAGTAGTTGACCAGACGGGGCTCAAGGGGCGATATGACTTTACGCTGAAATACACCTTCGACGAGACGCGCGCGCCGGCCGACGGCAGCGCTCCGCCCAATTTGTTTACGGCAATGCAAGAGCAGGCCGGCTTGAAGCTGGAGTCGGTGAAGGCGCCGGCGAAGGTGCTCGTGGTCGATCATGTGGAGCGTCCGATCGCTAACTGACCAGAAATGTGTCGCAACAATTGCGGTGGGAAAAGCCCTGTTTCCAGTATTCTTCTTGTCACTAGCTGCAATGACGAGGTTCGACATGTCGTTCTTTCGCGATTTGAGAATGGCCGTGCGTTCTTTGGCGCGAGTTCCCGCGCTGTGGATTACCGTCGCCCTTACACTGGCCCTGGGTATTGGAGCCAATGCCGCAATCTTCAGCGTGGTGCGCGCCGTGCTGCTGCGTCCGCTGGCCAACCGCGACGAAGACCGGTTGCTGTACCTGCGCCAGAGCGCCCCGGGCATCGACCAGGACAACGCAACGTTTTCGGTACCCGAAATCCAGGATATCGGGCGCGGGCTGAAGTCGATTACGGAGCTGGGCACCTTTTCAGAGATTGATTTCACGATCGTGGGCCTGGGCACGCCGCGCGAGATTCCTGCCGGCGTGGTCGATGGACACTACTTCGAAGTGATGGGCCTTCGCCCCGCGCTTGGACGCCTGCTGACTCCGGCTGATGACGGCCCGAACGCCGCCGGAGCGGTGGTGCTGACCTATAACTTCTGGAGGTCGTCGCTGCACTCCGATCCCGGCGTGATTGGAAAGACGGTGCGGCTGGAGGGCCCCACCGGCGCGCGCTCCGCGACCGTGGTGGGTGTTCTGGAGCCGTCTGTTCCTTACCCGGTGGCAACGGAGATCATCGCCAATATCGTCACCAGCCCGCATCATCTTTCGGCCACCATGGCGACGGGACGCGAACACCGCATGACGGAAGTTTTCGCGCGGCTGGCCCCCGGCGCGAGTGTCGAAAATGCGCGGGCGGAAGTGCGCAGCGTATACGGCGCCATGCTGGCGGCGCATCCGGAAGTCTATAAGCCGGACGACCATTTCCAGATCGACGTAACCCGCATGCACGAGCAGATCAACTCGCGCGCCAATACGATCCTGTGGATACTGTTCGCGGCTGCGGCCCTGCTTTTCGTGATTGCGAGCTCGAACGTTGCCAACCTGGTGCTGGCGCGAACGGTGCGCCGCGAACCGGAGCTGGCAATACGCTCGGCGCTGGGCGCAAGCACCGCCGTATTGCGCCGGTCTCTGCTGGCCGAAAGCCTCGTCCTGTGCGGAAGCGGCGCGGTCGCGGCAGTGGCGCTCGCCGTGCCGATGGTGTCGGTGCTGGGCCGTTACGCCTCGCGTTATTCCGTGCGCGCCAGCGAACTCACACTCGACTTCAGCCTGGTATGGTTTGGCGTCGGGCTGGCGTTGATTGCGGCTATCTTCCTGGCCTTCATTCCGCGGCTTCCTTCGGCCAACGCGCCGCAGGGCGGGCTTACCGGCCGGGGAACGCGTGTTGCCGGAGGCAGCAAACGGCGTCTCCGCATCTTTGCCGTTACGCAGATCGCGGCATCGTTCCTTCTGCTGGCCGGAGCGTGCGTGCTGATGAAGACCCTGTTCGTGCTGGAGCAGACGCGGCCTCCGTTTGAGTCGGCCAACGTTCTTGCAGTGAATCTTCCGTTGATGTCGTATGGAAAGACGCCGCAGCAGGTCGATGAGTTCTATCGCGAGGTGCAGCGCCGGGTCAGCGCGCTGCCGGGAGTAGAACATGTGGCTTCGGGTTTTGGCGCTCCCTGGCGTGACGACCGCGCCCTCAGCATCGCCTTTCAATTTGCCGCGCAGGGCGCAAAACGCGCCGACGGCCAGGATTTCCGCGCCAGGTTCCGCGTTGTTTCGCCGGGCTTCTTCGCTACGTTCGGCGTGCCTCTGCAGCAGGGCCGCGACTTCAACGACGCCGACAAGAACGGCTCCGAACGCGTCGTCATTATCAGCCAGAGCCTCGCAAAGACGCTCTATCCGGGCCAGGACGCGGTGAACCATACGTTGTGGTGGACGGACGCAGTCATCAAGTTTATCGGCATCAGCCCTGAGCCCAGGCGCATCATTGCCGTGGTGCCGGATTTCGACGATGAAAACATCATCCCGGCCCCGGCCATGACGATCTACGAACCGACCGAACAGGAGCAGGGATGGACCAGCCGCCTGTTCGTGCGCGCGCATCAGGATGCCTACGCGCTGGTCCCGGCCATCACGCAGACCGTTCGCGCACTGTCGGCAGACCAGCCCGTGGAAAAGGCCAGCACGCTTGGCGACGTCCGCGCAGAGGTGCTGACGCCCGACCGCCTCAACGCGATTGTGTTTGGCGGATTCGCCGCCGTGGCGCTGCTGATCTCCGTGGTGGGCGTGGCAGGCGTTCTTGCCTTCTCGGTAAGCGGACGTACGCGCGAGTTCGGCGTCCGCATGGCCCTGGGCGCCATGCCGCGCAACATTCTCACCATCGTTCTCACCGAGGGCGTGGTGATGGCCGCCATCGGAGTGGGCGCGGGCGTGGTGCTGGGTTTTGCCCTGGCACGCGTCATCGCGAAATACGTAACGGCCATCCATCAGCCTGGCTTGCTGGCTTTTGTTGGTTCGGCTGTGGTCATTCTGGGTGCGGCTGTGATTGCTTCCGCTGTCCCTGCGGCCCGTGCCGCGAAGGTGAATGCTGTGGAAGCGCTGCGGGCCGAGTAGCGTTCTCGGCTCGCGTCAACTTCCTATAAGGTCACCGTCAGGGTCGTCACTCGAGACTGACGTTAGGAGAGGGTTTGGCTGTGGATGAGTGGATCGGCTCGATACGCCGACTGAGATTGAAAAGACTCGCACGCCGTCGCCCTCAAGGGTACGCCCTTCCGGCATGCATTGGGTCTTGCCTCCTCTGCGACTCGCAGGTGACGTGTTACGCGTGGAGCGGTCTGTCTCCGCGAACCAGCCCATCAAATCACACTCCAAACGCATTAGGTATACACGCGGTAGTATAGGGACCAGCTACTCACAAAGATGGATTTCAATACCCTGAAGTGCCGTCCCGTCCAGAAGAACGGAAGAGGCGACCAGAATCTGCAGCAATAGCAACGCTGCTCCCGCAGCCGCCGTTGAGAATCCGAATGTGGCGCAGCAAGTGTTCCAGGCTATTGAGCGCTGTAGTCACTGGCTATACCGATCAAATGTTTGCGGTCCCTACTTCGGAAGGTGCGCAGATTCATGATGAATCGTACGCTGCTGACAATGCAGACGGCAAATGATGTTGGGAGTTCACGTATCCCCAAAGCCGAGTCAAGTCGAGGAGCCTTATGGCTTTGGCTGCTCCCCCTTTGCGTGTGTCAGGTTTTGTCCTTGTCGGCCCACGGTCTGAACCCCGCCACTCGAATCTCGCAGTTCGGTCACACACCCTGGCGGTCGGACGACGGTATCTTTGGCGGTACACCGGCTGCCGTCGCGCAGACACGTGACGGATATTTGTGGATTGGTACCAGCAACGGCTTGGTCCGCTTCGACGGAGTCAGGTTCGTGCCGTTTCATCCGCCGTCAGGCAAGAACCTCGCCTCACCGAACATCTTTATGCTGCTGGCCGGAAAAGATGGAAGTTTATGGATTGGAACGCAGCTCGCCTTGGAGCGTTGGAAGGATGGCGAACTTACCACCTATACAAATTCCGGCGGAGTGGTGAAAGCTATCGTTGAAGCACCCGATGGCACTATCTGGGCCACCGAGGCTGGTGGCACGGCGAAGGCAGGCGGTCCCGTCTGTCGCGTGCAGGGGTTGAGACTGCGATGCTATGGAACTGACGAAGGCCTCTACAGGCCAGATGCGCAGGTGATGACGCTATCGCCGGGCGGAGAGCTGTGGGTCGACTCAGGATTCGACCTCGAGGCGTGGAGGCCAGGTGGTGGACGCAAAGTGCCTATCGCGGGAATGGATCCGAAGTATCCTTTTCCTTCAATTGATGCTTTGGTAGCCGACCCGGACGGGTCCATCTGGATAGGCATAGGCCGCAAGGGTGTCGGTGGTGGTCTTCAACACATGATCGGCGATAAATCGCAACCGCTGATCCTGCCGGGCTTCGACAGCAGCGACCTGCAAGTGAACAGCCTGTACCGCGACCGCGAAGGAGCGCTTTGGATCGGTACCATGGCTCAGGGCGTCTACCGGCTCTACGGCAACCACGTCGATAACTTCCGCGCAACGGACGGGCTATCTGGCGACTATGTGGTCGACGTTCGCGAGGATAACGAAGGTGACATCTGGGTCCTTACCACCAAGGGACTCGATCGATTCAGAGACCTTCCTGTTACTTCGTTCTCGACCGCTCAGGGTCTCGCATCTGGAGCGGTTAGAACCGTCGTGGCAGCGAGGGACGGTACGATCTGGGCTGGAGCCGATAGCTTCCTTGAACAGATTCGAAATGGCAAGGTCACCTCTATCGACAGGAGCAGAGGACTCCCGGGCGCAGATGTGGCGTCCATGTTCGAAGACCATCTTGGGCGTTTGTGGTTAGGTGTAGACAATTCGGTCTTCGTATACTCGGGGAACAAGTTTACAGAAGTGAGAAAGGCCGACGGCCAACCGATAGGGCCCGTACAGGAGGTATCTGAGGACACTGACGGAGTCATGTGGGCGAAGATCTCGGGACCGCAGCATACAGATCTCTACCGTTGGAAGAGCACCGAGGCACCTACTCAAATTGCGTTGCCCGGCTCCCAAATTGCTACCGCGCTCAAAGCGGATCCAGCCGGCGGTATGTGGGTCGCTACGCGCAGCGGTGGCTTAGCCTTGTACCGGAAGGGCGAGTGGAAGACGGTTCCCGCCGGCCGAAGCCCGGATTCGCCTCGGATCCGAGAACTGGCTATCACCGAGGAGGACGATCTCCTGGGAGCCGCCTCGGATGGTGTGATCGGCTGGCGTAAAGGAAAGCCGCAGAAACTTGGCACGGCCAACGGATTGCCATGCCTGGGGATTTACTCCATCGTTCTCGATAGACAGCAGACTCTCTGGGTGTTCTCACAGTGCGGACTGGTGTCGATCGCTAAGTCGGAACTGCAGCGCTGGTGGCGAGATCCTGACTCGAAACTCAAGGTGGGCATGCTTGACGTTCTCGACGGAGCCCACCCGATGATCACGTCATTGAATCCAAAGAATGCCACGTTGGCTGATGGGAAAATCTGGTTTGCGAACAGTTTCGAGTTGCAACAGTTCGACCCGTTGCACGTGGTCCATAATTCGGTGCTTCCTCCGGTCCACATTGAGGCGGTGATCGCTGACCGGCGAGAATACGACTTGAAACCGGGTCTCAAACTCCCGGCCCTGACCCGCGACATGGAAATCGACTACACCGCTTTGAGCTTTCCCATTCCGCAGCGCGTGCAGTTTCGTTACAGGCTCGACGGTTGGGACACTGACTGGCAGGATGCTGCAACGCGACGGCAGGTCTTCTACACGAATTTGCGGCCGGGGACTTACACGTTCCATGTGATCGCGTGCAACAACGACGGACTCTGGAACGACACGGGAGCCACCGTCATGTTTTCCATCCTGCCGGCCTTCTATCAAACACCCTGGTTCCGCTTGCTCAGCGGCGCAGCGGTCCTTGGCACGCTCTGGATGTTCTACCTCATTCGATTGAACCAGATCACTGGCCAGCTTCAACAGCGGCTGGGTGCTCGAATGGAAGAACGCGAAAGAATTGCTCGCGAGCTACATGACACCCTGTTGCAGGGTGTCCAGGGATTAATGCTACGTTTTCAGGCGGCCATGAAAGGCCTGCCTGAACGAGAGCCGGCTCGCCAGATGATGGAGCAAGTACTTGATCGTGCCGATGAGGTTCTGCTTGAGGGAAGGCAACGGGTCCGAGACCTTCGCGCCGAAGGTGTGGCGGAAGCAGATCTTCCCGACAGACTAAGCCACTGTGCGAAGGAACTCGCAGAAACCTGCCCCATCGCATTCAACCTCATTGTTTCGGGCATACCGCGGATACTCGATCCTATCGTGCACAACGAGGTCTATCAGATAGCCCGCGAAGCGCTTACAAACGCATTCCACCACTCGAATGGAACCCGGATTCTAGCGGAGATCACCTACGACCAGACTAGTCTTCGAGTGGTGGTCCGTGACGACGGGCGCGGCATCGAGGAAGAGATTCTTGGCCAGGGACGCGCCGGCCATTGGGGGCTGTCTGGAATGCGGGAACGAGGGGATAAGGTTGGAGCGAAACTGAACGTCAGTAGCCACGTCGGCAAAGGTACCGAGATTGAACTGGTGATTCCCGCAAGGCTGGCGTATCGCCGCAGTTCTCGGCGTCCCCTGCGCCGGGTTCCCCGTTCATGGACGTTGTTTGTCCGTGAGCGGGGTTTGCGGAGTGGTGAACATGACTGAGAGTCCGGGCACCCTCATCCCGCTCATGACGATGGAACAGTCATGAACGGGGCACCCTTTGTGTTTCGGGCCACCCGCCGCGGATGCGGTGGTGGGCTTTGCTCTGGCCCGCGTGATCGCCAAATACCTGACGGACATCCATCAGCCGGGTGCACTCGCGTTTATTCGCTCGGCTGTGGTCATTCTGGGTCCAGCTGTGATTGCTTCCGCTGTTCCCGCGGCGCGTGCCGCAAGAGTGAACGCTGTGGAAGCGTTGCGTGCGGAGTAGCTCGCGGATTCGACGGCTCATCCGGCAGCCGCGCAGTGGTATCAAACTGTCGGATGGGATGTTACTACTCCAGCAATTTCTTCTGGCATATCGAAGTCGGACTGAGCGGGCAATTCGACCATTTGCGAATCTCCGCTAAAGCCGAAGTCAGGAGACTTGGTGAGCCCGTGCCTGACGATAGTCAGCGGGGCCGACAAGATGAGAATCTTTCCATCGCGCAACACGCTAAAGTGCAACGGTGCGCCCACAGGAAATCGAGGTATCAAAATGTCGCTGCGGCGAACCCGACCCGCATTTCTTCCGTTGATGTTCAGCAGAAGGTCGTCTTTCTGCAGGCCAGCGGTCGCGGCGGCCGTGTTGTCGCGGATGGACGCGATCTTTACTGCCATCACCAGGCGTTTCAGGGGCTGGTGTAACATCTCCGGCGTCAGCTCCACCTCCACAGGCTCCATGCTGGCACCCCATCGGGGCACGTTTCCTTTCAGCAGGCCCGCTGAGCGAATGACGGGGCCAGTGGCGTAATAGAGCGCTCCGCCGCGAACAAACTCAACATCGACGTTTAAGCCGGTAGTGCGCGCGTTGAAGATGGCGTTCAGCTTCTCCTCGCTGTCGGTTCGTTGGCCATCCATCGCAAGGATGACATCACCGGCCCTTAGATCCAGGGCTTCCGCAGTGTACTCCTGCAGCAGGCTAACCTTACGAAACGTGCTGCCTGCAGCCACGAGCCGTACGCCTCTGTACTTGCCGGCGTCTCTCGTAACCGGTTGATTGTGCGCCACAGACGCTACGCTCGGAGGGACGGCTGGAGGCATTTCCACCGGAGTGGTCTGCGCTCGGAGCGCAACGCTACACAAGAAAACGGCGCTCCACAGGATACGACGCATCGCGCAGGTGTTCATGATCACTTTGCCTTTGCAGGAATATGGATATCGTAGTGCAACAATTATAGGGCGGGAGTATAGAGGAGGTCGGTCGTATCCCGATCACCCGATGCGAGGTACAGGAAGACATTCCGGCCTAAACTTGATGGACGGTAGACCAACAACCGGACTACAGCAAGTGTTGGGCACAATGCCTTGGCGACTGTGGTGGACCCATGTCACGGATCGCATTCGGAATAGAACGCTTCAAGCGTCCAATGGTCTTGTATATCGTTGGCTCTGAGAAGCCGGAGCAACGGACTGTGAATCTGGAAGAAGCGAAATCACTATCGTCATTGAAACCGCGAACGAGAGGTTAAGCGGAGCCACTTTCGACATGTGGGGATTGGCTTTCCTGCCAATCTCTAGCCTGAAGAACGAACGCTGAAGAACGGAGGGCGCCTGATTGGCAGGAACGGAATGGATCAGAAGTTCCAGACGCATGACGATAAGGGGAGACTCGTGCTGTCGCATGTACTCAAATACGAGTACTGAAAACCAGGGCGCGTTCCCGCGTTCTAAGTGGTTGATCGGCAATGCTTACTCTCAGAGTGAGCGAAATCATGATAAGGGGTCTCCTTCGATGTAGCTCCTATCTTGAAAAAGCAAATAGGTATCCATAACCGCCGTTCTCGTCAATTTGCGATTCCTGACGAAAAGCGGATTTGTCGGTAGCAATGTCGGGGATCCTGCAATGTGCCGTAGGGCAGCACTTCAATTGATCCACTCAGGTCTCCCTGTATGGCTTTCGAACCTTACTTCCTCCGCCGCCGCGGTCTGCCTGATCTACCGGCATTTTCAAGTATGCTGTCCAGCAATCCCGGGAAACTTGCGTCCAGGCGTTTCCTCTCGATGTAATTCACCAGACTTGAGCCACGTTTCTCAAAGCCGAGAATACCACTCGTGCGAAGTACGTTGAAGTGGTGGGACATGGTTGACTTCGGCTTGTCGATGCCGAAGGCTCCACACGCTTTGTCGGGTGTTTCATCGAGCTGTCGGACGATCTTTAAACGGACCGGGTCCGCAAAAGCTTGAAGCACTTGGGCTAGAGAGAGCAGGCTGTTGTCAGCTTCGACGGGCTTCTTGTCGATACCCATTCTTTGTTTATACCCTGTTGTGTTCGAAAAAAATAGAACAATAATGCATCCTCGCGTCTGATCTGAATGTCTCATTCATGTTCGAATAGAGTCGAACACCCGGAGGTTCTTATGTTTATCCGACGCAGCCTGATGGCTCTCTCCTGTTCCTTTGGTCTCATGTTCTCGCCTTTGTATGGGCAAAAAAACAATAAGGCTACCGACATTGGACGAGAGAACGCTCAGTTGGCACAGCGCGCTGGTGTTTGGGATGTCAAAGAAACCGTTTGGGATTCGCCCGGTGCTGTGCCGACAACCACAACATGGGTAGCGGAGCGGAGGATGGTTGGAGAATTTCTTGAGGAAGTCCTAGAGCCTGCCGTTGGTGCGCCGGCCTCGCAAATTCAGCGGATTGATTACCTGAGCTACCACCGCATCGAAGGACGCTGGAAGTACGTTTCGATGGATACCCGGGCTTCGGTAGGAATGATGCCCGCATCGAGCGCGGATCGCGGTGACATCGCCAATATACGTATTGTGTTCGAGCCCTTTGCCATTCCAATGGTAGGCTCAAAAGCCGGTCAACTTCTCTCGATGCAGGAAGTGATCCGGCAAATGGATGCCAACCACGACGAGAAAGACCAGTACTTCAATCTTGCGGATGGCAATGGAAATAGTTGGCTGAAGCACAAGTATGAATATGTGCGAAGGCCGGCGAATTGAGGATTAGTGGCGAGAAGCAGACTTATCAGGATGAATGTGCTTGAGAACTCGAACGTAGCGCGCCAGTGCGGCTACGAAACCGTTTAGCAATGGTCATAACCAGGAACAAGACGAGTGCGGTTTGTAGATAAGCCAAGATGAAAGCAGCAATCATTGCCGCTCTTCCTATTCCGAATAACCGTTCAATCACCCAAAAGCCGATGAGATGAAAGAACGCCCACTCGTATGCTAAGAGTCTTGGAAAGATGCCAGCCGGGAAAGGTCCTGGGTCGAGAATCATGCCGCAAAGAGAAACGTTGCCTGCTTCGATCGGCAAGGCCAAGAGCAATGCGATAGCAACTCGCCGCCACGCTGTCATCCTCAACCTCTCTTCAAGAATAATAGTAATCCGTGAAAGATCAGTAGCGACAAACGCGCTTCGCGTCGGTTGATTGTGGATCTCCGACAAAAAGTCAGCCTTCGCAAACCGGCCACGGGTTCCAAGTCACCTCATTTTCTTAATCCCATTCGAAAAGGATGGGCGCATCGACCTTCAACACATTGTGAACGGGGCAGGCGTGGGCGGCTTCTTCTAGCTTGCGGCGTTGCCGTTCCTTCAGGACGGCAGGGACCCGGATTGTGACAGCAATCTTCCTGATGCGGCGAGGTGCGTTTTGCCATCTCCTTCTCAACGTGGGCAGTTAGGCGCGCTTTGCCGAGCAGATATACGGTTGCGCGAACTCTGTAGTGAGTAAGCGCTTTTTTCGTGTTTTCTTCGCGTAGTATCCGTAAAATTTTGCTGTAGCGAGTGTCCCGTAGCTTGAATGCGGGCGCTTCCTGACACCAAATATTGACCCCGAATGGAGAAGCGATGAGCAATAGGTTCCTGCGACTGGTGTGGGGTTTGAAGACCTGTGGCAATCCATCGCAACGGCTGCTGCTGGCTGCGCTGGCGGACCATGCCGACGACACAGGAACATGCTGGCCCAGCGAAGAACTTCTGTGCGCTGAAACAGAGTTGGGGGTGAGCACCGTTCGCCGCGGCCTCAATGCTTTGGCGGCACGCGGTTTGATCGAGATTCACCGCAAGGCTGTCGGGATGCTTCACAGAAACAACCTCTACATGCTCAACGGCGCTCGTCTACAGACAGAACAACGCACACCGGTCACAGTGGCCGCTGTACGGCCTTCCACAGCGGTCACCATGACCGCTGTACACCGGTCAAATGAGACATCCACACCGGTCACCATGACCGGTGCATTAGAACCCCCATTAACCCCCAATAGAACCATAAGACCTCTTCGTGTTGTTTCTAAGAAAGACAAGCGCGAGGCGAAGGAAGTTCCTCCGTTTGAACTGGCAGCTTTCCTGTCCAGAGGTGCATGGGAGAACTTCGAGCAGCACCGCATTCGCAAGGGAGTGCCGATGGACGACTTCACGCGCTGGCAGGTACAGGCGCGGTTGGAACGCTTCCATGCCGACGGACAGGACACCGATGAAATCATCGAGAACGCGATCGTCAGCAACTGGACCGGTGTGTTCCCGCTGAAGTCCTCCACAACGCGGTTCGCGGACCGAGGGGTAACACGGCCCATTTTGGCAATCGACAAACTACGGAGAACAGCATGATGCACGACAGACGCAGTAACAGACGGTCCTGATGCCTCTCCACGTGGCTAACCAATTCAGACCTGAAATACTCAGAGTTTTACTGAGAAGTTTGTGCAGGTTCTGAGAAACGCGATGCATTATCACTTGTGAGGAGTACAGGGCTTGCCTTCCGGTCGGCCCTACAAGCGCCTATATGCCCCGAAACAACGAGGAACGTGCTGTCGGACCAGGTTCGCCGCAACTTGGCGGAGCGGTCCTTGCGCTGCTGGCGCTGGCGATTTTCATCAATTACGTCGACCGGGGAAACCTCGCGACCGCCGCGCCCCTGATCAAGAGCGAACTGCGGCTCACGAACGTGCAGTACGGCTTGCTGGTATCCGCATTCTTCTGGATCTATACGCCGGGGCAGATCATGGCTTCCTGGATGGTGCGGAAGATCAATGCCTACCGCACGCTTACGCTTGGCCTTGCGGTGTGGTCGGTGGCGACCGTCGCAGCGGGCTTTGCCGGCGGGTTCGTGAGTCTGTTGCTGTGCCGCGTGCTGCTTGGCGTGGGTGAGGCCGCCGGGTTCCCGGCAAGCTCGAAATTGCTGGCGCAGAACCTGAAGCCTGAGCACTTTGGCAAGGCCAACGGATTGGTCGGTTCCGGTATTTATCTTGGGCCCGCCGTGGGTACGTTTCTGGGCGGGCTGCTCATCGCGCACACCGGATGGCGTCTTCTGTTCATCGGGTTCGGGGCGATCTCTCTGCTGTGGCTGATCCCGTGGATGCTGCAAGCGCGTGCGTCGTCCGAAAAGGCGCCCGCCGGTATCGATGTCACGGAGCCGCCGTTCCGCGAGCTGTTGTCGAAACGCCAGCTATGGGGCGCGAGTATCGGTCATTTCTGCGCGAACTACCCGTTCTACATGGTGCTTTCATGGCTACCGCTGTATCTGGTGAAGTCGCAGGGCTACTCCATCGCCGCGATGGCCCAGCTCTGCGGTGTCGTCTATTTGCTGGCAGCCATCGTTTGCTTCGGCACCGGCCTGCTTGCCGATGGGTGGATCGCCCGCGGTGGCGGCGTCAGCCGGGTGCGTCTGACGATGATCTGTTCTCTCCATCTCATCTGGGTGATTTGCATGACGGCCTGCGGGTTTGGCGGCGCGCGCATGGCGATTGCGGGGCTTCTGCTTTCTTCGGTGGCCATGGGGCTGGGAGGCGGCAACCTCTACGCCATCGCCCAGACGCTCGCCGGCCCGCGCGCTTCGAGCGAGTGGGTCGGTGTGCAGAATGCCATTGGCAATCTGGCGGGCATTCTGGCCCCGATCATCACTGGTGCGCTGATCGATTTCACGGGACGGTACAACGCGGGGTTTCTCGCGGCGGGTGCGATAGCCCTTGCCGGCGCGGGAGCATGGCTGCTGCTGGTGCGGCGCGTTGCGCCGATCAATTGGGCTGCCAGTGAGTAAACAAGGCGTCTGAATCTGCCAGGCCAGAGCGCCTGAGGACGTCGATGAACCCTTCCGCCTTCAGCGCAGGGTTGTGTTCAGAGACGATCATGATTCCCTCCCCAGCGCTGCCGCGAACCCCTGCCGCCAATCGGGATAGGCCGGGTTCCAGTGCAGCACACGCTTTGCCTTGGCATTCGAAGCACCGCGAGCCTGGGTCATCAGGTACACGCCGCTTGCTCCAACGAATAGTTTGGCGATCCACGCGGGAACGCCTCTCGGTTGTTTTGCGTGGAGAATTCCTGCCATGCCGGTCAGCCACTCGCGAACGCTTGCGGGATGGTCGTCGGTAACGTGGTAGATCCCGGCCGGGGCGCTCTCGATGGCGATGCGTGTTGCTTCCGCCGCATCGTCGATGTGGATCAGCGACCATATCGCTGTGCCTCCGCCAACGAGAGGCAGGCCGCGTTTTCGCACCGCCTGGGTGGTGTCCCCGTCTACGTCGAAGGAGGTTCCGGGGCCGTAGAAAAATCCATAACGAAGCACAACACCAGCGGGCGACTGCGAAGAGACAACCATCTCCTCCATCTGCCGCATGGCATTCTGTGATTCCTGCATGGATGCAGGAAGATCCTCCGCGAAAGGTGTTTCCTCAGGGTTGGCTGGTGCCTCGCCTCGTTGCAGAGGCCATCCTGCAAAGCTCTGCACGACGATTCGCCGGGCGCCACTCGCTTTCGCCGCTTCGAGCAGGTACGACGTTCCATCCCTGCGCAATCTGTTGGTTAAATCAAACTCCCGGTCGAAGTTTTTGTAGTCGCGGAGGTTCGCCAGCGCCGTCATTTGATTGACCACAACATCGGCGTGGGCGGCCTTGACCGCTGCAAGCACAGAGTCGCGATTGAGCCCATCCATCAGGACAGGCTCCACTCCCATCCGCTCCAGTTGTTGCAATCCCTCCGCCTTGCTCGATGTACCCGCGACACTGTGACCACACGCCAGCAGTTTTGGCACAAGGCTCCTGCCCAGGACGCCTGTTGCTCCAGCAATAAAGATTCGCATCGTTCCAGTCCTCCTTACCCACATACGACGAAGAGCCTGGTTGCTTTGTGACAGGGCAGAGTGACTCCGCCGCGTCCGGACTTAAAATCAGAAATATTCCTGGGCGGCATGAAATCTGTCACAAATGCCGCGTCTCAAACGTCATTCCTGTAGTGGACAGAGCGTGATGAGGCCGCCGGGAGAGGATGTGGTCGTCGACTTCCAGATCAGCAACGAACTTGCGACAGCGTTGCGCCAGACGGCGTTTCCTCTGGTGTATCGCATGGTCGGCAGTGTGTCCGAGACGGAAGATATTGTGCAGGAAGGCCTGTTGCGCATGGAGGTCGCGACACGGCAAGGGACCTCCGTTGAAAATCCCCACGCGTTTTTTGTCTCCGTGACAACGCGCCTCGCCATCGACCATCTGCGGTCAGCCCGCCACAAGCGCGAACTCTATCCGGGTGAATGGCTGCCCGAACCGGTCTTGCAGACCGGCCATGGCGAGACAGTGCAGGAGAGCGTTGAGATGGCCGAGTCCCTTTCGCTGGCGTTCCTGGTCCTGCTGGAAACTCTCTCTCCGCTGGAGCGGGCGGTGTTCCTGCTGCGCCAGGTGTTCGATTACGACTATGCCGAGATCGCGCCGATCGTCGGTAAGTCGGAATTGAATTGCAGGCAGATATTTTCGCGCGCCAAGAAGCACATTGCTGCCCGGCGTCCGCGCTTTGAACCCTCGAAAGAAGAGCGCGAACGATTGGCGCATCAGTTTTTTTCTACCTGCAAGGCGGGCGCGCTGCCGGAGCTGGAAGCGATGCTGGCCGACGACGTCGAGTTTCATGGAGATGGCGGCGGTGTGGCCGCAGCCGTTGCCCACCCGGTCGTGGGCGCCAGCCGGGTGGCCCGACTGATGCTCGGGTTATTGACGAAGGCCGCATCGTACCGCCTGCAGCTTGTCGAATCGCCCGTCAATGGCCAGCCTGGCCTTCTGATCAAGACACCGGACGGCGCGCTGATCAGCATCATGTCGTTACAGATATTCGACGGCAGGATCGTTGCCGTGCATTCGATCGTCAATCCGGACAAACTGCATCACGTGGGCGAAGTATCGGATGCAGCACGATTGAAGAAAAGACCCGCTGGGGAGTAAGGCTGAAACTTGTTCACTTAGGAAGCCTCTGATTCATCGAAAACAGCGCGGAGGCGTTGACCGCACCTTGGGAAACGCTTAGAATAAAGATCGCAGGGGTGCGGCTTATGGCTGTGTACCCGACAAGCCAATGGCCTGCATCCTGGCTTGGCATTCCAAGAGTCCCGCACAGTTCGGGTTATAGAAAAGAGTTCTGATGGCAAATCATGTATCGTCCCTGAAGCGCGCTCGCCAGACCGTCACGAAGACGGCCGTCAACCGCGCCAACAAATCCAAGCTGCGCGGCAGCCTGCGCGCCATGCGCGAGGCCATTGCCGGTGGAGATCACGGCGCGGCGACCACCGCATATCGCGCGACCGCTTCCATTCTGGACAAGTCCGTGCAGAAGGGTGTTCTGCATAAGAACACTGCCAGCCGCTACAAGAGCCGCCTGAATGCTCGCGTGAAGGCTGTGGCCCCGGCGAAGGCTGCGTAAGAATTTTAGTTTGGCGAGGCCGGCCCTTCGGGGTCGGCCTTTGCTTTTGGGGTGGGCTGTGTTCACCATCGCCTCGGAAAAGAAAAGCGAACGCAAAGGACGCAACGGACGCAAAGGTTCGCTACGGCATCCGTGGCGCCCCCCTTTGCGTCCTCGGCCCTAAAACCAAACCAGACCATTAGCTGAAGGTGAACTGCTTTAATGCGTGATGGCGTGGTCGGCTGGGATATTTTCGCCCGACCAGATGCGTTTCTGGGTCCAGGGGGCGGCGGGGGCCGTCCAGAAGGGGTCGCGGGGCGGAAGACCGAGGTGCAGCATCCCTACCGCACAGAGGTAGAGGCTGCCGGTGGAAATGTACGGTTCGCCGCGGGCGGGTTGGTGGCCGACGGTGCCGATGCGCAGCCAGCCGAGTTCGTCGAAGGTGTGGGGCGCTTCGATCATGCGGCGGATGACGGCGGTGAGCGCGGAGCGGGCCTGACCTGGCGAGACGGTGTCCGGAAGCTGATGCAGCAGGGCAACGGCGGAAAGGTCCTGCATAGCGCCGAAACGGTACGTGCTGGAGCGGCCGATGACGGGGAAAGTGCCTTCGGGCGAGATGAGTTCTTCTTCGATCTGAGCGTAGCGGCGGGCACGCTCGAGGATGACGGGAGCGTTGCTCGCGAGCGGCGAGTGCTTGTGCTCGGCGACGGACATGATGTCGAGGAGCATAGGCTGGATGACAAAGGCGTTGTAGTAGTCCCAGTGGAAGGTGGGCCCGTCGCCGTAGACACCGTCGCCCTTGTACCAGGCCATGTGTTTGGTGACGGCGGATTCAATGGTGGCCTGATTGCAGTCGCCCGTGAACTGCCAGAGCGCAGCTTCGATGGTGGCGGAGAAGAGGACCCAGTTGTTGTCTCCGGGCGTGACGGTGCGGGTGGCCTTAAAGGCGGCGATGACGTTGGCTCGGTCGGTGGCGGCGAGTCCGTCCCATAGGTGGTGCGGCGCACGCAGCAGGGCCTGGGCGAGGAAAGCGGCGTCGACCAGGCGCTGGTTGCCGTGGGTGAAGTTCATGTAGTCGTGGCTGGTGGGATCGACAGCGTGGTGGATGCCGCGGCGGACAAGGTCGATATAGTGCTCGCGGAGCTTGCCTTCAGGGGTGGCGTCGGGGCCAAGTTCTAGCCAGGGGGCCATGCCGTCGAGGAGACGCCCGACGGCTTCGAGATGGGTGAATTCGGCGCGGTCCTTACCGCCTTCGACAGGCATGAAGTCGTGGAGGTGGTCTTGGGCAAGAGCGGAGAGGACGGGGTCGGCGATGCGGCGCATGACGCCGATGGTATAGGCGCGGTCGAGAGCGCCGTCGTTGTGGGCGCGGGCGAGGTTGTGCTGGGCGTGGAGGGCGGGGACGAGACCTAGAGCGAGGAGAACGGCGGCGAAGCGATGCATGGCGGAAAGGGTATCACTGGCTGTTGAGGCTCGGCAGACATAAGAACAAGCAACAGCTTTAACGCAAAGGACGCGAAGGGAGCCAAGTTTCGCAAAGGGAGCCGTGGCGAAACGTGGCGCTTTTCTTTGCGCACTTTGCGTTAACGGCTTTTTCGCCTGGTGCGGCGTTACGGCTTGAGGTAAGCGGCGAGCGGGGAGTGGATGTTGCGTAGCGCGGTCGCCACGTCGCGCGCGTTGAGGGCGGCGCCTTCGGCGCTGGTGTGGGTGTGGTCGATGGGGAAGAGGGTAGCTGTTTTTTCGGGGCCAAAGGCCTGCAGGCGGTCTGCTTCGATGGTGGCCATGTCGGCGATCGGGACATGTTGGGCGGCGGCGACCTCGTACTCGAAGTCGCGGTAGCCCATGTCGCGCTCGATCTGGCCGTCCTTCCAGATGTTGCGGATGGTGCAGGTCAGCAGGATGGGAGTGGCGCCTTTGGCGCGGGTGTCCGCGATGTATTTGCGCAGGTACCAGCCGTAGGTGTGAACGGTTTCCGTCTTGCCGGCCAGCGGCCCGGTGGTTTGAGGGACGTCCTGGGTTTCGTCGCCGATGCCTTTGAGCGTGCCGCGGGGTTTGGCGCCGCCGAGGTCTCCACCGTCGTTGTGGCCCATCTGGATGAGGACGAAGTCTCCCGGTTTCATCTCAGCGAGCACGCGGTCCCAGCGGCCTTCGTTGATGTAGGTACGGGAGCTGCGGCCGGCCATGGCGCGGTTGGCGACGTTAATGCGGGCGGTGTCGAACAGCGGAGCGAAGTGGTCGCCCCAGCCGAGGTCGGCGCCGTTGCGCGCGGTGGAGTCGCCGACGACAAAGACGGTCGGCAGAGCGGGGTTGAGCGTCGCGTCCGTGGGGACGGCGGTTTGAGGAGGTGCGTCGGGGGTGGCAGGCTTCTGGGCGTGAAGGAAGGGCGCGGAGAGGAGCAGGAAGGATGCGGCGAGGAGGCGGAGGCTCGGCATACGGTTAGGGTATACCTCAACATCGACTGGCTGTAGATGGTAGATGGATGTACGGCTGTGGTCGTCGACGGAAGAAGGCGGGTTGATTTTGAGCTACGAGCTTCGAGCTGCCAGCAAGGCGGATTTTGGGCCTGGCGGGCAGGAGGAGGGTGTATCAGTTTAGGATGGGCGTGTTCGGTAGGAATTACGAAAGGGAATGATGATCGGTTGGAATTTGAAGCGGGTGGGGGTTGCAGTCGCGCTCTTGGTTGTATCGGTGGCGGCGGGCGCGCAGAGTTCGTGGACGGTGAAGCCGGAGTGGGTAAGGGCGCATGAGGAGTTTCTGGCCAGCGATGCGATGGGTGGGCGGCAGAGCGCGTCGCGTTGGGAAGAGATCACGGCGAATTACGTGGCGTCGGAGTTTATAGCCTATGGCTTGAAGACAGCGCCGGGGATGTCGGGGTACATCCAGAGCGCGGACGTTGACATGTATATTGCCCCGAATGGCCGGCAGCGGCTGCATCTGGTGGATGCTCCGTCGAAGACCTCGCGGAAGACGTTCAATGCCATCGGTTATTTGCAGGGCACCGACCCGGCGGCGGGGACGATATTGCTGACGGCGCACCTGGACCATCTGGGGACGTCCGACGCGACGGATGG
>Ga0070679_100001066_pt1 | contig 23946 bp, 17 predicted proteins | sample KBSC63BmetaG_FD_65652 | JGI IMG/M metagenome (GOLD analysis project Ga0070679, IMG submission 65652) | Corn rhizosphere microbial communities from Kellogg Biological Station, Michigan, USA - KBS C6-3B metaG | ecosystem: Host-associated > Plants > Roots > Rhizosphere | place: USA: Michigan... | reverse complement strand
TCCGGGCTTGAACCAAGGTCAACCGTGGCGGTCCCAGCGCCGCAGCGCCGGCCCCGGGTCGATCGGCCTGCCTTCGACATGGATCTCGAAGTGGAGGTGGCAGCCCACCGTGCGGGCGTTGCCGGTCGCGCCGACGGCGCCGATCCGCTGGCCGGTGAAGACCCGGTCGCCGCGCTCGACGCCGGCCGGCCGGCGCAGGTGGGCGTAGAAGTAGCTGCGGTGCTCGTTTTCGCCGTGGATCAGCAGGTAATTGCCGTAGAGGACCGGGTCAAAGCCGGCGCGCCGCACCCTCCCCCCACGCACGGAGACCAGCGGCGTCCCGCAGGAGGCGACGACGTCGAAGCCCTCATGGACGCGGCCCCCGCTCCGCGGCGCCCCGAACTCCCCGATCGCCCCCCGCGCCCAGTGCGGCCCGGCGACCGGAAATACATGCCCAAGAAACCTCGTACCACCGTCGGGCGTCTCCGCTGAGGCCGAGGCGGCCGCGAGAACGCCGGCAGTCAGCCACACGGCCGTCGCGGTAGGGGTGAAGCGTCTTGTACTTTTTGCGCGCCCCGCTCCGGGCGTCAGCCATCCCACAACCTGTCGCAAAAAATTAAGCGGAACCCCTACCGCGACGGCCGTGCGCTCAGTGATGCTCTATGACGCGGTCGACGAGGTTGTACTCCTTCGCCTCCTCCGCGCTCATGAAGTAATCGCGATCGGTGTCTTTGGTGATCTTGTCGAAGGGCTGGCCGGTGTGCTTGGCGAGGATCTCGTCGAGGCGACGGCGGGTGTCGATGATCTCTTTGGCGTGGATCTCGATGTCGGTCGCCTGGCCTTCGAAGCCGGAGGACACCTGGTGGATGAGGATCTTCGAGTTGGGCAGCGACATCCGCTTGCCCGCGGCGCCACCGGCCAGGAGCAGGGCGCCCATGCTCATCGCGATGCCGACGCAGATCGTCTGCACGTCGGGCTTGATGAACTGCATCGTGTCGTAGATCGCCAGGCCGGCGTAGACCGAGCCGCCGGGCGAGTTGATGTAGAGGCTGATGTCCTTGTCGGGGTCCTCGCTCTCGAGGTGCAGGAGCTGGGCCACGATCAGGTTGGCGATGTCCTCGGTGACCGGGGTGCCGAGGAAGACGATCCGCTCGCCCAGCAGGCGCGAGTAGATGTCGAAGGCACGCTCGCCGCGCGAGGTCTGCTCGACCACCATTGGAACCAGAGGGCTCATGAGCGGGACTCTATAGAAGCGCCACCGCCGCCCGCTGCCTTGACCACGTACATCGCACGATCGGCTGCAGCGAGGAGGTCCTCCACCGTGCCACCTTCGCCGTGGCCGAAGGTGGCGATGCCGATGCTGACCCCGAGCCGCACCTCGCGATCGCCGAACCTCAGGGGCTCGGCGGCGAGCGCGGCGACGAGCCTCTGCCCCGCGGCTTCAGCGCCGGCAGCGTCCGTCTCGGGCAGCAGCAGGGCGAACTCGTCGCCACCGAGGCGGGCGAGCAGCCCACCCTCGTCACGGCCGACGAGGTCGGTCTCGCGCAGGTTGGAGGCGAGGACGCGGGAGACAACGCGCAGCGCCTCGTCGCCGGCGGCGTGGCCGAACTCATCGTTGATCTGCTTGAAGCGGTCGAGGTCGGCGATCAGCAGCGCCCCGCTGCGCTTGTAGCGCCGCGCGTGGGCGAGCTGCGCCGCCAGCGCCACGTCGAAGCCGCGGCGGTTGAGCATCCCGGTCAGCGGGTCGCTGCGCGAGCGCAGCTCCAGCTCCTGCTCGAGCAGCTTGCGCTCGGTCACGTCGCGGGCGACGGCGTAGATCAGCTCTTCGTCGGGGACGCCGACCGAGGTCCACTCGATCCAGTGCACGTCGCCGTCCTTGTCGAGGTAGCGGTTCTGGAAGTGCACGGTGGCGGGGCCGCCGTCGGAGATCTCCCCCGTCTCGACGTCAGTGTCGCCGCGATCGTCGGGGTGGACGAACTCGACGAAGGGCCGGCCGAGCAGCTCGCGGCGGCTGTAGCCGAGCGTCCTTTCAAAGGCCGGGTTGACCCGCTTGAAGTAGCCGTCGAAGCCGGCGACGCAGATCATGTCCCGCGAGAGCTCGAAGAAGCGGGTGCTTTCTGCCTCCAGCGAGCGCAGGACTTCGGCAAAGCGGCCGGCCAGGGCACCGATGAAGAGGAAGGCGACGGCCCGGTTGACGTAGCCGAAGGCGCTGATTGGCTGCTCGACGATCAGGACCGAGGCCGTGGAGAGGGCGAAGGCGACCGCGCCGGCCAGGGCACCGCCGCGGATCCCGAGCGAGATCGCGACGAGGACCACCGGGATCACGTAGAGGAAGCTGATCGCGTCGGCGAGCGTGCCGACCGTCGTGCGCACGACGAAGATGGCGATGAAGAGGACGGCCGCGGCGGCGATCGCCTCGCGGCGCCTTCCGTCTATCAACCGGGCGAGCACCTAAGCGGCCTTCGGCGGCCCCGGACCGCCTCCTGCCGCTGCAAGCTGGTCAAGTTTTTTGCTCTATGCCGCGCCGGCCGCGGAGCCGGGGGTGGGCAGAGCGTCCACAAGCTCCGGGGGCAGGCGCCGGCTCGCATCCCAGATCTCGAAACCCATCAGATGACCGTTATCAGGATCCCGGTCGACGAGCCCCCACTCGTACTCCTGACTGACGGCATCACCGCGCTGCAACACGATCAGAGCGATATCGACATCCGGGTCATAATGGGCACGCATCGCCTCATGAGAGTAGCGTCCGAGGGGTTCTCGTTTCATAGCGGCCAAACGCTCACAATCCGGGCTGCACTTCGGCCTGCGTCATGAGGATGGTCATAGACCACGACGATTCTCCGGCCGTCGGGAACAAACTTAAGCCGTTACAGGTGCGAATTCACCCCTAGCTGTCGTCGCCCGGGGTCCAGAGCTCGGAGGGTTTCCCCTCCTCCTCTTTCTCCGGTGTCCAGATTTTCTCGCGGGCTTCGGCCTGCTCGAGCGGGATTGGTTTGGCCGACTCGGCAAGGAGGTCGATTGCCTTGCGGACGGCGATGTCCTCGCGGACCATCGCGTCGCGGCCGTTCTCGCGCAGGCGGGCGAGGAGCTTCTCGGGGGTGGTGCGCTCGTGTTCGGCGGTGTGGGCGAGGGCCTCGACCATCTCCTCGTCGGAGACCTCGATCGCCTCGGCCTCGGCGATCGCCGCCAGTACCGCCTCGCGCTTGAGCTCGCGCTCGGCGTCGGGCTTTGACTCCTCGAGCAGCTCCTCGCGCGTTTTACCCTGCATCTGCAGGTAGGCATTGGGGTCCATGCCGCGGGCGGCGAGCTGGCGCTCGACCCGGTCCCAGCGCTCCTCGGCGCGGGCCTGCACGAGGGCGTCTGGCATCTCGATGGTGGCGGCGTCGACGGCGGCATCGACGGCGGCGACGCGGAAGTCCTGCTCGGCGCGCTCGTCAACCGCTTCTGAGACTCGCCTGGCGATGTCGGCGCGCAACTCCTCGAGGGTGTCGAACTCCGAGGCCTCGGAGGCAAAGTCGTCGTCGAGCTCAGGCAGGACCTTTTCCCGCACCTCCTTGACCTCGACGGTGAAGACCGCGTCCTCGCCGGCCAGCTCCTCCGCTTGGTAGTCCTCGGGGAAGGTGACCTCGACCTTGCGCTCTTCGCCCGCTTCGGCGCCGGCGAGCTGCTCCTCGAAGCCCTCGATCAGCTGACCGCCGCCGAGCTCCAAGAGGTAGTCGGAGGCCTTGCCGCCCTCGAAGGCCTTGCCGTCGCGCAGGCCCTCGAAGTCGACCAGCAGCACGTCGCCGTCGGCGGCGGCGCGCTCGACCGGCTCCAGCTTGGCGAACCCTTCGCGGATGCGCTCGACCTCGCGGTCGACGATCTCGTCGGTCGGCTCGGCCTCGGCCCTGCCGACCTCGAGGCCCTTGTAGGTGCCGAGCTTCGCCGGCGGGCGCACGCCGATCTCGAATTTGAACTCGAGCGGCTCGCCCTCGGCTTCGGGCGCGGAGACGATCTCGATGCTGGGATCGCCGACCGGGCTGATGCCGGAGCTGAGCAGGCCCTGCTCGTACCACTCGGGCAGGGACTCGCGGATCGCGTCCTGCAGGACGGTGCCGAAGCCGAGCCGCTGGATCACCAGTGAGGGCGGCGCTTTGCCCTTGCGGAAGCCGGGCATCCGCATCTCCTTCGCCAGCGCGCGGGCGGCGCGCTGCAGACCGCGACCGACCAGATCGGCGGGAACCTCCACCTCGACCCGCGCACGCGAGTCGGGCAGTTCTGTGACGACGGTCTTCAAGGACGTCGGACCCTAGAGGATCGGCTTGCGCTGTTCGTTGTCCCGGCAATACCCGGCAAAGGAACAGCGGCGCGGACTCGCGGCGCGGAACAGCGGAGCGGACTCGCGGCGCGGAACAGCGGAGCGGACTCGCGGCGCGGAACAGCGGAGCGGATCAGGGGCGGCGCTGGGCCAGACCGGTGCGGACGGCGATTGCGAAGTCGATCGCGAAGGCGGCGCCCCGACCCAACGGGCCGGTGACGAGCCAGGCGCGAGCCCTAGCCAGTGGCGACATGCTCCCCTCCCCCGCTCGCCGCTCCGCCCCCCGCGATGATCCGTTCTTCCAGGCGCGCGCCGTGCCCGGCGGCGACGGCGCGCTGGGCGCGGCGCTCGTCAAGGGCGAAGCCGCGCTCCTCGGCCAGCTCGAGCAGGCGCTGGCGCTCGGTGCCTTCGCGCGCGACCTCGAGGAAGATCCAGGCGAGTACGCCGAGGGCGAGGAAGGTGCCCTCGACCATCATGATCGCGCCCGCGGTGCTCTGATCGGCGATCGGCGTGACGCCCCAGTAGTGCTCGCCCTTGCCGTAGATCGGATAGAGGACCGAGTCCGACCACATCAGCACGTTGCCGAGGATCGCGCTGAGGAAGCGCACGGCGATCACGTAGCCGACCTTCCAGCCGGCGGTGAACCATTCCGGCTTCGGCAGGGGGCCGAAAATCGGCATCCACATCAGGCAGCCGAAGGCGAAGAAGGTGGTGTGCTCGAGCGCGTGGATCGGCGCCGTGCCGTAGGCGGCGTCATAGATAGGGGGGACGTGCCAGAAGTAGAAGTTGATCGCCCAGAGCGGCAGCGCGATCAGCGGGTGGGTGAGCACCTGCAGGCGGTTGAAGAGCTTGATCGAGAGGATCGGCTGCAGCAGCGAGCGGGTGAGGCCGAGGACGACCAGCAGCGTGGCGATGTCGCCGATCAGCAGGTGCTCGACCATGTGGGCGATGACCAGCTCGTCGGAGATGTGGCCGATCGGGCTGAAGAGGGCGATCGCGATCAGCAGCAGGCCGCTGCCGAAGCAAGCCTGGCGCCAGAGCGGCACCGAGCGACCGTCCCAGGCGAGGCTGCGCACCCGCGCCCAGTAGGCGACGCCGCCGATCGTGATCGGGAAGACCTCGATCGGGGCGAAGGCGCCGGCGACGTGTGCGAAGAGGACGCTGCTCACGGTGGTAGCTTGGCAGGGCTGTGAGTGCGCCAATCACCACGGTGACTTCCGGGGGCTCAAATCCGTGGGGATTGGGGCACGAGCCTTTGTGATGAGCCCTGCCGACGACCGCTTCCCGCCGATCGGCGGCTACGGCTTCCTCTCCGACTGCCACACCAGCGCCCTGGTCTCCTATGACGGCGCGGTCGAGTGGCTCTGCCTGCCCCGCTTTGACTCGCCCAGCGCCTTCGGCGCCCTGCTCGATCGCGGTGCCGGCCACTTCAAGCTGGCGCCGAAGGGCGTGATCGTGCCGATCAGCCGCCGCTATGAGCCGGGCACCCTTGTTATAGAGACGACCTGGGTGACCGAGACGGGCTGGCTGGTCACCCACGACCTGCTCTCGATCGCCGATTGGGCACCGAGCGGCAACGGCTCCGACGGCCGGCCGGCGACCGGACACGAGTCCGACCGCTCGCTGCTGCGCATCGCCACCTGCGTCGACGGCGAGGTCGAGGTCGAGATGGAGTGCCTGCCGCGCTTCGGCTACGGCGCCGAGGCAGCGCGGTGGAGCGGCGGCGAGCTGGGCGAAGCGCTGGCGACGGGAAGCGAAGGCACCGAGCTGCGCCTGACCAGCGACATGGAGCTGAGCCTCGGCGAGGACGGCGGCGCCCGCGGCACCCTGCGCCTGCGCGAGGACGAGAGCGGCTTTTGCGCCGTCACCTGGGGCGAGGGCGACCTCGGCGGGCCGCGCAGCGCTCCCGAGGCGCTGGAGCGACTCGACTCGACCGAAGAGTTCTGGCGCGAGTGGCTGCGCGCCGGCGACTTCCCCGACCACCCCTGGCGCATCCACCTGCAGCGCTCGGCGCTGGTGCTGAAGGGCCTCACCTACACCCCGAGCGGCGCGATCGTCGCCGCCCCCACGACCTCACTGCCGGAGACCCCTGGCGGCGAACGCAACTGGGACTACCGCTACAGCTGGATCCGCGACTCGACCTTCACGCTCTGGGCCCTGCACACGCTCGGCTTCGATCAGGAGGCGCGCGACTTCATGCGCTTCGTGCTCAACGTCTGCAGGGACAATCCAAACCTGCAGATCATGTACGGGATCGGCGGCGAGCGCGAGTTGACCGAGAGCACGCTCGACCACCTCGGCGGCTACGGTGGCGCCCGCCCCGTGCGGATCGGCAACGGCGCCTACGACCAGCGCCAGAACGACGTCTGGGGCGCCCTGCTCGACTCGATCTACCTGCACGAAAAGGCGCTGCGTGGGGCAGGCACGCAGGCCGACCGCGAGCTGATCCGCCACCAGGTCGAAGCGGCGATCGAGGCCTGGGAGCACCCCGACCAGGGGATCTGGGAGGCGCGCGGCGAGCCCCGCCACTACGTCTCCTCGAAGCTGATGATCTGGGTCGCCGTGGACCGCGGTGTCCGCCTCGCCCGCAGCGTCGGCGTCGACGGGTTGGCCGAGGAGTGGGAGGCGAAGGCGAACGAGATCAAGGCGGAGATCCTCGAGCGGGGCGTGCGCGACGGCGTCTTTCGCCAGCACTACGAGACCGATGCGCTCGACGCCTCCACCCTGCTGATCCCGCTGCTGCGCTTCCTCCCTCCCGACGACGAGCGGGTACGCGCCACGGTCGAGGCGATCGCGGATGAGCTGACCGAACACGGCCTCGTCCTGCGCTACAAGGTCGAGGAGACCGATGACGGCCTCAGCGGCGCCGAGGGCACCTTCCTGATCTGCTCCTTCTGGCTGGTCTCGGCGCTCTCGGAGATCGGCGAGGCGGCGCGGGCGCGGGCGCTCTGCGAGCGGCTGCTGGAGGCGGCGGGATGGCTCGACCTCTTCGCCGAGGAGCTCGAGCCCGAGAGCGGCCGCCACCTCGGCAACTTCCCCCAGGCCTTCACCCACCTGGCGCTGATCAACGCCGTCTCGCACGTGATCGCCGACGAGCAGCGCGCCAACGGCGGGCCGACCGCGGTCTTCACCGAGATGGGTGGCGTCCGCGAGGATGCCTGACGGCGCAGACAACGAGCCGTCAGACAATAGATTTCGTTTGTTCGGTATTCTCGCCACATGGCGCCGGGGAACAATCCGAAAGGGAGCGACCTCTTCAACGCCCTCGGGCACCCGATGCGGCGGCGGATCCTGCGCGAGATGCTCGACAGCGGCGGGGAGCTCAGCCCGCGCGAGCTAGCCGCCAAACTTGCCGAGCAGCTCAGCGCGCTCAGTTACCACGTCAGGGTGCTGGCCGAATGCCACGCGATCGAGCTGGTGCGCCTTGAACAGATCCGCGGCTCGACTCAGCACTTCTACCGCGCCGTGATCAAAGCGGGCTGGGCGATCACGGCACTGGAAGCGGGTGAGGAGCCGCCCCGCCGAGGCGGCTCACAGGGGGAAGAGAAGGGCTGAGGGGGCGCCTTATGGGGGCAATCGTGAAAGGCCTGGGCCAGATCCGCACGCCGCGCGAGGAAGACCGGACTTTCGAAACGGCGGTGCTGCAGCAGGTCCTGGCGATCCACCCGAACCCGGTCACCCTGGCCGAGCTGGTCGATGAGATCGCCGGCAAAGGCTGCGATTTCGCCCAGCGCGACGCGATCGAGCGGGCCGTGCACTCGCTCGCCGGCTGCGGCCTGCTGCACCGCAACGAGGCTCTGGTGCTGCCCAGCCGTGCGGCCCTGCGCTTCGACGAACTGCTCGGCGAGTAGTCCAGTAGCATCGCTGCGGAATTGAGCCCCGCGCCGTTCAAAGTTCGCAGCGAGCAGCAAGACGGGGTGTTCGTAGTCACAGTCGAGGGGGAGCTGGACATGAACACCGCATCGGATCTGGAGCGAGAGCTCGAGGGGCCACTTGCCGCTGGCCAAGAACCACTGCTGATCGACCTCAGCCGCTGCGAGTTCATCGACTCCACCGGCATCGCCCTGATCGTGCGCTCCTGGCAGGCGCTCGACGGCGATGGCGACGATCGGTTTGCCCTCTGCGGGATTGGGGACCAGGTCAAGCGGGTGCTCGACATCACCGGCCTCGAGCAGACGATCCCGACGCACCCGAGTCGCGAGCAGGCGCTCAAGCGGCTGCGCTCCTGAGCTTGCGCCGAGCGCTGGCAGCCTTTGGCGCCGCGGCGCTGCTCCTGCTGATCAGCGCCGGCCCCGCCACCCCCGAGGGGAGGATCGTGATCCACGGCGCCGAGGCGGGGACGCATTTGCGGCTCAGCCTCAGCGGCGGTGACCTGCTCGTCACCGGGCCGATGGCCGAAGTGAGCGAAAGCTGCCGGCTCGGCCCCGGCAACGGCGTCGCGACCTGCCCGCTGAGCGATGCCGGACAGGTCGAAGTCCAAACCGGTCCCGCCAACGACAAGGTCGAGGTGCTCGACGAGCTGCCGGTGCCGCTGAGCGCCTACCTCGGCGCCGGCTCGGACAAGCTGATCGGCAACGGCGAGCCGGACTCCTGCCACCCGCAGGGCACGGAGCGCAACCGCTGCATCGGCGGTGGCGGCAACGACATCTGCGTCGCCGGCCCGGTCAATACCGATTGCGTCGGCGGGCCCGGCGACGACTACTGCCGGACCAGCGACGGCAGTGACGGCTGCTGGGGCGGCCCCGGCGACGATTACTGCTCGATGGGCGCCGGCCAGGACGGCTGCCACGGCGAAGCCGGCGATGACCGCCTCTACGGCGGCCCGGGCGACGACCAGCTCTACGGTGGCGAGGGCTGGGACCTCTGCGACGGCGAAGGGGGCCTGGGCAAGGCGCGCGAATGCGAGCTGCTCAGGCCGCGCCGCCGAGGAATTTCTCGATCGCGCTGATCGTCTCCTCGGGGGCCTCCCAGAGGACGCTGTGGCCGTTGGGGACGGCGGCCTCGGTGAGCCGCTCGCCGAGGGCCTCGCGGTAGCGGGAGTCCTGGAGGCCGGTGTCGAAGAGCGGCGCCTGGGGACGGACGAGCAGCGTCGGCAGGGGGGCGACCGGCGGCGCCGGCAGCGTCATCTCACTCCAGGCGACGACGACGGCACTGGGGCTGAAGCTGAAGCGCAAACGGCCGTCGGGGCCCCGGCGCAGGTCGGAGTTGACGTAGGCCTCGACCACCTCGCGCGGGGCGGCGACCATCCGCCCGTTCGAGAGGAGGGCGTTGACGGCCCCCTCGGGGGTGGCAAAGCTCCAGTCGAGGCGTTCGATTTCGGCGCTCTGCAGCGCCACGGCCGCGGGCACCTCGAGGGCCGGGTCGAGCAGGGCGAGGCACTCGCTGCGCTCGGGCCGGGCGGCAGCCGCGGCCGCGACCAGGCGCCCGCCGAGGCTGTGGCCGACCCAGCCGGCGCGCTTGACCCCGAGCGCCTCGAGCGTCTCGAAGAGATCCGCCACGTGGGTCTCGAGGTTCCACGGCGGCAGGTACTCGGAGTTGCCGTGGCCGCGCAGATCGACGGCGATGACCGAGTGGTCAAGGGCGGCGAGCCGCTCGCCCAACTCGGCGAAGATGCCGCCGTGCTGGGCGATGCCGTGGACGCAGACGACGCTATCGGGGCGCTCGGGGCCCCAGCGCCGGGTGTGCAGGATCACGAATTGCCCACTCGAATCGCGCCGGGGCCGGGCTCGTTGCGGCCCTGCTCATCGTCCTCGGCCCCGACCAGGATCGCGATCTTGCCGAGGTGCTTGTTGTCGAGCAGCATCTGGTGTGCCTCCGGCACGCCGGCGAAATCCATCGTTTTCCAGAGCACCGGCCGCACCTTGCCGTTGGCGATCAGCCGGTTCGCGCTTGTGCACTCATAGGCGTGGGCTCCGTGTGAGCCGACGATCTGCTTCTGGCGCATCCACAGGTGGCGCACGTCGAAGTCGAGCCGGAAGCCCGTCGTCGCGCCGCAGATCACGACCTTGCCCATCGGCTTGACGGTGAGCACCGAGGTCGGCAGCGTCGCCCGGCCGATGTGCTCGAAGACGATGTCGGGCGCTTCGCCGAGAATCTCCCTGATCCGCCGGGCGAAGGCCCGCGACGCCTTCGCCCGGGTGGTGTCGGCGGACGCCTCGAGGTTGTCGTCGGTGCGGATCATCTCGCCGAACTCGCGGCGGTCGATGTAGTCGACGGCACCCAGCTGCTTGATCAACTCGCCCTTCTCCTCGGAGGAGACGACGCCTACCGCGTTGGCGCCGGCGGCCGCGCAGAGCTGGATCGCGAAGACGCCGAGGCCGCCGGCCGCCCCCCAGACCAAGACGCTGTCGCCAACCTGCAGATCGCAGCGATCCATCAGCATCCGGTGAGCGGTGAAGTAGGTCAACCCGTAGGAAGCCGACTCCGCCCAGGAGAGGTTCTGCGGGCGGGGCAGCGCCTGCTGAGCCTGCACCTTGGTGAACTGGGCGAAGGAGCCCCAGGTCGTCTCATAGCCCCACGCTTGCAAAGTCCGCGAGAGGCCCATATTGCCGTGGATGTGGACATCCTCAGGGGAGTACTGCGCGGTGTTCATCATCACCTCGTCGCCGGGCTTCAGCTTGGTCACGCCGGTGCCCACCTTCCAGACGATCCCGGAGGCATCGGAGCCGCCGATGTGGTGGCCGTACTCGGGGTGATCGCCGTAGCCGAAGACCGAGACGGGCTGGCCCAAGGCGGCCCAGACGTTGTTGAAGTTGACCCCGGCGCCCATCACCCGCACCACCACCTCAAACGGGCCCGGCTCCGGGACCTCGATCTCCTCGAGCTGGAAGGCGTCGAGAGGCAGGCCCTCGCGCTCCTGGCGAATCACCCAGGCGGGCATCGTCGCCGGCAGCTCGCCGGGCTCGACGTCAAGTTCGGCGAGTGTGCTCGTGTTCATCGGGATCCCTTTCATCTCGATACCTCAATCGCGCCGGGACCATCCCCGCCACGACCCTCGTCCCTGGACTCCGCCCCGACCAAAATCGCGATCTTGCCCAGGTGCTTGTTCTCGTACATCAGCTGGTGGATCTCGGGCACTGAGTCGAAATCCACCGTGCGCCAGATCACCGGCCGGACTTTGCCCTCGGCCATCAGCTCGTTGGCCTTCATGCACTGGTAGGCGTTGGCGTAGTGCGAGCCGATGATCTGCTTCTGGCGCATCCACAGGTAGCGCGCGTCGAAGTCGAGCTGGAAGCCTGAGGTGGCGCCGCAGATGACGACTTTGCCGAACGGCTTGACGACGTAGACCGAGGTCGGGAAGGTCGCCTGCCCGACGTGCTCGAAAACGACGTCGGGGGAGCCGCCGAGGATCTCCTTGACCCGCTTGGCGAAGGCGCGGGTGGCCTGGAAGCGCTGCCGCTCGGCGGCCTCATCGCCGAGGTTCTCCGCCGTGCGCATCATCTCGCCGAACTCCGTGCGATTGATGTAATCGACGGCGCCCAGCTGCTTGACCAGCTCGCCTTTTTGATCGGAGGAGACGACGCCAACGGCGTTGGCGCCGGCAAGGCGGCAGAGCTGAGTGGCGAAGACCCCGAGGCCCCCGGCGGCGCCCCAGATCAGCACGTTCTGGCCCGCCTGCAGCTTGCATTTTTCAAACAGCATCCGGTAGGCGGTGAAGTAACCGACCCCGTAGGAGGCGCCCTCGCTCCAGGAGAGGTTCTGGGGCCGCGGCAGCAACTGCTGGGCCTGCACCTTGGTGAACTGGGCGAAGGAGCCCCAGGTCGTCTCATAGCCCCAGGCCTTGAGGCTGGGGGCGGCCAGCGGGTCGAACCCGTGCACCTCGACGTCCTCGTAGGAGACCTGGGTGCTGTGGACCACCACCTCGTCCCCCGGCTTCCACAGGGTCACCCCCTCCCCCACCTTCCAGACGATCCCGGTGGCGTCGGAGCCGCCGATGTGGTGTCCGTACTCGGGGTGGTCGCCGTAGCCGAAGACCGAGATCGGCTTGGCCAGGGCGGCCCACACGCCGTTGAAATTAGCCCCGGCGGCCATCACGCGAACGATCACCTCGAACGGGCCCGGCTCGGGCACCTCGACCTGCTCGAGCCGGAAGGCGTCGTTGGGCTCGCCCTCGCGCTCCTCGCGGATCACCCAGGCGGCCATCGTCGCCGGCAGCTCGCCGGGCTCGACGTCCAGCTTCGCGACTGCGCTCGCCTCAACGGCCATCTCCCGCCTCCCCTGACGGCTTGCGGGCCGAGACGAGCTGCCCCCGCCCAAACACCCGCTGCTCGACCTCGATCATCCCCTGCTCGGCGAGGGCGTCGGTGAGTTCGTCCCTGGCGAAGATCGTCAGTCCGGCGCGTTCGCGACGTGGCTCACCGCGACGCCCGCAGCTCGCCAGCACGACCAGCCGACCACCGGGGGCGAGAACGCGCGTCATCTCCGCCAGCGCCAGCAGCGGCTCGGTGACCATGTGAATCACGCCGACGCTGCAGGCGACGTCGAAGGACCCGTCGTCGAAGGGCAGGGCACAGGCGTCGCCGCGAAGGTAGGCGAGGTTCTCGCCACCGCCCCGCTCCGCCGCGGCAGCCACCATCGCCTCGGACGCGTCGAGGCCCACCGTCAGCCCGTCGCCGGCGGCCCGCGCCAGGGGGCGGGTGTAATTGCCGGGGCCGCAGCCGACGTCGAGCACCCGGTCGCCCGGTTCAACGGCGAGCATCTCCATCGCTATCCGCTGCTCCTCGGCCGTCCGCGGGCCGGCGCGACCGACGAAGAGGCGCAGGACGACGGGTCGCCAGAAGCGCTCGTAGATCTTCGGCAGCACCCTGCTGCGGAACACCTGCTGTCCCCGGTGAGGGCCGATCGGATCGCGGTTCCCGAGCACGTCGAGGTACTCGCCTCCCGCGTCCACCAATTCATCCGACCTCAAGAGATCGGCAACCTGGACCACCGCACTCATCCCGCACCCCCTGCTCTCGCGTTAACTGTTTCCCTGTCAACTCCCCTATCGAGTAGGTCTCGGATGGCCGCCGCGGTGCCGCTCGCGTGCTCGGTCATCATCGTGAAGTGATTTGCCGGCTCGACGGGCTCGACCCGGAGCGTCGCGGCCTCGACCCGCGGTTCCTCCCAGCCGGCGAAGACGCGGCGATAGCCGCCCGTCGCCAGCAGCCGCGAGTCGTCGATTTCGGCTGTGCCCGCCGCCCCCAGCATCAGCGGCAACAGCCGGTCGAGCCGGGGGGAATCCGGCGCGAAGGTGTCGAGCAGGATCACCGCGCCAACCGGCTCCCCTGCGGCCTCCAGGTGCGCCGCGAGGGCCTGCGCGACCCAGCCGCCCGACGAGTGCCCGCCGAGGATCAGGTCCGGGCCCAACTCCAGCTCGGCGATCGCCCCGGCCAGCGACGCGATCGCGACCTCGGCACTGTCGGGCAGCGCCTCGCCGGGCCCGAAGCCCGGCAGTGACATGGTGAGCACGGTGTGGCTTTCGCCCAACTCCCGTGCCAGTTTCAGGTACTCGTGCGGGCCCGACAGCGGGCCCAGCGAGGGCAGGAGGACGATCGACGGGGAGCCGGCCGGTCCCTCGGCGAGCCGCACCGGGCGCGGCTGCCAGCCGCTCTCCTCGAGCGTGGTGAAGCGGCGGCGGAAGCGCGAGGCCGCCGTAATCAACTCGACGAAGTCCGCCAGTCCGTCGTCCTCGCGAGCGCGACTCATCAAGGCCGAGAGGGAGACACCGCCATCCGCCTGCTCCCCCGGCGCGCCTGCGTCACCTCCGCCCTCCAGCTGCGCCAACACGTAGCTCGCCACGCCCGAGAGAGTCGGGTGGTCGGCCAGGGCGAGCATCGGCACCTGGACGCCGGTCGCGGCGGCGACGCGGTTGCGCAGCTCGACCGTGCCCAGCGAGTCGAGTCCCAGTTCCTGCACGACGAGCTCGGGATCGACGTCGGCGGCGGAAGCGTGGCCGAGGGACACGGCCGCCTGCTCGCGCACCACCTCCAGCACCGCCTCGCGCCGCTGCTCGGCCGAGAGACCCTGCAGCCGCGCCAGCAGCGCGGCCTCGCCGGCTTCGGCCGCGGGCAGGCGCACCAGCCCGCGCAGGATCGCCGGCAGCATGCCGGCGGTTGCCTGCTCCCTCAGCGCCACGGGGTTGAGGCCGACCGGGGCGAGCAGGGGGGCGCCGGCGGAGCGGGCCGCGTCGAAGAGATCCAGCCCCTCCCGCGAACCGAACGGAACGATGCCGGAGCGTTCCAGGCGCTTGCGATCGACGTCGCTGAGCAGCTCGATCAAGCTCGTGCCCTGGATCCACCCGCCCCAGGCCATCGAGGTCGCCGGCAGGCCGGCGGCCTGGCGGTGGGCTGCGAGCGAGTCGAGGAAGGCGTTGCCGGCCGCGTAATTGGCCTGGGCTGCCCCGCCGATCATGCCGGCCACCGAGGAGAAGAGCAGGAACTGGGAGAGCTCGAGCTCACGGGTCAGCTCGTGCAGGTGCCAAGCGCCGTCGACCTTGGGCCGCAGCACTCGCTCAAGCCGCTCCGCATCGAGCGCCTCGAGCATGTCGTTGTCGAGCACCGCCGCCGAGTGGACGACGGCCCCGAGGGGGTGGGCGTCCGGTATTTCCCCGAGCAGCGCCCGCAGCTGGGCGTGATCGGAGACGTCGCAGGCCGCGGCGGTCACCTCAGCCCCGAGCTCGGAAAGCTCGGCGAGCAGCTCGGCGGCTCCCTCGGTCTCCGCGCCGCGGCGGCTGAGGAGGAGGAGGTGGCGGGCGCCGTGCTCAGCGGCGAGGTGGCGGGCCACGGCGGCGCCGATGCCGCTGAGGCCGCCGCTGATCAGCACGGTCCGATCAGGGTCAAGCGGGGCCGGGGCTCGGTCCTCCTCGTGGGCGAGGAAGCGGGTGAGTCGCGGCGCCAGTACCTCGCCTCCGCGGACGGCCAACTGGGGCTCCTCGGCAGCGGCATCGAGCGCCGGCGCCAGCTCGGCGGCGGTGAGTGCGTCCGCGTCGCGATCGATCACGGCGAAGCGGCCGGGATGCTCGTTGGCGGCGCTGTGGAAGAGCCCCCAGAGCGGCGCCGAGAGAAGGTCGGGGTCCTCGCCGGCCCGCACGGCAACCGCCACCCTGGTGAGCACGATGAGGCGTGTGCCGTCGAGGGGCTTGGCCCTCGCCCAGGCCTGGGCGAGCTCCAATCCCGCGCGGGCGCCGGCGCGGGCGTCCGCGGCGAGGCCACCCTCGCCGGCGGCGACGGTATCGGGTTCGGTAAGCACGGCCTCCGGCACGGGGGCGCCGGCCTCGACCGCGGCCAGCAGCGCCGCGAGGTCGGGGTAGCGCTCACCTTCGAAGCCGGTGACGCCGACCTCGCCAACCGCGGCGAGGGCGCGCGTCGCCCTCCCCTGCCGCCGATCGGCCGCGACCCACTGCGGCCGGTAGAGCGATCGCCGGCGCCTGGCGGCGGCGATCTGGCCGGGCTCGAGCGGGCGACCGGTGAGTGACTCGACCGCCAGCACGACCTCGCCGGCCTCATCGCAGGCGAGCAGACCGCTGCCGTCCTCGCCCGGCCCGATCCGCACCCGCAGCGCCGGCACCGCCCGTCCCCCGGCCCGGATACCGCGCCACCGCGCCGGCAACACCGGCTCCTCGTCCGGGTCCGCGGCAAGCTGCAGCGCCGCCTGGGCGACCGCGTCCAGCAGGGCCGGGTGGACGGCGAAGCGGGCGCCATCCGCATCGCCGTCCTGATCGAGCGCGACCTCGGCGAAGATCTCCTCGCCGCGTCGCCAGGCGCGCCGCAGGCAGCGCGCGGCGGGGCCGTGCTCGAGGCCGGCGCCGGCAAGCCGGTCGTAGGCAAGCTCGACGTCAAGCGGCTCGGCGCCCTCGGGCGGCCAGGCTTCGCCGGCGAAGGCGGCCTCGGCGACACCGCCCGCCTCGCCGCGGGCAAGCGTCCCACCGGCGTGGCGCAGCCAAGGCTCCGCCGCCTCGGCCTCGGCCTCCGGCTGCGGACGCGAGTAGATCGCCAGCTCGCGGCGATCGTCAGAGCGCGGCTCGCCGACACTGACCCGCAGCTGCACCGCCGCGGCCTCGGAGAAGGCCAGGGGCGCCTCGACCTCGAGCTCCTCGACCGTGTCGAGCCCGGTCGCGCGGGCGGCGGCGAGCGCCAGCTCAACGTGGGCTGCAGCGGGCAGGACGGGGTCACCGAGGACCGTGTGGTCGGCGAGCCACGGCGCCCCGGCCGGCGCCAGGAGCCCGGAGAGCTGCAGCCCCTCGCCGCCGGGCGAGTCGATCGCCGCCGCCAGCAGCGGGTGGTCGGGGTCGGCGAGGCCGGCGGCGCCGGCGTCGCCCGTGCCGAACTTGTCCTCCAGCCAGTGGCGGCGACGCTGGAACGGGTAGGTGGGCAGTTTCACCCGCTGGGCGCGACTGCCGGCGAAGAAGGCGTCCCAGTCGACCTCGACCCCGTTCGCCCACGCATCCGCCAGCGAGAGCGCGAAGCGCTCGGCTCCGCCCTGCTCGCGGCGCAGGGTCCCCAACACCGCCGTATCGGCTCCACCGGGGTGGCTCTCGACGATTTCCCGCAGGCCGAAGCCGAGCACCGGGTGGGGGCTGACCTCGAGCAGCGCCGTGCAGCCGCGATCGAGCAGGGCACGCACGACCGGCTCGAAGAGCACCGTCTGGCGGGCGTTTCGGTACCAGTACCCGGCGTCGAGCTCGGCCGTGTCGGTGATCTCGCCGGTGACCGTCGAGTAGAACGGCACCTCGCTCGAGCGTGGCTCGATCTTCGCCAGGGTCTCCAGCAGATCCTCGCGCAGGGCCTCGACCTGGAACGAGTGGGAGGCGAGCACGGCGCCGGGAACTTTGATCGCCTGCGCGCCCTCGGCGACGCAGGTGGCGAGGAGCTCTTCGACCGCCTCGTTCTCACCCGAGACGATCGTCGCGGAGGGGCCGTTGAGCGCCGCGACATCGACCTTGCCGTCGTGGCGCTCAAGGAGGGGCCGCAGCCGCGCCACCTGCATGCCGACCACGGCCATCGTGCCCTTGCCCAGCATGTCCCGCAGGGCGAGGCGACTGCGGGTTACGTTGATCAGGGCGGCATCCTCGAGCGAGAGTCCGCCGGCGACGTGGGCGGCGACCACCTCGCCCTGCGAGTGGCCGACGACCACCGCGGGCTCGACCCCGCAGGCGATCCACAGCTTCGCCAGCGAGATCGAGACGGCGAAGAGGGCCTGGGTGGCGACTTCGCTCTCCCTCAACCTCGGTGCCCCGGGGGATTCCCGCAGCACGTCCTCGACCGACCACTCGTTGTAGGCCGAGAGCGCCTCGTCGCAGGCCCGCAGCTCGGCGGCGAAGACCGGCGAGGCGTCGAGCAGCTCGGCCGCCATCCCCCTCCACTGCGCCCCCCAGCCGGAGAAGAGGAAGGCGGGGGCGCCCTCGTGGCGGGCGCTGCCGTGCGCGAGGCCCTCGTCCTCACCCCCCCCGGCAAGGGTGGCAAGCCGCTCGAGCAGCTGCTCGCGGTCATCCCCGACCACCGCCGCACGTCGGCCAAAGCTGGGGCGCGTCCTCGCCAGCGAGTAGGCGACGTCCCGCGGCTGGAGATCAGGCTCGGCCCGCATCAGGGTGCCGAGGTTGGCGGCGGCCTCACGCAGGGCCGGCTCGGATTTGGCCGAGAGGACCAGCGGCGCGGTGCAACCCAGCGCGGGGCCCCCCCGCGCGTCGGGCTCGCCCAGCTGGGCGGCGACGGCCGCGGCTCCCTCCTCGCGCGGCGCTTCCTCGAGGATCAGGTGGGCGTTGGTGCCGCTGACCCCGAAGGAGGAGACGCCGGCGCGGCGCGGCTGCCCGTTGGCGGCCCAGGGCGCGGCCTCGGTCAGCAGCTCGATCGAGCCGGAGTCCCAGTCGACGTTGCTGGTGGGGCGATCGACGTGAAGGGTTTGCGGCAGGGAGCCTTCGCGCAGGGCAAGCGCCATCTTGATCACGCCCGCCACCCCGGCGGCGGCAGCGGTGTGGCCGATGTTGGACTTGATCGAGCCGAGCTTCAGCGGCCGCTCGCGCTCGCGGCCGTAGGTGGCGAGCAGGGCACCGGCCTCGATCGGGTCGCCGAGCGGCGTGCCCGTGCCGTGGGCCTCGACCGCGTCGACGTCGGTGTGGGCGAGGCCGGCGTTGGCGAGGGCCTGGCGGATCACCCGCTCCTGCGAGGGCCCGTTGGGGGCGGCGAGGCCGTTGGAGGCACCGTCCTGGTTGACGGCCGAGCCGCGGATCACGGCCAGCACCTCGCGGCCGTTGGCGCGCGCGTCCTCCAGCCGCTCGAGCAGCACGACGCCGACGCCCTCCGCGGCGCCAACCCCGTCGGCGGCCTCGGCAAAGGCCTTGCAGCGAGCGTCCGGCGCCAGGCCCCGCTGGCGGTTGATGTCGACGAACGCCATCGGCGTCACCATCGCCGCCACACCGCCCGCCAGGGCCAGCGAGCACTCGCCCCCGCGCAGGGCCTGAACCGCCAGGTGGAGGGCGACGAGCGAGGAGGAGCAGGCGGTGTCGATCGTCATCGCCGGGCCCTCGAGCCCAAGCGTGTAGGAGACGCGACCGGAGATGACGCTGGCCGAGCCGCCCGCGATCAGGGTGCCCATGCCGGGGGGCGCCGTGGCGAGCATGCGTACGTATTCGACCGCGCCGGCGCCGGCGAACACTCCGGTCTGGCTGCCGCGCAGGGACGCCGGGTCGACCCCGGCGTCTTCCGTCGCCTCCCAGCAGACTTCCAGCAGCATTCGCTGCTGCGGATCGAGCAGCGGCGCCTCACGAGGGCCGATGCCGAAGAAGCCGGGGTCGAAATCGGCGATCCCGGTGAGGAAGCCGCCGTGGCGCACGTAGGTGGTGCCGGGATTGTCGGGATCGGGGTGATAGAGGCGCTCGAGGTCCCAGCCGCGGTCGCTCGGGAACCCGCTGATCGCGTCGGTGCCGCCGGCCAGCAGGTCCCAGAGCGCCTGCGGGGATTCGGCGCCCCCCGGGTAGCGGCAGCCGATGCCGACGATCGCGATCGGTTCGTGGGCGCGGCGCTCGAGTTCGCGCAGGCGCCGGCGCGCGGCGCGCAGGTCGGTCGCCGCCTTGTCCAGGTATTCGCGCAGCCGCGTCTCGTCAGCCATCGCCAACCTCCTCGTCGATCAGGGCAAAGACCTCGTCATCAGACATCGCGGACACGTCCTCGGATAGCCCTTCGGGTTCCTCCTCGGCGGCGGAGAGGCTCGCCAGCGCGACCCGCAGGCGCATGCCGACCCGCTCCCGCACTCCGTCACCCCGATCGATCCGGGCGAGCGTCTTGCTGAGCGTGCTCAGCGCCTCCTCGATCGCCTCCTCCGGGCTTGCACCCGCCTCTCCGGCGGCGCACTGCTCGGCGATGTGGCCGGCGAGCGCCGCCGGTGTCGGATAGTCGAAGGCGAGCGTCGGCGGCAGGGGCAGGCCCGTCGCGGCACCCAGCCGGTTGCGCAGCTCCACCGCCGAGAGCGAGTCGAAGCCGAGCTCCCGGAAGGGCCGCTCCGCGTCTACCTCGCGCGCGGAGCCGTGCCCGAGCACGGTGGCGACGTGATCCCGCACCTCCGCCAGCGCGATGCCCAGCCGCTCCCCCTCGGGCGCAGCCGCGAGCCGCGTCGCGAGCGCCGCCTCGGCCACCCTGCCCCGTCGCGGCGCCGGCACGAAGCCACGCAGCACCGGCGGCAGCGCTTCGGCCCGGTCGCGGTCCCGCAGGGCACCACGATCGAGCTCGACCTGGGCGACGAAGGGGCGATCGAGCCGGAGCACCTCCTCCAGCCGCCCCAGGGCCTGCTCGGGGGCAATCGGCGGCAGGCCGCCGCGGCCGAGCCTGGCCCTCGCCGCGTCGCTCATGCCGGCCCCTTCGCCGTCGCCCGCGATCGGGCCCCAGGCAAGCGAAGTCGCCGGCAGCCCCTGAGCGCGACGGTGGGCGGCCAGCCCGTCGAGAAAGGTGTTCGCCGCCGCGTAGTTGGCCTGGGCGGCCGAGTCGACGACGCCGGAGGCGCAGGAGATCAGCAGGAATCGGGAGAGGTCGAGCTCGCGGGTCAGCTCGTGGAGGTGCCAGGCGCCGAAGGCCCTGGGCGCCAGGGCGCGCTCGAGCCTGCCCCGATCGAGCGACTCGACGACTCCGTCGTCGAAGGCGCGAGCGGCGTGGATGACGCTGCCCAGGGGATGGGCGGGATCGATCGAGGCGATCAACTCCCGCAGTCGCTCGCGGTCGGCCACCTCGCAGGGCTCAACCCGCACCTCGGCGCCGAGCCCTTCGAGCTCGGATCGCGTCTCCGCGGCCATCCCGGCGACGTCGACGGGCCCGACCAGGATCAGGTGGCGCACCCCGCACGAGCGGACCAGGTGGGCGGCGATCTGGGCGCCCAGGCCCTCCTGCCCATCGCAGATCAGAACTGTGCGCCCTGGATCCATCGCCGCCGCCGCCTCGCCGGCGGGCGGCGCTGCGATCGGGGCGAGCCGCGGGGAGAGGGCAGCGTCGCCGCGCACGGCGAGCTGGGGCTCCGCGGCGATTGCCGCGAGCGCCGCGGCGAAGCCCGGGCCTGGCTCCACCCCGGCCTCGGCGTCGATCAGGTGGAAGCGATCGGGGTGCTCGGCCTGGGCGGAGCGCACCAGGCCCCAGAGCGCCGCCGCGGCCGGATCGACGTCCTCGCCCTCGGCAGCGGCGACGGCGCCGCGGGTGAGGAACGCTAGGCGGGAGCCGGCCAGGCGCTGCTCGGCGATCCATGCCTGCACCAGCTCCAAGGCCCGGGCCGCGCTGGCGAGGGCGCCCTCCGCGCCGGTGGCGCCGCCGGCGCACTCGACCAGGGTGAGATCCGGCGGCGAGGCGGCAAGGGCGTCGAGATCGGCAAAGCGCTCCGCCCCGAACCCGGGCAGATCGAGCTCGCCGAGAGTCGCGACGCGCTGCTTCTGCTCGAAGCCGCCCGCAAGCGGGACCTCGACCCAATCGAGGCCCAGCAGCCGGGTGCCCCCGGGCTCCCCGGCGCGCAGTTGCCCGACCGGCGTCCCGCCGGCGACCAGGCCCTCGAGGCGACCCAGGGGGGCGCCCTCGGAGTCGGCGAGGTCGAGCGCGAAGCCGGCGTCACCATGCGGCGCGGCCGAGATCCTCAACGACGTCGCGGCCGCCGCGGCCAGCGTCGCCCCCTCGCAGGAGGCAAGCAGCTCCACCTCGCCGGGCCGGGGCCCGGGTGCGCACAGCGCCCCCACCTGCAGGGCGAGCTGCAGGAGCGCCGGGTGCAGGGCGAAACGGTCGGCCCCGGTCCGCAGGTCCTCGTCGAGCACGGCCTCGGCGTGGATGCACTCGCCCTCCCGCCAAGCCGCCTCGAGGCGGGCGGCGCCGGAGCTCCAGTCGGCCTCACGCTCATCGATGCGACCGTGGACCTCCTCGACCGCAAGCGCCTTCGCGCCGGACGGCGGCCAGGACGGATCGAGCGCCGGCAACGGCTGCACCTCCGCCGGCAGGGTCGCGGTGGCCAGGCACCTCCACTCGGCCTCCTGCTCCAGCTCGGGCGCCGGTCGCGAGTTGATCGCCAGCGTCCGCTCGCCCGAGTCGCCGGCAACCCCGAGCGCCAGCTGCAGCTGGATCTCGCCCCGCTCGGGGACGAGCAAGGGGCCCTGGATGCGCAGCTCCCCGACCCCGCCGGCCCCCGCCACCGCGGCGGCGGTGAGCGCCATCTCGAGCAGGGCGGACGGGGGCAGCAGGGCGATGCCCAGCGCCGCGTCCTCGACGAGCCAAGGCTGCAGGCGGCGCGAGACACAGCCGGTCAGCAGCAGCTCGCCGGAGGCCGTTTCCAGCGCGGCGCCGAGCAGCGGGTGCTCGATCTGCTCCTGGCCGAGCGCCCGCGGATCGGAGCCGGTCGCGGTCGCTTCCCGCCAGAAGCGCCGCCGCTGGAATGGGTAGGTGGGCAGCGAGACCGGCTTGCTCCCGCTGCCCGCGAAGATCGCCTCCCAGTCAAGGGCGACGCCGTGGCCATGGGCCTCGGCGAGGCAGAGGGCGAAGCGCGAGGGGCCGGCGTCATCGCGCCGCAGGGCGCCGAAGACGGGCGTCTCCTCCGCCCCCCCGACGTCCTCGATCGTTTCCCGCACGCCGTAGCTGAGAACCGGGTGTGGCGCGATCTCGATCAGCGCCTGCGAGTCGCGCCCGAGCAAGGCGCGCATCATCGGGTCGAAGAGCACGGTCTGGCGCAGGTTCTGGAACCAGTAGTCGGGGCCGAGCTCCTCGCCGTCCAGCGGGCCGGCGGTGACCGCGGAGTAGAAGGGGAGCTCGCCCGTGCGGGGGGCGATCGGCGCAAGGGCCTCCAGCATGTCGTCTTCGAGCGCGTCAATTTGAGCCGAGTGTGCGGCGAAGTCGATCGCGACGCCGCGGGAATGCAGGCCGTCCCGCTTGCAGAGCTCGGCGAACTCGTCGATCGCGTCGAGGTCCCCCGAGACGATGAGTGAGGCGGGGCCGTTGATCGCCGCCAGCGAGATCCGCTCGCCGAAGTCCCGCAAGCGCGGCCGCACCTCGTCGGCCGAGTGCGAGAGCCAGAGGACCCCGCCCTTGCCGGCGAGCGCCATCAGCGCCTGCGAGCGCAGCGCGACTATCCGCGCCCCGTCCTCGAGCGAGAGCGCACCGGCGACGGTGGCGGCCGCGATCTCTCCCTGCGAGTGCCCGGCAACGGCCACCGGCTCGACGCCCGCCGAGCGCCAGAGCCGGGCCAGCGAGACCATCACCGCGAAGAGCGCCGGCTGCACCATGTCCATGCGCCCGGTCCAATCGCCCTCGGTATCCCGCAGGACCTCCTCCAGCGACCACTCGACGTGCGGGGAGAGAGCTTCTTCGCAGGCGCGGATGCCGGCCGCGAAGTGGGGGGAGGCATCGAGCAGCTCGACCCCCATGCCCGCCCATTGCGCCCCCTGGCCGCCGAAGAGGAAGACCGCGTCGCGGCGGCCGCGGCCGCGGCCGCTGAGGACCGCCGGCACCTCCTCGCCGGCGGCGAGGGAGGCGAGCGAGTCGATCAGCCCAGCGCGCTCGCCCGCGGCGAGGACGGCGCGGTGCTCGAAATGCGTCCGGCGGGTCGCCAGTGTGCGGGCGACATCGACGGGGTCGAGCTCTGGGTCCTCCCGCAGGTGGGTGGCGAGGTCGGCCGCCGCCTCGCGCAGGGCCGGCAGCGAGCGCGCGGAAAGCGGCAGCGGGGCCCAGCGCGGCGGCACCTCCCCGCCGCCATCGGCTTTGCCCGCCTCGCTTGCCGCGGGACGGCCCTCCTCCAAGATCAGGTGGGCGTTGGTGCCGGTGGCGCCGAAGGAGGAGACCGCGGCGCGGCGCGGCCTGCCGTTCGCCTTCCACTCGAGCGGCTCGCTCAGCAACTCGACCTTGCCCGCCTCCCAGTCGACGTTCGGGGAGGGCGAGTCGAGGTGGATGGTCTTGGGCATCGTCCCCTCGCGCATCGCCAGCACGGCCTTGATCACCCCCGCGACCCCGGCCGCCGCCTGGGCGTGGCCGATGTTCGACTTGAGCGAGCCGAGCCTGACCGGCTCATCCCGTTCCTGGCCGTAGGTGGCGAGCAGGGCGTTTGCCTCGATCGGGTCGCCGAGGGTCGTGCCGGTGCCGTGGGCCTCGACCATGTCGACGTCTTCGGGCCCCAGGCCGGCGTTTGCCAGGGCCTGGCGGATCACCCGCTCCTGGGAGGGGCCGTTGGGGGCGGTGAGGCCGTTGGAG
>Ga0070679_100001064_pt1 | contig 23969 bp, 19 predicted proteins | sample KBSC63BmetaG_FD_65652 | JGI IMG/M metagenome (GOLD analysis project Ga0070679, IMG submission 65652) | Corn rhizosphere microbial communities from Kellogg Biological Station, Michigan, USA - KBS C6-3B metaG | ecosystem: Host-associated > Plants > Roots > Rhizosphere | place: USA: Michigan... | reverse complement strand
ATCAGAAACGCGGTCGCCCGCTCGCTGAACTCGAAACCGAAAAAGCTCGGCTGCGGAATGTTGAGGAGGCCATTCCAGCCGCCGGTCACTTCTTTCCATTCGGCCGCGATCTGTTCGATCACGAAGCCGAAAGCGATGGTCACCATCGCAAGATAAGGCCCGCGCACGCGCAGTGCCGGCAGCGCGAGCGCGCCGCCGGCGATGCCGCTGACGATCACGGCGACGATTAGCGCCGGCCAGAAATTCCAGCCGTGATTGGCGGTGAGGATCGCGACCGCATAAGCGCCGATGGCATAGAAGCCGACATGACCGAGCGAGATCTGCCCGCTCAGGCCAAGCAGGATATTGAGGCCGACCCCGACGATGGTGGTGAGGCCGACGAGCGCGAGAATGTAAATCTGATAGCCGTCGGCATAAGCGAAGGCCGCGATCGCAAGCGCAACGAATACTGCGGATAAGACAAGCTCGCGCCAGCTCATGTCAGACCTTCTTCGCCGCGGCGCGGCCAAAGAGGCCGTTCGGCCGCAACGCCAGGATCACGATGACGAGCGAGAAAGTGACGATCTGCGTATAGGTCGAGCCGATCGTCGCCGTCACCAGCGCTTCGGCCACGCCGTAAATGAGGCCCGCGATGACGACGCCCCAGGCGGAGGAAATGCCGCCCAGGATCGCGACCGCGAAAGCCTTGATGCCGAAGAGCGTTCCCATCGACGACGAGATGGTGAAGAGCGGCGCGATCAGAATGCCGGCAATCCCTGCGAACAATCCCGACACGGCAAATGCGGCCATGATCGCGACATTGACGTTGATGCCCATGAGGCGCGCAGCTTCCGCATTCTGCACGACCGCGAGGAGCGCCTTGCCGTATTTCGTCCGTGTCGAGACGAAGTGTAATGCGGCGGCGATGGCAAGGCCGATAACCGGAATCAGGATCTGCAGAAATTGAATGCGCACGCCCGCGATCGAGATCGCGTCGGAGGTCAGCACGCTCGGCGGCATGCCGCGCGGGTCCTTGCCGAAGGTAAAGAGCACGACGTTATCGAGGATGATGCCGAGCGCGACGGTGGCCATGAGCCAGGAGTCCGAGCCGCGCGCGACGAAAGGACGGACGGCGATCCGCTCGACGAATACGCCCCAAGCGGCGCAGCCCAGTAGCGCAACGACGATCGCAAGGGCCATCGGCCATCCGAAAGTGAAGCCGAACGTGAAGGTGAGCACCGCACCCAGCATCATCGTGCTGCCCTGGGCGAAATTGACGGTGTTGGAAACCGCGTAGGTCACATGGAAGCCAAGCGCCAGAAGCCCGTACATGCTTCCGAGGCCGAGGCCGGTGATCAGCGCAGGAACGAGAAACAGCATCGATCGGATCCGCGGGTGCGAGAAGTAAAAAGCAGGCCGGTTGTTAAGCCGGCCTGCTCGATAGCGAACGCTTACTTCACCGGATGGATTTCGTTTCCGGCGAAATGCACCATCACGTAGTCATCCGGGCCAAGCGCGTCGTGATTGTCGGCCGTGAAGGGCTGCTTGTAGGTTTTAATGAGCCCTTCATACGTGCCGAGATTTTCCAGCGCCTGGCGGATTTTTTCGCCGTCGGTGCTGCCCGCCTTCTGGATCGCGAGCGCCAGGAGGTGCATCGCGTCATAGGCGTTGGCGGTGCCAACGGGCGAGAAGATGTCCGACGGGCCCTTGATCTGCGGATACTTCTTCTGCAACTCGGCGATGACCCTTTTGCCGGTCGCGCTTTGGTCGCCGAAGAAGCTATAGGTCTGCACGAACTGCGCGTCGCCCGCCGAGGGACCGGCGAGTTCGGGGAAACGTCCGCCCGAAATGCCCCAGTGCGAGATGACCGGAACTTTCCAGCCCATGCGGTCACGCGACTTCATCACTTGCGCGCCGGGCGCGGCGTTGCCGACGAGAATCAGCGCGTCGGCGCCGGCCTGCTTCAGCCGCGTGAGCTGCGGCACGAGGTCGACGTCGTTATTCTCGAACTTCTCGACGCCTACGATCGTGATGCTCTTGTCTTTTTCGGCGGCGGCCTTCAGGCCCTTTTCGTTGGATTCGCCCCAGGGATTGTTGATGAGAATGAGGCCTGCTTTCTTGGCGCCGAGTTTCTGGGCGTGCTTGAGGAGACGCACGTCGACAAGTGCGTCCACGGCGGATACGCGAAACACATAGTTCGGCTTCGCGCCGTTATGGGTGATCGCGGTGCCCGCGGCCCAGATGCCGATGAACGGCACCTTTTCCTTGTTCACGACCGGCACGATTGCGAGCGACACCGGCGTGTCGAGGCCGCCGAAGAAAGCCGCGACCTTTTCCTTAAAGATCAGTTCGCGCGCGGCGATCAGGCCCTTTGGCGGGTTGGATTCGTCGTCGCGCTGAATGAGCTCCAGCTTGCGGCCGCCGAGCAGGCCGCCCTTGGCGTTGATTTCGTCTATTGCGATCTGCAGCCCGCGAGTCATCGCCTCGCCCGACTGCGCGGACGCGCCGGAGAGCGCCGCGACCTGACCGATCTTGATCGGGTCGGCGGCAAAGCTCGTGGATGCAAAAAGCAACGAGGCGGCGACGGCGGACCACCGCGGCCAACGGGCGTAACTTCTGTCGCGAAAGAAATTCATTGTGACCTCCCTGATGTGCCGATGCGGCAATTCTTGCTCGTTTTGGTCTTCGGTCGTTTGTCTTTTTATCGAGCGTGTAATTCGAACGCATCGACTGCAATCGGACCGAGACTTTCCTCACCGAAGTAAGAAAGTATTTACATCGGCATTTAATCTGTCAAGCTATAAGTCGGCGCCGGCCGGCTCGTTTTACCGGCAGGTCTTGAGCAGTTTTGGCGGCAAGGTGAGATTATGAAAAGCAAGGGGCGGCGGCAGGTTTCCGCATCGAAAGGCCGCAAGCGCAATCCAGCGCGGACACGCGAGGCCATTCTGAAGGCGGCGATTGCCGAATTTTGCAGCAACGGCTTCACAGGCGCTCGCGTGGAAAATATTTCGGCGCGGAGCGGCGCCAATATGCGGCTCCTCTATCATTATTTCGGCGACAAGGAAGGTCTTTACACTGCGGTGCTCGACCGCGTGTACACGGAAGTCCGCGCGGAGGAGCGGCGGCTCGATCTCGGCAGCGTCGATCCGGTTGAAGGGATGGAGCGGCTGATCGATTTCACCTTCAGCTTTTTTGCCCGGCACCGCGACTATATCTCGCTTCTGAACAACGAGAATTTGCTGCGCGGGCGTTTCGTGAAGAAGTCGCGCGCGGTGCGGCCGTTGACGCTGCCGCTGCTCGCGACGATCACCGATCTCCTGCAGCGCGGGTATAAAGCGGGCGTATTTCGCGCGGGTGTCGATCCGATGCAGCTCCACATCTCGATCACCGCGCTCAGCTATTTTCACGTTTCCAACCGCTACACGCTCTCCGCCATGTTCGGCCGCGATCTCGGCGCGGAAAGTTTCATGGCGCAGCGCCGCGCGCATGCGGAGAGTTTGATCTTGGGCTGGCTCGCGAAGCCGGGAGCAAGCATCCGGCTTCAATCGCCGCGGACGAAGAAAACTGTCAACGCGCGATAGCCGGCAAGATTTTTATTCTCGAATTGACAAATCGGAATACTGGAATAGAAGTAAGTAAGTTCTTACAAACGAAGCCGGCCAACGGCAAAAACGCGAGGCGTCTCCATGCGTAATGTGTCGGTCGATGACCTTTTGAAAAAGAAGCCCGGCGTCATCAATGTCGGCCTGGAGAGCTTCGCGCGCGACCTATCAGAGCTCGGCGTTGCCGTCGTGCAAGTGACCTGGTCGCCGCCTGCGGGCGGGGACGCCGCGCTCGCCGACATCGTTTCCCGCCTCAGCCTTCCCGGCGAGAAGACCGATCGCATCGATGCGGCGAACCGCGAAGCGGTCCGGCGGATGCTGGAGGGCGATCCGGTTCTGATCGATGTCGTCCCGGCGGAATCCGTGATTCCGGAGCTCAAGGAGCGGCTGATTTTGCACGCCGGCCCGCCGATCGAATGGGCGCGGATGTGCGGGCCGATGCAAGGCGCGATCAGCGGCGCGGTGCTATACGAAGGCTGGGCGAAAGATCTCGATGCGGCCACAGCGCTTGCCGCAGGCGGCGGCGTGCAGTTCCAGCCCAATCATCATTTCAACGCGGTCGGTCCGATGACCGGCATGATCACGCGCTCGATGCCGGTGATGGTGGTCGAGAACCGGAAATTCGGAAACCGCGCCTATTGCACCATCAACGAGGGCCTCGGGAAAGTGATGCGCTTCGGCGGCAACGATGCCGAAGTGCTGAACCGGCTCGCATGGCTGCGCGACGTGCTCGGCCCGCTGCTTGGAAAAGCGCTCAGGAATTCAGGCGGCATCCCTCTCAAGGTCATGATCGCCCGCGGGCTCGGCATGGGCGACGAGATGCACCAACGGAACGTCGCCTGCACCGGCGTCTTCCTGCGCGAAATCTCGCCCTGGCTTGCGCGCGCCACCACCGACAACGAGAAGCTCGCGGAGGCGCTCTCCTTTATTGCGAAGAACGATCAGTTTTTCCTCAACATCGCGATGGCGATGGGCAAGGCGATCATGGATCCGGTGCGCGGCATTGAGAATTCCACGATCGTGACGGCGATGTGCCGGAACGGCACCGATTTCGGCGTGCGGGTGAGCGCGACGGGCGATCAATGGTTCGTGGCGCCGGTGGAAATGCCGATCGGGCTTTACTTTCCGGGCTATAGCGAAGCCGACGCCAACCCCGACATGGGCGACTCCGCGATTGTCGAGACGATCGGGCTCGGCGGCTTCGCGATGGCGGCAGCGCCCGCCGTCGTCGGCTTTATCGGCGCGGGCAACGCTTCGACCGCGATCACCTACACGAAGGAAATGACCGAGATCGCAATCGCGGAAAATCCCGAATGGGCGATCCCGGCGCTCGATTTCATGGGCGTGCCGACCGGCATCGATGTGCGCCTGGTGGCGGGTTCGGGCATCACGCCCGCGATCAACACGGGTATCGCGCATAAGAAGCCCGGCATCGGCCAGGTCGGCGCGGGCGTCGCGCGCGCGCCGATGGGATGTTTCCAGCAAGCCGCGCGGGCACTGGCGCAGAAAATGGGGTTCGCATGAGCGGCGTTGTCCTGAACGAAATCCGGCGCGGGGCCTATCTCGATTCCGTCGCCTTGATGCGGCTCTCGCGCACGGTGGCGGGGCTTCCGGGCGTCCTCGAAGCGGCGCTGATGATCGGCACGCCGTCGAACAAGAAAATCATGCAGGACGCCGGCATTCTCACGGCGGAAGGGAACGGCGCGCAGGGCAACGACCTTGTCATTGCGATCAAGGCCAAGGACGACGCGGCGGCGCGCGAAGCGCTCGAACAGGCGAAAATACAGCTCGATGCGCCGAAAGCGGCGGCACAGGAAACCGCGGATCGCACCGTGCGTACCGTGCGCGCGGCGGTCAAATCGCTCCCCGACGCCAATCTCGCGCTCATCTCGGTGCCCGGCGAATTCGCGGTGGCGGAAGCGCGAAACGCAATCGCAAACGGCCTTCACGTCATGATTTTCAGCGACAATGTCGCGATCGAACATGAGCGCGCGCTGAAGGAAGAGGCGAAGGCGCGCGGGCTTCTCGTGATGGGGCCCGACTGCGGAACGGCAATTTTGAACGGCGTACCGCTTGCCTTCGCGAATGTCATTGCAAAAGGCGATATCGGCATCATCGCCGCGTCCGGCACGGGCTTGCAGGAAGTCTCGACGCTGATCGACCGTCATGGCAAGGGCATCACGCACGGCATCGGTGTCGGCGGACGTGACCTCAAGGAAGCGATCGGCGGCATCACTACGCTGATGGCGATCGATGCGCTCGACCGCGATCCGGAAACGCAGCACATCGTACTGATCTCCAAGCCGCCCGCCGCGAAAGTCGTCGACGCGATCATCGCGCGGATCGGCAAGAGCAAAAAACAGTTCACACTCTGCTTTATCGGTCTCGACCGGCTTTCCTTGCCGAAGAACGCCGTGCTCGCGTCGACTTTGACGGAGGCCGCGGAAAAAGCGCTCGACAAGCTGATCGTGCCGGCGGGCGCGAAAGCGCCGGCGGTGGACGCCAAGCGGCAAAAGCTGCGCGGTCTTTATAGCGGCGGCACGCTCTGCGCCGAGGCGCAGGTCATCCTGCGCCGCAAGGGAATTGACGTTGCTTCGAATGCGCCCATTCCAGGCGTTCCGGAAATTTCCGGCGACGCGCAGAACGCCATTCTCGACTTAGGGGCCGACGAATACACCGTCGGCCGGCCGCATCCGATGATCGACCCAAGCCTCAGGAACGATCTCTTGAAACAGGCGCTCGCATCGCCCGACACGGCCGTGATCCTGCTCGATGTCGTGATCGGCTACGGCGCGCATGACGATCCGGCGGGAAGCATCGCGGAAATCCTTTCGGGCAGCCCCGAGAACGGCCCGCTCGTGATCGCATCCGTCACCGGCACCGAAGCCGACCCGCAAAATTACTCCGCGCAGGTTCGCCGCCTTCGCGACGCGGGCGTGATCGTGGAATCCACCAATGCGCGGGCGGTCGAACTTGCCGCCGCTGCCTTGAGTGCGTCCGAAGGCGCGAGCGAGCCGCGCCGGCGGCAGGCGAACTGACCCGGACAAGTGGAGGGACGATGATTCGCCCCGATAAGGCATTGCCCAAACGCCTTCTGGTGGCGATCGGCGGCAACGCCACGCACCCGGACGGCATCCGCGGCACGGTGGAAGAGCAGAATGCGCTCGCCGCGAAAACGGGTACCGCGCTCCTGCCGCTGATGAAGCGCAAGGGCGACCTGATCATCACCCACGGCAACGGCCCCGTCGTCGGCAAGATTTTGATGCGGCAGCATGTGGCGCGGGAGCGCGTGACGCCGATGACGCTCGATATTTGCGTCGCGCACAGCCAGGGCGGCATCGCGTATCTTTTGATGCAGGCGCTGGAGAACGCGCTGCGCGAGGACGACAATCCGCGCCACGTTGTCTGCCTGCTCACGCAAGTCGAGGTCGATCCGGAGGATCCGGCGTTCAAGAACCCGACCAAGCCGATCGGCTATTTCTATACGGAAGCCGAAGCGAAGGCGCTTCATCAGGAATTTGGCTGGGAATTCCGCGAGGATTCCGGCCGCGGCTGGCGCTATGTGGTGCCGTCGCCGAAGCCAAAGCATATCGTGGATATTTCGCTGATCCAGGCGCTTGCCAGAAACGGCGCGGTTGTGATCGCGGGAGGGGGAGGCGGCATCCCGGTGATCCGCGGGCCGAAAAAGGTTCGTCACGGGGTCGAAGCGGTGATTGACAAGGATCTCACGTCAGGCCTGATGGCGAATGTCCTCGGCATCGAGGAGATGATGATTCTGACGGCGGTGCCCCGCGTCGCCATTCATTTCGGCACCCCACAAAAGCGCGAGCTCGATGAAGTCTCCCTCAGCGAGATGAAGCGCTACCACGCGGAAGGGCATTTCCCGGCGGGCAGCATGGGGCCGAAGGTGGAGGCAGCGATCCGCTTTCTCGAAGGCGGCGGCAAGCGCGCGATCATCGCGGCCCTCGACCAGGCGCTGCCGGCGCTGCGCGGTGAAAGCGGCACGCATATCGTTGCCGATCCGAAGTAGGCCGTTTGGGGCGCCAGGCTAAAAGATACGGGCCCCGCCAATGGCAGGGCCCATTTCTTTATCTCGAACTCTTTGCGTCAGACGCCGTAGAGATAATTCGGCAGCCACAGCGTCATGCCCGGCCAGAGATACATGATGACCATGCAGACGATGACGATCAGCATGTAGGGCATCATGCCGGAGAAAATCTGGTTCAGCGTGACGTGCTTGGGCGCGACACCCTTGAGATAGAAGGCGGACATTGCGACCGGCGGCGACAGGAACGCCGCCTGCAGGTTCACGAACACCAGAACGCCCCACAGCACCGGATCGATGTTGAAGTGCTTCAAGAGCGGCAGGAAGATCGGGACGAAGATCACGATGATCTCGGTCCATTCCAGCGGCCATCCGAGAATAAAGATGATCGCCTGGGAGAGGATCATGAACTGAATGGGCGTCATGTTGAGCGAGAGCACCCATTGCTCCACGAGCGCCTGCCCGCCGAGGATGGCGAAGACGCCGGAGAACAGCGCCGAGCCCACGAACAGCCAGCACACCATGGCGGTGGTTTTCGCGGTCAAGAACACGGCTTCTTTGGTGCGCTTCCAGTCGAGGGTTTTCGCCTGGAAGGCGAGCAGGAAGGCGCCGGCGGCGCCGACGCCTGCGGATTCGGTCGCGGTCGTAATCCCGAACAGGATGACCGCCAACACGACGACCGTAAGCAGGCCGAGCGGCATGATGGAGGTCGACAGGAGCTTGATGACTTCGAGTCGGTCGGCGTTGAGCCTCCAGTAGTAGCGGACTTGCCAGATTGCCGCGAAGATCACGATCGCGGCGAACGACCAATAGAAGCTCGCGGGCGGGCCGAGTTCGGCGTCGGTCGTCGCCTTTTGGGCGAGACCCGGCGTTCCCAGTTGCTGCACGCCTTCAACGACGGTTTCGGGACCGACTTGCGGGTGAATGACGACATACCACCACGTCAAGGCGAGCGTGCCGGCGACGATCGCGAACGGCACCAGCGAATAAGCGAAGTTCGAGAGAAGCATACGGTACGTGACGTGACCGGTCGGCGTTTCGATCGCGAGCGCGCGCGAAGGGGATACCAGCGCGGCTGCAAGTCCGCCGAAAACATTGTTCGAATACGCCGCCTGAAATTTTCGCAGCCAATCGGCGACGGGCACTTTTCTTTGTTCTTGCGGCAGCGGCGGCGCGATCTTCGGATTCAGCATCGCCCAGCCGACAATGTAAATGAGATAAAGAAGCGAGAGGAAAAAGCCGGGGAACATTGCCGCAGCATACAGCTTCACCACCGACTGACCGGCGACCGCCGCGTAGACGATGATCATGATCGACGGCGGAATGAGGATTCCGAGGGTGCCGCCGGCGGTAATCACGCCGGAAGCAAGTCGCACGTCGTAGCCGGCGCGCAGCATCGGATTGAAGGCGATAACGCCCATGAGCACCACGACGGCGCCGACAAGACCGGAAGCGATGCCCCAGAAGGTGCAGACGATCAGCGTCGCGACCGCGAGCGACGCCGGCACGTTCCGGAAGGCGAGCTGGATCGAATAGAACATTTTGTCAACCAGCGCGCCGCGTTCCATGACGTATCCCATCAAGACGAACAGCGGGATCGACACGAGAACGTCGTTGGTCATGGCGCCGTAGGTGCGCTGAACCATCAGATCGAAGACCTGATTGTCGGCTAAAGCCTGACCGGGAACGTGAAAGGCGATGTAACCGAAAAACATGCCGAGGCCCATCAAGGTGAAGGCTGTCGGGAACCCCATCATGATCACGACCACGATGAGGCAGAGCATCAGGAGGCCGAGTGCGGGATCGCTCATTTCTGCAGGTCTCCACCCATGCCACGTTGACGCGCGAGTTCGTCGATCTGCTTGGCGCGCTCGATCGCAATCTTGCGCGACTCTTCGTCGACATATTCGCTTTGCGCGAGTTGTTCTTCGATGACGTCGGTCTCGGCCACGTCCTTGAGGCGGCTCGGCCATTCCCCCGTCTGCAGGCAGACCACGCAACGAATGATCTCGGCGACGCCCTGGATCATAACCATGAGGCCCGCGAGCGGAATCATGAACTTGAATTGCCAGACCGGCGGACCGTCTGCGGTCACGGTGGAGTGCTCGTCGATCCACCAGGATTCGACGGCGAAAATCCAGCCGGAATAAATCAGCGCGGCGATGCCGGGGATAAAGAAAATAATGTAAAGAGCGAGGTCGAGCCCCGCCTGCGTGCGCGGGCGCATGGAGCTGTACAGAAAGTCGCCGCGGACATGCGCGTTTTGCGCAAGCGTATAGGCGCCGCACAACATGAAGCATGTGCCGTACATCATGTTTTCGGCGTCGAAGATCCACGCCGTCGGCGCGTTCAGAAAATACCGCTTGAAAACCTCGACGCAGACGACGGTCATCAGAACGATCATGAGCCAGGAAAAAAACTTCCCGACCCAGGTGCTGATCCCGTCAATGGTGTGAAGAGCACCCTGGACGTTCATTGGCCGCTTCCCCCTCGCGGTTCATCCGATTAAGACAAGGCACCATTCCGTGTTTTACGGAATGGTGCCTCGCCAATTTGTGGAACGATTAGATCGGCTTCTTTGCGTTCGGTCCGAAGTAGTGATCGAACGCCATCTTGCGCGAGACGTTGGTGTCTTGGTCCCATTGTACCGCCCGCTTGGCGAAAGCGAGCTGCGATTCGGCGATCTTCTTGAAGAGCGGGTTTTCGGCCGCCTTTTTCTTGGCAACCTCGTCGAAGATCTCGAGTTGGCGCTTGAGGACCGCGTCAGGCGTCTTGTAAACTTTGACGTTGTCCTTGGTCTGGAGCTCGATGTAGTCCTTCGAGTAGCGGTCGATCGCCTTCCACGACAAGTCCTGCGAGGCCGCTTCCACCGCATATTCGATGATTGCCCTCATCTTCGCCGGCAGCGCGTCGAATTTCGTCTTGTTGAACGAAATCTCGAACTGCTCGGCGTTCTGATGATAGCTCTGCAACATGTAGACCTTGGAGACGTCGGCAAAGCCGAGGATGCGGTCCGAAGTCGCGTTGTTGAATTCGGCCGCGTCCAAAAGGCCGCGATCCATCGCCGCGACGATTTCGCCGCCAGGCAGCGCGTTGACCGCGGCGCCCATGCCGGAGAAGACGTCAATCGAAATGCCGACGGTGCGGAACTTGAGGCCCTTGAAGTCGTCGACCTTGGTGATCGGCTTTTTGTACCAGCCGAGCGGCTGGGTTGTCATCGGGCCGTACGGGAACGACACGACGTTGGCGCCGATTGAGGTGAAGATCTCGTTGAGCAGTTCCTTGCCGCCGCCGTATTTGTGCCAGGAGAGCAGCATGTTCGCGTCCATTCCATAGCCGGGACCGGAGCCCCAGAGCGCGAGCGCGGTCTGCTTGCCGTAGTGGTAGACGAGCACGCCATGGCCGCCGTCAAGCACGCCCTTCGACACTGCGTCGAGCAACTGGAACGCGGGGACGACGGCGCCGGCCGGCAATACCTCGATCTTCAGATCGCCGCCGGTCATGTCGTTGACCTTTTTGGCGAAATCATTCGCATATTCGTGGAAGATGTCCTTCGAGGGCCAGGTACTTTGCCAGCGCATGCTGATCGGGCCCTGCGCCTTGACGACGTTCGGCGCGGTGACGGCGGCCGCCGCCGCGACACCAAGTCCAGCGGTCTTCAAAAATTTGCGGCGGCTTGCCGCAGACGTGCGCGATTGAGTGGTCTTCTTCATGGATGCTTCTCCCCTGTGGTGACCATCGTGGGATGGTGCGGTCTTATGCCGCTAGATTTCCGGTTGCGCGTTGGCCGCGCCCTCGCCCTATCTAATAGAAGATGCCACCTAGGTCGCAAGTGTTTCCTTTTTCCGCGCTGCAACAATGACTTATGGGAATTCCTAGACGAAAGTTGGAGGGAATAAAAATTGCCGCCCATAAATCCGGAACATTTCCGGGCTACACCGCGTTTTTCCCGTGGAGCCATCAGGAGAAAAACGTGATTTTGAAAGACCACCAATGCAGCTTGGCATTGGGGGCGTGTATCCGTTTTCGGGGCGTCTTCTAATGTGCGGGTTGTGTGGAGAAATATCCTTTCGAGAACCCGCTTCTGTTTCTTCCATTTCGGCCATGACTGAAAGTCTTGCCGCGCGCGGGCCGGACGCCAGTGGCTTGTTCGCGCAAGATCGCGTGGGCTTGGGTCACCGGCGGTTGAGCATTCTCGATACCGAAGCGACTTCCAATCAGCCGATGATCGATAGCGAGCTTGGACTCGCGATCGCTTTCAACGGCTGCATCTACAATTTTCGCGAACTGCGACGGCAGTTGCAGGAAAAGGGCTATCGTTTCTTTTCCGGCGGCGACACCGAAGTCATTCTCAAGGCATATAAAGAGTGGGGCGCGCGTTGCGTCGAGCGCTTCTACGGCATGTTCGCCTTCGCTATCTGGGAGCGCGACAGCGGGCGCGTTGTGCTCGCGCGCGACCGGCTCGGCATCAAGCCGCTTTATCTCGCCGAAGACGGAAATCGCCTGCGCTTCGCCTCGACCCTGCCCGCGCTATTGGCGGCAGGCGGCGTAAACACGGAAATCGATCCGGCGGGTCTTCATAATTATATGTCGCTGCATGCCGTCGTCGTGCCGCCGCGCACAATTCTGAAAGGCGTGCGCAAACTTCCGCCGGCGACAATTCTCACTGTTGAGCCGGACGGCACAAGCCGCGAAGAAATTTACTGGAAGCTCGACGTCGGCCGCAAACCGCAGGACCGCGCGATGAGCAAGGAAGAGTGGCAGGACGCGGTGCTGGAAGCGCTCACCATTTCGATCAAGCGCCGCCAGATCGCGGACGTTCCTGTCGGCGTATTGCTCTCGGGCGGACTGGACAGCTCGCTCGTCGTGGCGCTTCTCGCGGAGAGCGGCCAGACGGATCTCAAGACATTCGCGATCGGTTTCGAGAGCGTCGGCAACTTGAAGGGCGATGAATTCAAATATTCCGATTTCGTCGCGAAGCGTTTCGGCACGAAGCATGAGCGGATCGAGATCAAGTCCGACGCGACGCTCAGTGCGCTGCCCGACGCGATCAGGGCGATGTCCGAGCCGATGATGAGCCATGATGCAATCGGCTTTTATCTGCTTTCGCAGCAGGTCGCGAAATACGTGAAAGTGGTGCAAAGCGGCCAAGGTGCTGACGAGGTGTTCGGCGGCTACCACTGGTACCCGAAAATGATGCGCTCGAACGACCCGGCGACGGATTATGCTCGCGTCTATTTCGACCGCGACCATGAGGAAATGCGCGAAACGCTCGATCCGCGTTATGTCGAAGAGGATTACAGCGGCGAATTCATCGACGAATTCTTCGAGCGCAAGAAGGATTCGCGACCGATCGACGCGACGCTGCAGCTCGATACCGAAGTCATGCTCGTGGACGATCCGGTGAAGCGGGTCGACAACATGACCATGGCATGGGGCCTTGAGGCGCGCGTACCCTTCCTGGACCACGAGCTGGTCGAGCTCGCGGCGCGCATTCCGCCCGAACTCAAGGTAAGCAATGGCGGAAAGTACATTCTGAAAGAAGCCGCCCGCAGCGTCGTTCCGGCGGAGGTCATCGATCGGCCGAAGGGTTATTTTCCCGTGCCGGCGCTGAAATATATCCGCGGGCCGTTCCTGCAATTCGCGCGCGACGTTTTGAACGATCCCGCCGCGCGCGAGCGCGGCCTGTTCAATCGCGATTACGTCGGGCGCCTTTTAGCGAACCCGGAGAGGGAACTCACGCCCAAGGGTCATTCAAAACTGTGGCAAATCGTGCTGCTGGAAAGCTGGCTGCAGACTCATAATCTGTGACGGTATGTGATTTGCTCATGATGCCGATTCCGCAGAAAAGAGCGACGCCAATATAGGGACAGGCCGAATCATGTGCCGATGGATCGCCTATCGCGGAGATACGATCGCGCTCGAGCACTATGTGACCGAGCCGTCGCACTCGCTGATCTCGCAAAGCATCAAGGCGCTCGAATCGACCGTCAGCACCAACGGCGACGGCTTCGGTCTCGGCTGGTATGGCGAATATCCGGACCCCGGCCTCTATCGCGAAGTGCGGCCGGCGTGGTCGGACGAAAATCTTCGCTATCTCTGCCGTCATATCCGCTCACATTTGTTTTTCGCGCATATCCGTGCCGCCACCGGCACGCCGATCACGCGGCCGAATTGCCACCCATTCGTGTGCAAGAACTGGTTGTTCATGCATAACGGGTTCATCGGCGACTGGAACCGGCTACGCAGGCGAATTGAAAGCTTCATTCCCGACGAAGTTTATCCCGCACGTCTCGGCACGACGGATTCCGAAGCCGCGTTTCTTGCGATCATTGGCGCCGGCATCGAACAGTCACCCGTCGCCGCGACGACGAAAGTGTTGCGTGAGATCACCGCTATGCTGTCCGAGAACGGGCGGAAGGATTCGCTTCGTTTCACGGCGGCGCTTGCGAACGGGCAGGATCTTTACGCCTTCCGGTATGCGGTCAACGACGCGGCGAATACGCTGTATTTCCGCTCATCGGGAAACGGCGTCATCGTAGTTTCCGAGCCGCTTGACGAGGATCATGCCAGCTGGAAAGCAGTGCCCGAAAATGCGGTGCTGGTCGCGGAGGCCGGAAAGAAAGTCGAGATTTTCTCGCTCGATGAGAAGCGCCTGCAGGCCGCCGAATAAAATTCGTCAATCGCCGGATGGACTTGGCGCCTCCCCGGCTGTCGCTTGGCGGCTCGAGCGCGAAGCCGCAAAATCGCCGCGTTGGAGCCGTTTTCTACGGCGCTCGGAGAAGGGGTCGTGTTGAGGGTGTGCTGCGTTCGCCATAGTTTTGCGATCGCATGGGGCGCGGTCACATGTGCCTCGCTTGCAGCGGCTCCCGCACGCTCGGAAAGCTCTATCGTTTCCTGTGTCGGCAGCCATTCATTCGAAAATGTAGAAGCGCTTTCGGCGGGCGACGGAGCGACACTTCGCCTGAAGGACGGACGTGAAGTTCGTCTCGCGGGCGTAATTGCCGTCAACGCGCTCGACGGACATAGCGATGCTGCCGCGCGCGCATCGGACGGACTGAACGCGCTTGTCACCGGAAAATCTTTGACTCTGTATGGCCCGAAGTCGAGCGATCGCTATGGCCATGTGGTGGCGCAAGTGACGTTCCGCAACGATCCTGCGCATTGGCTGCAGGCCGACTTAGTCTCCGCCGGCGCCGTGCGCGTTGCGCCGGAAATGAGCGGCGCGTCCTGCGCGAAATCGCTTCTCAGTTTGGAGGCGGAAGCGCGCGCAGGCCACAAAGGATTGTGGCGAGAGGCGCGTTTCGCCGTCGAGCAGGCCGAAAATATTGAAGCCTTAACCACAGCAATGGGGCGTTTTACCATTGTGGAAGGCTTGGTCCGGCGGGTTGGCGAAACTTCCAGCCGTACCTATCTCGATTTCGGCCGCCGCTATAACCAGGATTTCAGCATTATGATTCCACGCTCGGCGCGGGCCGGTTTTGCCGCCGCGGGCATCGATTTGAAGAGCCTGCGCGGCAAGCAGGTTCGCGTGCGCGGCGTGTTATTCTCGTCGGGCGGGCCGGCGATCGAAATCCGGAACCCCGCGTCGCTCGAAATCGTTGCAGGTGGCGGCACATGAGCGCGCCCAAAGAAAGCGTGAGGGATTTCCGGCTCGGCTTGCGCGCGGGTGCCGCGGCGCTTGCCGTGTCGCTTCTGCTCGCCTCCTGCGCGAATCTGGAGACCGATCGTTTCGGACTCTCGGAGGCATCAGCCGCGCGCGACAATGTTGCGTCGACCCTTCCAGTCGAACAGCGCAAGGAACACGAGCGCCTCGTCGCAGCCTATGGCGGTGTCTACCACGCGCCTGAGCTCGAAGATAATATTTCCAAGGTCGTCAATCGCCTCGTCTCCGCCTCCGAGCGGCCCGACATTCGCTATCGCGTGACGATCCTGAATTCGCCCGCAATCAACGCCTTCGCGCTGCCGGGCGGCACGCTTTACGTCACGCGCGGGCTGATTGCGCTTGCGAACGACGACTCGGAACTCGCCTCGGTGCTCGCGCATGAAATGGCGCATGTGATCGCGCGCCACGCCGCGATCCGCGAAGCGCAGGTGCGGCAGGCGATGATCGTGAGCCGCGTCATTTCCGACGTGGTGCAGGATCCGGATTTGGGGGCGCTGGCGCTCGCCAAGAACAAGATTTCGCTCGCGGCCTTCTCGCGCGATCAGGAACTGGAAGCCGACGCGGTCGGCGTCGGTATCTCCGCGCGCGCGGGCTACGATCCTTACGGTGCCTCACGCTTCCTTGCCACGATGGGCCGCTACGCGGCATTGCGCTCAGGCGGCGCAACAAGCGCCAATAAGGACCAGGTCGATTTCATCTCGAGCCATCCGGCAACGCCCGAGCGCGTTTCGCTTGCGGTCACGAACGCAGGCCAGTACAGCGCGAAGGGCGAGCGCGACCAGAAGGATTTCCTCGACGTGATCGACGGCATGGTCTATGGCGACGATCCGAAGGAAGGTTATGTGCGGGGCCGGAGCTTCCTGCATCCGAATTTAGGCTTCACCTTCACCGCGCCCGAAGGATTTTCGCTCGAAAACACCGCGCAAGCCGTACTTGGCGCGACGGCGTCGGGCAAGGAAGCATTGCGGCTGGACGCGGTGCGCGTGCCGGCGACGACGCCGCTCGGGACTTATCTCGCGTCCGGCTGGATTGACGGCGTCGACCCGAATTCGGTGCAGTCGCTCACGATCAACGGATTTCCGGCGGCGACCGCGGTTGCGCGCGGCCAGCAGTGGTCGTTTCGTCTTTACGCAATTCGTTTCGGCACCGATGTCTACCGGCTCGTTTTTGCGGCGCGTGAAATTACGCCGGCGAACGACCAGGCTTTCCGGGCGGCCGCCGACACGTTCCGCCGCGTCGCCGAGAACGAGATCAAGAACGTGAAGCCGCTGCGCATTTCCGTGGTGCGCGTCGGGCTCACGGACACGGCCGAACGGCTCGCGCGACGGATGGCGGTTCCCGACAAGAAGCTCGATCGTTTCTTGATCCTCAACGGGTTGGACAAGGACGCGAAGCTTCACTTCGGCGATCGGGTGAAGATCGTTGTCGAATAAAAAAGCCCGGCTTCGAGCCGGGCTTTTCGATTTGCGGTCCGAAACGATCAGGCTGCTTCGTCCTGCTTCTCCGGGGCGGCTTCTTCTGTCTTCGGCCCGCGCTTCGGGCCTTTCAGAAGATAGGCTTCGACCTGCTTGCCGGCTTCGGTTTCGGTGATGTCTTCGATGGTGGCGAGCTCGCGCACCATGCGGTCGAGCGCCGCTTCGTAAAGCTGGCGTTCGCTGTAGGACTGCTCCGGCTGGTTCTCCGAGCGGAAGAGGTCGCGCACGACCTCGGCGATCGAGATCAGGTTGCCGGAATTGATCTTCGCTTCATATTCCTGCGCGCGGCGGCTCCACATCGTGCGCTTGATGCGGGCGCGGCCCTTCAGGGTGTCGAGCGACTTCTTCACGACGTCAGGGCCGGCGAGCTTGCGCATGCCGACGGCGGTCGCTTTCGCGGTTGGAACGCGGAGCGTCATCTTGTCCTTCTGGAAGGAGATAACGAAGAGTTCGAGCTTGTGACCCGCCACTTCTTGTTCTTCGATGCGCACGATCTGGCCGACGCCATGCGCCGGGTAGACGATATGCTCATGCGTGCGGAAGCCCTGGCGGCTATGCGCGGGCTTCTTGACGGGAGCGGGGGCGGGGGCTTTTACAGAAACGGATTTTTTGGCCACTTTCGATCCTTTTGCCGCCGCTTTGCGTTTCTTATTCATCGTAGGCACTCAACCGAAGGGTGTGAATGCCATCCTCTCTCTTCGGAAGGGAGGACAGCCTGAGAACGCCGATAAATAGGTTCAGTTCCGTGATGGAAGGCTCCGTAGGGAGCACCAAAGCCGAGCGGATACGTATGTGATTGTGACCATATTACCACAAACTGGCCGAAAATCAATGTCTTGCGGGTCTTGGATGCCGCGAAACAAGAAGACGGTTAAGGCAGGCGGCTTTTGCGCAACTTTCAGTCGCCCTGGCCGGGCTCCGGCGAAAAAAGCTTTTCCTTATCCGGCTTGCCGTCCCACTCCTTGGCGTCGGCCGGCGGGTCGCGTTTCACGGTGATATTCGGCCAGATCTTTGCGAACTCGGCATTCAGCGACAGCCATTTTTCCAGCCCGCCGACAGTGTCGGGCTTGATCGCCTCCGCCGGGCACTCGGGTTCGCACACACCGCAGTCGATGCACTCGTCGGGATGAATGACGAGCATATTCTCGCCCTCGTAGAAGCAATCGACGGGGCACACCTCGACGCAATCCATGTATTTGCAGCGGATGCAGTTATCGTTGACGACATAGGTCATGACTGTTCAGATCATATAGGGACGCGCGGGGCCTAACGCATGTGTTGCCGCTTCGCAAGTAAATGCCGCTCATTTTACAGCGATCAGGCATTGATCTCTTCGTAGAGGGTGCTTGCCAGTGCCGCGCCGCCGCGGCGGCCGGCGAAATCGACAACGCGCAGAACACGCACTCTGCTGAAGAGCCCGATCGTGAGTACGTCGTCCTTGTGTACGGTGTGGGCGGAGGATTCGGCGCGGCGGCCATTCACGCGAACATGTCCGGAAGCGACGAGCGAGGCGGCGAGCGTTCTCGTTTTCACGATCCGCGCGTGCCAAAGCCAGCGGTCAATCCGCTGCCGCCGTTCCGGCGCTGCGAGTTCAACCTTCGCTTTTCTCTTCGTTTTTTTTGCCGGAGCCATTTCCGGACTCGAGCCGCGCTTTCAATTCCAGGAGAGCGGCGAAGGGCGAGTTGGGATCGATCGGACGCTCGCGGCGCGGCGCGTTTCGGCCGCCGTCGGTGCGCGGCTTGCGGTCATGTTTGCGGTGGCGGTGAGATTTTTGCAGTTTCGCATTCGCATCGGATGCGGGCTGCGTCTGCGCTTCGCCCGCAGGCAGCGACACTTGTTGCGGACGGCGGCGTTCGCGGTCGTGCGGCTTCTTCGGGCGATGCTCGCCGGGCGAACGGCCCGGCCGCCAAACTTCCACCATTGCCGGTTCAGCAGCCGGTGCGGGTGAAGCTTCCGCCGGTGCCGTCGCAGCGTTTTCTGCCGGCGGCGTTTCTGTCGCCACTTCAGCAGACGTTGCTTCGGACGACGGGGTTTCAGCAATTGTTTCTGCCGAAGGTATCTCCGATGCAGGCGCATCCGCGGGAGTCGTTTCCGGGGTTGCCGCCGTTTCCGCAGAAGGTGCGGGCTCAGCTGGAAGCGGCGGGCGGCGATCCGTGCGATAGCCGAGCGCGCGCAAGATCGCGGCGAAGTCCTCGCCCGCGCAGCCGACAAGCGACGTCATCGCGACCGTCACCGTGAAGCCGCGCCCGTCGAACGCGCCCGCAGGTTTTTCCCCCGTCCCAGTTGGACGCCAGGACAGCGCGGGGCGGATCAGGTCGGCGAGACGTTCAAGGATGTCCACGCGGATCGCGCGCGATCCGCACAGGCGATAGCCGATGAGGCGATAGAGCGGCTTAGCGATTTCCGGATCGACCGGAATCGAGGTGCGGCCGCTCGATGCGAGCGCGGGAAGATCTGTGATTCCTTTTTGCTGCAGGCCGCCGTTTTTCAGTCCCCACAACAGAAGGCTCAAACCGCGCGGCGCGGGCTTGAGCAACGTGGGCAGATAAATGTGATGGGCGCCGAAGCGCACGCCGTGCTGGCGAAGCGTCGCGCGGGTCGGCTGGTCGAGGCTTTTCACTTCTTCGGCGACTTTCTGCCGCTCCAAGACGCCGAAAGCCTCGACGATCTGGAAGGCGACGCCGCGCGCGATCCCGGTCACATCCTCGGCCTTGCCGAGCGCGATCAGCGGCCCGAGCAGCTTTTCGACATGCGCTTTCAGCCAGCGCGCAAGCCGTTCCTCCACGCCTTCGCGGGCGGGGCCGGTGAGCTGCTCGTCGGCAAGAATGCGGAAGCGCGGCTCGAGCGCATTGTCGGCGGGAATGAGCTTGGCGACCGGGTCGCCAGACCAACGGATTGTACCGTCGGCGGTGAGCACAAAAACATCATCGCCTGCTTCGGCGAGTTTCTTCGCGCGGTTCTCGATTTCACCGGCGAGTACTTTCTGCGCGGCGCCGCGCAGCGCCTTCGTTTCCGGCTCGCCGGAGGCGTCTGCGGGCGAAAACTCGAAGCCCGAAAGGTGGCCGATGACGTGGCCTTCGACCACGACATCGCCGGTCTGGGTTATTTCGGTTTCCAATGCGGCGTTCTCTCTCAGGCGGCGCAAGAGGACGCTGGTGCGGCGGTCGACGAAGCGCTGGGTGAGACGCTCATGCAAGGCATCGGAAAGTTTGTCCTCGATTGCGCGCGCAACACCCTGCCAATGTTCAGGATCGTCCAGCCAATCGGCCCGGTTCGCGGCGAATGTCCAGGTGCGAACCTGCGCGATACGATTTGAGAGCGTGTCGATATCACCATCGGTCCTGTCGGCGTGCTTGATCTGCCGTGCGATCCAGTCGGCGGGTATTCTACCCTCGCGCATCAGGAAACCATAGAGGGTCATGGCGAGCTCCGCGTGGGCGGCCGGCGCGATCTTCCGGTAATCGGGAAGCTGGCAGGCCTCCCACAACCGCTCGACGGCGGCGGGCGTCGATGCGAGCGCGGCGATATCCGCGTCCTTGGCGGCATGTTCGAGAACCAACACATCGTCGGCGACCGGCGCCCGGACAAGGCCCTCCTCGCGCGGGCCTGCAGCGAGGCTCGCGAGCAGCTCCTTGATCGAGCAAAAATTCAGGTTGTTATTGCGGTATTGCGCGATCCGCACGGGATCGAACACATGGTTTTCGAGCCGCTCCACGAGTTCGGCGTCGAAGGGCTCGCAGCGTCCCGTCGTGCCGAAAGTGCCGTCGCGCGAATGGCGTCCCGCGCGTCCCGCGATCTGCGCCAATTCGGACGGATTGAGATTCCGGAACTGGTAGCCGTCGAACTTGCGGTCAGAAGCAAAGGCGACATGGCCGACGTCGAGATTGAGTCCCATGCCGATCGCGTCGGTCGCGATCAGATAGTCAACGTCGCCGTTTTGATAGAGGTCGACTTGCGCATTCCTCGTACGCGGCGAGAGCGCGCCGAGCACGACCGCAGCACCGCCGCGCTGCCGGCGGATCAACTCGGCGATGGCGTACACTTCCTCGGCCGAGAACGCGACGATCGCCGAGCGGCGCGGAAGGCGCGTGATCTTCTTGTCGCCGGCGAAGCTGAGATTGGAAAGGCGCGGGCGCTGCACGACATTGACGCCCGGCAGCAGGCGCTCGATCAGATTGCGCATGGTTGCTGCGCCTAAGACGAGCGTCTCCTCGCGGCCGCGGCGGTTCAGCATCCGGTCGGTGAAAATGTGCCCGCGCTCGAGATCGGCGGCGAGCTGCACTTCGTCGAGCGCGACAAAGGCGACGTCGAGATCCTGCGGCATCGCCTCGACGGTCGCGACCCAGTAGCGCGCGTTCGCCGGTTTAATCTTTTCTTCACCGGTGACGAGCGCGACGGAGGCGGCGCCTACGCGCTCGACTGCGCGGTTATAGACTTCGCGCGCCAGCAGCCGGAGCGGAAGCCCGATCACACCCGAGGAATGCCCGAGCATCCGCTCGATCGCGAGATGCGTCTTGCCGGTATTCGTCGGCCCGAGCACGGCAGTGACGCCGCGACCGCGCTGGCTCGGCGAAATGGGAACGGATGGGGCGGACATCGGCGAGGTCAGCGTACTTTCAGATTTTCTGTATCATAATGCGACGGCGATCATTGCATTTGCATACGGTTGGTAACCAAGCGGAACACGCGTCGAACGAATCGAGCCCGAATCGCTGACTCGCACCGAATGCGCTTTCGTTCGCACCTAGATATGGTGTCTTGCGCGATGACTGCCACGAATTTGCCGGTCGTGGTGCGAAATTTCTCCGAATGAGCGCCGATAATTCTTAAATTCCAGCTTTTCCGCGAGTAACCGCGCGCCGTTGCTACTTGCAGTCTATTTGGCGTCGGTATTTTTAGCGGTGACGTCGCGCGGGCCGATCTCGAAATTCTCCGCTTGGACCACGACGATGCCGATCAGCGTCACGATCGAGACGCGGGCCGGAAACAGGACGCGCGTGCCTTCGACCGGAGCGAGCCAGACGAAGATGTTCCTGTTGTCCTGCATGTATTTGACGTTGAGCTTATCGGGCTTGTAGCCCGCAATCGGCCGGTAATCGACGCGGCAGACGAGTAATTTGCCGTTATAGCCCTTGATGTCCTTCGCCGTGTCGATGCGCTCGTAGCTGAAGACGAGGTCGTAGCGCTGGCGGCCGTCGAAAATTGGAACGGTGCGCTTGCAGTTGTCGGGCGAGAGCATGTCGGCGGTGCCGGGCACGGTGATGATCGCGGCGCTCATCGGATCGACGACGCCCGTGCGGTGCTCTTCGCGCACCGGAATGCGGCCTTTAGATTCCTCGGTGGGCGGATTGACCGAATAGGATGTCACCGCGTTGTTCGCGAAGGAAATGCGAATGTCTGCCTTCTTCTTGTCGCTCTCCGAATTGCTGACATAGCTCGCGGGCGAAAGCTGACCCCCGATGAAAGTTCCCTTCGCCGAAACGGTGCCATGGCCGCGCGAAACGAGCTTGGCGATGCCCGTGACCCGCGCGCTGCCGACGACGGCATAACCCGCATCCGAAATATCAAGCGCGAATTCGCCCCGGCCGACGGGGATCGCCGTCACGGAGCCCTCATAATGAACCTTGAGGCGCGCGTCGGCGCTGGCTGCGGCCGTCGCGGCGAGCAAAGCAATAAGAGGGGCAACCTTTCGCCCGGCTTGCAGCAGCATGAGATCTAGACCTTCAGAAAACCCGTTTGGGTGATGCGCGGGGCTACTCTTCAATTTTAATAAGGCTATCACACGCGGACGCTGTCGCGAAAAATCCCGGTGGGACGGGATTAAGTCTTAACTGTGGCTCAGGGTTGCGCTCCGCGCGCTTGACGCTGGAGCGAGGGCCGACTAATAGGACGCGCATTCCTCAGCCATTTTGGGCCTTATCCGGGAAGCCGTCCCGTTCCGGCTCATTGATTTAGAAGGTTACGACCGATGTCCCGGCGTTGCGAACTCACCGGAAAGTCCGTGCTTGTGGGTCATAAGGTGAGCCACTCGAACATCAAGACCAAGCGCCGGTTCTTGCCGAACCTCTGTTCGGTGACGCTGCAGAGCGACGCGCTTGGCCAGAAAGTGCGGCTGCGCATCAGCACGAATGCGCTGAAGTCGGTCGACCATAACGGCGGCCTCGACGCTTTCCTGCTAAAAGCGCGCAAGGAAAACCTCTCGCCGCGAGCGCTCGAACTCAAGCGCAAGATCGAGAAGAAGACGGCGAAGGCCGCCGCTTAATTGCTTTTTACATTGCGCATGATCTTTTCGGAAAACCGGTACCCACTTTTCCGGATCATGCGCTAACGCTTCAACGTAAACTGCAATAACAGCGCCCGCTGCAGCGGGTTGAAGTTGTCGTCTGAAATCAGTGTCAGCACCACGTCGCCATTTTCGGCGCGGTGGACCGCGAGCCCTTCCATATTGTCGATCATGTAATTGCGGTCAGCCTCGAAGAGCGTCTCGCCCTTGATTACCACACCCGGCCTGACTTGCTTGAGCGGCACCCGGCGGATGCGCATGCCGACGCCGCGCAGCAGCGAAAAGCTGCGCTCCAGAATGAGAAGGTCGCCGTTCGGGGTCACAGCGGCATCGGTGATGTCGAAGTCGCCGATGCGTGCGATGCCGAAAAGTCCGGGCGATGGCCCGCCGATCAGAAAACCGCGGATGTTACCGGCGTCATCCAACCCGCGCTCGGACATGGCGATCAGCGTGCCGCCGAGCGGAAGATTGCGCGGCACGAAGGTCATCGCTTCGAGGCCTTTATTGAAGGGAAGTTTCTTGATCTCGGGCGGGAAGTCGATCGGCATGGCGCGTGCGGCGAAGCCGTCCTTGCCGTAATCGAACTTCACGATCTGATTCACGCGCTCGATGCCGACATAGAAAATCCCGCCGTCGTCGGCGAGCGACTCGGTGTCGAACCAGCCTTTCAGTGCGAGCGGCTTGCCGTCCTCGGCGAGCATCGGCGCCATCTCTGCGTCGGTGATCGCGACCGGGCGGATGCCGTCGTAACGGACGTGGCCGCGCAGCCAGCGGCCGCGATCGCTTGCGATCACGAAGCGGGTGCCGCCGTCAAACAGGCGGAAGGCGGAAAGGCCGCCGAAGCCGGGTTGGTGCGAGCTCAGCTCAATGCCGCCGCGAAAGACGAGCGGACCAAATTCGCGCCGTTGCGGGTCGCGCA
>Ga0070679_100001063_pt1 | contig 23971 bp, 19 predicted proteins | sample KBSC63BmetaG_FD_65652 | JGI IMG/M metagenome (GOLD analysis project Ga0070679, IMG submission 65652) | Corn rhizosphere microbial communities from Kellogg Biological Station, Michigan, USA - KBS C6-3B metaG | ecosystem: Host-associated > Plants > Roots > Rhizosphere | place: USA: Michigan... | reverse complement strand
GGAGAGCTGATCGTGTCGTTCGGCCGCCCGGTGAAGGGCGACGCCGGATGGTCGACGATCCACCCGCGCCGAGTCTCGCTGTTCTACGCCGGCATGAGTGTCCTATGCATCGCTGTGGTGATGGTGGGCGCGCGATCGCTGCTCGCCGCGCCATCGATCTGGCAGGCAAGAAGCAGCGTCGGCCAGGCGTTCGGGCCGTTCGTCATAGTTCTCTACATCCCCATCTTCGTTCTGGGTTTCTTCGTTCGACAGACGCAGGCGCAGACGCGGATCGGAACCTGGTTCATCGCGTTCCTCGTGACCACGGGCGTTGCGGCGGCGGCACCGGTCGGCGAGCGAAGCCTGCTCATTCTCCCGGTGCTGATCCCGCTCGCTTTTCGCTCGACCCTGACTCCCCGCCGCGTGATCTCGCTCGGCGTCGGGGCCGTCCTCGCGGCTAGTCTCCTGCTCCCGCTCCTCAAGTGGCAATTCGCGGGAAAGGACCTGAGCCCGGGGAAACTGGTGTTGGAGACGATTGAAAGCGACTTCTCGCGAAGCTCGGTGCTTGCGACCGCGCTCGAGTTGTCGCGGCCCGCGGGAACGATGGTGCTGCGGTATCCGTTCGAGGGCTATGTCTATTCCGCGCTGCTCTTCGTGCCGCGTCCGATCGTGCCCTGGAAGGGGCAGTCGACCCCTGTGTACTACACGGCGGCGATGACCGGGATCGCCGTCGAAGACACGCAGTGGATGTACGGCATCGGCGCCATCGAGTCGGCGTCGCTCAACGGTGGACTGGTGGCGGTCGCGCCGATGCTCGTTCTCGTTGGAATCGGCCTCGCGTTTCTCGATCGCGTCTCCGCCAAGGTGCCAGGTGTCGTCGTTCCGGCTCGGCTCTTCGGCTTGTGGACGTGTTGCTACGACGTCTCGGCGCTTCTGCTCGTGTACGGCGGGATGTTCGTTCTGGGCTATCTCCTCCACGACCTTTTCGTGCGCTCGTGGGCGGGTGCCAGGTCGCAATCTTCGGCATCGTTGCAGGTGCACGCTCGCCTCGCGGACGGCTCGGCATGATGCGCGACGATGGATCGAGCGCCCTCGGCATTCGCGCATGAGGGACGACGCGCGCGACATCGACGTGCGGCTGCTGACGGTCACGAAAACGATCAGCGGTCATTCGAACCGCATTCTGGCGGCGATGGCCGTCGGGGCCGCGATCCTCGCGACCGTCGCGCTGGTCGCGCCTCGTCGCTACTCGAGCCAGGCGACCTTCGCGCCGCACGCGCGGACGCTGCCGGCCTCGTTGAGCGGCCTCGCCGGAACGCTGGGTGTGGACCTCTCGAGTGCGAGTGACCCCACCGAGTCACCCGCGTTCTATGTCGATCTCATTCGAAGCCCGACCGTGCTGGCCGACGTCGTGGACAGCGCGTATGCGCATGCGACACCGCAGTCGCGCGACGTCGCCGCGATCTATGGCGTTCACGAAGAGAACGCCGCGCTTCGACGCGAAGAAGCCATCACGCGGCTCCGCGACCACGTGCGCGCCTTCGCGACATTGAAAACCGGCATGGTGACGTTCGTCGTCACCGCGCCCACGGCGAACGATGCATATGGTTTGACGTCCGCCATCCTCGCCCGCACCAGTCGTTTCAGCATCGAACGCCGGCAGCAGCGGGCGCGCGCCGATTATGAGTTCTCTAAGCAACGGGTGCGCGCCGCGGGGGACAGCCTCCGCCAGGGCGAGGACCGACTTCAAGCTTTTCTCGCGGCGAACCGCCGTTACTCCGACGCATCCGTCGCGAAGTTCGAGGCGGACCGGCTGCAGCGCGACGTGACCATGCAACAACAGATCTACACATCCTTGTCCGAGGCCGCCGAGCGCGCGCTGGTCGAGCAGCTGCGCACGACGCCGATGATCACGGTGATCGAGACGCCGGAACCCGCGGCTCAGCCGGACCCGCGAGGCGTGATCCCGCTCTCATTCGTTGGCGCGGCGGTCGGCGCCATGCTGTGGGCCTTCGTCATGTTCCTCGGGCCCATCGTGCGCGCGAGCCGCTCGCGCCTTCCCGACACGACGTTCTCGTTCCGCGTGGCGACGACAGACGAAATCACGCGATGAGCCGGGTCCGTGTCGTTCATGTGACGGCTGCACCGGAGATGGTGCTGCGCATTCTGCTGCACGACCTCCGCCGCCTCGCGCAGCATTGCGAGCACCTGATCGTGTGCGGCGAGGGCAAGGCCGTGCCGCGGCTCAGGGCCGAGGGACTCGAGGTTCACACAATTCCTATCGAACGCAAGGTCAGCCCGCGCGCCGACGTTCTCGCATTGCGCGCGCTGACCAGGATTCTCCGATCACGGAAACCGCATCTCGTTCACTCGTACGCCCCAAAGGGCGGTTTGCTCGGACAGCTCGCGGCAACGGCCTCGCGCACGCCACATCGGATTCACTCGTGTCGCGGGCTCCTGTACACCGACGATCTCTCACCGCGCCGTCGGCTGTTGTTCTCCGCCACGGATCGATTGACGAACTCACTCGCGAACCGAACGCTGTTCGTGAGCAGCGCCGACATGCGCTATTCGATCGACCATCGTCTGTGCTCAGCCGCTCGCGCCGTTCACACCGGGAGTGGCATCGATCTCACGTACTTTCGCCGGTCGGCAGTCGTCGAAGATCAGGCGAGACGCATTCGCGAGGAACACGGGATCGCCGCGGATGCACCGCTCGTGCTCACGGTTGGCCGCTACGTCCGCGACAAAGGCTTTCTCGAGCTCGGCGCGGCCGTGCGTTCGATTCAACGCGTGCATCCGGCGGTGCGATTTCTATGGGTCGCGCCCGTGCTGGAGGGTGAGGCCGATGCGCTTCCGGATGACTATCTCGAGCGAGAAGGCATCGCTGACGTCGTGACGCGCGTTGGTCTCATCGAAGACATGCGGCCATACTACGCCGCGGCGAATCTGCTGGTACACCCGACGTACCGAGAAGGTGTTCCACGCGCGCTGATGGAAGCGTCAGCCATGGGACTGCCGATCGCCGCGTCTTCAGTCCCGGGATGCCGCGAGGTGATTCATTCCAAAGCGCTGGGCTTCCTGTTTCGAGCGCGCGATCCCGAGGATCTCGCACGCGTGGTGGTCGAGGCGCTCGAGACGCCCAACGAAGCGGTTCGGCGAGCCGAGCTCGCGCACGCGCGCGCGCGCGAGGTGTTCGATCAGGATCGGCTGTCCGAGAGGATCTGGAAAGTCTATCAGGACGTGCTCGCGACCTGAGCCTCGGCCGTTCGCGACGGCACGCGCGTGTCGTGCCAGACGACACCCGCACAGCCGATGAGCTGCACGACCGCCGACAGCAGCAACGCCATCACGGCACCGAACAGCCCATACGGCGGCACGAGAATCCAACTGCCCAAGGCCGCCGTGCCGGTGACGCATATCATGAGCGGCACCTGAATATCGAAGCGGTGCAATGCCGTGAGCCCGTAGCCGAGGAACGACGCGACGTAGCCGATCGCCGCGACGACGTTGAGCCACACGAAGATGTCCGCGTATTGCGCGTAGATGGGCGCGAAGAGCAGACGAAGGATGATGCGACCGGCGACGAGGCTTACGACCACGCCCGACGCCCCGAGCGCCGCGCCGAGCCCGATGAGCTTGATGGTGAGACGGCGAAAGCCGGCGAAGTCACCGCCGGTGGCGAACCGCGCGAGGCGCGGCATCGCCGATTGGCCGAGAGCAGTCACGACCATCAGCCCGGCGACGAGTGGTGACGACAGCGCCGCATAGACGCCGAGCGGCGCCCGTCCGAGCGCGTGCTCGATGAAGTATCGCGGAACGTTCGTGTTCAGCGAGATGAGCAGCATCGTCATGCCCAGCGGCAGTGATGTCCGGAAGAGCGTTGCGAGCACGCGTGACGTATTTGCCTTCGCGCGCGACTCGGCGTCGTCTCCGTACAGCCGGCGATGGCGCCGCGCCGACGGCCAATCGTAGCCCACGAACACCAGCGCCCAGACGACCGCAATGGCAATGATGGCGTCGACCAGATTGTCGGTCATGTGAACCGTCGCCACGAATGCCGTGAGCGCGAGGACTCCGCGCAAAACCATGGAGCGAGCGATTCGCGCCATGTCCTCGTCGCGTTGCAAGAGGCCGTAGACGACATCCGAGAGCGCCTCGACGCACTTGGCGGCGCCCATGGCGATGATGGCGCCACGAAGCCCAGGCCCGTAGTCCCCGGCGAACCCGATGCCGACGATGATCGCGAGCGCCACCGCGCAGCCGGCGAGCCGAAGCGTCCAGTAATCAGAGAACTTGAATCGGCGCTCCGCGTCGCTCGCGAAGACCGCGCGCAACTGCAGATTCGTGAGCATGACGACGGGCGCCGTGATCGCCAGGCAGAGCGCAAACTCACCAACCCGCTCGGCGCGCGACAGCTTCGTCAGCGCCGACAGCATGAGCCACTGGCAGGCCGCGTACAGCGCATTGCCGGCGAACGTCCATGCCACGTTGCGCCGGAGCGAGATGGATCGCGCGACGAGCGGTGTCGCGGCCATCAGCGGTTTCGACGAATACGCGCCGTGAGCGCGCCGCCAAGCAGCGCCGCGCCACGAAGGACGTCGCCCGACGAGAGATCAGCCGTCATCGAGCGGAACATCCGCACCGAGGTGCCGAGTGCCGCTGGCGCGTGCAGAACGGCATGCGTCGACCCGATGAGCGCGTCGGCGGCACTGACCGTGGCAATCTCGCGTCCGACGTCATGTCCGTTACGACGGGCTTCCGCGGACGTCCTGGCCGATGCTGCCGCGCTCTCGTAGACCGGCGCGAGCGGCCGAAGCGTCTGGCTCCATTGACGCGTCTGCACGACGCAATCGCGAAACTGCCGTCCAACCCGCGCGCGCTCGGAGGCATCGAGGGCGCTGAGCTCGATGAGCGCCTTCGTCAATCCCGGCGCATCGCCTGCCGGCGCCGTGAAGCGCGCGAACGCGCCGCACAGCACATCCTCCACCAAGCCGACGCGGGTCGCGACCACCGGCGTCTCGCACGCCATGGCCTCGAGGATCGTGCACGGGCCACCCTCCACACGCGAGGTCATGAGGTATGCGTCGAGCGCCGAGTAGACATCCGGGAGCCGCGCCGCGGGAAGAAAGCCGAGTGCCGACGCCGAGATGCCATCGGCGCGCAAATGGCTCACTTCATCGTCCCAGCCGGGACCGACGAACACGACGTGCATCGATCGAACGTCTGGATTCGCCGCGTGAACGACGCTGCGCAGCGTATCGAGACCTTTGCGATTCCCATCGAGATCGCTGAATCGCGACCCGATGATTCCGACGACGAATGCGTCGTTCGGGAGATCGAATGACGCTCGATCGATCGACTTGCGGCGGAACCGTTGCGCATCGACACCGTGTTCGACGACCGTCACGGCCGCCGACGGCGCCAGCTCGAGAATCGCATCTCGCCAGCCTTGGGTGCACGCGACGATGTGCACGCTCCGTTCGACCGCGCGCTGGTGCTCCGGGCGCCATTCGCACACGTGGTGAATCCACGTGACCACCGGCGTCGAGGCATCGATGACATCCCAGACGCGCGCGGCGATCACCTCGGTGAGGGCGTGGATCACATCTACTTCGTCGGCCAACCGACGCAGGAGATCCGGACGCGCGCGGGCGGTCAGTTCCGAGAGATAGCGAAACTCGAAGCGGTCGGCGTGCGCCGCGATGATCTTCCGGGCCATATCGCCCAGAATCCAGGAGGACGTGTTCGGTATGACGAGAATGCGTGGCTTCATGCTTCCGTTCGACGTATAGCGCGCTCGGCCGTTAACCACAGGCTTCACGCACTTGGCGGCGCCGTCTAAGATTCCTCGAGTGACTACTTCTGACGCACCGCTCGTTTCCGTGATTGCACCCGTTCGCAATCTCGAGAGAACAATCCGGCCGATGATTCGGTCGATCCTCGAGCAGACCCTCGCCGACTGGGAGTTGATTCTGGTCGACGACGGCAGCAGCGATGCGACGATCGCCGCCATCGAGGAGTTTCAGGACGAGCGCATCAGGATTCTCGTTGACGGCGAGTGGCGCGGGTTGCCCACGCGCTTGAACGAGGCCGTCGACGCCGCTCGAGCTCCATTCATTGCCCGCATGGACGGCGACGACATTGCGTATCCCGAGCGTCTCGAGCGCCAGATGAGCTACCTCACGGCGCACCCCGAGGTCGATCTCGTCGGCGCCTCCGGGATGGTGTTCGACGCCGCCGGCAACGGCGTGGGCGCCCGACGTGCTCCGGAAAGGCACGAGCAGATCTGCCGAGGCGTTCACGGCTTCTACATGATCCACCCCACGTTCTTTGGCCGAACTGCCTGGTTCAGGAACAACCGGTACGACCCGCGGATGAAGCGCGCTCAGGATCAGGAACTGCTCTTCCGAACGCATCGTCATAGCCGATTCGCGAATGTCCCCGAGATCCTGCTTGGATACCGCGAGGAGGCATTCTCGCTCGGCAAGAGCTTCCGCGGCCGCCGCGATTTCGTGCGCGCGCTCGCCCGGAAGGACAAAGGCCCAGGCCGGCTGATTCGGTCGACCGAAGCCGTGACCGTGCAGCTCTCGAAGTTCGCGGTCGAAGCGGTGGCTCGCACGACGGGCACGTCCAGCCGCCTTCTCCGGCACAGAGCCGCGCCGACCTCGGAGGCCGAGGTCGCGAACTGGAAGCGCGTGTGGGATCGCATCACGTCGACGCCTGTGCCTCATTCCACGCCTGGAACATGAGCACCGTCCACAGAGCGTGCTGCCAGTTGCGTCCATCGAGGTGCGCGCGCCAGCGGCTCCGCACCGCTTCTGTATTGAAGAATCCTTCCTGATTCAGGCGCGCCGGATCCAGTAGTGATTCGGCCCAGTCGCGCATCGGACCGCGGAGCCACGAGTCGATCGGAACGCCGAAGCCCATCTTCGGCCGCTCGGTCAGGGCGGTCGGCACATAGCGCGCGAGCAGGTGACGCAGGAGAATTTTTCCCTGTCCCCCGTCGATCTTTGCCTGCCGCGGCAGCCGCCACGCGAATTCGATCACGCGATGGTCGAGGAAGGGCGCGCGCGACTCGAGGCTGACGCCCATCGTTGCGCGGTCGACCTTCACGAGGATGTCGTCGCGGAGATAGGTCACGAGATCGAGGTACATCATGCGATCCGTGAATGTCTCCGTCGCGGGCCACGCCGCGGTGTCCGTCAGCATCGTCGCCGGTTCGGCATCGCCCAGCCCGAACCTGTCAGCGCCGATCCAGTGCGACACGAGATACTGATAGAGGTCGGCGTCGCCCGACGTCGAGAGCAGGCCCGCCAACTTGTGCAACCGGTCGCCAGGCATGCGAAGACGTGCGGACGCGGGGATTGCAGGAGACGCGAATTCAAAAATGCTATCCCACCGGTTCGGTGGCAGCGCTCGCAGCAGATGCGCGGCGCCGGTGCGAACCGGTCGAGGAACCCGGCGCAACCAGGCCGCGACCCGCGGTCCCCAGACGTAGCGGTTGTAGCCGCCGAACAATTCATCGCCGCCGTCGCCCGACAGGCTCACGCCCACGTGGTCGCGCGCGAGCGACGCCACGAGAAACGTCGGGATCTGCGACGAGTCGGCGAACGGCTCATCATACAAGCCCGGCAGCTTGGGCACGACCGCGAGCGCATCGCTCGGCGACACGTACAACTCGGTATGCTGGGTGCCGAGGTGCTGGGCGACGGCCTTCGCGTGTGTCGCTTCGTTGTACTGCTGTTCGCCGAAGCCGATGGTGAACGTGCGCACCGGAATGGCGCTCTGCGTCTGCATGAGCGACACGATGAGCGACGAATCGATGCCGCCGGACAGGAACGCGCCCAGCGGCACGTCCGAGATCATCTGTTGGCCGATGGTCGTGCGCAGCACCCGCTCGCATTCCGTCGCCAGCTCGTCGAGCGAGCCCACGAGCCGCTCACGCGTTGCCGACTCGACCATCTCGCGCGCCGACCAGTAGGTCGTGACGGTAGGCGCCTCGCCGCGCCGGCACGTGAGAATCGTTCCCGGAACGACCTTTCGAATTCCCTCATAGATCGAATAGGGCGTCGGGATACACATGAATCGCAGATACAACGCCAGTGCCCCGCGGTCGATGCGTCCATGCCATGCGGGATGCGCACGCAGCGCCTTCAGCTCGGAGCCGAAGACCAGCGTTTCGCCGAGGTACCCGTAGTACAGCGGCTTCTCACCGGTGCGGTCGCGGACGAGGTGGAGCGAGCGCGTCTCGTTGTCCCAGATCGCCATCGCGAACATGCCGACGACACGCTTGATCGTGGGTACGATGCCCCAGCAGTCGAAACCGGCGAGCAGCACTTCGGTGTCGGAATGGCCGCGGAAACGAATGCCGCGCGCTTCGAGCTCGCGACGCAATTCGAGAAAGTTGTAGGCTTCGCCGTTGTAGACCACGAGATAGCGATCGCTGCTCGACGACATCGGCTGATGGCCTTCCGCCGACAGATCGAGAATCGCGAGTCGCCGAAAGCCGAGCGCGAGACCCATTGGCTCGACGCACGCGACACCGGAATCATCGGGGCCGCGGTGCCGAATCGTGCTGGTCATCCGATGCAGGATGGGGAGCGTGTCGCTTCCCCATTGATCGGGTGGTGACCAGAAACCGGTGAATCCGCACATGCTCGCGCTCGATGAGATGGTTCGACCCCGCGGTCGCCGCCGCGGAATCAGGGAACCTAATATATGTTTCGACCCATGCGGTCACCGACCGCCACCGTGAATCGAATCGATGACCGAACTCGCTGCTGCCGCCTCTCCACGTCTTGCGCCACCGTCGCCTCGCAACGACGCCGAGGATCTCAGCATCCTCGCCGGATGGATGCGTATCGTGCTCGAGGAGATTCGCACGGTGCTCGCCATCGCGGCGGTCATCACGCTCGTCGTCGCTCTGATCGTCTTCCTCAAGCCGCGTTCGTACACCGCATCCGCGTCGTTCGCGCCGCAGGGGCGCAAACTTCCGTCCAACCTGTCTGGCCTTGCTGCGCAGTTCGGTGTTGCTGTGCCCGGAGACGAGCCGTCGGAGTCTCCACAGTTCTATGTGGATCTCATCAAGACGCGCGCCGTTCTGGAAGAGCTCGCCGATTCGCTGTACGATGTGCCCGCCGATCGTCCGACGCGCATGACGCTCACGCGCTGGTATGGTGAAAAGGAGCGAACGCAGGCGCTTCAGCGCGACAAGGCCGTCACGCAGTTGCGAAAGGACGTCTCGGCATCCACCTCGACGCAAACGGGTGTGGTCAGCATTCAGGTGCGGTCGCGTTCGGCTGTGCTCTCCGACGAGATTGCGACGCGACTGCTCTCGATCATCAACGCCTTCAATCTCCAGCGACGACAGACGCAGGCGGCGGCGGAGCGCGCGTTCGCCGAGAGCCGGGTGGCGAGCATCAAGGGGGACCTCGGGGCGGCTGAAGGGCGGTTGCAAGATTTTCTTCAGCACAACGCGAATTGCTGCGAGGCGCCATCGCTTCGCTTCGAGGAGCAGCGTCTGTCGCGCGACGTCGCGACGCAGCAGCAGCTCTACACGACGATGCTACAATCGTTCGAGCAGGCCAAGATCGACGAAGTTCGCGACACACCGGTCATCACCGTCATCGAGCCGCCGACGATTCCGGTCCGTCCCGATTCGCGCCGCGCCGCGTTGCTCTTGCCGTTCGGAGTGATCATGGGCGTCGTGTTCGGTGCGATCGTCGTCATTGCTCTGCGATGGATCGGCGATGCCCGCGTATCGCGGTAAGCGAGCGCTCGACCTCCTCCTCGTCGGACTCACGTCGCCAGCCTGGCTCATCGCGCTCGCGCTGACGGCCGTCGCGACCCGGCTGATGCTCGGCCGGCCGGTGGTGTTTCGCCAGCGGCGTCCGGGGCTCGATGGCCAGGTGTTCGAGCTTCTGAAATTCAGAACCATGACGGACGCCCGCGACGCATCCGGCAACCTGCTCCCCGACGCGCAGCGCATGACGGCCTTCGGTCGTTGGCTGCGTGCCACCTCGCTCGACGAGCTTCCGGAGCTGCTGAACGTCGTCCGCGGCGAGATGAGCCTCGTCGGCCCTCGGCCGCTCCTGATCGAGTATCTGCCGATTTACTCGACGCAGCATCGACGTCGCCACGACGTGCGGCCCGGCATCACGGGCCTCGCCCAGGTGTCTGGACGAAACGCCATCGGGTGGCAAGAGAAACTGGATCTGGATGTCGCGTACGTCGATTCAGCTTCTCTTGGCCTGGATCTGCGAATCATCTGGCGCACCATTGCCGCCGTCGTGCAACGGACCGGGATCAGTTCGCCAGGTGAAGAGACCGCTGTGCGCTTCACCGGCTACGGCGACATCACCCGGCAAGAACCCGACGAACCGACGCGATGACCCGATCCTGGTCGTCGACGCTCAGGCTCGACGACGAGGGAAGGCACAGCCCGCGCGCGAAGAGCGACTCCGCCACGTCGCCGCCGACTCGCTCGGCGTCACGGAAGAGCGGCTGCATGTGCATCGGCCGCCAGACGGGTCGCGCCTCGATGTTTTCTCGATCGAGGGCTTTGACGATGTCGTTCGGCGTATCCACGCCGAGGTCTGGTGCGAGATAGATGACGCTGAGCCAGCGTGTGTGCGTGCCCCAAGCAGCTTCAGGTTGCAGGGTCACGCCGGGCAGGTCCGCGAATCCTCGTGCGTAGCGTTCGGCGACCGCACGCCGCGCAGCGACCCGGTCGTCGAGCACGCGTAGCTGCCCGCGGCCGATGCCGGCGAGCACATTGCTCATACGATAATTGTAACCTACCTCACAGTGGACGTATTCGACCGCGGGCTCGCGCGACTGTGTCGCCCATTTGCGCATCTTAGTGATGGCCCGCGGATCTCGTGCGACGACCATGCCCCCGCCGGTGGTCGTGATTATCTTGTTCCCGTTGAAGCTGAGGATCGAGAAGTCCGCAGTCGTCGCTGTTTGTCGTCCTTGGTACGTTGCACCGAGCGATTCTGCAGCGTCCTCGACGAGAGGAACATTCCAGCGTTCACAGGCTGCTTTGACCGCGTCGATATCGCAGTGCTGACCATACAGGTGAACGGCGATCAGCGCTTTCGGCAACTGTCCGCGCGCGGCGGAGTCTTGCAAGTATTCGCTTACCAAGTCGGCACTGATATTGCCGGACCGCGTCTCGCTATCTACGAACACTGGTCGTGCGCCGAGATAGAGAACGGGAAACACTGACCCGGCAAATGTGAGTGTCGATACGGCGACTCTGTCTTCATTCTCGACGCCGAGATACCTCAGCACGAGGTGCATCGCTGCCGTTCCGCTAGATACCGCGAGTGTATGGACGCCAGCGCCGAGCCGGTCCGCCATTTCGTGTTCGAACGCATCGAGATTCGGGCCGACGCTCGACAGCCAGTTATGTGCAAACGCATCAGCGACGAAGCGTTGTTCGTCACCGCTCATGTGGGGAACAGAGAGATAGATTCGTTCGTGAGTCATCGAGGTCAAAGCACGTGATCGAAGAATGCTCGGCAGTGCATCGCTGGGTTCTCTAGCCGAGACGCGACAACGGTGCCGCTGAATCCGCAATTCCTTATCGTAGCCTATCCACGTTCGAATGCGTAATCGCTTCTTTCTGGTCATCGACGCCGCACTCCTGATCGCGGTCGTCGTGTGCGCATTTGCCACGCGCTTCGAAGGGTGGGGCTGGTGGCCGGCCTGGGGTCGCACCGCCGTTCTGTTTCTCGCGCTCGCACTGCCGCTCAAGCTCGGGATGTATTACCGCGTCGGATTGTATCGCCGGCTCTGGAAATACTCGAGCATCGCCGACCTGGAGCTGCTGGTCGGCGCCGCGGCGCTCAGTGGGTTGCTGAGTCTCGCCATCGGGGTGCTCGCTCTGCCGTTGTTCATCGGGCGCCGGATGCCGATCAGCGTCGCGCTGGTCGATGCCTTTCTGACGCCGGCGGCGATCACAATTCCGCGATTGCTGCTTCGCATGCACGACCGGCGCGCGCGCGGGCGGGTCCGGGAGGGCCGCCGAGCGCTCGTCGCGGGCGCGGGGGCGGCTGGTGGGCTCATCGTCCGCGAGCTGCTCGACAACCCCCAGCTCGGAATCCTGCCCGTCGGGTTCATCGACGATGACACGACGAAGCACAAGCATCGCCTCGCGAATGTGCCCGTGCTCGGGCCGGTGTCGCAACTGAAGGATCTCGTCCGCCGTTTAGGAATCGATGAAGTGATCGTCGCGATGCCCTCGGCGCCGGGCCGCGTGATTCGTGAAGTGGTACAATTCGCGTCGGACGCCGGCGCGCGTACGCGGACCGTTCCAGGGATCTACGAGATCCTCTCCGGGTCCAAGGCGGTGAGTAGCCTTCGTCCCGTCGAGATTCAAGATCTCTTACGCCGCGAGCCGATCCAGACGAACCTCGAGGAAGTCGGCGCGCTGGTGCAGGGCCGATCCGTTCTCGTCACGGGTGCCGGCGGGTCGATCGGCAGTGAGCTGTGCCGGCAGATCGCGCGACTCAAACCGTCGAGCCTCATCGCGATCGGACGCGGCGAGAACTCGATCTTCGAGTTGATCCAGGAGCTGCAAGGGTCGTTTCCCGGCCTCAACATCGTTCCAGTGATCGCCGACGTTCGCGATCTGGGACGGCTGCGGATGGTCTTCGAGACCCATCGCCCGTATTCCGTGTTCCACGCGGCGGCGCACAAGCACGTCCCGCTCATGGAAGCGAACGTCAGCGAAGCGATCCTCAACAACGTCCTCGGCACGAGTAACGTCGCGAGAATGTGCGAGGCCGTCGGCACCGAGCACCTCGTTCTGATCTCGACCGACAAAGCCGTGCGGCCCACGAGCATCATGGGCGCGACGAAGCGGATGGCCGAGGCGGTGGTGCACGCCGCAGCCATTCGCGCCAAGAAGCCGTACCTCTCGGTGCGATTCGGCAATGTCCTCGGCAGCCGGGGCAGCGTGATCCCCACCTTCATTCGACAGATCTCGGCGGGTGGGCCGATCACCGTCACGCACCCGGAGATGCGTCGCTACTTCATGACGATCCCGGAAGCAGTTCAACTGGTTCTCCAGGCGGCTACTCTCGGCTCTGAAGGCCAGGTGTTCGTGCTCGACATGGGGCAGCCCGTGAAGATCGTCGACCTGGCGACTGATCTGATTCGCCTCTCCGGTCTGGAACCCGGATCGGACATCGAGATCCGGTTCACCGGAGCGCGGCCCGGCGAGAAGCTCTATGAAGAGCTCTTCTTCGATCCGACGACGGCCACGCCGACCGTTCATCCCAAGATTCTTCAATCGCTCGACGCGCCGAACGGGCTCTACGACTCGTCGGCGATCAACGACCTGATCCATGCCGCGGCGAGCGGCGCCGACGAAGCGACGCTGCGCCGTTGGATTCATGAAGTAGTGCCCGAGTATCGGCCGACGGAGGCCGCGTCGCAGATCGTGGAGGAGGTCGGGGCGAACCGTCGCGTCAAGCACGCGGGCGTCCGTCTGTCGTCCACCGCAACGGGCCTCTCGCCTCAAGCTGGCTGACGTACTCGATTCCGTCAGGTTGCTGACCTCCCGATCGACGTTTCGGCTCGGGAGGCCGTTGCGTGCATTCTCACGTCGCACATCGTCGTAGGCCGTGCAACCCATCCTCGTTACGGGCGCCGCAGGATTCATTGGCTTTCACGTCGCGAAGCGTCTTCTCGACCGGGGAGAACGTGTCGTGGGCGTCGACAGTCTGAACGACTACTACGATCCGCAACTCAAGCGAGATCGGCTCGCACATCTGAACGTCTACGACGGCTTCGAGTTCACCCAGTTGGACGTCGCCGACAACAGAGCGCTCGTCGATGTGTTCGATACGACGAAGCCGGGAGCGGTCATCCACCTGGCGGCGCAGGCGGGCGTTCGATACTCGATCGACAACCCGAACGCATATGTGCAGAGCAACCTCGTGGGCTTCGGCAATATTCTGGAGGCGTGCCGCCATCGCGAGGTCCGGCATCTGTTGTTCGCGTCGTCGAGCTCCGTGTACGGCGCGAACACCCGCGTGCCGTTCTCCGAGCACGACACGGTCGATCATCCGATCAGCCTCTACGCGGCGACGAAGAAGGCGAACGAGTTGATGGCGCACACGTACAGCCATCTCTTCCGACTGCCGACGACTGGTTTGCGCTTCTTCACCGTCTACGGGCCGTGGGGACGACCGGATATGGCGCCGTTCCTGTTCGCTCGCGCGATTCGCGACGGCAAACCGATCAAGGTGTTCAACCACGGTGCGATGCGTCGGGATTTCACCTACGTCGATGACATCGCCGAAGGCGTGCTCCGAACGCTCGACCGCATTCCGCAACCGATGCCCTCGTGGTCGGGCGACCATCCGGATCCCGCGACATCGTCCGCGCCCTACCGAATTTACAATATTGGAAACAGCGCGCCCGTGGACCTGCTCCGGTTCATCGAGCTGCTCGAGCAGAATCTCGGACGCTGCGCGGAAAAAGTCTTTCTTCCGCTGCAACCTGGCGACGTGGTCGCGACCTATGCCGACACGTCCGCGCTGTCGCGGGACACGGGCTTCACGCCCGCGACGCCAATCGAGGTTGGCGTCGCACGCTTCGCCGAGTGGTTCAACGAGTACTATCGCTGATCAGCCAATGCGCGAACGCTAATCTCGTGGGCTATTGCGAACGCGCAACCGCCTTCGCTGCGTCGACGACCTTCTGTACCGTGAGCCCGAGCTCCTCGTAGATCCGCTCGTACTTCGCGCTCGCGCCGAACCGCTCGAGCCCCAGCACCACGCCGTCGAAGCCCACCCACTTGTACCACGACATCGGATGCGCGGCCTCGATGGCAACCCGCGGGACGCCATCCAGCAGCACCGATCGCTGATACTCGATCGACTGCCGCTCGAAGAGATTCATGCTCGGCATGCTGACCACGCGCGACGGAACGCCCTGTTCGGCGAGCTTCTGATGCGCCTGGAGAATCAGCGCCACTTCCGAGCCCGACGACAGCAGCACGACCTTCGGCGTCGCACCCCCCGCCGGATCCGCGAGCACGTACCCGCCCTGCTCGAGCCCCTCGGCAGACGCGTATACCTCGCGATCGATGAAGCCGAGCTTCTGTCGCGTGAGCACCAGCGCAATGGGGCCGCCCGTGTATTCGACGGCGAGCTTCCAGGCAACGGCCGTCTCGGTCGCGTCGGCCGGCCGGATCAACGTGAAATCCGGAATCGCTCGGAGCGCGGAGAGCTGCTCGATCGGCTGGTGCGTCGGGCCATCCTCGCCGAGGCCGATCGAATCGTGCGTGTAGATGTAGATCACGTGCTGCTTCATGATCGCCGCGAGACGCACGGCCGGCCGCATGTAGTCGGAGAAGATCAGGAACGTCCCGCCGTACGGCAGGATCCCGCCGTGCAGCGCCATGCCGTTCATGATGCTGGCCATTGCGTGTTCTCGAATGCCGAAATGCACATAGCGCGCGGCGTAGTCGTCCGGCGTGAAGTTCTTCCACGCCTTGACCGACGTGTTGTTCGACGGCGTGAGATCCGCCGAACCGCCCACGAGCTCCGGCAGCACCTCGGCCGTGGCGTTCAGCACGGCACCGAACGCCGCCCGGCTCGCGACGTTGCCATTCTCCTTCGTGAAGTTGGGAATCTTCCGCTCCCAGCCCTCGGGACGCCTGCCGGCGAGACGACGCTCGAGCTCCTTCGCGTCGTCGGGGTGGCCGACCTGGTACGCATGCCATTCGGCATTCCAGTCGGCATGTTGCACCGCGCCGCGTTCCTTCGCGCCACGCCACGCCTGCAGCACATCCTCGGGCACGAAGAACGGCTCGAGGCTCGGCCAGCCGAGATTCTTTTTCGTTATGAGAACATTCTCTTTGCCGAGTGGTTCGCCGTGCGCCTTCTCGGAATCCTGCTTCGGGCTGCCGAAGCCGATGTGCGTCCTCGTGACGATGAGCGTGGGCCGCTCGGTGTCGGCCTGCGCTTCGCCGATCGCCGCCTCGATCTGATCGAGATCGTTCACGTCGCTGATGTGAAGGACCTGCCAGCCGTAGCCCTCGAACCGCCTGGCCGTGTCATCGGTGAACGTGAGATCCGTGCTGCCGTCGATCGTGATGTGATTGTCGTCGTAGAATCCAATCAGCTTCCCGAGCTTGAAGTGTCCCGCGAAGCTCGCCGCTTCGTGCGAGATACCTTCCATCAGATCGCCGTCGCTACAGATGAAATACGTGTAGTGATCGACGATGTCGTGGCCCTCGCGGTTGAACGTCGCCGCGAGATGCGCTTCGGCCACCGCCATGCCGACCGCATTGCCGATGCCCTGACCCAAGGGGCCGGTGGTCGTCTCGACGCCGGGCGTGTAGCCATATTCGGGATGTCCCGGTGTGCGACTCTCCCACTGCCGGAATTCCTTGAGATCCTGGAGCGAGAGATCGTAGCCGCTCAGATAGAGACACGAGTAGAGCAGCATCGACGCGTGGCCGCACGACAACACGAAGCGATCGCGATTGGGCCACGCGGGATCCGCGGGGTCATGACGCATCACGCGTGTGTACAACACGTAGCCGATCGGCGCGAGCGCCATCGGCGTCCCCGGATGTCCGGACTCCGCCTGCTGCACCGCGTCCATGGCGAGAACGCGAATGGCGTTGATGCAGAGGAGATCGAGATCAGTGGTTGTGGAAGTCGTCATTGCTCAGCCTGGCGGATTAAGCGATCATTCGCGACAGCCCATGAATTTAGCTCACTCTTGGACGGACCGTCGCGAGCTCGTCGTCGACATCTGCCTTGGGATTCTCGTCGGAACGCTGCTCTCCAGTCTTGGCTTCGACGTCATCTCGGGCTTCCCGAGCCCGGGCGTGTGGATCGTCGTGGGCGCGGTGTTCGGGGTCGCGATGGGCATGCTTCGACAGCGCGCGCTGTTGCTCGTGCTCGGCGTGCTGCTGGCGACGCTCATGCTCGTCGTCGTCTGGACACCGATGATGTCTGCTCTGGCGCCGCGCTGGGTTCGGAATGACCCGCTGCCGGATCGATTCGACGCCGTCATGGCACTGTCCGAGGACGTGCATTCGGATTCGACGCTGAGCGCCGGCGCGTTCGACCGCCTGCGAGCGGCCACCGCCATCGCGAAGCGCGACTCGAGTGCCTGGCTCGTCACGAGCCGAGTCCGCACGCCGTTCGACAGTATGGTGATCGACAGCGACGCCGGTCAGCGCGAGCTGGTCGACGCAGCGGGACTCGCGGATCGGTGGAGGATCGTCGATCACGTACACGCCACGCACGACGAAGCCGTTCGCGCAGCGCAGTTGCTCCTACCGGCCCGCCCCAACCTCGTCCTGGTGACGTCGCCGATGCACACTCGGCGCGCGTGCTCGACCTTCGAGCGAGCTGGCTTCACTGTGACCTGTCGAGCCGCGCGCGAACACCTGCGCGTCACGTGGCATCCCGAAGGGACGCTCGATCGGCTCGCGGCATTTCGCGACTACATCTACGAGCTCCTGGGAACGATCGAGTACCGGGCGCGAGGCTGGCTCAATTCGCGCTGACGGCCCGTCCCGCAAGCGCCTGGATCCGGTCCGCCAAGCGCTCGCCAATCGCCAGCGAGGCCGTCGCCGCCGGACTCGGCGCATTGAGCACGTGGAGCGCGTTCGCTCGCTCGACGAAGAGAAAGTCCTCCACGAGACTCCCGTCCGGCTTCATCGCCATCGCGCGAACCCCGGCTCCGCCGGGGACGAGATCGTCCGGTTGAATCGCCGGAACGAGTCGCTGGATCGACGCCGCGAAGACCTGGGGGCGGAGAGAGCGCCAGAGCTCGTACGCCGCGGTGCGCGGATACCGGGCGAGAAAGCGCAGCAGCCCTGGATAAGCCAGGCTGTCGAGCAACTCACCGGGGCGAATCTTCGAGCGCGTGTAGCCTTCGCGCGCGCCGGCGAGCACCGCGTTCGGCCCGGCCTCGATTTCGCCCGAAATCATTCGAGTGAGGTGCACGCCCAGAAATGGGAATGCGGGATCGGGCACGGGGTAGATGAGATTGCGAACCAGCTTGCGTGCCTCGGGCCGGAGCAGCTTGTACTCGCCACGGAACGGAACGATTCGAGCCGGCGGCTTCTCGCCGGCGACGCGGGCGACGCGGTCGGAGTAGAGGCCCGCGCAGTTCACCAGGAAGTCCGCGCTGAGCTCCGCCTGCGGCGTGGAGACGCGCCAGCCGCCGTCCGCGGCAGCGATGCGCACCACTGGCGCGCTGGTCAGCACCTCGCCGCCGAGGGCCGAGATCTCGCTCGCGAGCGCTCGCACGACTCCGGGATAATCGGCGATCCCCTCCTCGGGTACGTGGATCGCCGCAACGCAGTCGACATACGGCTCGATCTCCCGCGCTTCGTCTCGCGATAGCCATCGAAGGCCGCTGAGGCCATTCGCCGTGCCGCGCCGCAGCAACTCCTGAAGTTGCGGAATCTCCGCGTCGTCGACCGCGACAACGAGCTTGCCGCAGATCTCGTGTCTGACCCCGTGCCGCTGGCAGAACGCGGTCATCGAGCGAATGCCGGCAACCGCAAGCTGGGCCTTCTGCGAGCCCGGCTTGTAGTAGAGGCCCGCGTGCAACACGCCGCTGTTGTGGGTGCTCTGGTGCTGTCCTGGCTGTGACTCCTTGTCCAGGACCGTCAGCGCCAGCCCGGGAATGCGCTTGATCAGCGCGTACGCCGTTCCGAGGCCGACGAGCCCTGCACCGACGATGACGATTCGCATCTCGATCCGAAGAGTTTCCGCGGAAGTTAAGACTGCAACAAGGCGCGCCGGCCAAGCTCGAACAGGTGCCGTGACCAGCCGTGACAGGCGGGGCCGCGGGTTCGTCCTACTCTCGTGACCGATACTCGCGACCTCCGCGACCTGAGCTCCGCCACCGCCGTCGTCATCGGCGGTGGATTCTACGGCGCTCGCCTGGCGCTCATGCTTCGCGCGTACGGCAGCCACGTTACGCTCGTGGAGCGTGAGCCGGTACTCCTCGGTCGCGCGTCGCTGCGGAATCAGGCGCGCGTCCACAACGGGTATCACTATCCGCGAAGCATCCTGACGTCGCTGCGGTCGCGAATGAACTACTCGCGGTTCCTGGCCGAGTATGCCGAGTGCGTCGACCGGTCGTTTCGGCACTATTACGCGGTCGGTCGCGCGATGTCGAAGATCACCGCGAAGCAGTTCGTGGCGTTCTGCGGACGCATCGAAGCACCCGTGCGTCCGGCGCCGGAGCATGTCGCGGCGCGGTTCAACGCGTCGCGCATCGAGTCGGTGTTCCAGGTCGAGGAATGCGCATTCGATGCAGCGCGTCTTCGCGAACGCGTCAGCCGCGACCTGGTCGACGCGGGCGTGACCGTGATGCTGCGTGGCGACGCGCTGCGGCTGACGATGCGTGATCACGCGCGCGCGACGGTGGTCACCGTGCGGCGGGACGACGAGATGCTCGAGCTGTCGGCGGATCTCGTGCTCAACTGCACGTACTCGCGCGTGAACCATCTCCTGGCGGCGTCGGGCGCGGCGACGATCCCGCTCAAGCACGAGTGCACCGAGATGGCGCTCATCGAGCCGCCGCCCGACATGGAAGGCGCGGCCGTGACCGTGATGGACGGGCCGTTCTTCTCGATGATGCCGTATCCATCCCGCGGCCTGTTCACGCTGAGCCATGTGCGGTACACGCCGCACTGCAGTTGGATCGATCGGCGTGGCGACCGCGTCGTCGACGGCGATGCAACGCTGGCGCGCCGGACGTCCCGTGCGATGCACATGATTCGCGACGCGGAGCGGTACCTTCCCTGTCTTCGGAGCGCGCGGCAGATGGATTCGCTGTTCGAGGTGAAGACCGTGATGCCGCGCAGCGAGAAGGACGACAGTCGTCCCATTCTCCTTCGGCGGAGCGAGGAGATTCCAAGTTTGCTCAACGTGCTGGGCGCCAAGATCGACAGCGTGTACGACGTGGAAGACGCGTTGGAGAAGGAGTTCGCCCAGCGGACGCTGCGAGGCGCGATGGCGGTCGCGGTATGAACGAATCGCTCATCTCCGTCGTCGCGCCGCTGGAGCCCGGATCGCAGACGGCAGTCGAAGCGTTCGTCGACGAGACGGTGGCCGTCCTTCGGGGGATCGCGAGCCACTACGAGATCATCCTCGTGGATGATGGCGCGCCGGACGAGACGGTTGCACGCGCACGCGCGCTGCTCGAGCGGTACGACTTCCTGCGGTTCGTGCGGTTGTCACGCCATTTCAGCGAGGAGACCGCGATCGCCGCGGGGCTCGATCTCGCGATCGGCGACTATGTGATCGTGATGCTGCCGAACATGGATCCGCCCGCGCTCATTCCGCAGTTCGTCGAGCGCGCTCGCGGCGATGCGGACATCGTGTACGGCATTCGACTGCACCGCAAATCCGAGCCGTTCTGGTATCGCCTCGGCGCGAAGGTGTTCTACTGGTACTTCAATCGCGTGGTCGAAGCCGGCATTCCCGAGAACTCGACGCAGTTCCGGTGCATGAGCCGCCAGGTCGTGAACGCGATCACGGAGATCCACGGCCCGGAGCAGTATCTGCGATTGCTCACGTCGTACATCGGATTCCGGAAGCAGGGATTGGCGTACGCGCCGATCAATCGGACCGGTGCGGCAATCGTGCGCCCGAAGCGCGAGGCCATGCATCTCGCGCGGACGTTGATCATGCAGCACACCACGCATCCGCTGCGTCTCGTGATGCGTGGTGGGTTCCTCCTCGCCGCGCTCAATCTGGCGCTCGTGTGGATGGCGTCGCCTACTGCGAGCCGCGTGGAATGGCGCAACGCGGTCGCGTTCGTCGTGATCGCCGGGATGCTGGCGACCGTCGGCGAATACGTCGGCGCGCTCACGCGCCGCCTGCGCGATGGGCCGACCTACTACGTGCGAGAGGAGCACACGAGCTCTGTCCTGCTGCGCGAGGATCGGACGAACGTCGTGGGGATGACGTCGCTGTGAGCGCCACGGTCAAGTCCATCACCGTTCCGGCTGTCACGGGCGTCCCGCAGCACGAACGATACGTCTTCAGACCGCGCCGCCAGCGCTATTGCGTGGCCGTCTTCGCGATCAACGAGGGTGAGCGCATTCGGAAACAGCTCACGGAGATGAGCGCGCTGGCCCCCAAGATCGACATCGTCGTGGCCGACGGCGGCAGCACCGATCGATCGATGTCGCTGAGCTTCGCCGCCGAGCAGAACGTTCGCGCGCTGCTGGTGAAGCGCGGCCCCGGAAAGCTGAGCGCGCAGATGCGCATGGCGATCGACTTCGTGATTGCGGAGCGCTATCACGGCATGATCGTCATCGACGGCAATGGGAAGGACGATCATTCGGCGATCTCGCAGTTCATCGATCTACTCGACCTGGGCTACGATCACGTTCAAGGGTCGCGCTACGTGCCCGGCGGGCAGGGCATCAACACGCCGTGGACGCGCACCCTCGGCGTGCGACTGCTGCACGCGCCGGCGATCAGCTTTGCCGCGGGCTTGCGGTACACCGACACGACGAATGGCTTTCGTGCATACAGCCGGAAGCTGCTCACGGATCCGCGCGTGCAGCCGCTGCGCGACGTCTTCGTCGGATACGAGCTGCATTATTATCTCGCCATTCGCGCGGCGCGGCTGGGCTTCAGAGTTGTCGAAACTCCGGTGACGCGACGCTATCCCAAGACGGGAAAGACTCCGACGAAGATCAGCCCGGTGAAAGGCAACCTGACGGTGCTTCGTACGCTCGCGGCGGCGGTGGCCGGCCGATTCGATCCATGAGAGAAAGCGAATCCAGCGCGCTCATCGGATATACCGGCTTCGTGGGAAGCAATCTCCTGCGTCAGCGCCGCTTCGACGCGTGCTTCAGCTCCACGAACATCGAGGAGCTGGGAGGTCGAAGCTTCGACCTCATCGTCTGCGCCGGTGCGCGCGCCGAGAAGTGGAAGGCAAACGCGGAGCCGGAGCGCGATCGCGACAACATCGAGTGCCTCATCCGCGCACTGTCGCGGGCGGATGCGCGCAGGCTGGTGCTCATCTCCACCGTCGACGTATTCGGCAATCCGACTGGCGTCGATGAAACCTCGCGCGTGTCCACGACCGGTCTCCATGCGTACGGCCGCAATAGACGCTTGCTCGAGGAAGTCCTGTCCTCGCGCTTCGACGCGTGCGTCGCGCGGCTCCCTGGACTGTATGGGCCTGGTCTCAAGAAGAACGCGATCTTCGATTTGCTCCACGATCACGACACGGAGAAGATCGATTCGCGCGGCGTGTTCCAGTTCTACGGGGTGGAGCGACTGTGGCGCGACGTCACGATCGCGCTCGACAACGAGCTTCGGCTCGTGCATCTCGTCACGCCGCCCGTGAGCGTGGCCGACATCGCGCGCCACGCATTCGACACCGATTTTCGCAACGAGGTCGCTGCGTCGCCTGCCGCGTACGACGTGCGAACCAGGCATGCGGTGCTGTTCGGCGGCAGCGGCGACTACATCGAGACCCAAGCCCAGGAGCTCGCGGGCATCGCTGACTTCGTGAAGCGTGAGCGCATGGGTGAGCACTCCGCGTGATGCGCCTCGCGGTCTCGAATATCGCGTGGGAACCGTCCCAGGATGATGACGTCGCCGGCGTGCTGCGCCGACAAGGCGTGATGGGTATCGAGATCGCGCCGACGAAGTGGAGAGATGATCCGCTCCGCGCGTCCGCCGCCGACGTCGAAGGGCTTCGACGCCAGTGGAGCGACCGCGGGCTGCGCATCGTGTCGCTTCAGTCGCTGTTGTTCGGGCGCCCCGATCTCCAGCTCTTCGGCTCGGACGCGAGCCGCGCCGCGATGCGCGAGCACCTCGAGCGAACAATCGATTTCGCGGCGGCCGTGGGCGCGCACGCGCTCGTATTCGGATCGCCACGAAATCGATCGCGTGGACCGATGTCCGTGGCGGACGCGACGTCGATCGCGGTGGACTTCCTCCGGAAGCTCGGTGCCTACGCGCACGAGCGAGGAACCACGCTGTGCATCGAGGCAAATCCCGTCGAGTACGGTTGTGACTTCGTGACGACCACGACTGACGCGGTCGCGCTGTGCAACGCGGTCGACCATCCAGGCATCGGCGTCAACGGCGACCTCGGCGGAATCATGCTCGCCGGGGAGAATCCGGCCTCGGCGCTGGCGTTGGCGGGATCGGCATTAGGACATGTTCATGCGAGCGAACCCAACCTGGCGGAGCTCCGTGCGCGTGAAGAGCATGTGGCGGCGGGAAAAGCGCTCGAGGAAATGCGATACGGCGGATGGGTGTCGATCGAGATGCGCGCTGTTGGTGGCGAGGACGTGAGTGCCGTCGAGCGAGCGGTGGGAGTCGCGAAATCCGCGTATGGTTCCCGGTGAAGCGTGCGACTGATGGCTCGGCTGCCGCCCGCTGGCCGTCGCCGGCGGCCCTCAAATCCGAGCGGGACCGTTCTCCAGCGCTGGCCGAGCCGCCTCGAGACCGATCCCTTCGGACGTACTGTCTGAAAGTGCGAATCTATACGTTCATCGCCGCGCCGCGGTTCTCGTCAGCAACCGCGGATCGCGCGTTCCCACGTAGAGCATTCTCGAAAGCGGGCTGCGCGTGTTTCGCAGCGAGTTGATGGTCGCATTCCGCTTCAGCGCGTCGGCGACCTCGTCGGGCGTCGCGTTGGGATGCGATTCGAGATACAGCGCGGCCGCGCCGCTCACGTATCCCGCGGACATCGACGTCCCGTTCCAGAGCTGCGAGATCGGCGCCTGCTCGCGATCGAGGCTCGGCAGCAGGACCGAATCGCCCGGCGCGTAGAGGTCGATGCACGGACCGTACGCGGTGCCCGGCGAGCGACGATCGACCGTCTGCGTCACACCGTTCGGCCCTTTCTCGAGTGACACACCCGACGCGCCCACCACGATCGTTCCGGCGGAATTGCCTGGGGACACGTGACATGCGTCGATGTCCAGGTTGCCGGCCGACACCACCACGGGAAT
>Ga0070679_100001057_pt1 | contig 24020 bp, 22 predicted proteins | sample KBSC63BmetaG_FD_65652 | JGI IMG/M metagenome (GOLD analysis project Ga0070679, IMG submission 65652) | Corn rhizosphere microbial communities from Kellogg Biological Station, Michigan, USA - KBS C6-3B metaG | ecosystem: Host-associated > Plants > Roots > Rhizosphere | place: USA: Michigan... | reverse complement strand
CCCATCTTGCCCGCGCCCACCAGCAGCACGGTCCGCCCCTGGAACCCGTCGAAGATCTTGCGGGCGAACTCGATCGACACCGAGCTGATCGACACGGGGTTGCGCGCGATCTCCGTCTCGCGCCGCACGCGCCGGGCGATGCGGAAGGCGCCCGAGAAGCACGCCCCCAGCACGCTGCCCGCCGTCCGGTGCGCCAGCGCGTCGTCGTGGGCCTGCTTCACCTGGCCCAGGATCTGGGGCTCCCCGATGACCAGCGAGTCCAGGCTGGCGGCCACGCGAAACAGGTGGTGAACGGCGTCGACGTCCACCCGGGCGTACAGGTGATTGGCCAGCTCCAGCTCGCTGACACCGGCGCGGTCGGCCAGGTGGCGGCGCAGCGCCGCGATGGCGGCGTCCGGGTCGGGCGCGGCCAGGTACACCTCGACCCGGTTGCAGGTCGACAGCAGCGCCACCTCGCGCACCGGCTCCAGGCCCGCGAAGCCGCGCAGGATGTCGCCCATCTGTTCGGGCGCGGAGGCCAGTCGTTCGCGCACGTCCAGCGGCGCCGTCTTGTGCGACAGCCCGAGGACGGCGAAGTCGATTCCACCCGGCATCTGGCGTCAGCTCAACGACCGCAGGACATACAGGAGAAGGACCGCGAACAGCCCGGCGAACCCGCCCAGCGTCAGCCAGGCGGCGCGGTGCCCCCGCCAGCCGGCGCCCACCCGCGCCAGCAGCAGGACGCCGAAGGCCAGCCAGGCCGCCACGGCCATCAGGTACTCGGGGCGCCGCGCCTCGCTGGCGGCCAGGCCGCCCAGGCGCGCGATCCACACCGCGCCGGTCACCAGCGCCAGCGTGAAGACGGGGAACCCGACAGACACGCAGCGCAGCGCCAGGCCGTCCAGCGTGGCCAGCGGCGTCTCGTCGATGTCGCGGCGATCGAAGCGCTTCTTCTTCAGGCGGGTCTCTTCGCGCAGGTACAGGACGGCCAGCACGGCCGCGAACGCGAAGACCGCCACGCCCAGCGTGGCAAGAAACACGTGCGTCATGCCCAGGGCGCCCATGCGCGGCGCGTCCGGTTCGGCGGGCACCACGCGCGCCAGAACCAGCAGCGTCAGTGACGCCGGCACCGCGAACGCGCCCGCAGCCGACAGCCGGTAACGCAGGCCGGCCAGCAGGAACGCCCCGGCAATCATGAAGCCCACGAAGCCCACCGCTTCACGCGTCGAGGAGACGGGGTTCTCGCCGCCCGCGCAGCGGATGCCGATGTCCACCAGCTGCAGTGTGAACGCGACCAGCAGCACGCGGCGCGCGATCCGCGTCGCCCACGGGCGGGTCGTCAAAAGGTGCCCGAGGAACAACGCCGACGCGAGCGCGTACGCCAGGATCTGCACCGCGGTGAGCGTGGCCACCCGGCCTTATGTACCACGATCGCCCCGACTCGGCTGCCCGCCGGGCGCGCGGCATGACACGCGGCATGACACGACCAGGGTCACGTGCTAAGCAGTCGGCATCATGGCCAGCGCGAACATTCTCGAGGTGACTGATTCCAACTTCGAGACCGAGGTTCTGAAGTCGTCGACCCCGGTTCTCATCGATTTCTGGGCGGCCTGGTGCGCGCCTTGCCGCGCCATCGCCCCCCACGTCGAGGCGCTGGCGAACGAGTACACGGGCAAGCTGCGCGTCGGCAAGTTCGACATCGACTCGAACCAGGGCGTGCCCCAGCAGTACGACATCCGCAGCATCCCGACTTTGCTGGTCTTCAAGGACGGCAAGGTGGTCGGCCAGCTGGTGGGCGCCGTGCCGCGCGCGAAGATCGAAGATCTGGTGAAGAAGGCGCTTTAGGAGCGCAGGGGGGACTTCGTCCCCACTACGCTACCCCCCCCTTTTTACTAGCGGGCCGGCTCAGCGTAGCCGAGCCTCGTCGCGGTGATGGGATCCCTGACAGGGTTCCCAAACCCTCCCGCGATGAGAATCGGCGGGCAGAGCCCGTCGATTCTCGACGCTTGGACCCGCGCGCGGCTGCGCGCTCTGGCGGTGCGGCTAGACGAAGCGTTGTGGAATGGTGAGAGCGGTTCTCGCTTCGGCCCACTGTGATTTGGTACTAGTGGAGCCGTGGGAGACGAAGACGCGCGGGGTTGCTCGTGAGCGTGGTGGTGGTTTGGGGGGCGCTGGTCGTCGCCTTCTTGGCGGCGCGGGCGGTCCTGCGGAGTCGGGCGGTGTTCTTGCTGGGGCGGCGGGGGCACCTGGCTGCGCCTGGCGTGCTGGCTTCGTTCTGGGTCGTTGGCGTCGTGCTGGGGCAGTACACGGGCTCGATCGGGGGCATGACGTGGGTGGGGGCGCTGGTGCTGGTGGCCGCGGCGCTGGGGGCACGGGCCCGGTTCGCGCCGCTGCGGCGAAGCTATCGGGTGTGGACCGGCCTGGATCTGGCGATCGTCGTCGGGATGGCGTTGATGTTCTGGTGCACGGATCGCTGGGACCTGAACACGCGTAACACCATCATCGGCCAGTTCATGCACGGCAACGTGCCGCCGACGGCGCTGAACGATCCGCGGGCGCCGCTGGCGTATCACGCCAGCTACGACTCGCTGGTGGCGGTGGTGCTGACGGCGTTTCCTCTGTCGGCGCAGCAGGGGATGGCGGTGGTCTCCGCCGGCTGCGTGGCCCTGGTGGTGACGAACCTGCGGGCCGTGACCGCCGCCCTGTTTCGATCGCGCCTGGCCGCCCAGCTGGGCCGCGTGCTGTTCGTCTTCGGCTACGGCCCCGTCTTCATCCGCTGCTTTCAGGAAGGGGCCACCACCGACGCCATCCATGGCCGGACCTCGCAGTCCTTTGCCGACGCGATCCTGCGCCGTCCCGCCGCCCTGGGCTTCGCCTTCTACACGCTGGCGCTGGCCCTGGTGCTGCCCGTCTATCGAGAGGACGCGGAAGAGTCAGCCGGGCAGGTCGCCCAGAGACGACGCGCCCGCGCGGCGTTGATCTTCTTGCTGCCCACCTGCGCGCTGCTGCCGCGCCTGGCCGAGGAGACCATGCTGTTCCTGGGCCTGCTGCTTCTGCCGCTGGTCGCCTGCCGCCGCCTGCCGTGGCGGCTGGTGCTGGGCCTGGCCATCGCCGGACTGATCGGCGCCGCCGGATCGGGCGTCGTGCATGGCGTGCTGGGCCACGGCACGATGGCCACCCCGCACCTTCACCTGTCGTGGCCCCCGTTCATTCCCCAGTGGAAGTTCGACGCCGACGGCGTGCCCGTCTGGTCCTGGCACGGGTTGCTCTTCTTCGCGCTGGAGCTGGGGCCGGCGTTTCTGGCGGCGCTGGCGGTCGCGCTGGTCTCCCGGAAGCCGCGCCGCCGCATCCTGGGGGTGCTTTTCCTGGCTGGGTTCGCGGCCGCCGCCTTCATCCGTCCCAGCGGCTGGCACAAGGCGGACATGGACCGCTTCCTCTTCTACGTGACGCCACCGGTGTTCATGCTGGTGGCCCTGCTGATCGATCGCGCGCGGCGCTGGTGGACCGGGCGTTCATGGGCGCCGCGGGCCCGGCGCGCGCTGGCGGTGGGCACCGGCCTGGCGGTGGCCGGCACGCCCCTGATGTATCCCATCGCCATCACCACGGACAGCGTGCGCGACGCGTTCGCGCAGCAGGCCTTCGGCGGCAGCTTGAAGCGGGATCTGGCCGCCGTGGGCCCGCGCGAGCCCACCCTGACCACCGCCGATCGCGCCAACCAGCTGCTGGAAGCGGGCTTCATCGTGATCGCGCCGCTGGAGACGAACACCGTCGGCGCCACCACCGGAGACCACTTCGACGAGTACACGCGTGCGCACGCCGGCGAGGCGGTCTGGCTGTTCCTGCCGGCGAACGACCCGCGCGTCAGCGGCAAGCCCATCGTCGCCAAGCACGACGACTACGTGCTGGTGCGCGCGAAGAGCTGAGCCGCGGCGGGACCTCAGGCTTCCGGACGCAGCGGGTTCGTCAGCGACGACTCGCGCAGGCTTTGCACGGGAGCGGCCAGCGGCTGCGACAGCACGGGGTAGGCCGGCGGCGGCACCACGGCGGTGGCGCGGTTGGCGCGCGAGAACAGGCGCCGGATCGAGGCGCCCAGGTTCCCCTGCCACAGCGACGTCCAGCCTACGTACGCGAAGCCGCACAGGAACAGGCAGAGAAACGGCAGCGACAGGTAGTGGCCGTTGCGGAACGCGAACCCCACCGCCACCACGAAGTAGCCGGCCAGCGCCATCTCGATGTAAGGCGTCAGCGAGCGGGCGGCGCGGTACTTCTTGCCGCTCCACGACTCCAGCTTGCCGCGGATGCCGTGCTTGGGCGTGCGCACGAACTCGGTCTCGCGGCCCATCAAAGCCTCCATCACGGCGCGCGTCTGGTTGACGCACAGGCCGATGCCCACCGACATGACCAGCGGCAGGCGCCGCAGCACCGACCACTGGATGCGGCGCGGGCGGTCCGGGTACATCAGCTTCTCGATCTCGCGCTCGGAGGCCAGGTAGAAGCTGGCGATACTCAGCGTGGTGCCGAAGAACAGCGGCAGATCGATGGTCAGCACCTCGCGGATGCCGTGCTGGGTGCGGAAGGCCAGGTTCGGCAGCAGCAGCAGCGACAGCAGCAACAGCAGCGGGTACGACAGGTTGTTCGTCAGGTGGAAGAAAGCCTCGGTCTTCTGCGCGAAGGACACGTTGCTGCGCAGGATCATCGGCAGCAGCTTGCGGCCGACCTGGATCGATCCCTTGGCCCAGCGGAACTGCTGCGCCTTGAAGGCCGACATCTCGACCGGCAGCTCGGCCGGCGCGGCGATCTCGGGCAGATAGACGAAGCGCCAGCCACGCACCTGGGCGCGGTACGACAGGTCCATGTCCTCGGTCAGCGTATCGTGCTGCCAGCCGCCCGCGTCGGCGATGGCGGACCGGCGCCAGATGCCGGCCGTGCCGTTGAAGTTGAAGAAGCGGCCGGAGCGGTTGCGACCGGCGTGCTCCATGATGAAGTGGCCGTCCAGCATCAGCGCCTGCATCTCGGTCAGCGCGGAGAAGTCGCGGTTCACGTGATCCCACCGGCACTGCACGACGGCGACCTTCGGGTCGACGAAGTGATGGATCGTGCGCTCCAGGACGTCCGGCTGGGGCAGGAAGTCGGCGTCGAAGATCAGCGCGAACTCGCCCTTCGCCGTCCGCAGCCCGTTGTCCAGCGCCCCGGCCTTGAAGCCCGAGCGGTCGACCCGGTGGACGTACTCGATGTCCAGGTCAGGGTAGCGAACGGCCAGCTCGGCGATCTTGCGCTGGCAGATCTGCTGCGTCTCGTCCGTCGAGTCGTCCAGCACCTGGATCTGGAACCGGTCGCGCGGATAGCGAATCTGCGCCACCGAATCGAGCAGGCGCTCGACCACGTACATCTCGTTGAACAGCGGCAGCTGCACGGTCACGGCGGGCAGATCCGTGAAGGTGCCGGCGGGCTTGGGCTTGTTGTTCCGGTGCCGGTAGTACAGGTACGTCAGCACCGAACGGTGGCAGCCATAGAACGCCAGGACGACCAGAACGACCAGGTAGGTTCCGACGACGAGGGATGACAATGCCATGGCTGCCAGACTACGAATCCAATTGTCATCGAATTGTCATTCGTTGTGATTCTTTGTAGGCGGCAGCGCACACCTGCGCCGGGACGCCGGAGCGCTACGACCGCCCGTAGACGGGGACGACCGTGCCCGAGCCGACCCGGTTGTCGGGGGACGCAAGCCACAGGATCACCGAGGCGATCTCCTCGGGCGCCACGAACCGACCGGCGTCCGCACCGGGCATGGCGGCGCGGTTCGCCGCGGTGTCGATGGTCCCCGGGGCCACCGCGTTCACCAGGACCCCTTCGCCTGCCAGCTCGTCGGCCAGCGCCTGGGTCAGCGCCACCACGCCGCTCTTCGCCACCGTGTAAGCGGTCTTGCCGCCGGCCGGCTGCAGAGCGGCCCGGGAGGCCACGTTGACCAGGCGCCCGCCCACGCCCGGCCGCGTCCGAAAGCGGCGGACGGCCTCGCGGCAGCAAAGAAAGGCGGAGGTGAGGTTCATGTCCAGCTGGGATCGCAGCTGACCGAGCGACGTGTCCACGATCCCCGCCATCGCGAAGCCGCCGGCGACGTGCACCGACGCCCAGAGCGCATCCGGCAAGCCGGCGTAGAAGGCGATCACCGCCTCCTCGTTCGTCAGATCGACGCCCCCGACATAGCGCACGCCCGCGACGGGGTCCGACGGTGACCGCCCCCGCACGGGGACGTGCACGCGCGCGCCCGCCCCGACGAATGCCTGCACGACCGCGCCGCCCAGCGCGCCCGCACCGCCTGAAACGACCACCTGGCGCCCTTCCATCGTGATGCCCAAGATGGCGCTACTATATCCGCCTGGAGCTCCGTCATGTCGCCGTCCCTGCCCTCCGAGATCCCGCTCTATCAAGTCGACGCTTTCACCAGCCGCCCGTTCGGCGGCAACCCGGCGGCGGTCTGCCCGCTGGGGTCGTGGCTTCCGGCGCCGCTGATGCAGAAGATCGCCGCCGAGAACAACCTGTCCGAGACGGCGTTCTTCGTCCCCGACGCCGAGGGGTTCGCGCTGCGCTGGTTCACGCCCACGACCGAGGTCGATCTGTGCGGGCACGCCACGCTGGCGAGCGCGTTCGTCCTGATGACCGAGCTGGCCCCCGATCGCCAGCGCGTCGTGTTCTCGACCCGCAGCGGCCGCCTGATCGTCGAAAAAGCGGGGGACAAGCTGACCATGGACTTCCCGGCTCGCCCGCCCACGCAGCTATCGACGCCGTTCCCGGTGCTGGCAGCGGCGCTGGGGAAGACGCCTTCGGCGGTGTGGAGCGCCCGCTCCCTGGTCGCGGTATTCGAGGATGCGGAGGCCGTGCGCGGCCTGCGTCCCGACTTCAGCAAGATCTCGGCGCTGGACACCTACGGTGTCATCGCCACGGCGCCGGGAACGGGGAGCGATTCGGACGTCGACTTCGTCTCGAGGTTCTTCGCGCCCCGCCAGGGCGTTCAGGAAGACCCGGTCACCGGCTCGGCCCACTGCACTCTGGCGCCCTATTGGGCGGATCGCCTGGGGCGGCCGCACCTGCGCGCGCGGCAGGTCAGTTCGCGCGGTGGAGAGATCGACTGCGATCTGCGCGGCGATCGGGTGTCACTGAGCGGGAACGCCGTGCTGCTGATCCGGGGCACGATGCGCTTGCCCGCCGAAGCCCCCGTCGCATAAAGCAACATCCAGAGTGTTCGCGCTGGTCCGGTGTTGGCCCGGGCCACCAATAAACCAGTTGCAGCGATCACGTAATTGGGGATAGAAAAGCGCGCACTTGTCGCGGCGAAGCGTACATCACGGGTGGGCGGGCAGCCTGTGCGGAAATTGCGCTTCACCGATCGCGACCCTCCATCACTCTGCCTTGGAGACCAACACCGATGCGCGAACAACGGAAAGACGCAGCGAAACCACGGGCTACCAAGCTTCAGCTTTTGATCGCACCCCTCGCCGCAGCCGCGCTGTTGCTTGGCTACCAGGCGTGCGGCAGTGACGGCGGGTCGTCGTCCCCCGACGCGGGGATGGACGCGGGCACCGGCGCCAAGGGCGGCGCCGCGGGTCACGGCACCGGCGGCGTCGGCACCGGCGGCGTGGGCGGTCACGCGGGCACCATCGGTTCCAGCGGCGGTGTGATCGGCACCGGGGGCATTGGCACCGGTGGCGAGGGCGGTCACGCCAGCGGCGGCATGGGCGGCCACGCGACGGGCGGTTCGGGCGGTAGCACCACCGGCGGCGCGGGCGGCCACGCCACGGGCGGCGTGGGCGGCACGGGCGGCGCGATCATCGGCGGCGCCGGCGGTCACGCCACCGGCGGCGCGGGCGGAGGCGGCCGCGGCGGCAACGGTGGCTCCGGCAACCGCGGCGGCGCGGGCGGCTTCGGCAACCGTGGCGGCGCGGGCGGCTTCGGCAACCGTGGCGGCGCGGCTGGCGGCCATGCCGGCTCGGCCGGCGGTCACGGCGGCGGCGTGGGCGGCCATGGCGGCGGCGCGGGCGGCGGCTGCGGCCACTCCAACCAGACCTGCTGCGGCACCTCCCCGAACTTCCGCTGCCAGGACGGCCTCGGCTGCGAGACCAACGGCGCCAACCACATTTGCACGACCTGCGGCGCTACGAATCAGCTGTGCTGCACGGGCACCTCTTACTGCCAGGATGCTCAATCATCGCCTCCGACGGCGGTATGCGCGAATAACACCTGTAACGCTTGCGGAGCCACAAACCAGCAATGCTGCAGCGGAAACACCTGCGGTTCCGGACTCGGCTGCAATATGGGAACATCGCCAGCGTCTTGCACCAGTTGCGGTGCGGCCAATTCGACCTGCTGCCCTGGGGGCACCTGCCAGATCGGATCGATCTGCATGGGTGCTTCCGGAGCGGGCGGGGCCGGTGGCGCGGGCGGCTCGAACGCCCCGGGTCAGTGCGTACCTTGCGGCGGCGCGAACCAGGTGTGCTGCCAGAGTGGGATGTGCAGTGGCAACCTGACCTGCAACGGAGTCGTCTGCCTCTGATCGCGCAGGTCTGACGCTCGTTCGACTGTGTTGAAGAGACCTGACTGGGCCTACCAGTCAGGTCTCTTCTTTTGTCGGGTAGACGGCGACCATCACCGGTTCACGGCCCAGCGTGAACGCGGATCAGTTGCAGCCAGATCGTTCCCCAGTCGTATTGTCGCGGGACGGCGGCAAACGACAACGTCTGCCCGGGGTACAAGACCTCGGTGACCGCGGTGTTTAAGGAACCGCGACCGTCCAGCCGTGCGTGTCGGGGACGCGGCCGTACTGGACGTCGGTGATCGCTTTGAAGAGGCGGTTGGCCAGCTCGCCCGGCTGGCCGCCGTTGATGACGATCTTCTCGCCCTTCCAGCCCAGCTCGCCCACGGGGGTGATGACGGCGGCCGTGCCGCAGCCGAAGACCTCGCGCAGGCTGCCGTTGCGGTGGGCGGCCAGCAGCTCGTCGATCGTCAGCTGGCGCTCGCTGGTGGCGACGCCCCACTCGCGGCACAGGGTCAGCACCGAGTCGCGCGTGACGCCGCCCAGGATGGTGCCGTCCAGCGCAGGCGTGATCAGCTCGTCGCCGATGACCACGGCCAGGTTCATGGTGCCCACCTCTTCCAGGTGGCGGTGCTCGTTGGCGTCGGTCCACAGGACCTGGTCGTAGCCGCGCTTCTTCGCCTCCTCGGCGGCCAGCAGGCTGGCGACGTAGTTCGCGCCTGCCTTCACGGCGCCCAGGCCGCCCGGCGCCGCGCGCACGTACTTGTCCTCGACCCAGATGCGCGCCGGGCTGAAACCAGAGCCGTGGTAGGCGCCCACCGGCGACGCGATGATGAAGAACACGTAGCGCTTCGACGGCCGCACGCCCAGGAACGGCTCGGTCGCGATCAGCGTGGGACGGATGTACAGCGACGTGCCCGGGGCGGATGGCACCCAGTCGCGATCGGCGCTGACCAGACCCAGCAACAGATCCAGCGTCAGCTCGGGATCGACGGCCGGCATGCACAGGCGGGGCGCCCCGTCGGCCAGGCGGCGGCAGTGCCGGTCGGCGCGGAACAGCTGCACACGGCCGTCGACGGTCCGGTAGGCCTTCAGACCATCGAAGATCTCCTGACCGTAGTGGAAGACGGCGGCCGCCGGATCCAGCGAGAAGCTGCCGTAGGGGACGACGCGCGGATCGGCCCAGCCCTTCTCTTCGGTCCAGTCGGCGATGGCGATGTGGTCGGTGAAGACGCGGCCGAAGACCAGATCGCCGTCCAGCGGGCGCGCCCGGCGGGAGGTCGTCAGCTCGGTGCGGACGGCCAGCCGGCTGCGAGCGGCAGCGCCGCCCGCCGAGGGAATCGCCGCGACCCCGCTTCCGGCGGTCGTGGTCGTGGTTCCCAGGGTTTTCATCTCGCTGGCCGGCGCTGTCATGACGGGCAAAGGATATCTCGGGCCGCCGTCGCCTGCCACCGGCGACGGCGCGGGCGAACGACGACGCGACGGCGAACGGCGCACGCTATGCTGGCCCGATGATGATCGTGCGGAAAGGCAGCGAGCGCGGGCACACGGACGCGGGCTGGCTGGACAGCCGGCACACCTTCTCGTTCGGGGACTACCACGATCCCGACGTGATGGGCTTCCGTACCATCCGGGTCATCAACGACGACCGGGTGGCCCCGGGTGGCGGCTTCCCCACGCACGGTCATCGCGACATGGAGATCATCAGCTACGTGCTGGACGGCGGACTCGAACACCGTGACAGCCTCGGGACCGGCTCGGTGATTCGCCCGGGCGACGTGCAGCGCATGAGCGCGGGCACCGGCGTGCGCCACAGCGAGTTCAACGCCTCGAAGACCGAGGGGGTCCGCTTCCTGCAGATCTGGATCCTTCCCGAGCGCCCGGGCCTGGCGCCGGGCTACGAGCAGAATTCGTTCCCCGCCGCCGAACGCCAGGGGCGGCTGCGCCTGGTCGCCTCCCGCGACGGCCGCGACGGCTCGGTGACGGTGCACCAGGACGCGTCGCTGTATGTCGCCACGTTGAACCCGGGCGACCAGGTCGCCTTCTCGCTGCCCAAGGGGCGCTTCGGGTGGGTGCAGGTCGCCCGCGGCGAAGTTTCACTGAACGGCGAACCGCTGAGCGAGGGCGACGGCGCGGGAATCACCGGCGTCGACACCTTGGCGCTGGCGGGACACGCAGCCAATAGCGAGCTGCTGCTGTTCGACGTGGCGTGAGCGCGTCCTGCCGCGCGCCCTCGATCGGCTTGCCGTCGTCCTCCTGGGAGCCTCCCATCGCGGCGATGCCGGGACCGGATGCCTACAGCGTTCCTATGCCCGGCCCTTCCACCACGCGCGCCGCTGCCACCGCCGCCGCTTCGGCCGCCGCCGCGGGCGTCGCGCCTCCCGCCAGGCGCAACGTGAACACCAGACCGAAGACGTCGCCCGCGCCGGTCGAATCGACCTCCGACGCAGGCGCCGCGGGGACGTCCACGCGGCTGTCCCGCCACAGCACCGTCGCGCCGCGCGACCCGCGCGTGATGGCGACGACCGCGCCGCACGCGGCGAACCGCCGCGCGATCGCCTCGGCGTCCGGATGATCGTGCTCGGAAAGCACGGCCGCGCCGACCGGCGGGGGGTCCAGCGCCTCGGACGCCAGCGCCGGCACCACGCGGCCGTCCGCCTCGGCGGTCCGCAGCCAGCCTTGCAGTCCCACACCCACGAAGCGCGCCGCCAGGCCGGCAAGAAAGGCCCGTTCGCACTCGGCGGCCACCGGCCCGACGAACGCGACAGGCGCGCCGCGCAGCTCGGCCGGCACGTCTTCGACCGTCAAGGAACGCGCGCGCGCCTTCAAGAACAACGTCCGCTGGCCGCCGGTCTGGTGCAACCCGAACGTCGTCATCACCCCGTCGGGTACGACCTGCAGGCGCAGCCCGGCCTCCCGCAGCGGTCGCAGCAACGGCTGCTCGGGCGGCGCCACGGTCACGATGGCGGCCGGCACGCCCAGGCGAACCGCCGCCAGCCCGCAATAGCTGGCTGGCCCCCCCAGGCGCGTCGCCCCGCCGACCTCGTCGCAGGTCACGTGTCCGGCCAGCACCAGTCGCGCCGCCTCGTTCATGTCGGGGCAGCCTATCCCATCGCCGGTCCCCGCCATTCATCGAACCGGGGGGCGTCCCTGCGATATGCTGGCGCGCGATGGCGATCCGATACTGGCTGCTGAAGAGCGAGCCCGAGAGCTTCTCGATCGACGACCTGCAACGCGCCCCCCAGCAGACGACGTTCTGGAATGGGGTGCGCAACTACCAGGCCCGGAACCTGCTGCGCGACGAGCTGAAAGTGGGCGACGGTGTCATCTTCTATCACTCGAACGCCGACCCGGCCGCCGCCGTCGGCCTGGCCGAGGTGGTGCGCGCCGGCTACCCGGACGGCACGCAGTTCGATCCCAAGTCCGATTACTACGATCCCGAGGCCAAGCCCGACGACCCCCGCTGGTTCATGGTCGACATCAAGTTCAAGGAGAAGTTCGTGCGCCCCCTGCCGCTGGACCTGCTGCGCACGATCCCGGCGCTGGCTGACATGGTGCTGTTGCGGCGCGGGTCACGCCTGTCGGTTCAGCCGGTCACCGCCGCCGAATGGAAGGCGATCGTGGCCCAGGGCCGGCGCGCCGCCTAGTCCGATGCCGCCGACGATCGAAGGTGTTCACCACCTGGCCATCCAGGTGAGGGACCTGGCAGCCGCCGAGCGCTTCTACTGCGGGGTGCTGGGGCTCTCCGTCCTCCGCCGCTGGCCCGCGCCCGGCGGCGGCGAGCGATCGCTGTGGGTCGCCACGGGCCCCACGACGTTCCTGGCGCTGGAGGTCGTCAAAGGCGAGCCGATCGCCGCCGCGGATCCCACCCGGGTCGATCGCCCCGGCCACCATCTGGTCGCGCTCGCCATCCGGCGCGAGGAGCGCATCGCCTGGGAAGCGAAGCTGCGGGCGGCGGGCAGCCCCGTCACGCACCGCTCGCCTTACACGCTGTATTTCACCGATCCGGAAGGAAACCGACTGGGCCTCTCGCACTACCCGGACGCGGTCGAGGCCTGATGGCGGACGTGAAGATCACCTTCCGGACCCTTGAACAGCCCGAGGGCGTCGCCGTCGTCGGCCAGCCCGGGGAGTCGCTGTTCGAGATCGGCCGCCGCAACGGCGTCCCCATCGCCACCTCGTGCAACGGCAAGGCCAGCTGCGGCCTGTGCCGTGTGGTCATCGTGGCAGGCGAAGAAGGCCTGACGTCCATGGGCCCGCTCGAGAAGCGCCACCTGGGCAACGTCTACTTCATCACCAAGCAGCGCCTGTCCTGCCAGGCCCGCCTGGCGGCGAACGCCACCGCCGTGACGGTCGACGTCCCCTGACGGCGATCCCCCCGAAGACGTGACAAACCGCCCCGATTGCTCCAAAGTCCCTTGCCCTCTCGCGCGTCTCCTGGAGAAAACCGATGCATCAGCTCCTCGATCTGTTCCACCGAATCTATGACGTCCAGGGCATCGTCCGCTGGGGCGGGCTGGTCGCGCTGGTCGCGATCATCTTCTCCGAGACGGGGCTGCTGGTCGGCTTCTTCCTGCCGGGCGACTCGCTGCTGGTGACGGCCGGCCTGTTCTGCACCAGCTCCAGCACCGGCGAGCCGCCGTTGCTGAACATCGTCACGGTGAACCTGGCCGTGATGGCCGCCGCCATCGTGGGCGACACCGTGGGCTACTGGATCGGGGCGAAGTCGGGGCCCCGCCTGTTCACGCGCGAGCAGTCGCTGCTGTTCTCGAAGAAGCACCTGCTGCGCACGAAGGAGTTCTACGATCGTCACGGCGGCAAGACGATCATCATCGCCCGCTTCATGCCGTTCATCCGGACCTTCGCGCCGGTGGTCGCCGGCATCGGCCGCATGGACTACAGGCGCTTCGTGTCCTTCAACGTCGTCGGCGGCATCGCCTGGACCCTCTCGATGACGTTGCTCGGCTTCACGCTGGGCAAGCTGTACCCGCCCATCACCAAGCAGATCGATAAGGTCATCATCGTGATCATCGCGGTGTCGCTGATCCCGGCCGCCATCGGGTGGCTCAGCAATCGCAAGAAGGCAAAGGATCCCGCGGTCGCGTAATGGCGGCGAAACCTTCGAAGCCTGCCGCGCCCACCAAGGCAACCGCCAAGGCCGCCAAGCCGGACAAGCCGGCCAAGGCCAAGGCCGCGTTCGCGAAGAAGAATCATCCCCCGACCGAGGCGGAGTTCCTGGCCCGGTTGCCCCTGCCCGTCGGCAAGAAGTTCGAGAGCGTGCGCACGTTCCTGGCCAAGCACGGCGTGGCCGAGGACCTGTACTTCTATGGTCCCAAGACCGGCTGGGCGTTTCGCTACCGGCGGGGCGCACACTCGCTGGCGACGGTGACCCTGCACGGCGACCGCCTGGTCGGCATCGTCGCCCTGGACGCGGCGGCCCAGGGGGAGGTCGACTTCACCGCGTTGTCGGAAGTCGGTGAGCAAGCGCGTCGGTTCGCGTCGGGCAGCCCGGCGCTGGTGTGGTTGGATCTGCCCCTCGAGGGTCATGGCGCCGCCGATTTTCGGGTGCTGCTGAAGGCGAAGCTGAAGACACTGCCCGCGACCCAGCCGGCGGCCCTGCCTCCGCCGCCACCCGCCAAGAAGAAGACCGCCTGAGCGCGACGCGGCCCGCCTCGGTCGGGCCCACTGAAGCTCCGGAGCCGCAGCAAACATTGTGCTAAGGTGAGCCGCGGTTTCGGGCCCGCGGCTAGCGGATGCCTTGGCCCGGGCGAGGAAAATAGGCAATGGCGGCATTCGGAACACTGACCCTCCTCATCGCGCTCGTGGTGGCCACGTACGCGGGCACGATCTCGCTGATCGGCGTCCGGCGCGGCAGCCGGCGATTGATCGAATCGGGGCGCAGCGGCGTCTACGCGCTGGCGGCCGTGCTGGGCCTGTCGTCGGTGGCGATGTGGTACGCCTTCCTGACCCACGACTACTCGATCAAGTACGTCCATCACTACTCGGACGCGTCGTCGCCGCTGTTCTATCAGATCACGGCTTACTGGGGCGGGCTGGACGGTTCGATCCTCTGGTGGGTGTTCCTGCTCTCCGTGTTCTCGGCCATCGCCGTCTACACGAACCGCCACCGCCATCGCGAGCTGCTGCCGTACGCCATCACGGTGCTGATGGCGATCGCGGACTTCTTCCTTTACGTCATCATCTTCCACAAGAACCCGTTCTCACAGTACCTGGGGGACATTCCCACCACCGGCAAGGGGCTGAACCCGCTGCTGCAGAACGCGTACATGGTCACGCATCCGCCGTCGCTTTACACCGGCTTCGTCGGCATGAGCATCCCGTTCGCGTTCGGCATGGGCGCGCTGATCTCGGGTCAGCTGGACGACGCCTGGATCGCGTCCGTGCGCCGCTGGACGCTGGGCGCCTGGTTCTTCCTGTCGATGGGCCTGACGCTGGGCATGCTGTGGGCCTACGAGGAGCTGGGCTGGGGTGGGTTCTGGGCCTGGGACCCCGTCGAGAACGCGGGCTTCCTGCCCTGGCTGACAGCCACCGCCTTCCTGCACTCGATCATGATCCAGGAACGGCGCGGGATGCTGAAGATCTGGAACGTCACGCTGATCATCCTGACGTTCTTCCTCACCATCTTCGGCACCTTCATGACCCGGTCGGGCGTGGTGCAGTCGGTTCACGCGTTCGGTCAGGACACGCAGCTGGCCTGGATCTTCACCATCTTCATGGCGCTGATCCTGATCGTCAGCTTCGCCTTCGTCATCAAGCGCGTCCCCGAGCTGCGCGCGCGCGCCAGCTTCGAGTCGTGGCTGTCGCGCGAGGCCGCCTTCACGCTGAACAACTGGATCTTGCTGTTCTCGGCGTTCTTCATCCTGTTCGCCACCATGTTCCCCACCCTGTCCGAGGCGGTGACGGGCGAGCGCATCACGGTGGGTCCGCCGTTCTTCAACAAATGGATGGTCCCCATCGGGCTGGTGATGCTGTTCCTGACCGGCGTGGGGCCGCTGATCGCCTGGCGCAAGGCCAGCGCCAGCCACCTGCGCTATCAATTCACGCTGCCGGTGTCCGCCGCCGTGATCACGGGAGGCATCTGCCTGGCCGCCGGGCTCGGGTCGTCGTGGGCGGCCACGCTGAACTTCGCGCTGTGCGCGATGGTCGCCACCACCATCGGCCAGGAGTTCTTCCGCAACCTCTCCATCCGCAAGAAGAACACCGGCAGCGACGCGCTGTCGGCCGGCATCGGCATGGTGCTGCGCAACCGGCGCCGCTACGGCGGCTACGTCGTTCACCTTGGCATCGCGCTGATGTTCCTGGGCTTCGCCGGCACCGCCTACAAGAAGGAAGACGAGGCCCGCCTGGAGCCCGGCGGTGAGAAGGTGGTGGGCAAGTACCGCCTGCGCTTCGACCGGCTGGCACACGAGGAAGATCGCCAGAAGGAAATGGTGACGGGTGAAGTGACCGCGTTCGTGGATGGCAAGGTGCTGGACCACCTGCGTCCCGCCCGCTGGTACTTCCACGGCCACGAGAGCGAGCCCACGACCGAGGTGGCCATGCACCGCGCCCCGGCCGAGGATCTGTACCTGACGCTGGGCAACTTCGACCTCGCCGACGGCGTCATCATGCTGAAGATCGTCATCAACCCGGTCGTCGACTGGATCTGGTGCGGCTTCATGCTGCTGGCCTTCGGCACCGGCATCGCGCTGCTGCCCGAGGCGCTGCTCGAGAAGCTGACCGCGCGCGCGCCCGAGCGCGCCGGCTCGCGGGCCGCCGGTCCCGCGGCCCTGGCGCTGATCGCCGGGCTGTCCGTGCTGCTGGGGGCGGGCCACATCGCGCGCGCCCAGGACATGGCGGTCTCGCCCGGCGAACCGCCCACGCCGAAGGGCGCCGACGAGAACTGGCTGGTCCGCAACATCATGTGCCAGTGCGGCAGCTGCCGTCACAACCTGCTCGAGTGCGAGACCGAGAGCTGCGGCAACGCCGCCCAGAACCGCATCGAGATCCACAGCCTGCTGGCGCAGGGCAAGACCCGGGACGACATCATCCAGTACTTCATCCAGAAGTACGGCAGCCAGGTGGCGCTGGCGACCCCCATCGACAAGGGCTTCAACCGGCTGGCGTGGGCGCTGCCTTACGGCCTGGGCGTCGGCGCGGTGGGCGCGCTGGCCTACGGGGCGCTGCGCCTGGCGCGCCGCACACACGGCTCGTCGCCGGCCGCAGCGACGCCGGCCGGCCACATCACCTCGGATCCCGAGCTGCAGGACCAGCTCGAGGACGAGCTGCAGAACCTCGACTGAACGCGACGGCGCTTTGGCTACGACCCCGCCCTCTTCTTCGAATCCCGCTTCCCCCGCACCTGGCGTGAAGTCCGCCGGCGATCTGGCACGCGCCCGTCGCCGCGTCCCCTTGCTGCTGATCGGCGTGGCGGGCGCGCTGCTGGCCGCGGCCTACGGCCACTTCGGGCTGGGCATGCGCCTGGGTCCGCCGCTGGTCATGACGGGGCTCGGGGGACTGACCCTGGTCCTGTCTGCCTACGCGCTGTGGCGGGTGGTCGATCCGCTGACGCGTGACGAAGTGCGCGCCGTGGCCGAGCAGCGGGCGCCCCACCGCATCCGCGAGCTGGAGCGCGAGAAGCAAGCGGTGCTGAAGGCGATCAAAGAGGTCGAGCTGGACTATCAGATGAGGAAGATCGGCGAGGCCGACTACCGCGAGATGGTCGAGCGCTATCGCGCCCGCGCCCTGCGCGTGATGGGCGAGCTGGCCGCCGGTGACGACTATCGCGCGTTGATCGAACGCGAACTGAAGGACCGCATGGCGGCAATGCGCGCCAGCGCGGCGGCGCCCGCCAGCGCGGCGGTGACGTCCAATCCGCTCACCCCGGCCAGCGGGCCTGCGGCGGCCCTTGCGGGCGTCTGCCCGGCCTGCGCGACGGTGAACGACGCCGACGCCCGTTTCTGCAAGCGCTGCGGCGTGGCGCTGGCCGCGGCCGGCGCGCCGCCGGCGGGCGGATCCCCGCAATGAAGATGCTGCCGTCCCGACTTCCAGGCCCGCTGCTGATCGCGGGCGCGCTGCTCTCGATGGCCACGATCACGCAGGCCCAGCCCATGGCAGGCGGCGCTGGCATGCCCAACATGCGCGCCATCTCGGGCCGCCCGCTGCCCGATCGCGGGATGCCCCCCGGCATGGTCACCGTCCGTGTGGCAAAGAAGACGCCCGCCACGCCGGCCGCGGGCGTCGAGATCACCGCCCTGATCGAGAACCCCGGCGGCGACCTGAAGAAGCGGACCGCCAAGACCGACGCCGAGGGGCGCGCCACGTTCGAGAGCGTGCCGGCCGGCCATCGTTTTCACGCCGAGGTGGTGGTCGACGGCGAGAAGCTGGCCACCGACACCTTCCCCATGCCCGACACCGGCGGCATCCGGACGATGCTGATCGCCGGCCTGCCCCCGGAAGGTGAAGAGCAAGGTAAAGGTGGCGAAGGCTCGGGCGGCGGCAAGCAATTCGCGCTGGGCGTGATCTCCGGGTTCGCGCGGCTGGATGCGAAGCTGCCCGCCGGCACCGTCGACGTCCTGGCGCTGGACGAGGCCGGGCATCCGCTCGCCAATCAGAAGATCGAGATGGGGAAGGTGGTGGCCACCGGCCGGGGCGTCCAGGTGATCGAGCAGGTCACCGGAGGCGACGGACACACACGCTTCTCGGACCTGATCCCCGCCCCTGGCGGCGCCGGTGGCGCGGGCGGGGGCGTCGCCGCCGCCGTGGTGATGTCTCGCGACGGCCTGCGCCTGGGCACCGACGGGTTTCAGGTCCCGCCGACCGGCCCCGGGATCGCGGTCGAGCTGCACGTGCTGGACAGAAGCGCGAACCCCGCCCTGATCTCCATCGGCGCGGGTGGACGCATCATCCTGCAGCTGCGCGAGGACGCGCTGGGCTTCATCGAGACGTTCCCTCTCGAGAACCGCAGCGACAAGCTGTTCGATCCCGGCCCCGGGGGCGTCGAGATCCCCCTGCCCAGCGAGGCCTTCGGCGCGGAGGGCGCCGAGGGGGGCCACAAGATCGAGATCCGCAAGGGCATCGGCGTCGCCATTCACGGCCCGATCCCGCCCCGCCGGCCCGAGAGTTCGGACCCGAATCAGAAGTCCCCCGACGAGGTGACGTTCGGCTTCCTGCTGCCTTCGAACAGCTCGAGCCGCTCCGTCGAGCAAAAGTTCCCGAACGGTCTGGGCGAGTACACGTTCATCACCGAACAGGTCCCCAACCTGACCATCGAGAGCGATCAGATCTCGGGCCGGCAGCCGCGCGAGCTGCAGGGAAAGAAGTACTGGTTGATGCGCGGCGCGCCCATCCCGCCCGGCGGCGTCCTGCGCTTCACCGTGCGCGGCCTTCCCGCCGCCGACCACACCGGCCGCATCGTGGCCGCCGCCCTGGCGCTGCTGCTGGTCGGTGGCGCCGTCGTCTTCGGGCGCCGGGGCGCGGCGGGCAAGGCGAAGGCCGGCTCGGAGCGCGAGCGCCTGGTGGACCGGCGCGAGCACCTGTTCGCCGACCTGGTGGCGCTGGAAGATCGCCGCGATGCCAGCGGGGACGACGGGGCCAAGCGCGCGAACAGGAGCGAGCGCGACGAGCTGGTCCGCAAGCTGGAAGGCGTTTATCGCGAGCTCGCCGCCGCCGACGAGCGGCACGCCGTGTGATGACCGCGCCCGCGATCGCGCCCCTGCAGGTGGCGAACGTCGGCAAGGTGTTCGGGCGCCATCGCGCGCTGGCCGGCGTGTCGACGTCGATGAACGCGGGCGAGATCACGGCCATCCTGGGTCCGAACGGCGCCGGCAAGAGCACGCTGCTGGCCATCGTCTCGACGCTGCAGGCGCCCACGTCGGGCGCCGTCCGCTGGGGTGACGTCGAGCTGCGCCGCGGCTCACCCGAGCGCGCCGCGCTCGGCTACGTGGGACATGAGCCGGGCCTGTACCTGGATCTCGGCGCGCTGGCGAACCTGACGTTGTTCGCGGCGCTGTATGGGGTGGCCGACGGCGCCGCGCGCGCGGCCGCCCTGCTGGAACGGGTGGGCCTGGGCGGCGCACCCGCGCACGCGCCCGTCCGCACGTTCTCGCGGGGGATGCTGCAGCGCTTGGGCCTGGCGCGCGCCCTGGTCCACGACCCGTCGATCCTGCTGTTCGACGAGCCGAGCGCGGCGCTGGACCCGGCCGGCGTGACCTGGCTGGGGACCGAGCTGCAGCGCGAGCGCGACAAGGGTCGCGTGGTGGTGCTGGTGACCCACGACCTCGAGGCCGCCGCGGTGCTGGCCGAGCACGTGGTCATCCTGCGGCGCGGGCGTGTGGTGCGGGACGAGCGGCGGCCGCAACCCTGGGGTGCCGCCACACTCCGGGCGGCCTACGAGGAGAGCTGCCGTGGCTGACCGCGCGCCCCTCCCCGGCTTCTGGGCCCAGGCTTTCCGCATCGCCGGCAAGGATCTGGCCATCGAGTGGCGCAGCCGCGAGATCCTGGCCACCAGCGCCTTCCTGGCGGTCATCGTGGTGCTGGTCTTCAGCTTTGCGTTCGTGGTGGGGGGGGTCGCGCCTCCGCCCACGGTGGTGGCCGGCATACTGTGGGTCGCAATCCTGATCTCCGGCGTGGTCGGCCTGGGCCGCACCTTCGACCGCGAGCGAGATGGCGACGCCATCCGCGCCTTGCTGCTCTCCCCCGTCCCTCGCGCCGCTATCTACGCCGGCAAGCTGCTGGCGACGATCGCCCTGATGGTGGGGGTCGAGGCCGCCGTGGCCGTGCTGGTGACGGTGTTCTTCAACGCGCGGGTCGGCGAAAACCTGGGCCGTCTCGCCGCCCTGCTGCTACTTGGTACCGTGGGGTTCGCCACCGTCGGCTCGGTTTTCTCTGCCGCGCTGCTCCGGGCACGCAGTCGTGACGTGCTGCTGTCGACGCTGCTCTATCCCATCGTCGTGCCCCTGCTGATCGCGGGGGCCCGTGGGACGGCGAACCTGCTGGATCCCAGCCCGGATTATGACGCGGCGGCCTTCTGGACGCAGTTCATGGTCGCGGTCGACGTCATCTTCCTGGTCGTCGGTGCCTGGGCCTTCGAACCGATCGTATCCGGCGACTGAGCCAGCTCATAGACGTCGTGCCGCAACGCGCGGATTCGGGTAGCCCGGTGCAGCAGAATCGCAATCGGTCGAAAGTTTTTTTGGGCAGAAATCTTACGAAACTTTCACTGTATTCTAGTGACGAACATCCCCCGATGGGGAACACTAATAGGCCGGGCAAACATGGGGTCGCGGACCCGGGCTGGTTAAAAGCTTTTGGAAAACCAGAAGTTACAGCTTGCTGGCAAGATGGGAAACAGACTATGTTGAATATGCAAGAGCCCGACTTCCTCCGGAGGCGCACGATGGGACGTTTTTTCTCGATCAGCTCGATTCTTCTGGCGGCCGCCCTGCCGGTTTCGGCCTGCAGCTTCTCGAAGACTCCGGAGAACCAGCTTTTTCCGGATGGCTCGGCCCCCATCGACGTCAGCCTGCCCCCTCCCACTGGCAGTGACGGCGGGGGTGGCGGCCTGATCTCGGACGCGATGGTCACCTGCGCCGAGGCGAACCCGCAGACCACGAACCTGCCGCCCGACGTGCTGATCGTGCTCGACCGCTCGGGGTCGATGAACGATGACCTGAACGACCAGCCCTGCATGGCGGGCTGCACGTCGAAGTGGACGACGGCCGTCCAGACCCTGACCAGCTATCTGCCCATGGTCGAAGGAAAGGTGAACTGGGGCCTGAAGCTGTTCGCATCGACGTCGGGTGGCGGTGGCGGCAACTCCAGCTGCTCGGTCAACACCGGCGCAGAGGTGGCCCCCGCGGCGAACAACTCCGCTGCCATCATCAACCGCCTGAACATGACCACGGCTGGCAGCTCCACCCCGACGACGGCCGCCATGAAGGCCGCGTCCGCCTATCTGAAGACGCTGAAGGATCCGAACCCGAAGTTCATCCTGCTGGCCACGGACGGCATCCCCACTTGCGGCAGTTCCATGTGCGCCGCTGGGGTCAACACGGGCGGTGGCACGAACCAGTGCGACGACGCGAACGCGATCGCCGCCGTCAAGACGGTTCATGACGACGACAAGTTCCCGACCTTCGTGCTCGGCATCGGCACGGCGAACTCTCCTGGCGACAGCACGCTGAGCCAGATGGCGGTGAACGGCGGCTTCCCCCGCAACGACACGCCGCAGTACTACCCGATCGGCAGCGCCGACGACCTGACCCAGGCATTCATGTCGATCACGCAGACGGTCGGCCAGTGCTTCTTCTCGGTGACGCCCGCCCTGACCAGCACCCAGTCGATCGGCGGTGTCACCTATGACGGCGGCACCATCCCGGCGGATCCGGCGAACGGCTACACGGCCATGGGCAGCGGCATCCAGTTGAACGGTCAGGCCTGCTCTGACTTCATGGCCGGCACCATCAAGAACGTCCGCGTCCTGGTGGACTGCAACGGCTGACGGGCGTAGGTATTAGCGCAGCGTCGAGGGGCAGCGGGGGCGCCGCTGTCCCGCTCGACTGCCAAATCGAATCGGACGAGCTCTGCGCGCGGAGCGGAGGCGTGTGATGTCACGTAATCGAGCATTCCTGACGGGGCTGCTGGCGTTGGCCACCATGAGCGGCGGGTGCGCTTTCAAGAAGGCGACTCCCGGCGAGGTCAACGGTTCGGGGGGCACCCAAGGCGAGACCGACGCCGGCGACATGGATCTGAGCGGCGCGGGCACGGACATCAACCTGCCCCCGCCCCCGCCCATGGACGCGGTGACCTTCGAGGCCGAGGCGTCCCAGAACTGCATCGAGGCGAACCCGCAGACCATGAACGTGCCGCCCGACGTGCTGATCCTGCTGGATCGGTCCGGTTCGATGGCCCAGGCCGTCGACGGGTCGTCGTGCATGAGCACGGGCGCTGGTGGACGCGGTGGCCGCCCGCCCGCCGGCGGCACGGGCGACTGCGGCCCGACCTCGAAGTGGACACTGATGACGACGGCGCTGGTGAACTTCGTTCAGACCGTCACCACTCCGGTCAACTGGGGCCTGATGTTCTTTGGCACCGGCGGCACGAGCAGCTGCACGGTCGCGACGACCGCCGACGTGGCGCCGGGGCCGATGACGGCCAACATGATCGCCTCGGCCATCGCCGCAAACAGTCCCGCCACGTCGACGCCGACCACGAAGGCGGAGGCCGCCGCGGCCGCCTACCTCTCGAAGCTGACCGACCCGAACCCGAAGTTCATCCTGCTGGCCACCGACGGGATCCCCACCTGCGGCAGCAACACGTGCGCCCAGGGCGGCACAGCGCAGTGCGACGACGCGAACGCGATCGCCGCGGTGCAGACGGCCCACGACACCGCCAAGATCCCGACCTTCGTGCTGGGGATCGGCAGCGATCTGGGCGGAGGGGAAGCGACGCTGACTTCGATGGCGAACGCCGGGGGGTTCCCGCGTAACGCCGATCCCGCCTACTACCCAGTCTCCAGCGCCGCCGATCTGCAGGCAGCCTTCGCCGCCATCACCGGCATGGTCAACGCCTGCTTCTTCTCGGTCACGCCGGTGCCGAAGAGCGCCAGCGACATCACGGGCGTCACGGGCGATGGCACCATGATCCCCCAGGACCCAACGGACGGCTGGTCGTTCATCACCATGGGCAACCTGTCGGGCGTGCAGCTGAACGGCAAGTCCTGCGACGACTACAAGAACAAGGTCATCCAGAGCGTGGTCGTCCAGCTTCCCTGCGTCATCCCGTAAATCCGGCGCCGCCCTCCCCGGCGGCGTGATCACCTGGCGGCCGACGCCTCGCCGATCATCTCGGCCAGGCGATCGCAGGCGGTTTCCAGCGTGGCCAGCGAGGGCCCGAACGAGAAGCGGACGTGCGCGCGGAAGCGCGACGCCCGCTGGCTGCGCCGCTTCCCGGGGTTCACGTCGAAGAACTCGCCCGGCACGGTGATGACCTTCTTCGCCAGGGCGGCCCGGAAGAAGCCCATCCCGTCCGACAGCGGCGGCGGCAGGCCGTCGACCCGACCCCACACGTAAAACGTCCCCTCCGGCGCGCGGTCGGTGCGGATGCCCAGGCGCTCCAGGCGCGACAGCAACCGGTCGCGCTTCTCGCGAAACACGCGCTGGATGGCCGTCGTCTCGGCGACGACGTGTTCGTCCTCCAGCAGCGGGATGGCGGCGCGCTGCAACGGCTTCGAACCGCCGCCGTCCAGGAACGATCCGGCGCTGGCCACGGCCTCGATCACCTTCTTCGGCCCCACGGTCCAGGTCACGCGCCAGCCGGGGTAGCGCCAGTTCTTCGTCAGGCCGTCGAACAGCACCACCGGATCGCGGTTCACGTCCTCGACGTAGCGGGCCGCGCTCTCCACCGGAAGCTGCCCGGGCCGGCCGGCCCAGATGTAGTGCGAGTAGAACTCGTCGATCAGCAGCGCCGCGTCTTCCTCGCGCGCCACGCCGACCCAGCGGGCCAGATCGTC